>Ga0160495_100164_pt1 | contig 87277 bp, 93 predicted proteins | sample DID4MG_4_FD_108251 | JGI IMG/M metagenome (GOLD analysis project Ga0160495, IMG submission 108251) | Enriched soil microbial communities from UW Madison campus, WI, USA - DID2933_E24_FP4 MG | ecosystem: Environmental > Terrestrial > Soil > Unclassified | place: USA: Madison, Wisconsin | collected... | reverse complement strand
CGATGCCATCATGACCAACGGCGCGGGCAACTACGCCACCTGGCTGCACCGCTTTCACCGCTTCACCCGTTTTGGCACGCAGTTGGCGCCCACCTCGGGCTCGATGGGCTACGGCCTGCCGGCCGCCGTCGGCGCCAAGCGCGTCTGGCCAGACAAGACCGTCGTCTGCTTCGCGGGCGACGGCTGCTTCCTGATGCATGGCCAGGAATTCGCCACGGCCGTCCAGTACGACCTCCCCATCATCGTGGTGCTGGTCGACAACGGCATGTACGGCACCATCCGCATGCACCAGGAAAAGCACTACCCCGGCCGCATTTCCGCGACCGAACTCAAGAACCCGGACTTCGCCGATTACGCGCGCGCCTTCGGCGGCCATGGCGAACGGGTCGAGACCACCGACGAGTTCGGCCCCGCCTTCGAGCGGGCGCTGGCCAGCGGCAAACCGGCGATTTTGCACTGCTTCATCGATCCGGAAACCATCACCCCGTCGACGACCTTGGAAAAGATCCGCGACGCGGCGCTGAAGGCCCAGCACTGATACCAGACCGGGCGGCATCGCCGGCGGCAAGCCTCTGGCGCGCTGCCGTGCAAACCCCAACTTGCCGCCCGAATTATTTTAGGTTTAAACTTTCTAGATTCCGAATACGGAAATCCATAGCGGAGACCCAGCATGTCCTCGAATCCTTCTTTTCAATGGCAAGATCCCCTGTTGCTGGACCAGCAACTGACCGAAGAAGAACGCATGGTGCGCGACGCCGCCTATGCCTATTCGCAGGACAAGCTTGCCCCCCGCGTGCTGAACGCCTTCCGCAACGAGAAGACCGATCCGGAAATCTTCTCGGAAATGGGCGAACTCGGCCTGCTGGGCGCCACCATTCCTGAAGCCTACGGCGGCGCTGGCCTGAACTACGTCAGCTACGGCCTGATCGCGCGCGAAGTCGAACGCATCGACTCCGGCTACCGCTCGATGATGAGCGTGCAGTCGTCGCTGGTCATGGTGCCGATCAACGAATTCGGCAGCGAAGCGCAAAAGCAGAAGTACCTGCCCAAGCTGGCTCGCGGCGAATGGATCGGCTGCTTCGGCCTGACCGAACCGAACCACGGCTCCGACCCCGGCGGCATGGAAACCCGTGCCGTCAAGACGTCCGACGGCTACAAGGTGTCGGGCAACAAGATGTGGATCACCAACTCCCCCATCGCCGACGTGTTCGTGGTGTGGGCCAAGTGCGTCGGCGGCGAGTTCGACGGCAAGATCCGCGGCTTCATCCTGGAAAAGGGCATGAAGGGCCTGTCGGCTCCGGCCATCCACGGCAAGGTCGGCCTGCGCGCCTCGATCACCGGCGAAATCGTCATGGACGAAGTCGAGATCTCCGAAGATCAGATGATGCCTGGCGTGTCCGGCCTGAAGGGTCCGTTCACCTGCCTGAATTCCGCCCGCTACGGCATCGCCTGGGGCGCTGTCGGCGCCGCTGAAGCCTGCTGGCACACCGCCCGCCAGTACACGCTGGACCGCAAGCAGTTCGGCCGCCCCTTGGCCGCCAACCAGCTGATCCAGAAGAAGCTGGCCGACATGCAGACCGAAATCACGCTGGCGCTGCAAGGCTGCCTGCGCCTGGGCCGCATGAAGGACGAAGGCACCGCCGCCGTCGAGATCACCTCGATCATGAAGCGCAACTCTTGCGGCAAGGCATTGGACATCGCCCGCCTGGCCCGCGACATGCTGGGCGGCAACGGCATCTCCGACGAGTTCGGCGTGGCCCGTCACCTGGTGAACCTGGAAGTGGTCAACACCTACGAAGGCACCCACGACGTGCACGCCCTGATCCTGGGCCGCGCGCAAACCGGCATCCAGGCGTTCTATTGATCGCTTGACCGGCCCTGTGCCACGCAAAGCCGCCCTTCGAGGCGGCTTTTTCGTTTCCGGACGTCGGGACCGGGTCCGCGGGGCCGGGGCGTTGCGCATTGCCGTTAGCCCGTATTGGCCGCGGCTTGCACACGCCGTACGCTTTGTGACACTTGCCCCGACCAGGAGTCGCGAATGCCCGTCCGCCCCCTCTTCCGCCCGCCCTTCCGCCTGCTGGCGGGTATCGCCCTGCTGCTCAGCGCCCATGGCGCCTACGCCGTCACCACCCTGACCATGACGACCGAGTACCCGGCGACGTCCATGCCCGGGCAAGGCGTTTCCACGTTTGCGGACCTGGTCCGCGCGAAGACAGCGGGCAATGTGGTGATCGATGCCACGTACGACGCGTCCAAGGGCATCAAGTCGGGCGACATGATCGATGCCGTCGAGGCCCGCAAGGTGGACGCCGGCGACGCCTTCGCCGGCGCGCTGGCCACGAAGTATCCGCTGTTCGGCGTATCGTCGCTGCCGTTCCTGGCGGACTCGCTGGCCAAGGCGCGCAACCTGAACAAGGCTGCGCGCCCCGCCTATGAAAAGCTGCTGGCCGCCCACGGCCAGAAGTTGCTCTACACCACGCCGTGGCCCGCTTCCGGCATCTGGTCCAAACAGAAGATCGACGGCCTGGCCGCGCTTAAGAGCCTGAGCATCCGCACCTATGACGCCACGTCCCAGGAAGTGATGCAGAAGGCCGGTGCCCGCGCGGAGAACATTTCATTTGCCGACGCCATGCCGCGTATCGTCGCGGGCGAGGTGAACGCCGTCCTGTCGTCGGGCGACGGGGGCGCCGGGCGGAAGCTTTGGGAACATCTGCCCCACTTCGCCGAGATCAACTACGCAATGCCGATTTCAGTCGCGACGATGAACCTGCAGGCGTATCAGGCCCTGGACGAGCGCTCACGGCGCGCCATCGACCAGGCTGCGGCGCAGACGGAAACCGAGCAATGGAAGCGGATCGACGGCCGCTTGCAGCAAAACTACGCCAACATGCGCAAGAACGGCGTCGCGATCAATACGGCCGTGCCGTCCGCGGTGCGCCGCGCGCTGCGCAGCGCTGCGGCCGATTCGGTGCAGGCCTGGAAAACGGCGGTCGGCCCCGAGGCGGCAAGCATCCTGAAACGGGGGGCCAACCGCTGACCGTGCAAGCGGGCCGCAAAGGGGGCCCCTAAGGCGACAAGCCGGGTAGATCAGGGGCGGAGAAGGCGGCCGTGCCTAGTTCTCGCCCGACAGATCGAAGAGGCTCGTCGCGTCCAGTTCCAGCACGCCTTCATCGTGCTGGTTGATCACCGTCCAGGCCCACGTGATGATGCCCAGGTCCGGGCGCGAGGATGAGGTGCGGGCGCCCTGCACCCGCGCTTCCAGGCGCAGGGTGTCGCCCGGGCGCACCGGCGTGCGCCAGCGCACTTCGCCCAGCCCGGGGGAACCGAAGGACTCGGAGTCATGCAGCGCGGCGTCCACCGCCATACGCATGGCCAGCGCGCAGGTATGCCAGCCGCTGGCGATCAGGCCACCCCAACGCCCTTCCGCGGCCCGTTGCGGGTCCGTGTGGAACCACTGGGGATCGAACTTGCGTGCGAACTCCAGGATCTCGGCCTCGGTAATGGTGACCGGACCCGCCTTGATCAACATGCCGTCTTTGAATTCGGCGAACTTCATCTTTGATTTTCCCCCTGACCAACGCGAACGGCGCGCCGTGGCGCGCCGTTTTTCACGTGAGTCACGCTCAAGTTTCTGGATTCAGTACGTCTCGAAATGCAGGCGCCCTTCGCGGCGCAGCACCTCATGCAGGATAGACCAATCCTGCCCCGCTTGCATCGTCACTTCGCGCAACGCGTCCAGCACGCCGACTTCCATGCCCTTCAAGCCGCACACGTAGATGCAGGTGTTGCGGTCGCTCAGCAAGTCCTGCACCTGGGCAGCCCGTTCCCGGATCAGGTCCTGCACGTAGCGCTTGGGTTGCCCGGCCTCGCGCGAGAGGGCCAGGTTGATGTCGATGAAGTCGCGGGGCAGCTTCATCAGCGGGCCGAAGTACGGCAGTTCGCGTTCGGTGCGGGCGCCAAAGAACAGCATGAGGCGGCCGTTTTCCCCGGTGTCGATGCGCCGGCGGTAGCGTTCGGTCATGGCGCGCATTGGCGCCGAACCGGTGCCCGTGCAGATCATGATGAGATTGGCGCGCGGATGATTCGGCATCAGGAAGGTATGGCCGAACGGGCCGATCACCTGCACCGTGTCGTTCTTGGCCAGATCGCACAGATAGTTCGAACACACGCCATGCGCGGCGGCGCCGCCGTGGTCTTCGGTCACGCGCTTCACGGTCAGCGACAGGTTGTTGTAGCCGGCGCGTTCGCCGTCGCGCGGACTGGCCAGCGAATACTGCCGCGCGTGGTGCGGCCGGCCCTGGGCGTCCGCGCCCGGCGGCAGGATGCCGATGGACTGCCCTTCCAGCACCGGAAAGGGCAAATCACCGAAGTCCAGCACGATGTGGTGGATATCGCTTTCGGTGTCGGCGCCGGTCACGCGGTAGTTGCCCACCACCGTGGCCGTCATCGGCGCCTTGTGCGTGTAGAGATTGACGTAGGGATGCGCGGCAGACCACGGCGGAACCGACGCACCCGCCGACGAAAATGAGGCGGGCGCGGCAGGCACCGGCGTCTCGGCCAGAGCTGCCAGAGGTTCCTCGCCCGCGCCGGCATCCACCGCTTCCGGCAAGGCCTTTTCCCCGGGCAGTTCTTCCCAACCCAACTGGTCCTGCACTGAATACGCGTCGGCGCGCAGCACCAGCCGCCAGTTGTCGATCGACCCCGTGGGGCACGGCGGCACACACGCCATGCAGCCGTTGCAGATATCGGGATCCACCACGTAGTTGTTCGAATCGTGCGTGATCGCGTCGACCGGACAGGTTTCTTCGCAGGTGTTGCAGCGGATGCAGATCTCGGGGTCGATCAGATGCTGCTTGAGCACTTGTACGGGCAGGGGGGCGTTCATCGCAGTCTTCCCAATGCGCTGGCGGACGGCGCGCGGACGCGCCGCCCTGTCGCCTTAGTTGAAACGGACGTAGTCGAAATTCACCGGCTGGCGGTTGATGCCCATGACGGGCGGCGCGATCCAGTTGGCGAACTTGCCGGGTTCGGTGACGCGGCCCATCAGCGACGCGACAAACGCGCGGTCTTCCGGCGTGGGCAGCCATTTGTGGCTGTTGGCCTGCCATTGGGATTCCGACAGGATCTCGCCTTCGGGAGACATGCGGATGCCGGCCAGCGTGCCGATCTGGCGGTTAAACGCCTTGTGCGGCACATGCAGGCGAAAAGGAATGCCGCTTTTCTCGATGACCTTGTTCCAGCGCCCGATGCCGGCTACCGAATCGCGGATGAAGTCGTCACGCAGCACTTCGTTCAAGGCGTTCAGCATCGGCACTTCGACCTCGTTCAACTTGCCGTTGTTCACGGTCAGCACGCGGTAGGTGTCGTTCTTCAGTTGATGATCGTCGGTGCGCTTGGATTCCTCGTAGCGGCCCTTCAGCCCGGAACCGTAGAAGATCGCGGCGTTGGAGGACTGGTCCGCGCCGAACAGGTCGATGGTGACGCTGTAGTGGAAGTTCAGGTAGCGCTGGATGGTCGGCAGGTCGATCACGCCGGCGGCGCGCACGCTTTCGGGGTCATCGGTCTTCAGCTGGTTCATCACCTCGCAGGTGCGCTGGATCACGCGGGAAATGCCCGATTCGCCCACGAACATATGGTGCGCTTCTTCGGTCAGCATGAACTTGGTGGTGCGGGCCAGCGGGTCGAAACTGGACTCGGCCAACGCGCACAGCTGGAACTTGCCGTCGCGGTCGGTGAAGTACGTGAACATGTAGAAGGCCAGCCAGTCCGGCGTCTTCTCGTTGAACGCGCCCAGGATGCGCGGGTTGTCGGAATCGCCCGAACTGCGCTGCAGCAATGCGTCGGCCTCTTCACGCCCGTCGCGGCCGAAGTAGCGGTGCAGCAAGTAGACCATCGCCCACAGGTGGCGGCCTTCTTCGACGTTGATCTGAAACAGGTTGCGCAGGTCGTACTGCGACGGCGCGGTCAGGCCAAGATGGCGCTGCTGCTCGATGGAGGCGGGCTCGGTGTCGCCTTGCGTGACGATGATGCGGCGCAGGTTGGCGCGGTGTTCGCCGGGCACGTCCTGCCAGACGTCACGCCCCATGTTTTCGCCGAAGTGGATCTTGCGCTGGCCGTCCTGCGGCGCCAGGAAGATTCCCCAGCGGTAGTCGGGCATGCGGACGTGGTTGAAATTGGCCCAGCCGTCCGGTTCCACGCTGACCGCGGTGCGCAGGTAGACGTCGAAACCGTGCGAGCCGTCGGGCCCCATGTCCTGCCACCATTGCAGGTAGTTGGGCTGCCAATGCTCCAGCGCGCGTTGCAAGGTGCGGTCGCCGGACAGGTTGACGTTATTGGGGATCTTATCGGTGTAATTGATTCCAGACATGTCTCGCTCCTTTTCTTGTTCAGACCCGGTTCCAGTCGAATGCGGCCTGTTCGCCCTTCCCGTAAAGCTTCAGCGCGCCTTTGTCGCCGGCAGCATTGGGACGGTTGAAAATCCAGTTCTGCCAGGCAGTCAGCCGGCCGAAGATGCGCGTCTCCATCGTTTCCTTGCCGCCGAAGCGCAAGTTCGCCTCCAGCCCGGTCAAGGCGTCGGGCGACAGCGCGCGGCGTTCTTCCAGCATCATCCGCACCTCGTCATCCCAATCGATGCTGTCGGGCGCGAAGGTCACCAGGCCCAGGTCCAGGGCATCGACGGCCGACAGGCGCTGCCCGGCGCGGGCGCGCACGGCTTCCAGTGGCGCGGTTTCTTCATAGAAGCGGCGCTGCAGGCGGCTTTGGCCGTTCACCAGCGGATAGGCGCCGAAGTTGCGTTCGCCCACCACGATCTGCGCGGGCGCCGACGCGTCCTCGTTGTCCAGCATGTAGCTGCGGTCCGCGGCCAGCGCCAGTTCCAGCAGCGTGCCCACAAAGCAGGAGCCCGGCTCGATCAGCGCGAACAGGCTGCGCGACGTCACGTCCAGGCGCGCCAGCGTGCGGCGCAGCATCCCTGCGGTTTCGCGCACGAACCAATGGCCGGCGTGGCGTTGCAGCGCGGCATCGGCGGCCAGCACGGCGTCGGCGTCGCCTTCGGTCTTCAGGATCCAGGTGCCGATGTCGAGTTCATTGGTGCGCATGGACAGGATGGCGTCGTCCAGTTCGCGCGCCATCTGCAACGGCCACCACGCGGCCCCGGCTGCGACGATGTCCGCCAGTTCGGATTCGACCGGGCCTTGCGGGGCGCGCACGGTCCAGGTGGCTTGGCGCTTCTCGCGGTCCAACTGGATATCCACGTAGCGGTAAGCCAGGCCGTCCGCGCTTTCGGTGCGCTGCACCGGCGTCAGCGCGATGCCCTGTTCGCCCGGCTGCCGGTCACTGCTTTCGGCCAGCGCCAGCGCGCGTTCGCGCACGGCCGCCTCGAAGCGAGCAGGCTTGACCACGTCGTCGACCAGGCGCCAGTCCTTGGCGCGCTGGCCGCGCACGCCTTCGACCAGCGTGCAGAAGATGTCGGCGTGGTCGTGGCGCACGCGGCGCTTGTCGGTCACGCGGGTCAGGCCGCCCGTGCCGGGCAGCACGCCCAGCAGCGGGACTTCGGGCAGCGCCACGGAGGACGAACGGTCATCGATCAGCAGGATCTCGTCGCAAGCCAGGGCCAGTTCGTAGCCCCCGCCGGCGCAGGCGCCGTTCAGCGCGGCGATGAACTTCAGGCCGCTGTGGCGGCTGGAATCTTCGATGCCATTACGCGTTTCGTTGGTGAACTTGCAGAAGTTGACCTTCCAGGCATGCGAAGACAGCCCCAGCATGAAGATATTGGCGCCGGAACAGAAGATGCGGTCCTTCATGCTGGTCACGACCACGCTCCGCACTTCCGGATGTTCGAAGCGGATGCGCTGTAGGGCGTCATGCAATTCGATGTCCACGCCCAGGTCGTAGGAGTTCAGCTTCAGCTTGTAGCCGGGGCGCAGGCCGCCGTCTTCCGCCACATCCATGGCCAGCGTGGCGACCGGGCCGTCGAACGTCAGGCGCCAGTGGCGGTAGTGCTCGGGCTGCGTCCGAAAATCGACCCGGTTGATGGTGCTGCTCATAGTGTGTCTCCTCGTACGCCCTGCCTGGACAGGAAAAATACTGCATCACATGAATTATTGTGCAGATTAGTGCAGGAAAAAAACCCCGTCAAGCAAGATATGCATAAAAGTGCAGATTGCGTTTCAGGAGCGGGTCGGTGGCCAGACGCAAAAAGGCCGCCCGGTAAGGCGGCCTTTTGAATGACTGCGGACGGCTCTGCCCGATACCGGGTTCGCTATAGCGGCAGGCCGCAGGCTTTGCGCACCTGGGTGCGCAGGCCGGCAAAGCTTTCCTGCACTTCCAGGTTGCTGGTGACCCAGGTCAGGTCGGCCTTGGCATAGAACGCTTCGCGGCCGGCCAGGATGCGCTTCAAGTCAGCCATTGCCTCGTTATTGCCCGACATGGGGCGGAAGTCGCCTTGCGCCATCACCCGGCCCATGTGCTCTTCGGGGGTGGCGCGCAGCCAGACCGTGTAGCAATGCGCCAGCAGCAGATTCAGCGTGGCCGGCTCGGACACCAGCCCGCCCGGCGTGGCCAGCACCATTTCCGGATAGATCTGCACGGCCTCTTCCAGCGCGCGGCGCTCATAGCGGCGGTAGGCATTGGGACCGTACAGGTTATGGATTTCAAGGATGCTGCAGCCGGCCACCCGTTCGATTTCGCGGTTCAACTCGACAAACGGGTAGCCTAGGTCGTCGGCCAGCATCTGGCCCAGCGTGGACTTGCCCGCCCCCCGCAGCCCGATCAGCGCCACCCGCTGGGTGCGGTTGGGGCGCTGCGCGCCCGCCCCCACGCCAAATAGTTGGGTCAAGGCCTCGCGGGCCCGCTGCAGGTCGGATTCCGTGCGGCCGCTGAGCAACTCGCGGATCAGCAGCCAATCCGGCGATTCCGTGGTGACGTCGCCGACCAGTTCGGCCAGCGCGCAATTGAACGCGCGGGCAATCTGCAGCAGCACCAGGATCGACGCGTTGCCCACGCCGTGCTCAAGATTGGCCAGATGCCTTTCGGACACGCCGGTCACCTGGGACAAGCCCTTGCGCGTCATGCCGCGTATGGCTCGCAAGCGGCGCACCCGCTCGCCCAATGCCACCAGGAAAGCTTCCCGCCTGGGTTCGGATGGCGCCGCGTCTAGCGCTTGATTCATGTTTTGGCTGACTCCGCAAATACCCTGATACGCCCTGTTTTATGCACTATAGTGCTTGACCCAATCCAGTGGAAGCACTATTTTTCCTCCAAGCAGTTCCAAGCCGCCAGGGTGTGCAAAAAAGCAGCACTTGATTTCATGCCGCATCTCAGGCGCCGACAGTGTAAAGGAGGAGTCCCGGTGAGCACGCCAGATCAATTCCATGCCCTGATGCGCGAGGCGACGCGCCTGGTGTCGGGCCAAGCGCTGGACGAGGGGCTGCAAGCGCGGCTGAACCAGGAGGCCGGCCCGCACAGCGCCCTTTACCAGAATATCTTCGCCGCCTGTAGGCAGGGCGTGGCCGAGGGCTGGATGTGCAACCGGGAAGGCGGCGGCATCCGCTATGGTCGTGTCATCAAGCCCGCCGACGATCTGGCGGGCTGTTCGGTGGACGTCGTCGACATGGACGACCTGGCCGGCCCCCACCACGCCCATCCCAACGGCGAGATCGATCTGATCATGCCCCTGACCGACGACGCCCGCTTCGACGGCCACGGCGCAGGCTGGCTGGTCTACGGCCCCGGCAGCGCCCACAGCCCGACCGTCACGCAAGGACGCGCCCTGGTGCTGTATCTGCTGCCCGGCGGCGCCATCGAATTCACGCGGCCCGCCAGCTAGGCCCGCGCCTGCGGCCAGGCCACAAAAAAACACAGCCATGGCCCGCCCCACCACCAGGACATCAGGAGACAACCGTGAATACCTGCCCCGCCGAACTGAATTTCGCCAGTTACCTGGCCGCGCTGAACGCGCCGCGCGCGGCCAAGCCCGCCTACATCGACGACACGCGCCAGCTGAGCTATGGCGAACTGGCGGAGCGGGTGGCCCGCATGGCGGGCGCCTTGCGCCAACTGGGGCTGCGCCGCGAAGAGCGCATCCTGCTGCTGATGCAGGACACGGCCGACTGGCCCGTGGTGTTCCTGGGCGCATTGCACGCCGGCGTGGTGCCGGTGGCGGTCAATACCCTGCTGACGGCGGATGACTACGCCTACATCCTTGCCCATAGCCGCGTGCGCGCCGTGTTCGTGTCGGGCGCGCTGCTGCCCACGCTGCAGGCCGCGCTGGCCCAGTCGCCCGCCGACGTCGAACACCTGGTGGTGTCTCAGCCCACGGCCCCCCTGCCCGGCGAGGCCCGTGAATTCGAAGCCCTGCTGGCCGCCGCGCCGATTGCACCCGCCGTGCGCACGCTGTCCGACGAGATCGCCTTCTGGCTGTATTCGTCGGGTTCCACCGGCAAGCCTAAAGGCGTGGTCCACACCCACGGCAACCTGTGGCACACGGCTGAACTCTATGCCAAGCCCGTGCTGGGCATCCGCGAAGACGACGTCGTGTTCTCGGCGGCAAAGCTGTTCTTCGCCTATGGCCTGGGCAACGGCCTGACCTTCCCGCTATCCGTCGGCGCCACCGTGGTGCTGATGGGCGAACGCCCTACCCCGCAAGCGGTGTTCCAGCGTCTGACGCGGCATCGCCCCACCGTGTTCTACGGCGTACCCACGCTGTATGCCAGCATGCTGGCCTCGCCCGACCTGCCGCCGCGCGAAGAGGTGGCGATGCGGGTCTGCACCTCGGCCGGCGAAGCGCTGCCGCGCGACATCGGCGAACGCTTCACCCGGCATTTCGGCTGTGAAATCCTGGACGGCATCGGGTCGACCGAGATGCTGCACATCTTCATTTCGAACCAGAGCGGACAGTTGCGCTATGGCACGACCGGCAAGCCCGTGCCCGGCTACGAAGTGCAGCTGCGTGACGAGAACGGCGCGCCAGTCGAGCCGGGCGCCATCGGCGACCTCTACATCAAAGGCCCCAGCGCCGCGCTGATGTACTGGAACAACCGCGACAAGACGCGCCAGTGCTTCCTGGGCGACTGGCTGAAAAGCGGCGACAAGTACACCTGCGACCCTGACGGCTACTACACGTATGCAGGACGCAGCGACGACATGATCAAGGTCAGCGGCCAGTATGTGTCGCCCGTGGAAGTGGAGAACATCCTGGTGCAGCACGAAGCCGTGCTGGAAGCCGCCGTGATCGGCGTGCCGGACCACGATGGGCTGGTCAAGACCAAAGCCTACGTCGTGCTACGACCGGGTTTCGAACCGGACGCGAACACCGGCGCCGCCCTGCAAAGCTATGTGAAGCAGCACCTGGCCCCCTTCAAGTACCCGCGGCAGATCAACTTCACCGAGGAACTGCCCAAGACCGCCACCGGCAAGATCCAGCGATTCCGCCTGCGCCAGCTTGAAGAGGCCACGCTATGAACGGCGCGGCGGCCACTGGCGCCCCGACGGCCCGCCCCGTCTTCGCCGACGTTCAGGCCACTGGCCGCACGCTGCGCCTGGAGTGCCTGTGGATCGCACCTGAACGCGCGACGGCGCCGCTGCTCGTCTTCCTGCATGAAGGCCTGGGGTCGGTCGCCATGTGGAAGGACTGGCCGTTGCAAGTGTGCGAAGCCGCCGGATGCCGCGGCCTGGTGGTATCGCGCTATGGCTACGGGCAATCCACGCCGCGCCCTTCGCAGGAAAAATGGCCGGTGGATTTCATGCACCGCGAGGCGCGCGACGTACTGCCCGCGCTGTTCACCGCGCTGGGCGTGGACGCCCGGCGCGACAAGCCGGTGCTGTTCGGACACAGCGACGGCGGATCGATCGCGTTGCTGTATGCCGCGATGCATCCGGAGGCCGTCGCCGGCATCGTCGTTGCCGCGCCGCATACGTTCGTCGAAGACGTCACCGTCGCGAACATCGCGCTGGCGCGCCAGGCGTATCTGGACACGGACCTGCGCAGTCGCCTGGCCCGCTACCACGCGGACGTGGATTCGGCGTTCTGGGGCTGGAACGACATCTGGCTGAACCCCGATTTCCGCCGCTGGAACATCGAAGATCATCTGCCCCGCATCGCCTGCCCCGTGCTGGCGATCCAGGGCGTGGACGACGAGTACGGCTCGCTGGCACAGATACGCGGCATTCACCGCCATGCGCCGCAGACCGTATTGCTGGAGATTCCCGACTGCCGCCATTCGCCGCACAAGGACCAGCCCGCCATTGTTATCCAGGCCGTTGCCGATTTCGTCGGCGCGTTGGACAAACCCGGCTGGCGGTGACGCCAGCCCATAACAAGCACGGAGACAAACCATGAACCACGCCCTGACCCGGGCTGCGATCGCCGCGGCCCTGACGTTCGCCGCCAGCGGCGCGCAGGCCGCCGACAAGATCAAAGTCGGTTTCATGCTGCCCTATAGCGGCACCTATGCCGCACTCGGCACCGCCATCGAGAACGGCTTCAAGCTGTATGTCGCCGAGCAAGGCGGCAAGCTGGGCGGGCGCGAGATCGAATACTTCAAGGTGGACGACGAGTCCAATCCCGCCAAGGCCGCCGAAAACGCCAACCGCCTGATCAAGCGCGACCAGGTCGACGTGCTGATCGGCACCGTGCACTCGGGCGTGGCGATGGCGCTGGCCAAAGCCGCCAAGGACAGCGACACCACCTTGATCGTGACGAACGCCGGCGCCAACGCCATCACCGGCCCGCTGTGCGGCCCCGGCATCTTCCGCACGTCCTTCACCAACTGGCAGCCGGCGTACGCGATGGGTCCCGTCGCCGTTGCCAAGGGCCACAAGACGGCCGTCACCATCACCTGGAAGTACGCCGCAGGCGACGAGGCGATCGGCGGCTTCAAGGAAGGCTTCGAGAAGGCCGGCGGCAAGGTCGTCAAAGAACTGAGCCTGCCGTTTCCCAACGTGGAGTTCCAGTCGCTCCTGACCGAGATCGCCGCGACCAAGCCCGATATGGTGTTCACGTTCTTCGCCGGTGGCGGCGCCGTGAAATTCGTTCAGGACTATCACGCCGCGGGGCTGGACAAGACGATTCCGCTGTACGGGTCGGGTTTCCTGACCGACGGCACCTTGCAGGCGCAAGGCGCGTCGGCGCAAGGCCTGTTGACCACGCTGCACTATGCCGACGGCCTGAACACGCCGCGCGACAACGCCTTCCGCGCCGACTACGCCAAGAACTACAACGCGCAGCCGGACGTGTACGCCGTGCAGGGCTATGACGCGGCGCAGCTGATGCAGTCGGGACTGTCCGCCGTCAAGGGCGACTTCGCCAAGAAGGCCGACTTCCGCACCGCGATGCGCGGCGCAACGGTCGACAGCCCGCGCGGCCCCTTCACCTTGTCGGCCGCCGGCAACCCGGTGCAGGACATCTATCTGCGCCGTGTGGACGGCCTGGAGAACAAGGTCGTGGAAGTCGCCGCGCAGAAGCTGGCCGATCCGGCCCGCGGCTGCAAGCTCTGACGCCACGTCCGCCACGGGAGGCCCCATGGACATCAGCATCCTGCTTATTCAAAGCCTGAACGCTTTCCAGTACGGCTTGCTGCTGTTCCTGGTGGCCAGCGGACTCACGCTGATCTTCGGCATCATGGGCATCATCAATCTTGCCCACGGCAGTTTCTACATGATCGGCGCCTATATGGCGTTTGCGCTGGGGCCCGTGATCGACCGCTGGCTGGGCGGCGGCTTCATCACCACGCTTGCCGTGTGCGTGGCGCTGGCCGCGGTGCTGGGCTACTTCCTGGAGGCGGCGTTCTTCAGCTACCTGTACCACCGCAACCACCTGCAGCAGGTGCTGATGACCTACGGCCTGATCCTGGTGTTCGAGGAACTGCGCAGCATCCTGGTCGGCAACGACGTGCACGGCGTGCCGTTGCCCGCCTGGCTGCAAGGCAGCATCTCGCTGGGTGGCGTGATGACGTATCCGGTCTACCGGCTGTTCATCTCGGCAGTGGGCATCGCGGTGGCGCTGCTGCTGTACTGGGTGATCTCGCGCACGCGCCTGGGCATGATGCTGCGGGCCGGCGCCAGCAACCGCGAAATGACCGGCTCGCTGGGCATCGATGTCAACAAGCTATACCGGTTGGTGTTCGCGGCGGGCGTGGCGCTGGCCGCGCTGGCCGGCACCATCGCCGCGCCCGTGTCGTCGGTGTATCCCGGCATGGGCAACGGCGTGCTGATCATCTGCTTCGTGGTGGTGGTGATCGGCGGCATTGGATCGATCCGCGGCGCGTTCCTGGCGGCGATGCTGGTGGGATTCGTCGAGACCTTCGGCCAGGTGTTGTTCCCTTCCGCGGCGGGGGTGCTCGTCTACCTGCTGATGGCGTTCATTCTTCTTTGCAAGCCCGAAGGGCTGTTCAAACAGGGCTAGCGACATGACGAAACTTCTACCCGTCGCAACGCTGCTGGCGTTGGCTGCCTTTGCCTGGAGCGGCAGCGACTACTACACCGGCCTGGCCATCAAGGTCATGATCTACGCCATCTTCGCGTTAAGCCTGCAACTGCTGGTCGGCGGCGCGGGGCTGGTCAGCCTGGGGCATGCGGCGTTCTTCGGTATCGGCGCCTATGCGGCAGCGCTGCTGTCGCCCGAATCGGAAGCCGCCAGCCTGTGGTGGCTGCTGCCCGCGGCCCTGCTGGCGGCGGCCGCCTACGCCGCCGTGACAGGCGCCTTGGCGCTGCGCACGCGCGGCGTGTACTTCATCATGGTCACGCTGGCATTCGCGCAGATGGCGTATTACGTCTTCCACGACACCAAGGTCGGCGGCGGCAGCGACGGCATCTACCTGTACTTCAGGCCCGAGTTGTCGATTGCCGGCTGGATGCCCTTCGACCTGGGCAACGGCACGACGTTCTACTACTTCGTGCTGGCCTGCCTGGCGCTGACGTGGGGCTTTCTGGCCTTGCTGCGGCGTTCACCCTTCGGCGCGGCACTGGCCGGCATCCGCATCAATGAACAGCGCATGCGGGCCGCCGGCTATTCGACCTATCCGTACAAGCTGACCGCCTATGTGGTGGGCGCGACCCTGGCCAGCCTGGCCGGCTTCCTGTTCGCATTGAAAGACGGGTTCGTCACGCCCGAACTGCTGGCATGGGAACAATCCGGGCTGGTGCTGCTGATGGTGATCCTGGGCGGCATGGCCAGCCTGGGCGGCGCCGTGATCGGCACGGTGGCGCTGGTGCTGATGCAGGAGCTGTTCCAGTCGCAAGCGCTGTTCGGCGACTATGCCCGCCATTGGCACCTGCCCTTGGGGCTAGCCATCATCGCGCTCGTGGCGCTGCTGCCCAACGGCATCGCCGGATTGCCCGCGCAATGGCGGCAACGCCGCGAGGCCCGCGCGGCAAACGCACGCGCTGCCGCGGCGGCAGCCACATCCGCCCGCGCGCCTGTCCGCCTTCCGATCCAGGGGGAACCCCATGTCTGACCTTCTGCTTGCGGCCTCGGCCGTCACGCGCCGCTTCGGCGGCCTGACCGCCGTCAACGGCGTCTCGCTGGGCCTGGCGCGCGGCCAGGTGCATGCCGTGATCGGCACCAACGGCGCGGGCAAGTCCACGCTGATCAACATCCTGTCGGGGGAGCTGGCGCCCACAAGCGGCCAGGTCATGCTGGGCGGGCGCGACGTCACGGCCTGGCGGCAGCCCGAGCGGGCGCGTGCCGGGCTGGGGCGCAGCTATCAGCGGTCTACGCTGTTTCCCGAACTGACCGTGTTCGAAAACTGCCGGCTGGCCGCGCAAGCGGGCCGCCAGCGCTTTTGGCACTGGTGGCGCCCGGCCTCGGATTGCCGGCGCAGCGCGGACCTGGCGCAGCATGCGCTGGAACGCACGGGGCTGGCCGATGACGCCGCCCGCGCCGCAGGCCTGTTGCCGCACGGCCGCAAGCGCCAACTGGAGATCGCCATGTGCCTGGCCGGCGAACCGCAGGTGCTGCTGCTGGACGAGCCCCTGGCCGGCATGGGCCCCGAAGAGACGGACCGGATCCTGGACCTGCTTCACACCCTGAAGACGGGCCACGCGATCCTGCTGGTGGAACACGACATGGACGCCGTATTCCGCATCGCCGAGACCATCACCGTGATGGTCAACGGCACCGCCATCGCCAGCGGCACCCCCACCCAGATCCGCGCCAACGCGGAAGTGCGCACGGCGTACCTGGGCGAAGACACGCAGGACGACGCGAAGGAAACCCCGCCATGCACGCACTGATCGAAGCCGGCGGCCTGCACGTGTACTACGGTGCCAGCCACGTGCTGCGCGGCGTGGACATGCACATCGCACCGGGCGAATCCGTCGGGCTGGTGGGCCGCAACGGCATGGGCAAGACCACGTTGATCCGCAGCCTGATGGGCCAGGTAAAAAGCGCGCAGGGCCAGGTACGGGTGGGCGGGCGCGACTGCACGCATGCCCAGCCCCACGCCATCGCGCGGCTGGGCGTGGCCTACGTGCCCGAGGGGCGCGGCATCTTTCCCAACCTGAATGTGCGTGAAAACCTGCAAGTCGCGGCGCGCCCCGGCGTGCGCGGCGGACAGGACTGGACCTATGCGCGCGTGCTGGACACGTTTCCGCGGCTGCGCGAACGGCTGGGGCACGGCGGGCAGCAGTTATCGGGCGGCGAGCAGCAGATGCTGGCCATCGGCCGGGCGCTGATGACCAACCCCGACCTGCTGATCCTGGACGAGGCCACCGAAGGGCTGGCCCCGCTGATCGTGGCGGAGATCTGGAAGATCATCCGCCAGATCCGCGCCACCGGTATGTCGGCCTTGATCGTGGACCGCAATTACCGGGCGGTGCTGGAACACACCGACCGCTGCCTGGTGATGGAAAAGGGCTTGATCGTGCAGGACGGCGACAGCGCGTCGCTGGCCCGGCAACCGGAGCAACTGACGCGCTATCTGGGCGTCTAGGGCCCGTCGGCACGACAGGGCCCCAGCGCGGATCGCCCTTAGATGATGGCTTCGATCAGGAACGGCCCGCGGCGCTTCAGGCCGTCTGCCAGCGCGCGGGCGAAACCTTCCACCGTATCGACGCTGACCGCCTCCACGCCCATGCCGCGGGCCAGGTGCGTCCAATCCAGATAGGGCTCTTCCAGATCCAGCATGCGGCGCGCATTGCGGCCCGGTTCCTTAACACCCACGTTCTTCATTTCGCCATGCAGCGTGGCGTAGGAGCGGTTGGCGAGGATCACCGTCAGGCAATCCAGATTTTCACGCGCCTGCGTCCACAGCGCCTGCAGGGTGTACATGCCGCTGCCATCGGCTTGCAGCGTGATGACCTTGCGGTCCGGGCATGCCACGGCGGCGCCGGTCGCCATCGGCAGGCCGATGCCGATGGCCCCGCCCGTCAGCATCAGCCAGTCGTGCGGCGCGCTGCTGGCGCTGTAGATCGGGAATTCGCGGCCTTGCGTGATGGACTCGTCGCACACGATGGCTTGCTCGGGCAAGGTGTGCGCGATCAGGATGTTCACGGCGGCGCCGGTCAGCTTGCCCGATGCCGGCACCTCGTAAGCGGCGGCCGGCGTGGCCAGGCGCGGCGCGTCCGCGGCGATGCCCAATTCGTCCGCCAACCATTCCAGCGCGTGCGCCAGATCCTGCTCGGGGCTCGCCAGCACGACCTGATTGCTGTCCGGCGGCGCCAGCAGGCTGGGCTTGCCGGGATACGCGAAAAAGCCCACGGGCGCCTTGGCGCCCGCCAGCACCAGGTGCTTCACGTCTTTCAGCTTGGCAACCGCCATGTCGATCGGATAGGGCAGGCGGTCGACCGGCGTGCGGTCGCCGCCGCGTTCGATGCGGCGGTTGGACGTTTCCGACATCAGGCGCACCCCCGTGGCGCGCGCAATGCGGCCGGCGGCGTTCAGCGCGCGCTCGCGCAGCGCCGCGCCGCCCAGCATCAGCACCGTCACCTCGCCCGAGCGGATCGCCGCGGCAGCGGCGCGCACGGCGTCGGCGGACGTCTGGGCCTGGGCTGCGTCTTTGACCAACACCGGCGCGGGCGCGTTGTCAGGCAGGTCCGTCCAGGCCGCGTCGGCCGGAAGAATCAGGGTCGCGATATTGCCGGGCGCACGGCGCGCCACGGCGATGGCTTCGGCGGCATCCGAGGACACCGCGGCGGCGGCCATCGTGCGCTTGACCCAGTGCGACATCGGGCGTGCCACGCCCTCCACGTCGCTGGTCAGCGGCGCGTCGTATTGCACGTGATAGGTCGCGTGGTCACCCACGATGTTGACCATGGGGGTACGGGCGCGCTTGGCGTTGTGCAGGTTGGCCAGGCCATTGCCCAGGCCCGGGCCCAGGTGCAGCAGCGTGGCGGCAGGCTTGTCGGCCATGCGCGCGTAGCCGTCGGCCGCGCCCGTCACCACGCCTTCGAACAGGCCCAGCACGCAACGCATCTTGGGCTTGCGATCCAACGCCGCGACAAAGTGCATTTCCGAAGTGCCGGGGTTGGCAAAACACACGTCCACATCGTTGGCCAGCAAGGTATCGCAAAGACTGTCAGCGCCGTTCATGATTTTCCCTAGTCGTTTTCAATGGCGATGCGGGCGCATGCGCGCCCGCCTGATATGCATGATAGGTAGCGTATCAAAAACGCGGTAGAGCCATTTCAGGTTGTGGAGATGGAACCATTCCCGAATCTGGCCCGAAGCGTTCCGCCAGCCGGAATTAGCATAACCGCCCTACCCGATCAGCCCAGGATCTGCCCCAGGAACGCCTGCGCCCGCTCCGAACGCGGCGCATTGAAGAAATTCTCCGGCGTGTCGGCCTCGACGATCGCCCCCTGGTCCATGAAGACGACGCGGTCGCCGACCTCCCGCGCAAAGCCCATCTCATGCGTGACGCACACCATGGTCATGCCATCGCGGGCCAGGGCGACCATGGTATCCAGCACTTCCTTGACCATTTCAGGATCCAGGGCAGAGGTCGGCTCATCGAACAGCATGATCTTGGGCTGCATGCACAAGGCGCGCGCGATCGCCACGCGCTGTTTTTGTCCACCCGATAGCTGGCCGGGATACTTGTCCGCGTGCTGCGGAATCCGCACCCGTTCCAGGTAGTCCATCGCACGCGACCGGGCCTCATCGGCCGGCACGCCCTTGACCAGCAGCGGCGCCAGCGTGCAGTTCTCCAGCACCGTCAGGTGCGGGAACAGGTTGAAGTGCTGGAACACCATGCCGACTTCCGCCCGGATGCGCTCGATGTTCTTCACGTCTTCGTTCAGTTCGATGCCGTCGACCACGATGCGGCCCTGTTGGTGTTCCTCCAGCCGGTTCAGCAGGCGGATCGTGGTGGATTTTCCGGAACCGGACGGACCGCAAAGGATCAGCTTCTCTCCGGGCGACACTTCCAGCGCCAGGTTGTCCAGCACCTGGAAGTCGCCATACCATTTGCTGACGCCTTGCATCGTGATGATCGGGGCGGAGGCATTCGTTGCGTTCATCGTCTCAGGCCTTGGAAATATCGTGGTTTTCGCCGGCGCCGCTCCAGTAGCCCGGTACCGTCAAGCGCTTCTCGGAGCGCCGGAACAGGTACGACAGCACGCTGCACATGGCGAAGTAGATGACACCCACCATCGTGTAGACGGTCAGCGCCTGGAACGTTGCGCCGGCCAGCATTTCGCCCGCCCGCATCAGTTCGTACACGCTGATGACGGCGACGAGCGAGGTCTCCTTGATCAGCACCAGCGCGTAGTTCCCCAGGGCCGGGAATACCGTGCGCAGCGCTTGCGGCAGCACGATGCGGCGCAGCCGCTGCACCTTGCGCAAGCCCAGCGCGCGGGCCGCCTCGTACTGCCCGGTGTCCACCGACTGGATGCCGCTTCTGAACAGTTCGGCCAGATAGGCGCCGAAGTTCAGCGTCAGGCCCAGCACGCCCGCGACAAAGCCGTTGATCACCACCCCCATCTCGGGCAGGCCGTAGTAGATGTAGAACAACTGCAGCAGCAGCGGCGTGCCGCGTATCACTTCGATGTAGAAGCGCGCGCCGCGGCTCAACAGGCGCGAGGGCGACAAGCGGCACAAGCAGACGACCAGACCCAACGCCACCGCCAGGAAGGCCGAACAGAAAAACAGCGCCAAAGTCCAGACCGTGCCCTCGGCCAAAGGGGTCAGGTACATGCGCAGCGTAGCGAGATCCAAGTCGTGCTCCTTATCCGTGCCGTTGCGGCGCTTACTTGCTGATCAGGTCCGACACGCCCCACTTCTTCCCGATGGCTGCCATTTCCCCGTTCTTGCGCATCTCGGCCAGCGCGTTGTTGACGGCTTCCAGCAACGCGGCGTTGCCCTTCTGCACGGCCATGCCGACCTGCCACTTGCGTTGCGGCTGGTAGCCGGTGTCCAGCTTCACGCCCGGGATGTTCTTGGTCTGGATCTGGTAGATGATGCTGGGCGGGTCCACGATGCCCAGGTCGATGCGGCCCGCGCGCACGTCGGCCAGCAAGGTCGAGTAATCCTGATAGGTCGTGACCTTGGTGCCCGGCATGTCCTTGATCATGTTGAACTGCACCGAATCCACCAGAACGCCCACGCGCTGACCCTGCATGTCTTCGAACTTGGCGTATTTCCTGGCCGCCTTGTCGCTGACCACCACACCCTCGCCCCACTCGTAGACGGGCGCCGAGAAATCGATGGCGCGCGCACGCTCTTCGGTAATGAAGAGCGGCGCGGACATGACGTCGGCTCGCCCGGACGTCAGCGTGGGGATGAGGCCCGAGAACGGCACGTCGGACAGCTTGTCTGCCACCTTCAGGTGCTTGGCCACGCCAGCGGCCACGTCCACCATGATGCCTTCCAGTTGGTTCGACTTCGAATTCTTGAACCCGTGCGGCGGTGCGGACGCCGTGGTGACGACGGCCAGGCTCTTGTCGGCGCGCACTTCGTCCAGCGTGCGCGCCTGCGCGCCGGTCTGGATCAGCAGGCTGGCCGCTGCCACGCCCAGCAGGATGGATTTGAGTTTCATCGTTTTCCCCTTGGATGAATGAATGCCGCGGACGCGACGGCTCAGGCCGGACGCCCTTGCGGGTACTGCTGCACCGCTACCGCCGCCAACGCGCAGAATTCCTGCATCACGGTGGCGGCCAGGAAGGCCGTAGCCCCCTGCACGTCTTGCGGCGGCGACACGGTATTGACGTCGAACGCCACGAAGTTCAGGCCCGCAAGCTGGCGCAGCAGCGCCAGCCCTTCCTTGGCCGACAACCCGCCCCACTCCGGCGTGCACACGCCCGGCGCGCAGGAGGGGTCGAAGATGTCCATGTCGAAGCACAGGTAGACCGGGCGCTGGCCGATGCGCTGCTTGATGTCCGCAAGCGTGGCCTTCTGGTCCTGGTCGAAGTCGTCGTACGGCACGATCGTGTAGCCGACCTCGCGCCCGAACTCCAGCACCCCGGGCATGAAGGAACTGCCACGGGTGCCAACGTGGAAGCTGGACGCCACGTCCAGCAGCCCTTCTTCGGCTGCGCGCGTGAAGGTCGTGGCCGTGTTGTAGCCGGGGATGGGATAGGTGTCGGTATGCGAATCGAAATGCAGCACGACGAAATCCGGATGGCGGCGCGCCACGGCGCGCAACTGCGGCAGCGTCACCGCGCCGTCGCCCCCCATCGAGATCGGGATGGCGCCCGCGTCCAGGATGGCCCCGATGCCGGCCTCGATCAGCGGATAGGACGCGTCCGGGTCGCCGGGATGGCAGGCGACGTTGCCCACGTCGATCGCGCGCAAGAATTCAGGCGGATTGTCGATGCCGTTGCGGCGGAAGATATCGACGGGGCGCAGCAGCCGGGATTGCTCTCGGATCGCGTCGGGCCCCTGCCGCGACCCCACACGAAACGGATGCGTGCCGCAATCGAACGGGATGCCGACCACGCAGGCGCGTGCCCGGCCCGCCCCCGCCTCGCGGGCAGACGGCAGCCCCATGAATCCGGCGACGGGATTGAAACTGACTTCAGATGACTGCGACACAGCGCGGCTCCTGGGCATGCCTCGTCGGCTAAATCGCAGACGCGAGCTATATTTAGATTCGATCAAATCGCTGTGCGATACGATCGTGTCATAAATAGATTAGCAAGCAAGAACCCAGCCAGCCAATTAGGGAGTTCCCCTTAGAAGCCGAAAAATTAGTTGATTAAATTAGTATGGAATAGGCACGAACGCGCCCTGGCACGGTGCAGCGCTGCACCGACATGCGGCACGTGGGAAAGGATCAGGCCTCGTCGTCAGTCAGCGGCATCGCGCCGCGCAGGGCGCCGCCCGGCGGTTCCATCTGATAGAAGGGATGCGATCGGCCCAGCGTGCGCGATGCACTGATGGCGTGCGCGGTTTCCACGACTTGCGGACCGAAGACAGCTTGCGCCTGTTCAAAAGACCAGCGACTGGACGGAACCGAGACGTTTACGGCCCCCAACGGAGTTCCCCCGGCATCCAGCACCGCCGCGCTGACCGTGATGTCGCCCGGATAGAACTCGCCGTTGGAACGGGCATAGCCGTGGCGCCGCGCGAACTCCAGTTCGGCCAGCAAGGCGTCCAGCGTAGTGAGCGTATTGGCCGTGTAGGGCTTGCGGTCGCAGCGTTCCAGCAGATCATGGGCCACGCCCGGGTCCAGCTTGGCCAGCACGGCGCGGCCGGCCGCGGTGCAATACAAGGGCAAACGCATGCCCACCGGCATGTTCACAAACATTTCCTTATGGGTGGCAAAGCGCGCCACATAGACCATGTCCAGGCCATCGGGCTCGGCCAGGCTGCACGTTTCCTGGCTGTTGCGGTTCAGCGTGTGCAGGAACGGGTTGCCGCCCAAAACCAGCGGACTCGTCTGCACGTAATTCATGCCCAGCTCCAGGGACCAGGGCGCCAGCGAGAACTTCTTGCTGACCGGATCCTTGCGCAGGTAGCCCAGCGTCCAGAGCGTATGGGTAAAGCGCTGGACTGCGCTTTTGCTCAACCCCGTGGCATCGGCAAGCTCCGGCAGCGTCATGGCGGGCTGCCCTTCGCTGAAGGCCCTCAGAACGGAAATGCCACGCGCCAACGCAGCAATAAACAGCGGGGAATCCTCGGGGTTTCGCGTCAGGGTCATGGCACGGGGCGTGCAGAGAGAAAGCGCATAGCGTACCGCATAACGGTTCGCTTATATCGCAGGGCGATTGCAAAGACTTCGGCAATCCCCTTGCCCGGAGACCTCGGCAAGAAAAAAAGCGGCCCGCGCGTTGCGGGCCGCCTGTTATCGCACGCAGGGGGTCAACGGATCGGCCACGGATACATGGCGCCGCCGTTGCTCCACAGCGCGTTGGTGCCGCGCTGCAGGCCCAGCTTGCTGTCCTTGCCGACGTTGCGCTCGAACACTTCGCTGTAGTTGCCCACGGCCTTGATGGCGTTGTAGGCCCATTTTTCGTCCACGCCCATATTCTTGCCGGCGCCCGGCGTCACGCCCAGGATGCGCAGGACGTTGGGGTTGCTGCTCTTCAACATTTCGTCGACGTTTTTCTGCGTGATGCCATATTCCTCGGCTTCCAGCAGCGCGAACAAGGTCCAGCGCACGATGCCCAGCCAGTTCTCGTCACCCTGGCGCACCATGGGGCCCAGCGGTTCCTTGGAGAAGCGTTCCGGCAAGATCTCGTAGTCGTTCGGATTGGCGACTTGCGTGGCGCGCACGGCGGCCAGTTGCGAGGCGTCGTCGGTGAAGGCGTCGCAGCGGCCGGACTCAAACGCGCGCACGACTTCGGTCACCTTGTCGATCACGACCGGCTTGAACTCGATCTTGTTCGCGCGGAACCAGTCGGCCAGGTTCAGTTCCGTGGTGGTGCCCGGCTGCACGCAGACGGTGGCGCCGTTCAGTTCCTTGGCGCTCTTGACGCCCAGCTTCTTGTTCACCAGGATGCCCTGGCCGTCATAGAAGCTGGCGGCCACCGCGGACAAGCCCAGCGAGGTGTCGCGCGTCTGGGTCAGCGTGACGGTGCGCAGCAGCACGTCGACTTCACCCGATTGCAGCGCAGTGAAGCGTTGCTGGGTCGACAGCGCCGTGCCCTTGAATTTGGTCGAATCGCCGAATACGGCCGCGGCGACCGCGCGACAGATATCCACGTCCATGCCTTCCCATTCGCCTTTGCTGTTGGTGGCGGAAAAGCCGGATACGCCGTCGGTCAGGCCGCACTGCACGAACCCTTTTTTCTTCACCGCATCCAGCGTGGGGCCGGCGACTGCCGCCTGGGACGCGCAAGCCAGGGCGAGCGCGCCGGCTGCAAACAAGATGGACCGCTTCATTATTGCCTCTCCTGAGATAGATGCCCGGTCGGACTTGTAAGCCTTCCCGGCTGAAACCGAGCCCAGCGTTGTCGGGCCGGCCGCCAGATTACGCCATGTCCACTGCGTGAACAACGCGATCGGGCCTAGTGGAAACCCGAGGCGATGCCCATTCGAGGCCCTATCAGATTTGTCCGGTGATCGAACTTTATCCGGCCCTCTCAAGCCGTCCGGGCGAAGCTCGCATGCCATACTTTTTTCGCGCCGGTGTCCGCTCAGCGGCACCGGCGTCGCAGCATAAAAGCCGATCGCGCCACAACAAAAATCCCGGGCGCGCATCGATACTCGGCCGATTCATGGAGGAGACGAATCCATGGCACAAGCAAGCAAGACGCAGCCTCGCCGCGCGGCGCACCGCCGCATGGCCCTGAAGACCCTGTTGTTGTCCGCGCTCTCCGCGGCAGGCCTGGGCACCGCCCCCGTCCACGCGGCGGATGACTGGCCCAGCAAGCCCATCAAGATCATCGTGCCCTACACGCCGGGCGGCTCCACCGATATCGTGACCCGCATCGTCATGGAAAAACTGGGGCCACGCCTGAAGCAGACGATCATCGTCGAGAACCGGCCGGGGGCCAACAGCAGCGTGGGCTCGGCCATCGCAGCCAAGTCGGACGCGGACGGCTACACCTTCCTGTCCATCCTGCCGGCCTACATCATCAACTTCCACCTGTACAAGCTGACCTACGCCCCGGCAGACCTGACGCCGGTGGTGCAGATGGCCGACCTGCCCCTGTTCCTGTTCGTGGCGCAAGACCTGCCGGTCAACAGCGTGGCCGACCTGGTCGCCTATGGCCGCAAGAACCCCGACAAGCTCACCTACGCGTCCAGCGGAAACGGGTCCAGCGCGCACCTGACCGGCGCCGACTTCGCGCTGCAGAACAAGCTCACGATGACGCACGTGGCCTACAAGGGCAGCGCCCCCATCCTGACCGATCTGCTGGGCGGCCGCGTCTCGATGGTGTTCGACCCCATCCTGGTCCCGATGCAGTACGTGAAGCAGAACCGCCTGAAGGCGCTGGCCTTCACCGGCAAGGAACGCTGGCCCACCGAGCCCGGTATCCCCACGATGGAAGAAGCCGGCATGCCCGGCTTCGTGACAGGTTCCTGGGCCGGCCTGATGGCCCCGGCCGGCACGCCCAAGCCGATCATCGAACGCATGGCGCGCGAGATCGCCGAGATCGTCAAGGAACCCGATGTGAAGCAGAAGTTCGTGGATGCGGGCTTCCTGCCCGCCAGCGGCACCACGGCGCAGTTCGCGGAACTGATGAAGACGGATTCGGCGCGCTATGCCGAAATCATCAAGCAGGCGGCCATCACCGTGAATTGAACGCGGACCGGGCGCGGCCCCGCGCCTGGCCCGATCGGAGTTTCCCCATGATCAACAAGTTCATCGATACCCCCGAGGCCGCGGTCTCGGACATCCACGACGGCGCCACGGTGCTGATCAGCGGCTTCGGCGGCGCAGGCATGCCCACCGAACTCATCCATGCGCTGATCGACCAGGGCGCGCGCGAACTCACCGTCGTCAGCAACAACGCAGGCAACCACGAAACCGGCCTGGCCGCGCTGATCAAGGCCGGCCGCGTGCGCCGCGTCATCTGCTCGTTTCCCAAGGCCTCGCATTCCTGGGTCTTCGACGACCTGTACCGCCGCGGCGGCATTGAACTGGAATGCGTGCCGCAAGGCACCATCGCCGAACGGTTGCGCGCAGCCGGCGCCGGGCTGGGCGGCTTCTTCACCCCTACCGCCTATGGCACCGAGCTGGCCCAGGGCAAGGAAACCCGCATCATCGACGGCCGCGGCCATGTCTTCGAGACGCCGCTGCATGGCGACTTCGCGCTCGTCAAGGCGGACCAGGGCGACCGCTGGGGCAACCTGACTTACCACAAGAGCGCGCGCAACTTCGGACCCATCATGTGCATGGCGGCCAAGACCACCATCGTGCAGGTGCGTGCCAAGGTCGAGCTGGGCGAACTGTCGCCCGAAGCCGTCGTGACGCCGGGCATCTTCGTCGCGCGTGTCACCGAGGTGGCCAATGCCGCCTTTTCCAGCTGAAGGAATCCCTATGCAACCCCTGACCCGCGAGGCCATGGCGCGCCGCCTGGCCCTGGACATTCCCGACGGCAGCTACGTCAACCTGGGCATCGGCATGCCGGTGCTGGTGGCCGCCCATCTTCCCCCCGGCCGCGAGATCGTGCTGCATAGCGAAAACGGCATACTGGGCATGGGCCCGCCGCCCGCTGACGACGCCGTCAACCTGGATCTGATCAACGCCGGCAAGCAGCCGGTGACGCTGCTGGAAGGCGGCTCGTACTTCCACCACGCGGATTCGTTCGCGATGATGCGCGGAGGCCATCTGGACATCTGCGTCATGGGCGGCATGCAGGTTGCCGCCAACGGCGACCTGGCCAACTGGTCGCTGGCCAAGCCGGGCGAAGCGCCGGCCGTCGGCGGCGCGATGGACCTGGCGGTGGGCGCGCGCAGCGTGTTCATCATGATGGAACACAACAGCAAGAACGGCGATCCGAAGATCGTCGAACGCTGCACGTATCCGCTGACGGGCGCCGGCGTGGTCGACCGCATTTACACGGATCTGGCCGTCATCGACGTCACGCCGGAGGGCCTGGTGGTTCGGGATATGATCGACGGCATGACTCTGAACGAACTGCAAGCGCGCACCGGCGCGCCGCTGCGCGCAGGCTGATGCTGCCCAATCTTCCCCCACCCGGCTACGCCGCCCCGCTTGCGGCGGAAGATCATCCCGACCAGTTGCGCGGCGATCCGGACTACATGCTGACGCTTGCGCGCGGCCTGCATGTGATCCGCGCGTTCGGCACGCGCCGCCATCCGCAGACGGCGGCGGAACTGAGCCGGCGCGCCGCCCTGCCGCGCGCGGTCGTGCAGCGCTGCCTGCACACACTGATCCTGCTGGGCATCGCCGAGCAGCACGGCCGGCTGTATGTGCTGACGCCGCGCATCCTGAGCCTGGGCTACGCGTACTTTTCGTCCACGCCGTTCGTGTCGCTTGCCCAGCCCGTGTTGGAAGAACTGAGCGCCACCGTCAATGAAACCTGTGCGCTGGCCATCATGGAAAGCCACGAGATGCTGTATCTGGCGCGCTCGGAAGTGAACCGCCTGCTGGCCACGTCCATGGGGCTGGGCAGCCGCTTGCCGGCGTACTGCACGTCAATCGGACGCGTGCTGCTGGCGCAACTGCCTGAACCCGCGCTGGCCCGCTATTTCGCCACGGTCGACCTGCAACCCTATACGGAATTCACGCTGACCACCGAAGCGAAGCTGCGTGCGGAACTGGCGCACATCCGCGAGCAGGGCTACGCGGTGGTGGACCAGGAACTGGAACTGAACGTGCGCGCAATCTCGGTCCCCGTGCGCTCGGCCAGCGGCAAGGCCTGCGGCGCCGTAAACGTCAGCGTGAAGGCAGCGCGGGTGCCATTGATCCGGCTGACGGAAGAATTCCTGCCGCCCTTGCGGCAGGCCGTCGAAAGAATCGGCGAATTCCTGGTCGCGTGAAGGGGGGGCGACCCGGCGTGAATGCGGTGTCGACCCGTCATATATGGGACGTTGGCCCATCGTAGGATGGGTGGAGCGCGAGAGATTTCGGGTAAGAATGCGAAAGCCTGACGCGCGCAACCCATCAAGCATCGGTTGAGTTCTGGCGAAAGCTGATAGGGATCCACCGCTGCCTGATGGGTTGCGCGCGATGGACAGCAATCATCTTGCCCCCGCCTGTTCGCGCTTCACCCATCCTACGGCTTTGTTCCACTCGCCAAATGCCGTTGCCGGCCGTCACCCGGCGTTTTACAGGTCCGTCGTATCCAGCGTGAACGCGGCGGCCGCGCGGCCGATGCGGTCGTTGACGGCGTGCCATTCGTCGGTGGCCGGAGGGGCCTGCACGATGATGCGGGCGTAGCCCTGTTTGTCCAGGTCGCGCAGCAGGCCGTAGAGCGCCTGTGCATAGCGCGCCGGATCGGCGGGCACAGGATGCCATTGCAGGCGCGGGTCCAGTGCCTGGGGCGCGTCGCCGTACGCCACCACCACGATCCTGCCTTCCGGCAGGTTGCGGCCTTGGGCCACGTCCTGCAGGCGCGCGTCGGAAGCCAGCTCCAGCGGCGTGCGCGGCGCGTAGTGCGCTTTCAGCGTGCCCGAGGCGCGCGGCGCGGCGGCATCCGGCGCGAACACCTGAACGCCCAGCACGGCTTCGATCTGCGCCGCGCTGATATGGCCGGGGCGCAGCAGCACGGGGCCGGCGCCGCGGTCCAGGCGCGACAGATCCAGGATGGTGGACTCGATGCCCACTTCCGATGCGCCCCCCTCCAGCACGGGCATGCCGGCGGCGACTTCATCGGGGAATTCATGGCGCACGTGCTCGGCGCGCGTCGGCGATACCTGGCCGAACTTGTTGGCCGACGGCGCCGCCACGCCGCCCTGCCCGTTCGGCTTGCCCGCGGCGAATGCCGCCAGCAGCGCCTGCGCGACAGGATGCGACGGGCAGCGGATGCCGATGCTGTCCTGCCCGCCGCTGACCGTGTCCACAATGTGCGGCGCGCGCTTGAGGATCAACGTCAACGGACCGGGCCAGAACGCGTCGATTAGCAGGCGTGCCTCGGGCGGCACCTCGGCCGCCCAGTACGACACGTCGCCTTGCGGCGCGATGTGTACGATGACGGGATGATTCGACGGCCTACCCTTGGCCGCATAGATCTTCGCTACCGCTTGCGGACTTTCTGCATCCGCACCCAGGCCGTAGACGGTCTCGGTGGGGAAGGCAGCCAGTTCGCCATCCAGCAAACGTTGCGCGGCAAGGGCGATCTCCGCGGCGCTGGCGGAATCATGCGGGGGCAAGGAAGGCATCGGATCGTCGCGGCTTACTCGGGGGCGTCCATGCCCAGCGCGGCGGCCACGCGGGCGGCATCGGCACGGGCCTGGTCCAGGGTGGGCGCCACGATGGTGATGTGGCCCATCTTGCGGCCACGGCGGGCTTCGTGCTTGCCGTACAAGTGCAGCTTGGCCGTCGGCACCGCCAGCGCGGCGGCCCAATCGGGTTCGCGCTGCGTCGTCGCGGTCGAAGACGCATACCAGATGTCGCCCAGGATGTTCAGCATGACAGCGGGCGCCAGCAGCGCGGCGCTGCCCAGCGGCAGGCCGGCCATGGCACGCGCCTGCTGCTCGAACTGGCTGGTGACGCAGGCGTTCATCGTGTAGTGGCCGCTGTTGTGCGGGCGCGGCGCGATCTCGTTGACGATCAGGCTGCCATCCTTCAGCACGAAGAACTCCACGCACATCACGCCGTGGTAACCCAGGCCTTGCGCGATGGCTTTCGCGGCGTCGGTCGCGCGGGCCTGCCGTTCGGCGTGCGCCGCGTCCGATTCCACGGGCGCGGCGGTGGACACCGCCAGGATGCCGTCTCGGTGCACATTGCGCGCCACGGGAAACACCACGGTAGCGCCATCGAAACCGCGCGCGATCACGACCGAAATCTCGTAATCCAGCGGCATCAGCGCTTCCAGCACGCAAGCCACGCCGCCGAATTCGGCGAAAGCGGCCAGCGCCTCTTCGCGCGTATTGATGCGGGCCTGGCCCTTGCCGTCGTAACCCAGTCGGGCGACTTTCAGGATGCCGGGGAACAAGGCGTCGGAGGCGGCGCGCAGGTCCGCTTCGGCGCGGATGGCCGCGTGCGGCGCGACGGGTATGCCTTGCGAGGCGATGAATGTCTTTTCGGCGATGCGGTCCTGCACGATAGCCACGGCGTCGGCCGCGGGGCTCACGCGGCAGCGCGTGGCCAGCGTGCGCAGGCTGTCGGCGGGGACGTTTTCGAATTCGGTGGTGACGGCCTGACAGGTCTGGGCCAGCCGGGCCAGACCTGCTTCGTCATCGTAGGCGGCCTGGATGTGCAGGTCGGCCACCATGCCGGCGGGGCATTCGTCGGCCGGGTCCAGCACCGCGACCTTGTAGCCCAGGCTTTGCGCCGCGTGGCAGAACATGCGGCCCAATTGGCCGCCGCCCAACAGGCCCAGCCAGCCGCCGGGGGCAATCATGAAAGGAGTCGATTGAGTCATACGGATCAGGCCTCGGGCGGAACCTTCATGTCGCGCGCGGCTTGCGTCTGGCGCGCGCGGAAGGCCACCAGCTTCTTGTGCAAACCGGCATCGGTGCCCGCCAGCGTGGCGATCACGTGCAGGGCGGCGTTGGCCGCGCCCGCTTCGCCGATCGCGAAGGTGGCCACCGGCACGCCCTTGGGCATCTGCACGATGGACAGCAGCGAGTCTTCGCCGCGCAAGTATTTGGAGGGGACCGGCACGCCGAACACCGGCACTTCGGTCAGCGCCGCCATCATGCCCGGCAGGTGCGCCGCGCCACCGGCGCCGGCGATGATGCCGCGCAGGCCGCGCTCGTGCGCCGCCGCGCCGTATTCGGCCATGTCCTGCGGCATGCGGTGCGCGGAAATCACGCGCGCCTCGTAGGCCACGCCGAAGTCCTCCAGCATGGTGACTGCGTGCTTCATGACCTCCCAATCGCTGGAAGAACCCATAATCACGCCCACCACGGGGGTGGCCTCTGCCGCTGCGGAAGTCTTGGCTGTCATAACCGGTGTCAAAGAGGTAAGACCGCGGAAACCTGCCCGCGGAATGTCAAAGGGCCGCGGATTCGGTCCGCGAAACCCGGTATTTTACCCGGCGCGCGCGACCGTCTATGGCGCGGCCGAAGACGGCAGCCACAGATAGCTGTCGGGATTGTCCGGGCAAGGCCCGAAACCGCACTCCAGGGTGGTGCTGCCGACGTTGGCCAGCGTCATGATGAAAAACAGGGCCATGACAATGAGACCCAGCGCCGAGACCGGCTTTTTCAGCATGCTGTCGCCCCATTTGCGGTCGGCGGACTGCATCAGGACGCAGAAGACGATGATGGCGGCAAAGGCGATGAACGCCCAGGTATAGAAGTGCAGCCCCATGAACGGCGTGCCATAGCCGGGATCGCCGGGCGCAATGTGCAGCAACACTTGGCGGCCCGACGCGACCATGCCGCCCAGCGAGGCCGCAATGCTCATGCCGTAGTGCATGGGCGACGGCCCCACCCGCATGTTCAGCAGGAATCCCACGCCGGCCAGGATGAACGCCACGCGCTGCAACAGGCACAGGGGGCACGGCAGCTCGTCGTAGATGAACTGCCAGGCAAAGGCCATGCCCAGGACGCCCGTGACGCCCAGCAGCGCCAGACCGTTCAGCACGCGCGAGCCGCGCGCGGGATTGCGGGAGAAGATCATTGCCCCGCCCCTACAACGACAGCGCCAGCGGGCTGGTCATGTGGTATTGGCACCAGACGCCGAAGATCACGAGCGTAAGCAGCCAGAACGTCACGCAGGGGCGGCGCCTTCCCAGCACCCCGAACCACACCGCAACCAATCCGGTCAGAAAGGGCAACATCATGATCATGCGTAAGACTCCTGTCGGCTGGCGTCCTGCTTAGGCAGCCGACGAGTATAGCGTAACAATACGCAATAATTGTTATCGATTCCCCTAAGCCCGGGCCATAAAAAAACCCGCTCGAGAGCGGGTTTTCGTCAGCGGTGGGAGAGATCAGGCGATCAGGCGATCCAGCGCTTCGCGGTACTTGGCGGCCGTCTTTTCCAGCACGTCCTGCGGCAGGCGCGGGGCGGGCGGGGTTTTGTCCCAGGTCTGGGTTTCCAGCCAGTCGCGCACGAACTGCTTGTCGAACGACGGAGGGCTGATGCCGACGCGGTAGCCATCGGCCGGCCAGAAGCGCGACGAATCGGGCGTCAGCACTTCGTCCATCAAATGCAGCGTGCCGTTGTCGTCCAAGCCGAATTCGAACTTGGTGTCGGCAATGATGATGCCCTTGGTGGCGGCGAACTTGGCAGCTTCAGCGTACAGCTTAAGCGTGACGTCGCGGATGCGCTCGGCCAGTTCCTGGCCCACTTCCTTGACCACGTGCGCAAAGTCGACGTTTTCGTCGTGCATGCCGAATTCGGCCTTGGCGGCGGGCGTGAAGATGGGCTCGGGCAACTGGCTGGCCTGCTGCAGGCCGGCGGGCAGCTTGATGCCGCAGATGGCGCCGGTGGACTGGTAGTCTTTCCAGCCGGAACCGATCAGGTAGCCGCGGGCAACCGCTTCCACCAGAATCGGCTTCAAGCGCTTGACCACGACGGCGCGGCCGCGCACCTGGTCCACTTCGTCCGGGGCCACCACGTCTTCGGGCTTCACGCCCGTGGAGTGGTTCGGCAGGATGTGGGCCAGCTTCTGCAACCAGAATTCGGTCAGCTCGGTCAGCACCTGTCCCTTGCCGGGAATGGGATCGTCAAGAATCACGTCGAAGGCGGAGATACGATCCGACGCGACGATCAGCAACTTGTCGTCGCCCACCGCGTACATATCGCGCACCTTACCGCGGCCCAGCAGCGGCAAGGACTTGATGCTGGATTGATGCAAAGCAGAAGTCACGGGAATGGCCTATGGCAAAAATGAAGATTCCCGCCTCGGGCAAGCGCCAGGGCGGGAAGTAGAACGAAATCGGAACCTGCACGGGGGACGGCGCATGACGCACGAAGCGCCGAAGCCCGAACCCTGCAAAGCGCATAGATTACTGCAAATATGTCTGCCTTGCCGGGCGGCGGGGGCCGGGTTAGGCTTGGATTCCCAACACACTATTCGCGCCGGCCGCCCCTGGGCGTCACGGCGCAGACCTTACGCCCGGAGACAAAGCCGTATGCAGGATGCTTCCCTCAAACGCCCGTCCGCCGCCGACGCGCAGGTACACCTGACTGGCGGGTGCCAGTGCGGCGCCGTCCGTTACGCCGTCACTGACGAGCCCATCACGGCCGCCACCTGTCATTGCCGGGACTGCCAGTATTCCAGCGGCGGCGCCCCGGCCCATGCCCTGATCTTCCCCGCCGGCTCGGTAACGATGCTGCGCGGCCAGGCCAAGGAACACCGCTACAAGGGCGATTCCGGTCACACCGTCATGCGCAGCTTCTGCGCCGCCTGTGGCACGCCGCTGTTCGGCGGCTCCGAGGGCATGGGGTACGAAGTGGTGCGGGCCGGATCGCTGGACGATCCGGAGGCCTTCCACGCCAAGGCCAGCATGTGGACGAGCTCAGCGCCGTCCTGGCACCACGTGGACCGCAGCGTGCCGCATTTCCCCAGGAACGCGCCGGCGGGCTGACGCTAGCGCCGACCACGACGCAAAAAAAGGGGCGGGTCCAAATGGACCCGCCCCTTTTCACTGCCAGACCGCCGCCCGAAGGCGGCGTACGGCAACTTATTGCACCACTTGCGACAGCTTGCCCGACGCGTATTGCGCGGCGATTTCAGTCAGCGGCAGCGCGCGGATCTTGCTGGCGTTGCCAGCCGTGCCGAATTCCGTGTAGCGAGCCACACAGATCGCCTTGGCGGCGGCGCGGGCGGGCTTCAGGTACTCGCGCGGGTCGAATTTTTCGGGGTTCTCGGCAAAGAAGCGGCGGATCGCGCCGGTCATGGCCAGACGGATATCGGTATCGATATTGATCTTGCGCACGCCGTACTTGATGGCTTCCTGGATTTCCTCGACGGGCACGCCGTAGGTTTCCTTCATGTTGCCGCCGAATTCGCGGATTTCGGCCAACAGTTCCTGCGGCACGCTGGAGCTGCCGTGCATCACCAGGTGGGTGTTGGGCAGGCGGGCGTGGATTTCCTTGATGCGGGCGATCGACAGGATGTCGCCGGTGGGCTTGCGCGTGAACTTGTAGGCGCCGTGGCTGGTGCCGATGGCGATGGCCAGGGCGTCCAGCTGCGTGCGGCGCACGAAGTCGGCGGCTTGCTCCGGATCGGTCAGCAGCTGGTCCATGGTCAGCTTGCCGTCGGCGCCGTGGCCGTCTTCCTTGTCGCCTTCCATGGTTTCCAGCGAACCCAGGCAGCCGAGTTCGCCTTCAACGGTCACGCCCAGCTTGTGGGCGACGTCCACGACCTTCTTGGTGACGTCGACGTTGTAGTCGTAGTCGGCGATGGTCTTGCCGTCTTCCTTCAGCGAACCGTCCATCATCACGCTGGAGAAACCCAGGTCGATGGCGCCTTGGCAGACCTTGGGCGACTGGCCGTGATCTTGGTGCATCACGACGGGGATGTGCGGATAGGATTCCACCGCGGCCTGGATCAGGTGCTTCAGGAAGCCTTCGCCCGCGTACTTGCGCGCGCCGGCCGAGGCTTGCATGATCACCGGGCTGTCGGTCTCCGCAGCGGCTTCCATGATGGCCTGAACCTGTTCCAGGTTGTTGACGTTGAAAGCCGGAATGCCGTAGCCGTGCTCGGCGGCATGGTCGAGCAACTGGCGCATGGAGACTAGGGCCATGAGTGGTCCTCCTAAGTACTGTCTATTGAAAGATGGTTGAAGTCCTGCTGAATAGGGTGATTTTACGGGGGAATCGCTGAAAGGTCTTGCAACCGGCCGTATCCGGTCCATTCAGGCGAAGACGGACGGGGGAGGACCCCGTCCAATTGCTACGGCGTCCGGCCCATTCCGGCGCAAGCGGCCTAAGCCAGCCGGCCCCGGAACGGCCGCTCAGGGCCTGCCGGCGTGCGGCACGTCGACCTGCGTCATCAGGATCCGGCCTTCGGGTTTGGCGCGGCGGTTGGCTTCGATGAAGTCGGGCGCCGCCGCCATGAACAGCGTGCGGCCGTCCGGCCCGCCCAGCGCCGCGGCGAAGATGCCGAATTCGCCCGTGTCGATCTGCTCCAGGATCTTGCCGCCGCGCTCGACCCGCACGATCCGCTTGCCGATGGCATCCGCCACCCAGACCGCCCCTTCCGCGTCCAGCGCCCCGCCATCCGGACCGATGGCCGACGCCGCGATCAGCACCGACAGGTCGTCGCTGTCAGGCAGCGCGCCGAAGTCCGCCCAGTCCCGCCGGGGCCCCAGCGCCCCATTGGCCTGGATGTCGAATTCAGAGATGCGGTTGCCGAAGGTCTCGTTGACGATCAGCGTCTTGCCGTCCGGGGTGATGAAAGAGCCATTGGGAAAGCACAGCCCGTCGGCCACCACCTGCGCGACGCCGTCCGTGTCCACGCGCACCAGGGTCGTGGTGGCGACGGGCGCGCCTGCCATCAGGTCGAAGCCAAAATTGCCCACGTAAGCGCGGCCCTGGGCATCCACCACCATGTCGTTGATATGCCCGCCCGTCAGCGCAGACAGGTCGGCATGCACCGCCAGCGTGCCGTCCGGCTCGCGGCGAAGCACTTTGCGGTCTTTCATGGACGAGATCAAGAGGCGCCCGTCGGGCAGCCAGCCCAGGCCGGACGGCTGCTGGGGCACGCGGCAGATCTGCTCGACCCGCCCCTGGAGGCCCACGGCAATCACCTGTTCCGTATAGAAGTCCGACGCCCACAGGCGGTCTTCGTGCCACCGCAAGCCTTCCAGGTAGGTGTACCCGGAAGCCAGCACGGACAATTCGCGTTTCGGCATTGCCTTGTCTCCTGTCTATCGCCCCGGTCGGGGCCGGTTCTTTTTTCGATGCGCCGCAATGGCCGACCGGGCCTTGGCGCCGGCCCATTCTGGCATGAGTGATCCGTCCCCGACCTGACAACTAACTGTCAGCTTCGCGGCATTAACATCACGCCCCAAGGGAAAACCCGCACATCCGGGACGTCCCTGGCATATCCGTCACCGGACCGTCGTGCCCCGCCCTATGCCGGCGGGCCCCGCCCCTTACCCGGGCTCCGCGACAGGTCCCTGTTTCCGTTTTGATCATGAATACAAAGAAGCTGACGCGCTACATCGGCATCGCGATGGTGTTGGGCATCGTGGTGGGCTACCTCTGCAACCAGACAGCGCATGACGCGAAAGACGCGGCGCAGATCGCGTCGTACTTCAGCCTGATCACGGATATCTTCCTGCGCATGATCAAGATGATCATCGCCCCGCTGGTGTTCGCCACGCTGGTGTCCGGCCTGGCCAGCATGAGCGACGCCAACGCCGTGGGCCGCATCGGCCTGCGCGCCATGGTCTGGTTCATCGCTGCCTCCGCGATCTCGCTGCTGCTGGGCCTGCTGCTGGTCAATATCTTCCAGCCCGGCGCGCACATGAACCTGGCAATTCCCGATGCGGGCATCACATCGGGACTGAAGACGGGCGATTTCACGCTCAAGGCCTTCATTGCGCACGTGTTCCCCAAGAGCATTGCGGAAGCCATGGCCAACAACGAGATCCTGCAGATCCTGGTGTTCTCGCTGTTCTTCGGCGCCGCGCTGTCGTTCATCCGCAGCAAGGGCCACAACACGATCTACAACATGATCGACGAGCTAGCCAAGATCATGTTCCGCGTGACGGATTACGTGATGCGTTTCGCGCCGCTGGGTGTGTTCGCCGCCATGGCCGCCGCCATCACCACCGAAGGCCTGGGCGTGCTGGTCAGCTACGGCAAGCTGATCGGCGAGTTCTACCTGGGCCTGGCGTTGCTGTGGGCCATCCTGTTCGGCGTGGGTTACCTGTTCCTGGGCAAGTCCACGCGCCGCCTGGGCGGCCTGATCAAGGAACCCACCCTGCTGGCCTTTTCCACTGCCAGCAGCGAATCGGCCTACCCGAAGACCATCGAAGCGCTTGAGCGCTTTGGCGTGTCCAAGCGCATTTCGGGCTTCGTGCTGCCGCTGGGCTATTCGTTCAACCTGGACGGTTCGATGATGTACCAGTCCTTTGCGGTGCTGTTCATCGCGCAGGCCTACAACATCGAAATGAGCTTTGCACAGCAATTGACGCTGCTGCTGGTGCTGATGGTGACCAGCAAGGGCATGGCCGGCGTGGCGCGCGCCTCGCTTGTAGTCGTGGCCGCCACCTTGCCGATGTTCCATCTGCCGGAAGCCGGCCTGCTGCTGATCATGGGCATCGACCAGTTCTTCGACATGGGCCGCACGGCAACCAACGTGGTCGGCAACAGCCTGGCCACCGCGGTGATCGCCAAGCTGGAAGACGACCGCGGCGACCAGCCTGAAGGCGCGCCGGCAAACGACACCAGCGCGGCCACGGGCAAGCCCGCCAACCAGTCATGATGGTGACCCCCACGCTGAGCACACTATGTGTGCTTGCTGCCCCCCAAGGGGGCGCTTTTATCTTGGGGCGGCCCGGCGATAAAAGGGGCCCCCACGCTGCGCGCACTACGTGTGCTTGCTGCATGGCGATAAAAAAAGCGGGCCGCGGCCCGCTTTTTTTTAACACCTGATCGCTTGACCTGCCGGCATCGGCGGGAGCAACATAAGACTCCCTTGCCTGACTCCCGGCGCGGCGCCACGGCGCCGCGCGCGATACGCATGCCATGACACCCCTTCCCCTGCGCGGCATTCTGGCAGCGATTGCCATGACGGCCATCGTGCCTGCCGCCCATGCCTGGACACGCATCTCGTGTGACCTGTCCGGCACGGCTTCCACTCCCGCCGTGCAGATGCGTCAGTACCGTACCGATGGCACAGAACTCGCACAGACGACGTTCCGGCTGAAGGTCAAAGCGGCCGACATCCCCGATGGCGCGCGCGCCGATACGGATTGCACGGAATTCGTGGACCGCGACATCGACGTCACGCTTGAGAACACGGCGCCCGCCCAGATCCGCAAGGGCAAGCCGCTTAAATTGCGCTACCGCTACGACGAATCGCTGGGGCAGAGCCTGGCGACGAAGTTCGAGCTGGTCCGCTGACGACCCGGCCCACCCGTCTGCCAGGCGTTCAGGCTTAGTCGTTGACCGAGCAGGACACCGGCGCGCCGTCTTCGAATTCGACGTCGTAGGTGTGGACCGGATCCCACGGCAGCGTGAACCACAGTTCGTAGCCGTCGCCGTCTTCGTCGAAGAGCCACAGCGCGCGCAGCACGGCCTTTTCGGCCATGGCTTCCGCGGTTTCTTCCTTTAGCAGCTGGTCGTCTTCGATGCCGAGCTTCTTGCAGTGCTCGTAGGAATAGTTGTCCAGCAGGAACTCGGACGCTGCCAGGATGTGGTCGTCCAGATTGTCGATGATGGCCTTGACCACCTTGGACGCACCGCTGTCAGGCTCTTCGCCGTCCGTCTGGATCATGACGTGGATGGGCGGACGGCCGTTGCCGGCGGGCACGTTCTCGGCCGCCCACAGATCGGGTTCTTCGGGGTCTTGGGTGAAATTGAATCGTGCCATCGCGCGCTCCGGAAAATTGGATGGCGAACCGTGAAAAGTACGGCTTCGCCTGAGCAAGCCGCAAGAACGCGGCTCCGCCTTAGGCCGTTACGCCCTTTCGCCATTTAACCAGATGCGGGGCAACCCGTCTGTGACCGGGAGCGATGTTTTTGCGCCTATACGCGTTCCAGCGGCGAATGCGGCAAAGGCGGCAGCTCCGTCCGGATGGCATCTCCCGAGCTGACCGCCCCGCCCTCGAGCACGATCGCCATCACTCCGGCCCGGCGCAACAGGCTGCCGTCCGGATTGCGCCCCAGCACGGCCGCCGTCAGGCCTTTCTGGTATTTGTCCAGTTGCGAGCACGGATTGCGCAGGCCGGTGATCTCGATGACCGCGTCGGCGCCGATGCGCAGGCGCGCCCCGCGCGGCAGCGCCAGAAGGTCGATTCCACGGGTGGTGATGTTTTCGCCCATCGTCCCTTCGGCCACGTTGAATCCAGCCAACTGCAGTTCATCGTGCAATTCGCCCTGGATCAGGTGGACCTGCCGCAGATTGGGCTGCGTCGGGTCGGCCCTGACCCGGGACCGGTGCTGGACGGTGACCCCCAGATGGGCGTCGCCTTCGACCCCCAGGCCCTTGCGCAGCACGATCATGGGCACGACCGGCTTGCTGAACGTGTGCGTGGCGCTCAGCGCCACGGCAATCACTATCGGATGCATCGAAGGGCTCCGGAAAAGGGCCGTCAGGCCGCCACGCGCTGCACGTCGCGCAGGGCCGCCACCGGCTCGCGAGCCGGCAGATAGTGCGTCGAGAATACCAGCCGGCCCGCTGACCAGGTGTGACTGATCAAGGGCATGCCGCCGACCTGCGCCACCGCCACCAGATCCGCCCGCTGCCCCACTGCGATACGGCCGCGGTCGGCCAGCCCGCAAGCGTCCGCGGGATTCGCCGTGACCAGCGCGATGGCCTGCGGCCACGTCAGGTCGGTCTGCGCGGCCACCGCAAACGCCGCGGCGATCAGCGTGGAGGGCTGATAGTCGGAACACAGGCAGCTGGCCACGCCGGCGCGGATGGCGTCGATGGCGCGCATCGATCCGCTCTGGCTCTGGCCCCGCAGCACGTTGGGTGCGCCCAGGATCGTCGGCAGGCCGCAAGACACCGCAGCGCGCGCCGTGTCCAGCGTAATCGGGAATTCGCTCATCGCCACGCCCAGATTGCGCATGGTGGCGATGCGGTGGATGGAGTCGTCGTCGTGGCTGGCCGTGGGAATGCCCAGCGACTGCGCGTGCGACAGCAAGGCCTCCACCCGGCCCACCGCGCCGTCCTTGCCGCGCGTCTTGGCATGGGCGGCCTCTTCCGCCTGCTCGCGGCTCATCGCATGGTTGCCCATCATGTACTGAAGATAGGATTCCAGCGTCTTGAACTGCCCCTGGCCGGGCGAATGATCCATCACCGACAGCATGTCCACCGCGCCCTCGTCCATCAAGGCGCGCAACACGTCCACCGAGGTCTCGTCGGTGACTTCGTAGCGGCAGTGCACGCGGTTGTCGACGAGGCTGTGGTGACGGAAGGCGCGCACCGTGCGCACCACTTCCGCCGCCGTCTTGTTGTTGCGCACGCCCCATTCCTTGTTGGCGAACGACAGCGCGTGATAAGGCGTGGTGATGCCCGCCACGGCGTTGCGGCGGTCCACCTGGGCCACCGCGAAGTCCAGCGGGAACAGCACGCGGGAACGCGGCTCGGCTTCCTTTTCAATGGCGTCGCAGTGCAGGTCGATCAGCCCGGGCATCAGCGTCTGGCCTTGCAGGTCGATCTCCCGGTCTGCCTTCGCGCCATCGGGATCGATGGCGACGATGCGGCCGTCGTCGATCAGCACGGCGCTGTTTTCCAGGACGCGGTCGGGCATGACCACGCGGGCATGGGTCAGGTAGGTGCTCAGCATGTCTACTCCAGGTCCGCCGTGGCGGGTTGCGCCGGACGCAAGGCCAGGGTCTGCGTCGCGACGGCATCGCGCACTTCGGCGTCGTGGAAAATACCCAGCAGGCAACGGCCCGCGGCCAGGGCTTCGTGGATCAGCTCGATCACGACGCGGCGATTGTCGGCGTCCAGTGACGCAGTGGGTTCGTCCAGCAACAGGATGGGATGGCGGGCGATGAAGCCGCGCGCGATGTTCACACGCTGCTGCTCACCCCCCGAAAACGTGGCGGGCGCCAGGCCCCACAGGCGTGGCGGCACATTCAAGCGCTGCAACAGCGCGCCGGCCTGGCTGCGGGCGTCTTCCGTGTCCACGCCCGCCATGCGCAGCGGCTCGGCCACCACGTCCAGCGCCGACACGCGCGGGATGACCCGCAGGAACTGGCTGACGTAGCCGATGACGTCGCGGCGCAGCGCCAGGATGCGCTGCTCGGGCGCGCCCACCAGCTCCACCCATTCGCCGTGGGCCCGCACGCGGATGCTGCCCTCGGTGGCCAGATAGTTGCCGTACAGGCAGCGCAACAGGGTGCTTTTCCCGGTGCCCGACGGGCCGGCCAGCACCAGGCAATCGCCGGCGGCCGCGTCGAAATCCACGGCATCCAGCACGGGCAGGCGGATGCCGCCCTGGTTGTGCAGGGTGAACATTTTTCCGAGGCCCCGCACCTCGATCATGGGAGTGGTTTCGCGCATGTTCAGCTCTGCAGAATGGAAGACACCAGCAACTGGGTGTAGGGGTGTTGGGGATCGTCGAGAATCTGGTCGGTCAGCCCGCTTTCCACCACGACGCCGCCGCGCATCACCAGCGTGCGGTGCGCCAGCAAACGCGCCACGGCCAGGTCGTGCGTGACCACGATGGCGGCCAGCCCCAGGTCCGCCACCAGTTGGCGCAACAGGTCCAACAGGCGCGCCTGCACCGACACGTCCAGCGACGCGGTGGGCTCGTCCATGAACACCAGGCGCGGATGCGTCACCAGGTTGCGAGCGATCTGCAAGCGCTGCTGCATGCCGCCGGAAAACGACACCGGTGTGTCGTCCAGCCGGCCCGCGTCAATCTCCATTTTCTGCAGCCAGTTCCCCGCCACTTCACGCAGGTCGCCGTAGTGCCGGTCGCCGACCGCCATCAGACGTTCCGCGATGTTCGCGCCAGCACTGACCTGCATGCGCAGGCCGTCGCGGGCGTTCTGACGAACGAAGCCCCAATCGGTGCGCGACAGCAAGCGCAACCGCGCGCCTTGCAGCGCGGCCAGATCGATGAAGCCCTGGTCACGCGTGTCGTACCAGACGCTGCCGGCATCCGGCTGGGTCTGGTACGACACGGCCGACAACAAGGTGCTTTTGCCCGAGCCGGACTCGCCGACCACGCACAGCACTTCGCCGGGATACAGGTCGAAGCTGACGTCGCGGCAGCCATGCACGCCGTCCCACGTGCGCGTCATGTTGCGCACGGAAAGCAAAGGTTGGGGAGTCATGCGGCGGCCTCGTTGTCGCGTTGCTGCGTCTGGCGGTGATTGCAATATTCGGTGTCCGAGCAGACGAAGCGGCGCGTGCCGGCGTCGTCCAGGATGATTTCATCCAGGAAGCTGTCGCGCGACCCGCACACGTCGCAGCATTCGCTCCACTTTTCTACCGTGAAAGGATGGTCTTCGAAGTCCAGGCTCTTGACCCGGGTGTAGGGCGGCACGGCGTACACGCGCTTTTCCCGGCCCGCGCCGAACAGCATCAGCGCCGGGTTGCCGTCCAGCTTGGGGTTGTCGAACTTGGGAATCGGCGACGGCCGCATCATGTAGCGGTCGTTCACGATGACGGGATAGTCGTAGGTGGTGGCGATGTGGCCATGCTGTGCGATGTCTTCGTACAGCTTGACGTGCATGCCGCCGTATTCGGCCAGCGCATGCATCGTGCGGGTCTCGGTTTCGCTCGGTTCCAGCCAGCGCAGCGGTTCCGGGGTCGGCACCTGGAACACCATCACCTGCCCTTCGGCAAGCGGCGTTTCGGGGATGCGGTGGCGTGTCTGCACGATGGTGGCGTCCGGCGTGGATTCCGTCGTCGCCACGCCCGTGACCCGCCCGAAGAAGCGGCGGATGTTGATGGCGTTCGTGGTGTCGTCCGAGCCCTGATCGATGACCTTCAACACGTCGTCTTTGCCGATGATGGACGCAGTGACCTGGATGCCGCCCGTGCCCCAGCCATAGGGCAGCGGCATTTCGCGGCTGCCGAAGGGAACCTGGTAGCCCGGGATCGCCACGGCCTTGAGCAGCGCACGGCGCAGCATGCGCTTGGTGGACTCGTCCAGATACGCGAAGTTGTAGTGGTCGTCGCGTTCGACCGTTGCGTGTTGTGCGCTCATGAGGAAACCGCCTCGTCCATCAGATCGTTGGTGGCCGGCTGGGGCGCGCCGCGTTCGGCGCGCATGCGGCGCAACAGTTCCAGGTTGGCCTGGAAGTCCACGTAATGCGGCAGCTTCAAGTGCTGCACGAAGCCCGAGGCCTCGACATTGTCGCTGTGATAAAGCACGAATTCGTGGTCGTTGGCAGGGGAATCGGCGCGTTCGCCCAAGTCTTTCGCCTTCAACGCGCGGTCCACCAGCGCCATCGACATGGCCTTGCGTTCGCCATAGCCGAACGTCAGCCCGTAGCCCCGGGTGAACTTCGGCCCCTCTTCGGCATTGCCCGCGAACTGGCTGACCATCTGGCATTCGGTGATCTCGATTTCGCCGACGGTCACGGCAAACCCGAGTTCTTCAATGTGCATCTCGACTTCCAGCGTGCCGTAGCGGATCTCGGCGGCAAACGGGTGGGTGTTGCCATAACCGCGCTGCGTCGAATACCCCATCGACAGCAAGAAGCCTTCGTCGGCGCGCGCCAGATTCTGCAGGCGGGCGGCGCGCGACGCCGGAAAATCCAGCGGCTGGCGGGTAAGGTCGAAGGGCTCGGGGTCGCCTTCCGGCACGGCTTCGGCGTCGATCAGGTCGTCATGCGCCAACAGGTCGGTGACCCGCGGCATGTCGCTGTCCAGCGCCTGGTCTCCCGGCGGCAGCGCATCGGCTTCGCGCTGCGCCTCCAGCGAGAAATCCAGCAGGCGCTGGGTGTAGTCGTAGGTCGGTCCCAGGATCTGGCCGCCGGGCACGTCCTTGAACGTGGACGAAATCCGGCGCTGCAGGCGCATCGCGCCCGTGTCGATTGGCTGCGTATAGCCGTAGCGCGATAGCGTCGTGCGATAGGCGCGCAGCAGGAACACTGCTTCGATCACATCTCCGGCGGCCTGCTTGAGCGCCAGCGAGGCCAGTTGCGGATCGTAGAGCGACCCTTCGGCCATGACGCGCGACACCGCCAGCGGCATCTGTTCGCGGATCTGGTCCAGGCTCAGCTCGGGGATCTCGCGATCGCCCCGCCGGTAGTCGTCCAGCATGCGGTAGGAATTCAGGATGGCGCGTTCGCCCCCTTTCACGGCGACATACATGTCAGTTCTCCACGCGCGTCGTGCGCGGCAATCCACACATCCGCCGTCCCTGCGTCAGGAACACATCGACGCCCAGCGGAAACCGTTGATGATTCAGGCGCCATTCGCGCCAGAAGCCGTCGGGAAGGCCATCGACCGACAGAGCCTGCCGCGTCTGGATGCCCGGACCGGACAGGGTGACGGCCTCGCCCTCGGACAGGGACGCGACGTCCATCAGCAGCGTGGTGGACAAATCGGGATAGGCGGGGTCGCCCTGGTGGCAAGCGGACAAGGCCGGGGCGTCGCAGCCGGCCGGCACTGCCGCAAAACGCGCCAGCGCGGGCGAAGGCACGATGGGGCAGGCGCAATGAAAGCGCAGGAACGCCAGTACGTCCGCTCCCACGGTGCGCGGCAACCAGAGCGGGGTATCCACGTCCACGAGCGTCAGCAGCAGCGCCGTCATCGCGGGCGACAGGCCCGCCGGCACGCCAGTTTCGGCGACGATCTGGTGGACACGCCCGGGATGCGCCAGGGCCTGCAAGGCCGTGCGGAAGGTGGTTTGCGCGTCGTTGACCGGATCGGCAAACCCGGGCAGCAGGCCGCGGCTGGCGGCCGGGGCATTCAGTATCTGTTGTTGCATGTCAGTCCTCGCCTCGCACCATCGTGAAGAACTCCACCTTGGTCTGCCCCGCCACCTGCGCCTGGCGCTCGACCCGATCGGCATGCTGGCGCGCCAGCGGCTGGATCAAGTGCACCTGCACGGTGTCGTGCCAGTCCGGCAATTGCAGCAGCGCATCGGCCACGGCGGCCTGCTCGGCATGCCGCAACGATCGGCCCTGCACATAGGCCACGCCGACCACGCCATCGCCCAGCGTGACGGCGCAACGTGTCACCGTCATTTCCCCCAGGTTGAAGCGCGCCCCGGTGCCGCCGCTGCGCGCCCGCACCATGGCCATGCCGGTCTGCGCCGGGCGCAGCATCTGGTGCGCCGGCAAGTGGCCCAGGGCGCTGAAGGCCCCTTCCAGCGCGGCCGGACTGGCCAGCGACAGCACGCGCATCCAGGCGGCGCGCTGGGCGTTGGCCGCTTCCTGTCCTGCTAGTGAGTGATCCATTATTTCCTCTACACGTCTAGACGACTGGATGAAGTATGATCGCTCCGAATTCCAAGTTCAACAGCCTGGCGTGAATTTTTGATGACAGTTGCGGCGTCTGTGCACCGCCTATCCGGCGGCCGCCGCATCAGGCACAATCACAGCCATTCTTCATGAAGCTGATGTGACAGCACGAGCGCACCCTATGGTTGAAAGAGGTTCCGGCATCGCCGTCTGGCGGCAAATCGGCGAGTCCCTGGCGGACGACATCCGCAACAAGCTCTACATGGCAGGCGAACAACTGCCGTCCGAGCCGGAGCTGGCCGCCAAGTTCTCCGTCAACCGCCACACCATCCGGCGCGCCATGGGCGAGCTTGAGCAAAGCGGCCTGGTCCGGATCGAACAGGGACGCGGCACCTTCGTGCAGGAACACGCCATCGATTACGCCATCGGCAAGCGCACGCGCTTTTCCGAGAACCTGCGCAGCCAGGGCGTGCTGGGCCACCTGGAAGCCTTGGGCAGCCAAACGCTGCGCGCGGCCGACATCGCCAAGCATCTGGGACTGGCCCGCTCGGCGCCGCTGTTGCGCGTGCAGATGGTCGGCAAGGCTGAAAACCGCCCGATCAGCGCATCCGAACACTTCTTCGACGAAAAGCGTTTTCCGGACTTCGCAGATCGCCTGACCGCGCTGCGTTCGGTGTCCAAGGTCTATGCCCACTACGGCATCGGCGACTACACGCGCAAATGGTCGCGCATCACCGCGGCGCTGCCCACGCCCGAAGTCGCCCGCCTGTTGGGTCAGCCCAAGACGCGGCCGATCCTTCAGGTGGAAGCGCTGAACGTGGACCAGGAAGGCGCCCCGCTGCAATACAGCATCACGCGCTTCGTAGGCGACCTCGTGCAGTTGATGGTGGCGGACGAAAGCTAGACGGCAAGGCCATCGCCGCCGGGAAATGCCGGCGGCGATGGGTACGACAAGGGTTTGAAAGCAACAACACACATCTAGACATCTGGTTGTCATGCAGAATCGATAACGTCACACCATGAACTCACACGCCCCCTCGCCCCTGGCCGGTGTCACAGGCCAACGCATCCTGACGCCGCGCGGCGTCGAACAAGCCAGTCTGCGCTTTCATGGCGGGCTGATCGATGACAGCGGCGCCACGCCCACCCGCGGCGCCCCCTGGTTCGACGCCGGCGACCTGCTGGTGCTGCCCGGCATCGTCGATCTGCATGGCGACGCCTTCGAGCGCGCCATCATGCCCCGGCCCAGTGTCACCTTCCCCTATGACAGCGCGCTGTTCGACGTCGACCGCCAACTGCTGGCCAACGGCATCACCACCGAATTCCATGGCGTGACCCTGTCCTGGGAAGGCGGCTTGCGCGGCGAGGCCTATGCCGAGCGCATGTTCGACGCGCTGGAACGCATGCAACACATGATGGGCGCGCGGCACTACGTACACCTGCGCTTCGAGACCCACCACGTGGGCGGTGTCGATCTGGCCCAGCAATGGATCCGCGACGGCCGCGTGCGCTTCCTGGCGCTGAACGACCACCTGCCCAGCATGGCGCGCCGCCTGGGCGATGACCGCAAGCTGATGCAATACGCCAGCCGCGCCGAATGCGACCTGGACACCTTCCAGGAACGCATCCGCGCCGCGATGTCCGCAGCCGACTCCGTGGCCGATGCCATGCGCGAACTCACCGCCTGCGCGCAGGCGGCCGGCTTGAAAGTGGCCTCGCACGACGACCCAGACGCCGCCACGCGCCGCTACTACCATCAGTTGGGCTGCGGCGTCGCGGAGTTCCCGCTGACCCGCGAAGCCGCCGGCGTCGCCCGCGACCTGGGCAACTCGGTCGTCTTCGGCGCGCCCAACGTGGTGCGCGGCGGCAGCCACACCGGCGCGCCAAGCGCCACCGAGATGGTCCGCGACGGCCTGTGCGACATCCTGACGTCTGACTACTACTACCCCGCCCCGCTGGCCGCCGTCATGCGGCTGGTGCATGACGGCGTGCTGCCGCTGGCGCAAGCCTGGAATCTGGTGTCGATGAACCCTGCGCGCGCCGCCGGCCTGAAAGACCGCGGCGCATTGACGCCGGGCCTGATCGCCGACGCCATCGTGGTGGACGATCAGGTGGCCGGACTGCCGCGCGTGGTCGCCGCCATCGTGGGCGGCGAACTGCGCTACGCGACCCGCGTATTCGGCCACGACAACAGCCTGCGCATGGCGGCCTGACCATGCCGCTCGCCCATCGCTACGCCTTGTACCTGGCGCCCACCGGCCCGTGGCGCGAACATGGCAGCCGCTGGCTGGGCCGCTGCGCCGACACCGGCGCGCCGCTGCCACCCCCGCCCGGCCAGCCCGAGTCCGCCCGCGCCTGGACGGAGGCGCCGCGCCATTACGGCCTGCACGCCACCTTGAAGCCGCCCTTCCGCCTGCGGGCAGGCGCTACGCCGCAAGCGGTGGACGCCGCCGCGCGGGAACTGGCCGGCGGCATCGCCCCCTTCGAAGTCGAACTCGAATGCGAAACGTTGCGCGGCTTTCTCGCCTGGCGCATCGCAGAATCCGACACGCAGGGCCAGGCCCGCATACAGGCCCTGGCCGACGCCGCCGTGCGCGGCCTGGACGACCTGCGCGCGCCGCCCACGCCACAGGAAATCGCGCGCCGCCAGCCGCAATCGCTACCGCCCGAACAGCAGGCCATGCTGGCGCGCTGGGGCTACCCCTACGTGTTCGACACCTACACGTTCCACATCACCCTGACCGGCAAGCTGGCGGGCGATGCGCTGGAGCAGGCGCAACGCGGCATCGCCGCCTTTGCGGATCCGTTGCGCGGACAGGCCATGGCGGTGCCCGGCATCAGCGTCTACGTCCAGCCCGAACCCGGCGCCGATTTCGTCGCGGCGCGCCACTACCACTTCGACGGCACGCACACCGACGCCGTCGGCGCGGACTACCTGCAAGGGCCGCCCGCGCCATGAACCGACCGGCTCCGGCCTCGCCCGCCGACGGCGCGCGGCTGATCTACCTGATGGGCGCCTCCGGCAGCGGCAAGGACACCTTGCTGCGGCTGCTGCGCGCCCATCTGCAGGACGGCGAACCCGTCCTGGTCGCGCACCGCTACATCACCCGCGACAGCGGCGACACCGAAGACGCGCTGCGCCTGACCCCCGAAGAATTCGCCCGCCGCGCGGCGTTGGGCTGCTTCGCGCTGCGCTGGGCCAGCCATGGGCTGCACTACGGCATCGGCATCGAAATCGATACCTGGCTGGCTTGCGGTGCGGCCGTCATCATCAACGGGTCGCGCGCGCACCTCGAAGCGGCGCATGCCCGCTATCCTGCATTGACGGCCGTGGAAGTCACCGTGGATCCCGCGCTGCTTGCGCGCCGCCTGGCGGGCCGCGGGCGCGAAAGCGCCGAGCAGATCGCGCAACGGCTCTCTCGCGCCACGCAGGCCTTTGCCGTGCCGCAAGCGTGCCGGCTGGCGCAAGTCAGCAATAACGGCGCGCCCGAATCGGCTGCCGCCGCCTTGTTGACGATCGCGCGGGAACAACTGGCCCGCTAGTACGGCTCAGGCCTTCGGCGGGCTGCCGCAAAGTTCCAGCAAGATTTCCGAAAAGCGCTCTTCGGCCGCCAGCGGCTGCTCGCGCTTGCGCCGGATCAGGTTGATGGGCGGCAGCTCCCAACCGAAGTCCCAGGGCACCATGCCCAGCTTGCCGCGTTGGCAGAGTTCCCGCGCGATATCTTCGGGCACGACTGAGATCAGCGCCTCGTTCATCGTCAGCATGCCTTCGATCACGTCGGTGGAGTACGCCTCCAGCACCGGCGACGGCGGGCGCAGCCCGGCGCGGATGAAGTGCTCCATGATCAGTTGCCGCGTGGGCGTGTTGGCCGCCGGCAATACCCAGTCCATGGACGCCACGGCGGGCCAGTCCGGCGCGCGCCGGGCCAGGCGCTGCGCCAGGCGGCTGTGCGCGATCAGGCGCGGGCGCTGGTGGTACAGCACCCGGTGCATCAGATCGTCCAGCGCCACCGTGGACGTCGCGCGGCTGATGATGCAGTCCAGCTCATGCCGGCGCAGCATCGGCACCAGATGATCCGTGGTGGCGCGGTGCAGGGTCAGCGTCACCCCGTGGCCTTGATGCAGTTGACTGATGGCAGCCGTCAGCAAGGCGCTGGACACGTACGGCACCACGCCCACGTTCAGGTGCGCGGAACGGCCCGCATGCAGGGCCTCGACTTCGCGCGCCCACAGGTCCAGATCGCTCTGCATGTGGCGCGCCCGCAGCAGGGCCAGCTCTCCCAGCGGGGTGGCCTGCAGGCCGCGCCCGCTGCGCAGGAAGAGCGGCGCGCCGAAGATGTCCTCCAGCTCGGCCAGCGCCTTGGTGACGGCGGGCTGGCTGATGCCGGTGGCGGCGGCCACCCGGGTCAGCGAGCCATGCTTGGCGATGTTGGTCAGCAGCGCCAGGTGGCGGTGCTTCAGGCGGTTGGCCAGTCGGGCGGCATCCCAGCTCATGGGTTTCTCTATAACCAAATGGTTATTCAATTATGCCAACAAAGCTGAATCAAGTTATTTCTCGATCCTATACTTCCATCCACTTTCCCTCGCCGCCAGTCACCGTCAAATGAGCGATTCTTTCACCACCCGTCCAGAAATCCGCGGCACCTTCGGGGTCGTGTCGTCCACGCACTGGCTGGCATCGCAAGTCGCGATGGGCGTGCTGGAGCGCGGCGGCAACGCCTATGACGCCGCCGTGGCGGGCGGCTTCACCTTGCAGATCGTGGAACCGCACCTCAATGGGCCGGGTGGCGAAGTGCCCATCCTGTTCTGGAGCGAACGCGAACAGCGCATGCGTGCGCTCTGCGGCCAAGGGCCCGCCCCCGCCCTGGCCACGCCCGCCTACTTCCGCGACCTGGGCGTGGAACAGGTACCCGGCATCGGACTGCTGCCGGCCACCGTGCCCGGCGCGTTCGGCGCCTGGCTCACCCTGCTGCGCGATTACGGCACGTGGGAACTGGCCGACGTGCTGCAACCGGCCATCGACTACGCGCGCAACGGCTTTCCGCTGGTGCCCCGCGTGACGCAGGCCATCCTGGCCGTGCAAGCCTTGTTCCGCGACGAATGGACGACTTCCCGCGACGTCTGGCTGCCCGAAGGCCGCGTGCCCGCGCCCGACACTCTGTTCCGCACGCCCGCCATCGCCGCCACCTACACCCGCATCCTGGACGAGGCGCATGCAGCCAGCAGCGACCGCCGCGGCCGCATCGATGCGGCGCTCAATGGCTGGTACCGTGGTTTCGTCGCCGACGCCATCGACGCGTACTACACCCAGGAATCCGTCCGCGACACCACCGGCCAACGCAACCGCGGGCTGCTGCGCAAAGCCGACCTGGCCGACTGGCGCGCCACTTACGACGAACCCGCCACCACGCAGTACGGCCGCTACACCGTCGCCAAATGCGGCGTCTGGTCGCAAGGGCCCGTACATCTGCAACAGTTGGCGATGCTGCGGCATTTGGGCGTTGACGGCCTGGACCCCACATCGCCGCAATTCGTGCACCGCATCGCTGAAGTCGCCAAACTCGCCTTCGCCGACCGCGCCGCCTGGTATGGCGACCCTGATTTCGTGCAGGTGCCGCTTGCCGCGTTGCTCAGCGACGCGTATGCACAGCAACGCGCCGCCAGCATTGGCGCAAGGGCGTCCACGACACTGCAACCGGGCAGCCCCGCCGGCATCGCGCCCCGCCTGCCCGACCTGGCCGCCGCCGATCGCACGCTGGCTGCCTCCGACATCCGCTTCGGCGTAGGAGAGCCCACGTTTGCCGCCCTGCCGCCAGTGGCGGAATGGGCCGCCCGCGAGATCTTCGTGGGCGACACCTGCCAGATCGACGTCATCGACCGCGACGGCAACATGGTGGCCGCCACGCCTTCGGGTGGCTGGCTGTCGTCCAGCCCGGTCGTGCCGGGGCTGGGCTTTCCCTTGACGACCCGCCTGCAGATGACCTGGCTGGACGAGGGCGTAGCGGGCCAGTTGCAGCCGGGCAAGCGCCCTTGCACCACCTTGTCGCCCGGCCTGGTGCTGCGCGACGGGCAACCCTATATGGCGTTCGGCACACCGGGCGGCGACCAGCAGGACCAATGGACCGTGGCGTTCTTCCTGCGCCATGCGATGGGCATGAACCTGCAGGAAGCCATCGACGCGCCTTCCTGGCACATCGACCACTTCCCGGGTTCGTTCTGGCCGCGCACGCTGACGCTGAACCGCCTGACGGTCGAGTCCCGCTTGCCTGAAACCACCATCCAGGCGCTGCGCGATGCCGGCCACGAGGTCAAGGTCGGACCCGCGTGGTCCGAAGGCCGCATCAGCGCCTGCACACGCGAACCCGCAGCGGGCGGCGCATTGCTGCTGCGCGCCGGCGCCAATCCGCGCGGCATGCAGGGCTATGCGGTCGGCCGATGATCTTCATCAACCAGTTCCATTCCAGCCGGCGTCCAGACCGGCACTTGCACAAGGGGTAATCACCATGACACTGCGATTCAAACGACTGTTGCGCGCATGCGCGTTCGGCCTGGCGCTGGCCGCGCCCGCGCTGTCCCAGGCAGCCTGGCCGGAAAAGCCCATCACGCTGATCGTGCCGTGGGCCGCGGGCGGCTCCACCGACATCCTGGCGCGCGTGCTGTCCGAAGGGCTGACCCAGTCGCTGGGCCAGTCCGTCATCGTCGAGAACCGCTCGGGCGCTTCGGGCAACATCGGCACGACCTTCGTGGCCCGCGCCAAGCCCGACGGCTACACGCTGCTGGTGGGCTCGATGAGCACCCACACCATGAACCAGGCGCTGTACTCCAACATGCCGTTCGACGGCGTGAAGGACTTCACGCCCATCGCCGAACTGGCGCTGGTGACCAACACGATGGTGGTCCACCCGTCGGTGCCCGCCACCAACCTGAAGGAATTCATCGCCTACGTGAAAGAGCGCCCGGATACGGTCGCCTACGCGTCCGCGGGCCAAGGCTCCACCAACCACCTGAGCGCCGCGCTGTTCGAGAAAGCCGCCGGTGTGAAGATGATGCACATCCCCTATCGCGGCGGCGCACCGGCCGTGCTGGACACGGTGGCCGGCCGCACGCAGGTGCTGTTCAGCGCCGGCACGCAGACGCTGCCGCACGTGCAAACGGGCAAGCTGAAACTGCTGGCCGTCACCGAGGAAAAACGCTCGCCGCTCCTGCCCGAGGTGCCCACGGTCGCCGAAACACTGCTGGGTTATGAGCTGTCGGTCTGGTACGGCGCGTTCGGCCCCGCCGGCATGCCGCCCGAACTGACCGCGCGCCTGAACCGCGAGATAAACCTGATCCTCAAGCGCCCCGACGTCATCAAGAAGATGGGCGACATGGGCGTGCTGCTGACCGAGACCACGCCGGAGCAATTCGGCCAGATCCTCACGCGCGACGCCGACAAGTATGGCAAGCTGATCAAGGAATTGGGGATCACCGCGGAATGATGGGCAACGCAACTTTGCAGCAACCCGCGCCGGCAGGCGTGCAGGCGGTCGCGCGGGCTTATGCCACCGCCGACGCCGTGGCCGCCTTGCGGGCCATCGACGCCCACGCCCGTACCGCGCTCGGCCACGCCCTGTGCACCGTCAACCGCTACGACGCCGACGCCATGCGCGTCGTGCGCCTGTACAGCTCGAATCCGCAGGCCTATCCGCCGGGCGGCAGCAAGGACAAGAGCGGCACGCCCTGGGGCCGCCACGTCCTGCTTGAACACCGCGTGTTCGTGGGAGAAGGCGAAGCGGCGATACGCGAATTCTTCAACGACCACGACGCGATCCGAGAGCTGGGGCTGCAATCGGTGATCAACATCCCGGTTATCTACGGCGGCGAATGCCTGGGCACCGTCAACTTCCTGATGCCACGCGCCAAGGTCTCGGAAGCTGACATCGACCACGCCCGCCTGGCCGGCCTGCTGGCGCTGCCGGCGTTCCTGGCGCTGCGGCAAGCGGGCTGAAAACGTCCTGCATTGGTACGGGGCCGGGTTGAGCCGGAGTTAGAATGGAGTCGTTTCCATCACTGGATTCGCCAGACCATGAAGACTGTCCCTATCGAAACATTGGGCCGAATTTCGGCAGCGCAAGAAGCGGCGTTGCTGGACACCCTGGATGCCGCATTGTCGAGCGATGCGGGCACAGCCGCGCATCGGCATCTGGCCGAGGGACGCCCCGTCTATTTCCGCGATGCGCTGACACCGCCGGGCCATGTGATCCGAAAGCACCCAGATGGCTCGTGCCAACTCGTCAGATTCACGGCCGATGGCTCCGAGCTGCCGGTATCTGAACCCGCAGCAGCGTGACGATTCCTCAACTCTGGGTCGTTGCTGGGCCCAATGGCGCGGGAAAATCGACCCTCATCAGCGACCGCCTGCATGGCCGGATGCCCTTCGTGAATCCCGACGACATCGCACGCCGCATATCCCCAACCGATTTCGACAATCCCCGAAACATCATCTTGGCGGGCAGGCAAGCCTTAAAGGAAAGGCGTGCCCATCTAGCGGCCCTTGATTCGTTTGCCATCGAAACCACGCTTACCGGCAACAGCGCGTTGGACCTGATCAGTACCGCCAAGACACTGGGCTATAAGATCAACCTGATTTTTGTCGGGCTGGATGACGTCGCATTGTCGATGGCTCGCGTCGCGTTGCGCGTTCGTGCTGGCGGCCACCGCGTCCCGGCCAAAGACTTGCTGCGCAGGTTTTCACGCAGCATTGAAAACCTGACGGACGCGTCGAAACTGGTAGACCGACTCTGGGTTCTGGACAACTCAGGTTTGCGCCGGCGCCTGGTGCTGTCCAGTGTTCAGCACCAACCCAGGTTTCTATCTGCGAAGATCCCTGAGTGGGTACCCGCCGACGTGTTGAACAATCTGCGGAAACGCCTTTAGATCAACGCCCGGCGTATGCGGGACGACAGCATGTCGATCACGACCACGAACGCCACGATGATGATCATCACCGCGCAGGTTTCGGCGTAACGGAAGCTGCGGATGATTTCCCACAGCACCGTGCCGATGCCGCCCGCGCCCACGATGCCCACCACCGAGGCCGAACGCACGTTCGATTCGAAGCGGTATAGCGAATACGAGATCCACAGCGGCAGCACTTGCGGGATGACGCCGTAGACGATTTCTTCCAGCGCGTTCGCGCCCGTGGCCCGCACGCCCTCGACCGGACGCGGGTCGATGGCTTCAACCGCTTCGGAGAACAGCTTGGCCAGCACGCCCGTCGTGTGGACCCACAAGGCCAGCACGCCTGCAAAGGGGCCCAGGCCCACGGCGACGATGAACAGCATCGCGAACACCATTTCGTTAATGGCGCGGCAGGCGTCCATCAGGCGGCGCATCGGCTGGTAGACCCAGGCCGGCACCATGTTCGACGAGCACAGCAGGCCCAGCGGCACGGCCACCACGATGGCGAGGAACGTGCCCCACACGGCGATCTGTACCGTCACGATCATTTCGTCCAGGTACATGCGCCAGTCGCGGAAATTGGGCGGGAAGAAGTCGGCGGCGAACTGGGCCATGTTGCCCGAGTCGCGCAGCAGATCCAGGGGCCGCATGTCCGCGCCTCGCCACGACATGACAAGCAGCGCAAGCACGACGGCCCAGACAAGAAGGACCGGCAGCGACGAGCGCGGCGCGGCAGGCAGGCGGGAGGGATGGGTGGCTAGGTTCATGGAGAAAGGCGATCCGCTGGAGGGCATTCGGAGGTCAGGCGCCGGCGCGTCAGGCGACGCGCCGGCGTGTTGCGGCAAGGCTTACTGCTTGGCGGAGGCGGGCTGGCCCAGGCTGGCCAGCTTGCCATCCAGTTCCGCCAGTTGCTTCTGCTTTTCAGCCTGGCCCAGCGTGCTGTCGGCTTCGACCTTGGCCTTTTCACGGGCCAGTTCGATCTGGCGGATCGGCACGAGCTGCTGGTTGTCGGACGCGCGGAAGCCCTGATACGTCAGCGCCTTCAGGTTGGCCATTTCGCGCTCGGCGTCCTTGCCCTTGCCGTAGTTGACGAAGAAGTCGCGAATGCGGCCCTTCAGATCGGCAGGCAGGTCCGTGCGCATGACAAGCGGATCCGCCGGGATCAGCGGCGACTTCCACAGCACGCGCACGCTGTCGTTGGCATCCTTGCCGGTGTTCAGGCGATAGCGTTCCAGCGCCTCGGTGTTGTTGACCGCGACATCCACCTGCTTGTTGATGACCGACAGCAGATTGGCTTCGTGGTTGCTGGCGCGCACCGTCTTGAAGAAGGTCTTGGGTTCGATCTTGTTGGCGGCCCACAGGTAGTAGCCGGGCACCGCGGTGCCGGACGTGGAGTTGGGGTCGCCCGCGCCGTAGCTCAGTTTGCCGCCGTTCTTCAACACGTCGTCCAGCGTCTTCAGGTTGCTGTCCTTATTGACAATCAGGAGCGACCAGTAGCCGGGGTTGCCGTCCTTGTCGATGACCGAGGCGAACACCTCGCCCTTGGCGCGGTCCACGGCTTCGATGGCCGACTTGTTGCCAAACCAGCCCAACTGCACCTTGTTGAAGCGCATGCCTTCGATGATGCCGGCGTAGTCCGACGCGAAGAAGGGCTTGACCGGCACGCCGATGGCGCGGCTCAGGTCGTCGATGACGGGCTGCCAGACGGACTTCAGGTTGGTCGACGACTCGGTCGAGATGATGCCGAAGTTCAACGTCTTGGCGTCTTGCGCGTAGGCCTGCGTGGACAACGCGGCGGCGGCGATCAGGGTGACGAAGGTTCTGCGTAGCATGGATGACTCCGGGGTATGTAGGGGCAGTGAGGTCGGGACAATGAAGGCGCAGGCGGGCTCAGGCCGCCTGCGCCAGTTGGGACAGCGGCGCCAGGCCCGGCATGGACGGCGCGTGGGACGAATATTCGGGAAGCAGCTCGCTCAGTTCGGAGCCGTACAGGTCGCGCAGCATTTCCGGGGTGAGGTCGGCGGCGCGGCCGTCATAGACCACCTTGCCGTGGCGCAGCGCCACCACGCGGGGGCAATAGCGCAGCGCCACGTCGACCTGGTGCAGCGACACCACCACGGCCACTTTGCGGCTGCGGTTGATCTGGGCCAGCGTGTCCATCACGCGACGCGACGACTCCGGGTCCAGCGAGGCGATGGGTTCGTCGGCCAGGATCACGCGGGCGTTCTGCACCAGCGTGCGGGCAATCGCCGCGCGCTGCTGCTGGCCGCCCGAGAGCGTGGACGCGCGCTGAAATGCATAGTCGTCTATACCAACTTGGGCAAGCGCTTCCAGGCCCTGGCGTACTTCAGCGCGCAGGAACCAGCGGGTCAGGCTGCGCCACAGCGGCACGCGCGGCAGCATGCCGGTCAGGACATTGGTGATGACCGGCAGGCGGCCCACCAGATTGAATTGCTGGAACACGAAACCGATGCCGGCGCGCGCGGCGCGCACATTGCGGCTCAAGCGGCCGTTCTGCTGGATCTGCTGGCCATTGACCTTGACGCTGCCCTGGCCCGCGTCGCCGGCGACAAAGCCCGCCAGGTGGCGCAGCAGCGTGGATTTGCCCGAGCCGGATGCGCCCAGCAAAGCCACCATTTCCCCGTCGGCCACTTGCAGGCTGACGTTGTCCAGCGCCTTGGCGCCGGCCTGGAACGTCTTGCTCAAGTTCTGCACTTCGATGGCGTACGTCATCGTCTGATCCCCTTGTCTGTGGTCATTGCGGCATTCTGTTTTCGCCGCATGACAGCGCGATGACCTGGGGATCGAATCATTTGCCGGAAAATAAGGGGTCAGCAACAGACTGAAAGACCTCCGTCATAAATGGCCCGGCGCGCCCGTTGCGCGGCCTTGCAGCGCGGGTATATTCGAATTGTTCTCCCCACTTGCCTGGCGCTCATCATGATCAAAGGTTCCTGCCTGTGCGGCCGCGTTGCTTACGAGATCAACGGCCCTCTCACCGACGCCCTGAATTGCCATTGCGTCATGTGCCGCAAGTCCCACGGCGCCGCCTTCCGCAGCCGAGCGTCGGTTCAAGCCTCCGATTTCCAATGGACGAAGGGCGAGAACCACGTCACCTGGTATGCCTCGTCGCCTGGCAACTACCGCGGCTTCTGCGAGGCCTGCGGCACGCCGCTGCTCAGCCGCTTCGACCAGACGCCGGATACCTACGGCCTGCCCCTGGGCGCGCTGGACGACGATCCGGGCGTCAAGCCCACCGCGCATTGCCACGTGGCCGACAAGGCGCCCTGGTTCGACATCACGGACGGCTTGCCGCAGTACCCCCATGAATTCCAGGGGGTAGGCGAAGCCAGCAAAGAGGCCGTTACATAAAAACTCAACCGAGTGGTTGAATATCTCCAGACGACGGCCTATATTCAACCTTATGGTTGAACTTATCCCCGCTCCTGCTCTGGATGCCGTCTTTCGCGCGCTGGCCGATCCCACGCGCCGCGACATGCTGCGCAGCCTGGCACAAGGGGATCAGACCATTGGAGAGCTGGCGGCGCCCCTGCGCATGAGTTTTGCCGGCGCCTCCAAGCATGTGCAGGCCCTGGAACGCGCCGGCCTGATCCGGCGCACCATCCATGGCCGCACCCATGTGTGCAGCCTGAATCCCGAACCCATGGCCGAGGCCATGGAATGGCTGCGTTTCTATGAACAGTTCTGGGCGGGCAGACTGGATGCGCTGGCCTCTGCGCTGGCGTCCCATCCCGCCCCGCCCCCGTCCCTAGGAGAGCAACATGAGTGATCACGGCGTCGTCCTGGATCCCACGACCCTGCGCTTTACCCGCCAGCTTCCCGCCAGCGTGGAAACCGTATGGGCGTTCCTGACCGAATCCGAAAAGCGGGGCCGCTGGCTGGCCACCGGTGACATGGAACTGCGCGAAGGCGGCGGCGTGACCCTGCGTTTCGTGCACGCCAACCTGTCGTCGGTCGCCGAACCCACGCCGGAACCCTATAAGGCTTACGAGAACGGCGTCACGACCCATGGCATCGTCACCCGCTGCGAGCCGCCCCGGCTGCTGGCATTCACCTGGGGCGGATCCAAGGGGGAACCGTCGGAGGTCACGTTCGAACTGTCGCCCCAAGGCGAGGGCACGCTGCTGGTGCTGACGCACCGCAAGCTGAACTCGCGCGACGACATGGTGGATGTGGCGGGCGGCTGGCACACCCATCTGGGCGTGCTCTCGGCCAAGCTCGAGGGGCGCGAACCCGGCCCGTTCTGGTCGGCGCACCACCGTTGGGAAGCCGACTACCAGGCGCGCGTCCCTGGGGCCTAGAGTCGTTCAGTAGCAACTATCACGGCGCAGCGGCAGATAAATACTGGCTAATCGCTGCGCTTTGCAGTAACATAAGTCCGTGATTTTTCCGCAAAAAACCGGGCTTCGGTCACTCTGCGTGCCAACCTGTATCCCTTCGGGTCACCCCCAAGATACTCAGGCTGCCCCCGGTTTGGTTGAGATTATTACGAACGGCGCTGCTACATTCTTGTGCCGTCCGGCGTTGCAACAATCGCCCCCACCCGCTTTCTCCGGCGCTGTGCGCTTGCACGGTGCCGCGACCAAGCCGCGCACCGCGCGCATATTGCCCACGCTGCGCGAGTATCCGTCATTTCAGACATCCACTAGGGATGCCGTGGCCCTTACCCGCGCTTGCCCGAACGTTTTACGTTCAAACCGCTGGACCTGGTTATTTGAGTCCAACGCGCTTGCCGCCTCGCGCGGCGCGTCATGCCGCCGGCCTGGCTGCGCGTATTGATCAAGGAGTAGAGAATGGCTAAAGAAGAACTCATCGAATTGGATGGCATCGTTGACGAAGTGCTGCCCGATAGCCGCTACCGCGTCAAACTGGACAACGGCATCGAAGTCGGCGCCTACGCCTCCGGCCGCATCCGCAAGCACCGTATCCGCATCCTGGCAGGCGATCGCGTCACCCTGGAAATGTCGCCCTACGACCTGACCAAGGGCCGCATCAACTTCCGTCACAAGGACGAACGCGCTCCCGCGCCCCATCGTCCCCAGCAGTACCGCCGTTAAGCCAGGGCTCCAGGGCCGGCCCGAGGCCGGCTCCCTGCCCCTGTTTCGCGCGGGCTTAAGCCCGAACCGCGATATGCCGTAATGCGTTGAACGTCTGTTCGTGAAAGAATGGCGCGCTTGCCAGGCGCAATGTCTGGCGGGATACGCATGAAGCAAGATGGATCTTAAAGAAGAGTTGCAAGCCGCCGCCGACCAGCTTTCCCTGGCGCGAAGAAAATTCGTGAAAGGGGAGGAAGGCCTGCGTCTGCTCAATCAGTCGCGCGAAGGGTTCATCAACAGCCTTCGCAATACCGGCCTGACCTACGCCGAAGCCAAGATCAAGTACGACAACTGCCTGGATGAGCAGGAAGCCCAGCAACACCATGTGCGCCAGCAGATGGAGTATGCCGAGCGCATGCACCAGTTCGTGTTGAACAAGATCGCCCAGCAGACCGCCACGGCCTGACGATCAGGGCTTGAACGCCCCGATGAAGATGGCGGGGTCGACCCGCGCATCGTTCAGGCTGACGTTCCAGTGCAAGTGCGGCCCGGTTGCCCGGCCTGTCGCCCCCACCTTTCCCACCACTCCGCCTCGCGGCACCTCGTCGCCGACTTTCACGTCAATGGCCGACATGTGGCAGAACATGCTGACAAAGCCCTGCCCGTGGTCGACGAAAACCGTCTTGCCATTGAAGAAGTAATCCCCCACCAGCACGACCACGCCTGCGGCCGGCGCCTTGATCGGCGTGCCCGCCGGTACCGCGAAGTCCAGGCCCGAATGCGGATTGCGTTCCTGCCCGTTGAAGAAGCGCCGCAAGCCGAATGGACTGGACAGGCGGCCGCCGTTGACCGGGCGGTCCAGCAGCAGGTTGCTGGGCGTGACGCCGGCCCGGTAGGTCCGGTTGGCCGCGCTTTGCTCGGCCATCTCGCGTTCGATGCGCTTCATGTCGTCCGGGTTGGGGTCGACCTGGCGCGGGTTCTTCAAGGTGATGTGCTGCGCCACGTATTCCTTGGCGCCCACCTTGAACGGCAGCTTGCGCTGGCCCTTTGCGTCGCTGACTACCACCTGCTGTTCGCCGGGCTTCACGCTGAGCGGAATCCCGACCACGGCGATCCACTGCTTGCCCTCTTCCCGCACGACCAGCACGCGCCGGTCCAGGAAGCTCACCTCGGGCGCGCGCTCGGCGTCCCCCAGGCCCAGGACGGCTACGCCGCCGGGCACCGGCGCATTCAGCTTGCGGGAAATAAAGCCTTGCTGGGCTTGCGCGCGCACGGGCAACCCGATGCTGACGGCGGCGGCGGCCAGACCGGCCCGCAAGACGTCGCGGCGATTGAACATGGCGCTTACAGGCACAGGTTCGCCGGTTCGATAATCGTTTGGTCGCGGCGGGCGATGCGCGTCGACAGGCGGGTTTCGGTCTTGCCCTTCCAGGTCGTGGTCGTCAGCACGGCTTCAACGCCCAGGCTGTCTTCCTGGACCAGTTCGAATCCGTTGCGCACGGCATTCTGCTTGAAGTTGACGCCCTGGCTCTTCCAGGCGCTGGCCACACACGCGGTGTAGTCCTCTGCCGTGCGCTGGGTCGAACCATAGAAGACGGGGTCGCGCTGGCGCACGTCTTTGACATTGGCGCAGGCCGTCAACGCGGCCAGGACGGTAAGGGACAGGGCGAAACGAACCTTCATGACGGTAAGACTCTCAAGCAGGAGGGGTGGACAGGGGCGGCCAAAACTATAACGCAGCAGCCGTTCAGGACTGGGCCGCGCGGCGGGCCGATTTGGGGCGGAACGCGTCGATGACGCCGGGCTGGGTCTCGGCGTAAGGACCGCCGATCAAGTCGATGCAATAGGGAATGGCGGCGAAGATACCCGGTACCAGCACGGCGCCGTCTTCACCCTTGAGCCCTTCCAGCGTCTCGCGTATGGACTTGGGCTGGCCAGGAAGGTTCACGATCAGGGCAGCGTGCGACGGGGTTTCGCGGATGACGGCGACTTGCCGCGACAGGATGGCGGTGGGCACGAAACGCAGGCTGATCTGGCGCATCTGTTCGCCGAAACCGGGCATTTCCTTGGTAGCAACGGCGAGCGTAGCCTCGGGGGTGACGTCGCGCCTGGCGGGGCCGGTACCGCCAGTCGTCAACACCAGGTCGCAACCGCAGACGTCCACCAGTTCGATCAGCGTCTCGGAAATACGCGCGGACTCGTCCGGAATCAGGCGGTCCACCGCCTGCCAGGGCGAGGCCAGCGCGGACCCCAGCCATTCACGCAGCGCGGGCAGGCCCTGGTCTTGATACGTGCCGGAAGAGGCGCGGTCAGACACGGACACCAGGCCGATGATCAGTTCGTCGGGATGGCGGCGGGCGATTCGGGTCGTGGCGGTCATAGGCGGCAGCGTCTTGGAAGGTGGGGAAACGGGGGGTTCGGCGCCAAAAGACGGCGCATGGCGCGGTCAATCATGGAAATCCAGAAGAACCGCGCGATGTCGATGCTATCGCATTCTTTCCCAGGAGGAAGCGCGCTCTCCTTCCGGGCCAGCCCGCTTCCGGCTGTCGCAAAAATGCGAATTGGCCCTGCCCCCGGTTTCCCGCGCTTGTTTCGGTCATATGCGCTGGATAACATCCGCTAACAATCTAATCCGATATCGCGCCCTGCCCAGCCCCATCCATGTTCACACGCACTCTACGGCAGCACGCGCTGGCTGCGGCGCTGGCCCTGTCCGCAGCCGCCGCTTGCGGCTGGTGGGCCTGGCATTCGCTGGCGCTGAAAACCGAACCCGTGCCCGCGGCGGCCCCGGGGATCTATATCCCGAACCTGGGCAACACCCTGCAGGAACAGACGCGCAACCTGTCGCGGATGAGCCAGGCGCTGCGCACGGGCGACCGGCTGGTGATCCTGGGGTCATCCGAACTCACCAGCAACGATCTGCGCTTCGTGCCGTACCGCTATCTGGCCGACGAGCTGCAAATGCCCGTGCTGGCTTATGGCCATTCGGGCTTCCAGTCCCTGGGCATGCAACTGGTGCTGGCCGCGCTGGCCGATGATCTGTCACCCGCCTCCCGCGTGGTCGTGATGCTGTCGCCCGGGTGGTTCGACGGAGACGGCGGCTTGGGCGCGGACGAATTCAAGGAGCACGCCAACCCGCTGCTGCCCCGCCTGCTCAAGCAGCCCGAAGGCCGGGCGGAGCTCGCGCGCTGGCTGCGCGACAAGGGGGACGCCCGTGTGGCCTGGTCCATGGTGGCCGAGCAGGCCTACGTGTTCCGCCAGCGCCTGGTGGACCTGTGGGCGCCCGCCTATGCAGCGCCTGTGCCCGAACGCGAACGCGAAGGGCCGGCCGCGGCCGCCCGCGTGGTGGACTGGGATGCGCTGGCCAGCCAGGCCCAGGAAGCCGAACAGAGCCAGATGGGCGGCAACCGCTACGCGGTCCGCGACGAATTCTTCAATAAGTACCTGCGCTCGATTCCCGAGGGCGGCAAGACCGCCTACCAGCCCCAGCCGCTGACCGGCCGCGACGAACTGCGGGAATTGACGGCCCTGATGGCGCTGCTGCGCCAGCACGACGTGAACGCGCTGTTCGTGATGCAGCCGCTGCACCCGATGGTCTTCAAGGACCTGGCCCGTTTCGAACCGATCCAGCGCGACGTCGCGGCGCTGTGCCAACGCTACGCGATGACCTGCATGGACATGTACAGCGCCCCCTTTGAAGTCGGCATGCTGCGCGACGTGCAGCACCTGGGCGAACTGGGGTGGCTGCGGGTCAACCAGAAGATCGCGCAGGTATTCCGTCCATGAGAGGCGCCGGCAAATGGAACGAACCCAAATGAAACGAACCCTTTGGCTGTGCCTGCTGTACCTGGGCGTCCTGGCGGTGATGTTGATCCAGGCCGATACCTCGGCCAATCTGGGCAAGCCCATGGAAATCGAGTTCCAGTACTCGAAGTTCTGAAACCGGCGGTTCCGGCGGGACGGCGGTGGTTTTCCGACGCAACCAGGGTCAGGTCACAAATCTGCAATAATCGGCACCTCTCGCCGGAACCTCGCCCCCGCCTCCATGTTCGACCTCTTCCATGGCCTAGATCTCTGGGTCGGCCTCAGTCTTGTGCTGGCCCTGACATTCGTCCTGGCCTTCGAATTCATCAACGGCTTTCACGACACGGCAAACGCCGTGGCCACGGTCATCTACACCAAGGCCATGCCGCCGCATCTGGCGGTGGTGCTGTCGGGCATCTTCAACTTCCTGGGCGTATTGCTGGGCGGTGTGGGCGTGGCCTACGCCATCGTCCACCTGCTGCCGGTGGAACTGCTGATCAACGTGGATACCGGCCGCGGGCTGGCCATGGTGTTCGCCATGCTGGCCGCCGCCATCGCCTGGAACCTGGGCACCTGGTATTTCGGCATCCCCGCCTCCAGCTCGCACACCCTGATCGGCTCGATCCTGGGTGTGGGCCTGGCCAATGCGCTGATCACCGACCTGCCGCTGGCCGATGGCGTCAACTGGGGCAAGGCCGTCGATATCGGCCTGTCGCTGGTGGCCTCTCCGGTCGCGGGATTCCTGGTCGCGGGCGGATTGCTGCTGCTGCTCAAGCGCTGGCTGCCGCTGTCCAAGATGCACAAGACGCCGGATCAGCGCCGCGCGATCGACAACAAGAAGCACCCGCCGTTCTGGAACCGCCTGGTGCTGGTGCTGTCGGCCATGGGCGTGAGCTTCGTGCACGGCTCCAATGACGGCCAAAAGGGCATCGGCCTGATCATGCTGGTGCTGATCGGCATCGTGCCGGCCAACTTCGTGCTGGACACGACCAGCACCACCTACCAGATCGAACGCACCCGCGACGCGGCCAACCACCTGAGCGTGTTCTACCAGCGCAACGAAGCCATGCTGGGCGACTTCCTGGCGCTCAAGCGTTCGGACGCCAACACCGAGCTGCCGCGCAATTTCCGCTGCGACCCGGAATTGACCATGCCGACCATCGCCGCGCTGCAAACCGACCTGGCCGGCGTCAGCAACTACGCCGACCTGTCCGCCGAAAAACGCATCGACGTGCGCCGCTACCTGCTGTGCCTGGACGATACGGCCAAGAAGGTCTCGCGCATCGAAGGTCTGCCCGCCCGCGAACGCGCCGACCTGCAACGCCTGCGCGCCGACCTGACCGCCACCACCGAATACGCGCCCTTCTGGGTGATCGTGGCCGTGGCCCTGGCGCTGGGCGCGGGCACCATGGTCGGCTGGCGCCGCGTGGTGCTGACGGTGGGCGAAAAAATCGGCAAGCAGGGCATGACGTACGCCCAGGGCATGTCGGCGCAGGTGACGGCGGTGGCCGCCATCGGTCTGGCCAACGTGTTCAGCCTGCCCGTGTCCACCACCCACGTGCTGTCCTCCGGCGTGGCCGGCACGATGATCGCCAACAAGACCGGATTGCAGGGCAACACGGTGCGCAACATCCTGCTGGCCTGGGTGCTGACCTTGCCCGCGTCGATGGCGCTGGCGGCCGGCCTGTTCTGGATCGGCGTGCAGATCACCGGCTGACCGCAAGCCACCGGGCCGTGCAGGCAATCTGCACGGCCCGCGCAACACTCTGGCTACCGCGCCAGGCTGTTTCCCGCCCCGGCCCGCGTCTACCATGGCGCCATGGCTACTCAGACCCCCACCCTGCATTACATTTTCGATCCGCTTTGCGGCTGGTGCTATGGCGCCGCGCCGCTGGTGGACGCCGCCCGCGGCATCGCGGGCCTGACCGTGGCTGCTCACGGCGGCGGCATGATGACCGGCAGCAACCGCCAGCCCGTCACCGACGCGCTGCGCCGCTACGTGATGCCGCACGACGAACGCATCGCCGGCCTGACCGGCCAGGCCTTCGGCAAGGATTACTTCGACGGCCTGCTGCGTGACACGGGCGCCGTGTTCGATTCCGAACCGCCCACCACCGCCGTCCTGGCCGCCGACACGCTGGCCGGCCGCGGGCTGGACCTGCTCAAGCGCCTGCAGCACGCGCATTACGTGCAGGGCTTGCGCATCGCCGACCCCGACGTGATCAAGGCCCTGGCCCGCGAGATCGGCCTGGACGGGGACGCCTTCGACGCCGCCTACACGGCCGCGCAGGGTGCCCCGACCGCCGCCTACATCGCCGACAGCCGCACGCTGCTGGCCCGGGTCGGAGGGACGGGCTTTCCGACGCTGGCGCTGGAACTCAAGGGCGCCTATACGCTGCTGGAACCCAGCCGCTACCTGGGCCGGCCGGCCCCGTGGCAGGCGGACCTGCGCGCGCGCATCCAGGGCCAAGCCTGAACCCTGCCCTGCGGGGCGGACACCGTCAGCCCTCGTCGATGTCGCCGTCCCGCTGCAAGGCCCGGTGCATCGCGGGGCGATTGCCCAGCCGCTCCACATAGGCGCCGAACACGGGCGATTCCGGAATCACCTTTACCTGCATCATGTATTGCAGGGAACCGCCCAGCACGATGTCCACCGCTGAAAAGTGGCTGCCCAGGAAATAAGGACGCGCTTGCAGGACCCGGGTCAGCACCTGTTCGACCTCGTCGGCCGAGCCCCAGCCGGGCGCGCCCCCTTCATGGGGCCGTTTGAATGCGCGTTCAACCATGGCGGGTTCGAACACGCCTGTGGAATAGGACAGCCAGGTCAGATAGGGACCGCGGTCCGCGTCGCCCACGAGCGGGCCCAGCCCCTTTTCCGGGAACAGGTCCGTCAGGTACAGCGCGATGGCGGGCGTCTCGAACACCGGCACGCCGTCGTGCACCAGCGCCGGCACCTTGCGATGCGGATGAATGTCGATGTAGTCCGCGGGCATGTGGCCCGCGCTGTCGGTGCCGCGGATGGACACCATTTCGGTGTCGTACGGCACCCCAAGTTCCTCAAGCAACCACAGGACCCTGAACGACCGCGAACGCGGCGCATGGTAGAGCGTAAGCATGATCGGCCTCCTTGGGAGTCCGATCATTTTGCCTGGGCAGCCTTAACCCGCCAAGGCCAGCAACACCCCGTATCCGCCCATGCCCAGCAACACGGCCACGCCGGTATTGCTGACCAGCCACGCGGCCACGCCCGTGACGACCAGGCCACCCACGTAGGGGGCGATGCGGGCGGCTTGCGTACCCGCGTCCAGCAAGTCGGGCACGATGACGGCCGCCGCAATGCCCGCCAGCAGGCTGGGGCCCAGGGCGGCCAGCGCCGAGCCTTCGCGCGACAGGTGCCGCAGCAGGCGGCTGCGTTCGGACAGCATGAAGGGCAGCGCACGCGTCAGGTAGGTGATCACGGCCATCGCGATCACCGCGCCCCAGAAACCCAGGCCATCGGCGTTCATGCGGACCTCTTCAGACGATAGGCGGCGCAGCCGATGACTGCGCCAATCAGGATGGCCAGGCTGGTATGCCCCATGGCGGCCACCACGCCGGCGCCCGCCACCGCGGCGATGACGGGCAGGCCCATGCCGCGCTTGGCGCTTTGGCACACCAGCGCCATGAACAGCGCCGGCAACGCGAACCGCATCACCTGGGACAGCATCGGGTAATGGCGTTCCAGCCCGTCGCCCGCATAGACGCCGACGGCCGTCCCGGCGATCCAGGTCAGCCAGGCGCCCAGCCCCAGCGCGATCATCCAGCCCTGGCGATTCCCGGCAGGCACGCTTTGCAGTCGGTTGAACGCGGTGGCGAAGACTTCATCGGTCAAGAGGAAGGCGACCTTCAGACGGTCGCGCAGCGCCGCAGGCAGGAAGCGGGACAGCAAGGGACCGTACAGCAGATGGCGCGCGTTCAATAATGAACACAGCGCCACCACCCACAACCAGGGCGTGCCGGCCTTGATCGACGCCAGCAGCAGGAACTGGCTGGCGCCGGCGTAGACAAACACGGAGATCAGGATCACTTGCAGCGGGGTCAAGCCTGCCGCGACGCCGGCGATGCCGAACGTCACCGCCACCGGAAAGTAGCCGATCATGACCGGCAGGCAGGATTTGAGCCCATCGATGCGCGCGCTGCCCGCCAGGGCATGCGCGGGGGAGGAAGACGTCTCCAAGGTGCTTTTCGCTTGTTTGTTGTGGCAAGGCAAGCGTGTAGTTTACCCACCCTGTTTCCCCGGGCCGGGGCCCTGTCAGGGTTCTGGCGCGCCCAGCGCCCGCAAGTGCGCTTTCAGGCGCCGCACCTCCTGGCTCAGGTCCAGGATCAGCGCCACGGCATCCAGGCTGGCGCCGAAATCGTGCTCCAGCCGGCGCGCGTGCAGCGCGCGCTGCAGGTCCACACTGTAGAAGCACCATTGCTCGGGTTGCGGACCACTGGCGTTGACGATACCCACTTCGACCAACTGGGCGACCCATTCCACTTCCGCGCCGCAGGCGCGGGCCAGGTCGTCCGCGCTGAGCGGCTGCGATTTGCCCACGACGGTGGCGCTGGTGATGACAAGCTTCTTCATGGTCAGACCCCCAAGTGGCGCCGCGGGTTGAAAGGCACGTCCTGCTGCAGCTTGCGGTAGGCCGCGCGCGCAGCCTCGCTATCGGCCGGCGGCAGCACAAGGTCCAGCACCAGGTACAGGTCCCCTGGCGGATCACCGGGTATGCCGCGGCCGCGCAGCCGCAGCTTGCGTCCGTTGCCGGAACCGGCCGGGATCGACACCTCGACCGTGCCGCCCGGCGTGGGCGTATCCACCTGCGCGCCCAGCGCGGCTTCCCACGGGGCGACGGGCAGCGTCATATAAAGGTCGCGGCCTTCGGCCCGGTAGCGCGGGTGCGGCTTGAAGCGCACCTCCAGGTACAGGTCGCCGTTTTCGCCGCCCCCGTAGCCGGGCATGCCCTGCCCGGCCAGACGGATGTACTGGCCTTCGCGCACGCCGGCAGGAATGCGTACGCTGAGCGTGCGGGTTTTCATGTGGGGATGGCCCTGGTCGTCCATCTCCATCGATCTCAGGCTGATGTCGCGCGTGGCGCCCTTGAGCGCATCTTCCAGGTCCACTTCGATGGCGGCGTGGTGATCGTCGCCACGCGCGCGGAAGTCCTGCTGGCGCGCCCCGCCCCGCTGGCCGCGGCCGCCGAACAGCGACGAAAAGAACTCGCTGAACTGGGCCTCGTCGCCCGGCGCCGCGCCCCGGTGGAATTCGAAGCCTTCGTCCCAGCCGGGCGGCGGCTGGAAGCCGCCATCGGACGACACGCCGGCCGCCAGATTGTCGTAGGCCTGGCGCTTTTCCTGGTCGCGCAAGACGTCATAGGCTTCGTTGACGTCGCGCATGCGGGCCTCGGCGTCGCTTTCCTTGCTGACGTCGGGATGATATTTGCGAGCGAGCTTTCGGTAAGCGCGCCGGATCTCGTCTTCGGTGGCGCCGCGTTCCACCCCGAGAGTGCTGTAGTAGTCCTTGAACTCCATATTCCAGCTCACCTTAAAGGTTTCGGCCGCGTCGGGCAGTGCCGCATCCGGCCTTGAATATCAACAAGATAGGGGTTACGGACCGATTTTTCAATGCGCAAAATCAGGCGGCGGCAAGCGTGCATAATGTTCGGTTGCCCCGTCATCCGAGGGCATGGCCGGCGACTCGCGCTGGCCAGGATCAGCCACAGGAACCGATCGTGCTGGAAATCATCGACGTCGACTTCTCCAATCCGGAACATGGCCGCCAGGTGCTGGCCATGCTGAACGAATACGCCAGCGGCCCCATGGGCGGCAATTCGCCCCTGCCCGACTACGCGCAGCAGAACCTGATCGCGGAACTGGCGCGCCGCCCAACCGCGCACGCCCTCTTGGCCCGCGTCGACGGGCAGCCCGCGGGCGTGGCGATCTATCTGGAAGGCTTCTCCACCTTTGCCTGCCGGCCGCTGATCAACCTGCACGATCTGGGCGTGTCGCCCCGCTTCCAGGGGCTGGGGGTGGGCAAGCAGCTGCTGGGCGCGCTGGAAGACCGGGCGCGCCAGATGGGCTGCTGCAAGATCACGCTGGAAGTGCTTGAAGGAAACGCCGTGGCCCAGGGGCTGTACCGCAAATTGGGCTTTGAGGGCTACGCGCTGGACGACACCACCGGCCGCGCGATGTTCTGGCAAAAGAAACTGGTAGCCTGAGTGGCGTAGTATCTGATTTTTACCGGACGGTATCCCCTCACCCGCCGTCCGGACCACACCGCAGGATTCACGATGAAGATGAGCAACATCCCCTTCGGCACCACAGACTGGTCCGAGGTGGAACGCACTGAACACGCTGGCGACACCGGCATGGCCTACTGGCGCACCCGCCAATTCGGCGATCTGCGGGTCCGCATGGTGGAATACACCGCCGGCTACCTGGCCGACCACTGGTGCAGCAAGGGCCACATCCTGTTCTGTCTCGAGGGCGAACTGCATACCGAACTGGAAGACGGCCGGCAGTTCGTCCTGACCCCCGGCATGAGCTATCAGGTGGCAGACCAGGCCGAGCCCCACCGCTCGTCCACTGCCACGGGCGCCAAGCTCTTCATCGTGGACTGACGCATCGGCGCGACACGCGAAATTGCAATTGCGTTACGCTTTGCAATTCATGCGGCGCGCCGCCACCCGTCGGATCCGCACCACTCACCACGACCCCGCCTGACCGGAGACAAGATTTGGGCGCCCCGATTACGCTTTACGTCGACTCCCTGTTTCTCAGCCCTTACGCCATGTCGGCCTATGTGGCGCTGACTGAAAAGAAATTGCCCTTCGAGGTGCGCCCGATCGATCTGGAAGCGGGCGAACAGCGGATGCAGCCGTACCAGTGCCGTGCGCTGACGGCGCGCGTGCCCGCGCTGACGCACGAGGGGTTCAACCTGACCGAATCCAGCGTCATCGCCGAATACCTGGAAGACGTGTTTCCTGCGCCCGAGCATGCCGCGCTGTATCCCCAGGCCATCCGCGAGCGCGCCCGCGCCCGCCAATTGCAGGCCTGGCTGCGCAGCGACCTGGGTGCGCTGCGTCAGGAGCGCCCCACCGAGACGGTGTTCTACGGCGCCGCCGGCCAGCCGCTGTCCGACGCGGCGCACGCCGCCTCGGCCAAGCTGATCCAGGTGGCCAGCTACCTGATCGGGGTAGACCAGGCGTCCTTGTTCGACGAATGGTGCATCGCCGACATCGACCTGGCGGTCATGCTCAAGCGCCTGGCGCTGGATGACCTGCCCGACCCGCTGCGCGCCTACGCCGATGTCCAATGGCAGCGGCCATCCGTCCAGAAATGGCTGGAGCACAACGCCGCAGCACGCGCCTGACGCGTCCGGAGCCGCGATGCAATTGCTGGATCACGTCTCCATCGCGGTTTCCCATCTGGGCCACGCCCGGCCGTTCTATGACGCCGTCATGCAGGCGCTGGGCGCGGCCAAGGTCTATGACGAGGCCGACGCCATCGGCTATGGCGAACGCTGCGGCCCCGGCGACAGCCGACACACGTATGTCTCCATCCTGGCAACGCCCGGCCTGGCGCCGGACGCCGGTGCCCGGCGCCATTGGTGTTTCAAGGCGCCGGACCGCGCCGCGGTCGACGCCTTTCACGCAGCGGGCCTGGCCCACGGCGGCCGCGACGGGGGTACCCCCGGGCTGCGCGCGCACTACCACCCACAGTATTACGCCGCCTTCCTGCTGGATCCCGACGGCAACCGCGTGGAAGCTGTCTGCCACGGCGCGAATTGACGCCTGCCGCGACGCAACGATCTTGCAAGATTGGCAACAAAGCTGAAAGAAGGGACAGTTAGCGCCCTAATTTGACCGGCATCAAACCCTTCCATGTTGCGACGCAGCATTCGATGCGGTGTAATGGGGAGGTCAACTCGGCCGGTTCCACTCGGGATCGGCCCGGCGGCCTTCCGCCGTCGGGAGCAACTTACAGGAGATCGCCATGGCCGGATCCGGCAACGATCGCGTCCCCACCCCGTCCTTCTTCAACCCCTGGACGGCCGCCTACGAATATGCCGTGGATGCCTGGCAGCGAGGCGTGCTCTACGCAGACGTGCTGCGCCAGCGCGGCAACCAGTACCACGAACACATGGCCAAGCGCGCGCCCAACGTGCTCAGCATGGAGTTCGAGCTGGTCCTGGATGGCCGTGAATTGCCGCGCCCCGTGAACTACGGGCTGTTGCGCATCAAGCCGCCGGCAGACGTGGAAACCGATCCGATCAAGCGCCCCTTCCTGGTGGTCGACCCGCGCGCGGGCCATGGTCCGGGTATCGGCGGCTTCAAGCCCGAAAGCGAGATCGGCGTGGCGGTGCGCGCCGGCCATCCCTGCTACTTCGCGACCTTCCTGCCCCAGCCCATGCCTGAGCAGACCGTCGAAGACGTGATGATGGCCGAAGCGCGCTTCCTGGAAGAGATCATCGCGCGGCACCCCGACGCGGAGGGCAAGCCGGTCGTGGTGGCCAACTGCCAGGCAGGCTGGCAGATCATGATGACCGCCGCCATCCGCCCGGAACTGTTCGGTCCCATCATCGTGGCAGGCGCCCCGCTGTCCTATTGGGCAGGCTGGCGCGGCATGAATCCGATGCGCTATGCCGGTGGCCTGCTGGGCGGCAGCTGGCTCACGGCGATGACCAGCGACCTGGGCAACGGCAAATTCGACGGCGCCTGGCTGGTGCAGAACTTCGAAAACCTGAATCCGGCCAACACCTTGTGGTCCAAGCAGTACAACCTGTACTCCAAGGTGGACACTGAAGCCGACCGCTACCTGAGCTTCGAGAAATGGTGGGGCGGCCACGTCTTCCTGAACGGCCCGGAAATCCAGTACATCGTGGACAACCTGTTCGTGGGCAACCGGCTGGCTACGGCCGGCCTCGTGACCTCCGACGGCATCCGCATCGACCTGCGCAACATCCGGTCGCCGATCGTGGTGTTCTGCTCGAAGGGCGACAACATCACGCCGCCGCCGCAGGCACTCGGCTGGATCCCCGACCTTTATCAGAACGAAGCCGAAGTGCTGGCGCACGGCCAGACCATCGTCTACGCCGTGCACGAAAGCATCGGCCACCTGGGCATCTTCGTGTCCGGCAGCGTGGCCCGTAAAGAGCACCAGGAATTCACGTCGAACATCGACATGATCGACGTGCTGCCCCCCGGCATCTACCAGGCCGAGATCGCTGACAAGACGCCCGATACCCCCAACGCGGATCTGGCTTTCGGCAACTACGTGCTGTCGTTCGAACAACGCAAGCTGGACGACGTGCGCGCCATCGTCGACCGCAAGGAAGAGGACGACCGCCGCTTCGCCGCCGTGGCCCGCATCTCGGACATCAACCTGGGCATGTACCGCAGCTTCATGCAGCCGTGGCTGCGCGCGCTGGTCACGCCGCAATCCGCGGAATGGAGCCAGCGCCTGCATCCGCTGCGCCTGCCCTATGAACTGATTTCGGACCGCAACCCGATCATCGCCCCCATCGCCAAGATCGCCGAACAGGTACGCGAACAGCGCCAGCCGATCTCGCCTTCCAATCCTTTCCTGATGGCGCAGGAGATGTTCTCGAACTGGGTCGAGACCAGCCTGAACATCTGGCAGGAACTGCGCGACTCGGCCGACGAACGCACCTTCATGGGCGTCTACGGTTCGCCGCTGGTGCAAGACCTGGCCGGCCTGGGCGCGCAGTCCGGCCCCCCGCGCAAGCATCCGGGCGTATCGCCCGAACACCGCCGCTTCATGGAAGACCGTGCCGCCGAACTGCGTTCGATGGTGCAGGAAGGCGGCTTGCGCGTGGCGGCCATCCGCATGCTGCTGTACGTGTCCGGCGCCGAAGGTGGCCTGGACGAGCGCAGCTTTGCGCTCATTCGCAAGATGCGCGCCGAATCCGACAACGCGCTGACCTTGCAGGAGTTCAAGGATCTGACCCGCGACCAGGCCCTGATCCTGACGCTGGATTCGGACGCCGCCCTGCTGGCCATGCCGCATCTGCTGGAAGGCTCACCGGCCCCGGCGATCCGCGACGCGCTGGAAACGATGAAGCGCGTGCTGGAAGCGGCCGAACCGCTCAGCCCGGCCGCCCGCGAAAGCCTGGACGAGATGGAACGCATCTTCGTGGCGGCAGAGCGCCGCGCGCAGAAGCGCAATCCGGCGTCGGCACCGGCCAAACTGCCGGCGCCGTCCGTCGCCCCCGCGCCCTCCGTGCCGGCCTTGAAACTGGTCAAGGCCGCCGCTGACGTGCCCGCCAAGAAGGCCCAACCGCACCCCGCCGCGGCCCAGTCGGCGGCAGCGGAGGTTGCCGAAGACGCCGCGCCAAAGGCTGCCACCAAGGCCCCGGCAAAGCGGACGGCCAAAGCGGCAAGCAAGCCGGCGACGACGGCCGCGGCTAAAACCGCAACTAAGACCGCCACTAAGACTGCCACCAAGACTGCCACTAAGACCGCGGCCAAGACCGCCACGGCATCCCCTGCGAAACGCGCCACCAAGTCCGCAGCCCGTCAATCCGCCAAGGCCAAGACCGCATGACCCTGCCTACCTCGACGCATTACGACAAGCTCATCGCTCGCGCGCAGACGCTGGAACCGGCCTTCTGCGCCATCGCCCACCCGTGCGACGAGCCCTCGCTGTCGGCCGCGCTGGAAGCACGCGACCTGGGGCTGCTGCATCCCATCCTGGTGGGCCCGGAAAAGAAGATCCGCGACACGGCCGCCCAGTTCAAGCTGAACCTGGGCGATGCCCGCATCGTGGACGTGCCGCATAGCCATGCGGCCGCCGAGACCGCCGTGGCGCTGGTACGCAACGGCGAGGCCACCCTGCTGATGAAGGGCAGCCTGCATACTGATGAACTGATGCACGAAGTGGTCGCGCGCACGACTGGCCTGCGCAGCGGCCGCCGCATCAGCCACGTGTTCATCATGGAAGTGCCCACCTATGCAGAGCCGCTGTTCATCACTGATGCCGCCATCAACATCTTCCCCGACCTGGAAACCAAGGCAGACATCATCCGCAACGTGATCGACCTGCATCACGGCCTGGGCTTGGGCGAACCGCGCGTGGCGATCCTGTCGGCCGTCGAGCAGGTCACGCCCAACATCCCCAGCACCATCGAAGCCGCCGCGCTGTGCAAGATGGCCGACCGCGGCCAGATCGCCGGCGGCCTGCTGGATGGCCCGCTGGCGCTGGACAACGCGATCAGTCCGGACGCCGCCCGCATCAAGGGCATCCGGTCCCCGGTGGCGGGCGTGGCCCAAGTGCTGGTGGTGCCCGACCTGGAGGCCGGCAACATGCTGGCCAAGAACCTGACGTTCCTGGCCAACGCCGAAGCGGCTGGCATCGTGCTGGGCGCGCGCGTGCCCATCATCCTGACCAGCCGTGCCGACAGCCCGCGCTCGCGCCTGGCCTCCTGCGCGGTGGCGGCGATCTACGCGCACCATCTGAGCCAGCAAGCCGCCCGCCCGCTGGCGTGACGCACGCCACAACGCTACCGGATTCCAGAGCCATGAGCGACACCATCCTCGTCATCAACGCCGGCAGTTCCAGCATCAAGTTCTACCTGTACGACATCGACGACAAGCATGAGCTGGCGCCGCGCCTGGGCGGCCAGCTGGAGGGCATCGGCACCTCGCATCCGAAACTGCGGGTGCGCGACGCCGCCGGCAAAACCCTGGTGGAACGCGACATCGCACCCAGCCACGCGCCTGACGTGCCCAATGGGCAGGAAGTCGTCGGCACCTGGCTGAGCGGCCACCTGGGCGGCGCGCCGCTGGCGGTGGGGCACCGCGTCGTGCATGGCGGCCCCGACCTGTCCGAGCCCGTCCTGATCGACGACGCCATCCTCGCCAAGCTGGACACCTTCACGCCGCTTGCGCCGCTGCACCAGCCCAACAACCTGGCGCCCATCCGCGTGATCCGCGAGCGACGCCCCTGGATTCCGCAGGTGGCCTGCTTCGACACGGCGTTCCACCGCAGCCACTCCGACGTGGCCGACCGCTACGCGCTGCCCGAATCGCTGTACCAGGAAGGCGTGCGCCGCTACGGCTTTCACGGCCTGTCCTACGAATACATTGCGCAGCGCCTGCGCCAGGCCCTGCCCGAACTCGCCATGGGCAAGATCATCGCCGCGCACCTGGGCTCGGGGGTGTCCGCCTGCGCCATGCATGAAGGCAAGAGCGTCGACAGCACGATGGGATTCACCGCGCTGGAAGGCCTGCCCATGGGCACGCGGCCCGGCCGGCTGGATCCGGGCGTGGTGCTGTGGATGATGGAACGCGGCATGGACCACGACCAGATCGAGCACCTGCTGTATCACGACTGCGGCATGAAAGGCCTGTCCGGCATCAGCAACGACATGCGCGAGCTGCTGGCCAGCGACGCGCCATCGGCCCAGCTGGCGCTGAAGTATTTCGCCTGGCGCGTGGCCGAAGGCATGATCGGCCTGGGCTGCGCCATGAACGGCATCGACGGCATCGTTTTCACCGCCGGCGTCGGCGAAAATTCTGCCGACATCCGCCAGGCGGTGGCCGACCACTGGGGCTGGCTGGGCATCAAGCTGGACCCCGAACGCAACGCCCATCACGGGCCGCGCATCTCCAGCGACGACAGTCGCATCGGCGTATACGTGATCCGCACTAACGAAGAACTGATCATCGCCCAGCACACACTGGCGCTGGTGCGTCAACGATGAGCGCGCACCTTCCGCTGGCCGGCAAGCGCGGGCTCGTCACCGGCATCGCCAACGCGGATTCCATCGCCTGGGGATGCGCCAAGGCCTTTCGCGCCATGGGCGCCGAACTGGCCGTGACCTACCTGAACGACAAGGCCCTGCCGCACGTGGAGCCTTTGGCGCGGCAGGTGGACGCCTCGCTGCTGATGCCCTTGAACCTGCTGAACGAAGGCGAACTGGAAACCGTGTTCGATCGCGTCACGCAAGCATGGGGCGGGCTGGACTTCGTGCTGCATTCGATTGCGTTCGCGCCGCGCGACGACCTGCATGGCCGCGTGACGGACTGCTCGCGCGCGGGCTTTCTGCAAGCGATGGACGTGTCCTGCTGGTCGTTCATCCGCATGGCGAAACTGGCCGAGCCGCTGATGCCCCAGGGCGGCGCCCTCTTCTGCATGAGCTACTACGGTTCGCAGATGGTGGTGGAGCACTACAACATGATGGGGCCGGTCAAGGCCGCCCTGGAATCCGCCACCCGCTATCTGGCCGCCGAACTGGGCCCGCAAGGCATTCGCGTGCATGCCATCTCGCCCGGGCCGCTGAAAACGCGCGCCGCCTCCGGCATCGCCGAATTCGACGCGCTGCTGGACCGCGCCCAATCCAAAGCGCCGGCGCGCAGCCTGGTGTCGATCGACGATGTAGGTGAAGCCACTGCTTGGCTGGCCACCGACGCCGCCCGGCTCATGACCGGGCAGACGCTATACATCGACGGCGGCTATCACATCATCGACTAGGGGCGGTTCGACACGCCCTAGGCCAGCGTGGCCGGCGCGCCCTGGCGCCAGCGCTCGACGGCTTCCACCGCCTGTTCGGGGCTGCCGAAAATTTTGTCGCGGCCGATCTTCTTGACCAGCCCCGAACGTTCCAGCGCCATGCGGAACTGGCCGTGGCCGCCCGCGACCAGCAACGTGATGCCGCGATCGTCCAATTCACGCTTGAGCTCGTACAGCGCTTCGACCGCATCGGCGTCGGCCTGCGTCATTGCCTCGGCGTCCAGCACGAACCATTGCACGTCCTTCGCCTGGTTCATGACCTCGCGGGCGCGGCGGCGAAAGGCGTCGGCATTAAAGAACCAGACCGACGATTCGAAGAGCCAGACGACGATGCCCGGCACGGGCTGCGCATCGGGATTCAGGTGCAGCTTGCCCAGCACCGATTCCCCCGGCAGCCGGCCCAGCAGCGCATCGCGCGGGTTGCCCGACACGTACATGGCGTACAGCAGCGTCGCGCCCACCGACACGGCCACGCCCTGCAGCACGCCGAACCCCACCACGCCCACCGCGGCCAGGATCCCGAACGCCAGTTCGATCCGCGAAATGCGCGCCAGCCGCATGAAGGCCTTGGCGTCGAACAGGCTGGCGGCCGCCAGCAGCAGAATGGCCGACAGCACTGCCTGCGGCAGCCAGTACAAGGGCGCGCTCAGCAGCCCCACCACGATCGCCAGCGCGACCGCCGCGCTGACGCTGACCAGCGGCGATGAACCGCCGGCGACCAGCCCCACCGCGGTCCGCGAATCCGCGCCCGTCACGACAAAACCCTGGAACAGGCCCGCCGCCACGTTGGCCGCGCCAAAGCCGACCAGCTCGCGGTTGGGATCGACGTGTTCGCCCGTGCGCGCGGCGAAGCTGCGCGCGGTCACGATGCCGCTGGAAAAGCTCACCACCAGCACACCCGCCGCGCCGAGCAGGATGCTGTCCACCCCTTCCAGCCGCACGGGCAGGCTGAGCCCCGGCAGGCCGGCCGGCACCTCGCCCACGACAGCGATGCCCAGAGTGGGAAAATCGAAGATCCACGACAGCAGGCAACCGCCCACCACCAGCAGGATGGGGCCGGGCCAGGTGGGCCGCCAGCGCTTCACTGCCACCAGCAGCAAACATGAGGCCAGCCCCAGGCACAGGGTGGGGATCTGGATTTCGGGAAGGCGGCGGCCGAGTTCCAGGAAAGGATGGATCAGCCCACTGTTGCGCAGCCCCACGCCCGTCAACCCGCTCAATTGCGACAGCGCCAGCGTGATCGCCACGCCCGCCATATAGCCGATCAGCACCGGCCGCGACAACAGATTGGCCAACACGCCCAGCCGCAGCACCCGGGCGATCAGGCACCCCACGCCCACCGTCAGCGCGATGCCCGTCGCGGCGACCAGCCGGTCTTCGGGCGAGGTCAGCGCCATGCCGGTCAGGGTGGCGGCGATCAGCGTGCACGTGGCCGTATCGGGCCCCACGATCAGCGTCCGCGACGAACCGAACAGTGCGTAGCCCAGCATGCCGGCAATGGCGGCCCACAGTCCCGCGACGGGTGGCACGCCCATCATTGCCGCGTAGGCCAGGCCCACGGGCAAGGCCACCGCCGCCACGCTCAACCCGGCCAAGACGTCGCGCCGCGCCGACTCGCGGGTGATGCCGCGGAAATTATTCAGGCCAGGGAAAAGACGTAGATTCATGGTGCTGCAAACCGACCTGATAGAAGGATTTCCGCACTGTGCGGGAAGTCAGGCAAGCCTACACCAAGGCCGGGCGCCCGAAACCGTCCTGGATCAAACGCTGGTCGCTTTTCATTCCTTTTAAGAATGAAGATCGGTGATTATTTATCCCTTTTGTGGGGGCAGCAGATTGCGTAGAGTCCCTGGGATAAGAAAAGCGGCCCCGCGCCGCGCCTATACACCGACACGGCCCGCCGCCGCGCCCCCTGCGACGCGGATTCAAGGGCCGGCACTCCTGGAGACTCCATGTCCTTCGCCTTCCTGCGGCGCGCCAGCCGCGCGCTCGTCCTGACCGCGCTTGCCGCCGGCATCGCTCCCGCCGTCCACGCGCAATCCTATCCGGAGCGCCCCATCAAGCTGGTCGTGCCGTGGCCCCCCGGAGGCGCGACTGACGCGCTGGGCAGGCTGTTGGCGCAGCGCCTGACCGAACGCCTGGGCCAGACCGTGATCGTGGACAACAAGGCCGGCGCGGGCGGCAATATCGGCACGGCGGCCTTCGTTCGGGAAAAGGCCGACGGCTACACACTGCTGATGGCCACCAGTTCCACCAATGCCGCCAACCCGCATCTGTATTCGCGTCTGGGCTTCGACGCTGCGAAAGACTTTGCGCCGGTCGCTTTCGTGGCTGAAATCCCGAACATCCTGGAAGTGCCGAAGCAATCACCCTTCAAGTCAGTGGCGGACCTGGTGGCCGCCGCAAAGGCTGAACCCGGCAAACTGAACTACGGCTCGGGCGGCGTGGGCTCGTCGCAGCATCTGGCAGGCGCGATGTTCAAGTACCTGACGGGCGCGGATGTGCTGCACATCCCTTACAAGGGCAGCGGCCCCGCCGTGTCCGATCTGTTGGCGGGCCAGGTGGACATGATGCTGGACACCGGGTCGCTGGCCCAGGTTCAGGCCGGCGCCCTGCGCGCGTTGGCAGTGGCCTCACGCCAGCGCCTGCCGGCCCTGCCGGACGTCCCCACGTTCGACGAAGCCGGCGTGCCCAAGATGTACGCGTCGGCCTGGTACGGCATCGTCGCGCCCGCCGGCACGCCAGCCGATGTGGTGCAGCGGCTGAACAAGGAAGTCAATGCGGTCACGTCCACCCCGGAAGTGAAGCAGCGCATGGAAAGCATGGGCGCACTGGTGCCGGCCGGCCAAACGCCGGAGGAATTCAGCACGTTCATTCAGTCTGAAATTGCGCGGTATGCAGAGATCGTGAAGATCTCGGGCGCCAAAATGGAATAAGGGAACCGCAAACAGCGGCCATCGTAGGATGGGTGCAGCGCGAGACGCTGCCAAAAAAAACACGACGGCAAAACGCGCGAAACCCATCAAGCGGCATTGAATTTCTGGCTGAATCAGCCATACATGCAACCGTTGCTTGATGGGTTTCGCGCGCTTTACGTCAGCGCCTTTGTCGCGGATGTCTCGCGCTACACCCATCCTACCGGGTGTAGCGCGAGCTGCGCATCAGGAGACTCGGGCTTCCAGCACGGCCACGGCCGGCAGGGTCTTGCCTTCCAGGAACTCCAGGAACGCGCCGCCGCCGGTCGAGATGTAGCCGACCTGTTCACCGATGCCGTACTTGGCAATGGCGGCCAACGTATCGCCGCCGCCGGCGATCGAAAAGCCTTCCGATTCTGCGATGGCGCGCGCCACCACTTCGGTGCCGTTGGCGAACTGGTCGAACTCGAACACGCCCACGGGGCCGTTCCAGACGATGGTGCCCGCCTTCTTCAGGATCTCGGCCAGCTGCGCCGCGGTCTGCGGGCCGATGTCCAGGATCATGTCGTCGTCGGCCACGTCGGTGGCCGCCTTGACGGTGGCTTCGGCATCCGCGCCGAACGATTTGGCGCACACCACGTCAACCGGAATCGGCACGGCCGCACCGCGCTGCTTCATGATGTCGATCACGGCGCGCGCCTGGTCGACCTGGTCGGGTTCGGCCAGCGACTTGCCTATGGACAAGCCCGCGGCCAGCATGAACGTGTTGGCGATGCCGCCGCCCACCACCAACTGGTCGACCTTGTCGGCCAGCGATTGCAGGATGGACAGCTTGGTCGACACCTTGGAGCCGCCCACGATGGCGACCAGCGGGCGCTTGGGTTCGTGCAGCGCACGGCCCAGGGCGTCCAGTTCGGCTTCCAGCAAGGGGCCGGCGCAGGCCACGGGCGCGAAGCGGGCGATACCGTGGGTGGTGGCTTCGGCGCGGTGAGCGGTGCCGAACGCGTCGTTGACGTACACGTCGCATAGCGCAGCCATTTTCTTGGCCAGCGCTTCATCGTCTTTCTTTTCGCCGACGTTCACGCGGCAGTTTTCCAGCAGCACGACCTGGCCGTGATCGACCTGGACGCCGTCGACCCAGTCGCGCACCAGCTGGACGGGCATGCCCAGCAGTTCGGACAGGCGCTGGCCGACCTTGGCCAGCGAATCGGCCTCGGTCAGCACGCCCTCTTTCGGGCGGCCCAGGTGGGACGTGACCATCACGGCGGCGCCGGCGTCCAGCGCCAGGCGGATGCCGGGCACCGAGGCGCGGATCCGCGTGTCTTCGGAGATGCGGCCGGCGTCATCGAACGGCACGTTCAAGTCGGCGCGGATGAACACGCGCTTACCGGACAGGGCGCCGGATTTCGCCAGCGCGGACAGGGTATTGACCTTGGACATTTTTGAATTCCTACGATGGGCGAACAAAGGGGACGAACCCATTTTCCGCCTTCGCGGAAAACAAATCCGTCCCCTGTGGACTGACCGTGTTGCTTACTTGGCCGACATCAGCGCGACGGTGGTGTCGAGCATGCGGTTCGAGAAGCCCCACTCGTTGTCGTACCAGGACGAGACCTTGACCAGACGGCCCGAGACCTTGGTCAGCGACGCGTCAACGGTGCTGGAGGCCGGGTTGTGGTTGTAGTCCACCGAGACGAGGGGTTCGGTGTTGTAGTCCAGGATGCCCTTCAGTTCGCCTTCCGAGGCGGCCTTCAGGATGCTGTTCACTTCTTCGGCGGTCGTGTCGCGGCTGGCCACGAACGACAGGTCGACCAGCGACACGTTGATGGTCGGGACGCGGATGGCGTAGCCGTCCAGCTTGCCGTTGAGTTCCGGCAGCACCAGGCCCACGGCAGCGGCAGCGCCGGTCTTCGTGGGGATCATGCTCATCGTGGCCGAACGCGCGCGGCGCAGGTCTTCGTGGTAGACGTCGGTCAGGACCTGGTCGTTGGTGTAGGCGTGAACGGTCGTCATCAGGCCGTTTTCCAGGCCCAGCTTGTCGTTCAGCGGCTTGACCAGCGGGGCCAGGCAGTTGGTGGTGCACGATGCGTTCGAGATGACCGTGTCGGTCGCCTTCAGCACGCCATGGTTCACGCCGAACACGATGGTGGCGTCCACATCCTTGCCGCCGGGGGCCGAGATGATGACTTTCTTGGCGCCGCCCTTGATGTGCGCGCCGGCCTTTTCCTTGGTCGTAAAGAAGCCCGTGCATTCCAGCACGACGTCGACCTTCAGTTCGCCCCAGGGCAGTTCAGCCGGGTTGCGGTTGGCCAGCACGCGGATCTTGTCGCCGTTGACGACCATGAAGTCGCCGTCGACTTCGACGGTGCCCGGGAACTTGCCATGGGCCGTGTCGTAGCGCGTCAGGTGCGCGTTCGTCTTGGGATCGCCCAAGTCGTTGATGGCGACGATTTCGATATCGTGCTTCTTGCCACCTTCATAGTGGGCACGCAGGATGTTGCGGCCGATGCGACCGTAACCGTTGATGGCGACGCGAATGGTCATGACTAAGCTCCTTTTTTACAAAACCTGTTTGACGGTCTCGGCCACCTTGTCGGCGGTCAGCCCGAAGAACTTGAACAGCGCGCCGGCCGGAGCGGACTCGCCGTAGCGGTCGATACCGACCACGGCGCCTTCCAGGCCCACGTACTTGTGCCAGAAGGCGGTAACACCGGCTTCCACCGCCACGCGCGGCAGGCCCTTGGGCAGCACGGATTGCTTCCAGGCGGCGTCCTGGCGGTCGAACACGTCGGTGCTGGGCATGGAGACCACGCGCACGGCGACGCCTTCCTTGGCCAGTTGCGCCTGCGCATCCAGCGCAATGGCGACTTCCGAGCCGGTGGCGATGATGACGGCGCGGGCGCCTTCAGCGTCGCGCAGCACGTAGCCGCCACGGGCGATGGCGTCCACCGTCGCCGCGTCGCGCGGCACGAACGGGAGGTTCTGGCGCGACAGCAACAGCGCCGTCGGGCCGCCGTCATGCACATCCATGCCGATGCTGGTGGGGCGCGTCACGGCAGCGTTCCAGGCCACGGCGGTTTCAGCCGTATCGCAAGGACGCCACAAGGACAGGTTGGGGATCAGGCGCAGGCTGGCGGCGTGCTCGATGGATTGGTGGGTCGGGCCGTCTTCGCCCAGGCCGATCGAATCGTGGGTGAACACGTGCACGACGCGCTGCTTCATCAGCGCGGCCATGCGGATGGCGTTGCGCGAGTAGTCCGAGAACGTCAGGAACGTGCCGCCGAACGGCAGGTAGCCACCGTGCAGGGCCACGCCGTTCATGATCGCGGCCATGCCGAATTCGCGCACGCCGTAGTTGATGTGGCGGCCGAACTGGATGCCCTTGTCACCGGCGCGGACGGCGGCGACGCCCTTCCAGTCGGTGAAGTTCGAACCAGTCAGGTCGGCCGAGCCGCCCAGCATTTCCGGCAGCACCGGCGCCAGCGCGGCGATGGCGAACTGCGAGGCCTTGCGGGTGGCGACGGTTTCGGCCTTTTCCAGGGTCGAAGCCAGGAACGCCTTGAACTGATCGGCGTAGCCCTCGGGCATATCGCCCTTCATGCGGCGCGTGAACTCAGCGGCTTCAGCCGGGAATTCAGCGGCATAGGCGTTGAACGCGGATTGCCATTCGGCCTGGGCCGAGGCGCCCGACTTGCGGCCGTCCCAGCCGTCGTAGACGTCTTGCGGGATCTGGAAGGGTTCCGCCGACCAGCCCAGCGCGGCGCGCGTGGCGGCGATTTCGTCCTTGCCCAGCGGCGCGCCGTGCACGTTGTGCGTGCCGGCCATGTTGGGCGAACCCTTGCCGATCACGGTGCGGCAGATAACCAGCGTCGGCTTTTCCGATTGCGAGCGCGCGGCCTTGATGGCGGCATCCACTGCGGCAACATCGTGGCCGTCGACGCCACGGATCACGTTCCAGCCGTAGCCTTCGAAGCGCTTGGCGGTGTCGTCGGCGAACCAGTGTTCGACGTGGCCGTCGATGGAGATGCCGTTGTCGTCGTACAGCACGACCAGCTTGGAGAGCTTGAGCGTGCCGGCCAGCGAGCACACTTCGTGCGAGATGCCTTCCATCAGGCAGCCGTCGCCGGTGAAGGCGTACGTGTGATGGTCGACGATGGTGTGGCCGGGCTTGTTGAATTCAGCAGCCAGCAGCGCTTCGGCCAACGCCATGCCCACGGCATTGCCCAGGCCCTGGCCCAGCGGGCCGGTGGTCGTTTCCACGCCCGGGGTGATGCCCACTTCGGGGTGGCCCGGCGTCTTGGAATGCAGTTGGCGGAAGTTCTTCAGTTCTTCGATCGGCAGATCGTAGCCCGTCAGGTGCAGCAAGGCGTAGATCAGCATCGAGCCGTGGCCGTTGGACAGCACGAAGCGGTCGCGGTTGGCCCAGGCGGGATCCTTCGGGTTGTGGCGCAGGTTGCCCGTCCACAAGGCCTGGGCGATTTCCGCCATGCCCATGGGAGCGCCCGGATGCCCGGAGTTCGCTTGTTGCACGGCATCCATCGCGAGGGCGCGGATGGCATCCGCCAAGGCAAGTTTAGGGGCGGTCGGATTGCTCATTCGGAAGGCTCTTTGAAACTGGCACGCCCACAGGGAATATAGGGGCCAGTTGAGTAAGTTGCGAAGCAGACGATTTTAGCATCAGGGGATTTCCCTCACGCCATCGCCCTTAAGCTTGATGTAAACAGGCGTTTCCCGCGCAGGATGTCAGCGTAACTCCCACAATTGCGGGAAAGAGGTCCGACATTCAGGATAAAGCCCTGACTTTAGCTCTGGAGCCTCCTAGTATGAGCCTCATGCTCAATCTGACCATCCCTGTCGAAGGCATCATGGCTTTGCGTACCGCCCTTGGCGAAGAGCGGGCGATTGCCGTTGCGCGAGCGTTGGAACACGCGCAAATCAAGGGTGAAACCGAACTCGCCGCCAAGCTCCGCCAGGAATGGCGGAATGACCTGGCGGCAGCCGTGGCTCCGCTTGCGCGACGCGATGAGGTCGCCGAAATCCGCAAACAGATCGCCCAATTGCCCAACCGCGAAGAACTCAAGCGCTTCGCCACCCACGAAGACCTGTCTGACCTGCGCGCTCACGTCCTGCGCCTGGATAAAAAAATGACGGTGGGCTTCCTGACCCTGCTGGGGCTCAACCTGGCGTCCAGCGCGCCCACGTTCTTTGAATGGGGGATCAAGGTGGTAGGCTACGCGCTCCGCTAACGCTTTTTGCGCCACTCATGTCCGCCCCCCGCTTTTTCTGCGACGCCCCGCTTGCCGCAGGCACCCGCATTGCCCTGCCGGAAGCTCTGGCGCACCACGCCTTGCGTGTGTTGCGCCTGAAGGCCGGTGAATCCGTCATCCTGTTCAACGGCCAGGGCGGCGAATACCCCGCCGTGCTGGAGATCGACGGCAAGGCCGGCTTTGCCCAGCTGGGCGATTTCAATCCCCGCGAAGCCGAATTGGCTGGCCGCATCACGCTGGTCCAAGGCCTGCCTACCGGCGACAAGATGGACTGGGTGGTGGAAAAAGCCGTGGAGCTCGGCGCCGCCCGCGTCAGCCCCATCGCGGCGCAGCGCAGCGTGCTGCAGTTGTCGGGCGCGCGACTGGACAAGCGCGTGGCGCATTGGCAGCGCATCGCCCAATCCGCCGCGGAACAATGCGGCCGCAACCGCTTGATGACGGTCGATGCGCCCCAATCGCTGGCCGATTGGCTGGCAGAGCCCGTGGATGGTCTGCGCCTGTTATGCCACCCCGACGCAGCCGACGACCTGGCCGGCAAGCTTCGGGCCGAACCCGACGTGCAGGCGCTCAGCTTGCTGGTGGGCCCCGAAGGGGGATGGTCGGACAAGGAACTGGAGCAGGCCCGGCAGGCGGGCGTGCAAGCGGTGCGCTTCGGCCCCCGGGTGCTGCGTACCGAAACCGCAGGATTGGCCCTGTTGTCGGCCGTCAGCGCGCTACGCGGCTGGTAGTCCCCACCCGCCGGGCAAAGCGCCCGGCGCAAGCCGCCGCCAGGCGTACCCCAGTGGGTGCCCGGGCAGCGCTCAAGTCAATCGTTTTCGCCGTAAGGGGCCGCCGCGACGCCGGGCTCGGGATCCGGATGCTTGCCGGCGTGCTCAATGACGAACGCAAAGATGCGACCGTTCTCGCGGGCGAAGTCCGCCGCGTCCGAGCAGACGGTTTCGATACGGGCGGCATCTTCTTCCAGCACCGGATCGCCGGAATGCAGCCGGTACAGCCAGAGCACGACGCCGGTCTTGTGGTCCAGCACCGTGTCGCACAGGCAGTCGTAGAGGGCGTCCAGGTTGCCGCCGAAGTATTCGGGGAAGTCCACCGCCTTGACGATGGCGCGCAACACGGCGGAACGGCTGCGGGCCGGGTCGCAGTTGGCGACGAACAGCGCCAGACCCAGCTCATGGGAAGCATCCACCACGGCCTTCTTGTCCAGCCCTTCATGAGGCAGCGCCCCGCCCCGCAGCAGCTGCTTCTGCAAGGTAGATTGGCCATTGCGCGTCATGCCTGAGCCTCCTTGAAAAAGGCGATCACTTCGTCGTTACGCTGCATCGTATCGGCATAACCCAGTTCGATCAATCGTCGGGTGTAGCTGGATTCGAATAGAAGATAGGACATCAGCGCCCCGCCTCCCGGACGGTGTGGATCGGACGATACACCGAGTACGCGAAAAAGGGCACGTGCTTGCGCAGGCATGTCCTGCAAGTGTTCCAGCGCCATGGTGTCCAGCGACTGGCTGGGGGTGATCGTCAAGACCTGGATGCGTCTGACATTGACCTGGGTGCCGTCCGGCGTCGCATGGTCCATCAGGTAGTTGATGCGCTCCAAGCGCTCGACGTCCACGGACAGCCCGTCCAGGAAGATGCTGGACAGCGCATGGCCGCCCACCTGCGCCAGCGAAGGATATGGCGGCGAGTCCGCGCGGTGCTCGGGGTGGGTGTCGTCGCGGAACCCCGTGCCGATCACCAGCACGCGATGCGCCCCCAGGTGGATGGCCGGGCTGATCGGGGCCAACTGGCGCATCGACCCGTCGCCGCACCATTCGCCCTTGCCATGCACCTGCACCTGGCGGGCCGGGAAGACAAAGGGGATGGACGACGAGGCCATCAGGTGGTCGATGCCGATCGGCGTGGGGATGGCCAGGCGCAGATAGCGGTGCCAAGGTTCGATGGGGGTGTGCGCCTGGTAGAAGGTCAGGTGCTCACCGCTGGTGTAGCCCGAGGCCGTGATCGCCAGCGCCGATAGCGAACCCCTTTCCAGATTGGATTGCAGGTTGCGGAAGTCCAGCACCCGGCCCAGCAAGGCCTCCATGGGGCTGTTGTCCAGCAGGGACTGGGGCCGCTTGCGCGTCAACCCCGAATACATCCAGCCCAGGGCCAGCAGGCCCAGCCAGCGCACGCCCGTGCGGATGAGGCCGGGTGCGTCGGCCCGGTAGATCATGTCGGTGTTCAGCGACGACCACAGGCGCCGGATGCGCCGCACCCCCAGGTGGGGCCGGTCGGCGCGGCAGGCCAGCGCGGCGGCGTTGATCGCGCCGGCGGACGTGCCGCAAATGATGTCGAAGGGATTCTGGAACCGGGAATGCCAGTCAGGGTCCAGCAGCTCCATGATGGCGCTGAGCACCCCCACCTGATAGGCGGCGCGCGCTCCACCTCCCGTCAGGACCAGGCCGGTCGGCGTGCGTGGGCACGCCGGGCCGGCCGGACTCACTTCAACGTGGCGTGTTGACATCGACCACAGTCATCGCGGTCATATTGACGATGCGGCGCACGGTCGAGCTGGAGGTCAGGATGTGCACCGGCGCATTGCAGCCCAGCAAGAACGGGCCGACTGCCACGTTACCGCCTGCGGCCGTCTTGAGCAGGTTGTAGGCGATGTTGCCGGAATCCACGTTCGGGCACACCAGCAGGTTCGCTTCGCCCTTCAAGGTGGACGACGGCAGGATGCGCATGCGCAACGCTTCGTCCAGTGCGCAGTCGCCGTGCATTTCGCCATCGACCTCAAGCTCG
>Ga0160495_100163_pt1 | contig 88296 bp, 72 predicted proteins | sample DID4MG_4_FD_108251 | JGI IMG/M metagenome (GOLD analysis project Ga0160495, IMG submission 108251) | Enriched soil microbial communities from UW Madison campus, WI, USA - DID2933_E24_FP4 MG | ecosystem: Environmental > Terrestrial > Soil > Unclassified | place: USA: Madison, Wisconsin | collected... | reverse complement strand
GAACGGCGATGGCCGCCTGGACAACGATGGCGACCTCTGGCACAGCCACTGGGTGGTGCTGCAGCCCAACGCCGCCTGCGGCCCCGGCGCGCTGGCCGTGGTCGACATTCCCGAGGGCAGCAAACCGCGCCTGCCCAGGACCTGGCCCGGTTTCCCGATCCTGCTCGACAGCCCCGGCTGGAGCCCGACCCTCAACGCCGACACGGTCGAGGTGAAGGTGCCGTTCGAGGACATCGGCGTGGTCACTGCCGGCAGGTTCGATGGCGTCACCGCCGGGCTGCGGGTCAACGCCAGCGTGCACGCCCCGCTGCTGTGCGTGGCCGATGTCTTCAAGGTCGCTTCCGGCGACCTGAGCCTGCCCGGCAAGCCGGACCGCTGAACAGACCGCCGTGCCGCTGCGCGCGGCACGGCCTCCACAGGAGAATCCCATGAACGATCCGACCCTGATGGCGCCCGCCTGGCATGTGGAGCGCTGGTTCAACACGCCCATGCCGCTGTCCCTCGACACGCTGCGCGGCAAGGTCGTCGTGCTCGAGGCCTTCCAGATGCTGTGCCCGGGCTGCGTCTCGCACGGCCTGCCGCAGGCCGCCCGCGTCCGCGCCGCGTTTCCGCAGGAACAGGTGGCGGTGATCGGCCTGCACACGGTGTTCGAGCACCACGCCGCGATGACCCCGACCTCGCTGCAGGCCTTCCTGCACGAATACCGCATCGACTTCCCGGTCGGCGTGGACAGTCCGTCCGCCACCGGACCGGTCCCGAGGACGATGCAGGCCTACGCCATGCGCGGCACGCCGACGCTGCTGCTGATCGACCGCAACGGACGCCTGCGCCAGCACCATTTCGGCCATGTCGGCGACCTGCTGCTGGGCGCGCAGATCGCCGAACTGCTGGGCGAAGCGAGCGATGCGGCCCCGCGCGCGGAGGCGACCGGCGCCATCGCCGATCCGCCCTCCGGCGCGGCCTGCACGCCGGACGGCTGCACGGTGCCGGCATGACCGCGGCGAAGACCGCCTGGGCGGTGCGCCACGTGTCCTTCGAGGATCTCGGCGTACTGGACCCGCTGCTGCAGGCACGCGGCTACCGCATCCGCTACCTGGAGGCCGCGCACGACGATCTGTCCGCGCTGGATCCGACCCAGGCCGACCTGCTGGTCGTGCTTGGCGGCCCGATGGGTGCGACCGACGTCGACCTGCATCCGTTCCTGCGCACCGAGCTCGACTGGCTGCGGCGCCGGCGCCAGGCCCTGCTGCCCAGCCTCGGCATCTGCCTGGGCGCGCAGCTGATGGCGGTGGCCGCCGGCGGCGACGTGCGCGCCATGCCCCGCAGGGAGATCGGGATGGGCCCGCTGACGCTGACCGAGGCCGGGAGGAAGTCCTGCCTGGCGGCGCTCCCCGCAGGCGCAGCCGTCCTGCACTGGCATGGCGATGCCATCGTGCTGCCGGACGAGGCGTTTCCGCTGGCCTCGACCGCCGCCTGCGCGGTGCAGGCCTTCGCCCTGCCCGGCCCGTCGCTGGGCCTGCAGTTCCACCTGGAAGCCGACCTGCGGCGGATCGACGCCTGGACCCACGGCCACGCCGCCGAACTGCGGGCGGCCGCGCTGGACCCGTCCCGCATCGAAGCCGAGGCCGCGCTGCAGGCCAACACCCTGGCCGCAGGCGCGGCCCGTGTCTTCGAGGCATGGCTGGATGCGCTGCCGGCACGCGACGCAATGCCACAGCGGGGCGCCGCGTGCATCGCCTCCTGATCCATCACGACGGCCGCCTGGTCGGTCAGCTGGACACCGCGCCGGGCTGTCCACCCGCGCTGCTCGACGCGATCGCCGACGGCCTGCGGCAGGTGCATGGCTGCACGCTCGAACGGCTGGTCGCCCAGGGCGAGCGCCGGATCCTGGAAAGCGGGCCCGACGGCCTGCGCGTGCTGGCGAGCACGCCGCTGTTCGAGCGCGCACGCCGCGGCTGAGACACCGCCGGCACGCTGCGCGCGGTTCCCCCGGATGGGGGGAGCCCGACTGCCACCGACGCGGCATGCCGGCTGCGCGAGCCGGCGCCACGCTGCGAGGCGTCCACCCGCCAGCCGCGCAAGGAGCCCGCCATGGGCGAACCGCTCACCCACGCCAACGGCAGCCCCGTTGCAGACAACCTCAACACCCAGACCGCCGGTCCCCGCGGCCCCGCCCTGCTGCAGGACATCTGGCTGATCGAGAAACTCGCCCACTTCGACCGCGAGGTGATCCCCGAGCGGCGCATGCATGCCAAGGGAGCGGGCGCCTACGGCAGCTTCACCGTCACCAGCGACATCGGCCGCTACACGCGCGCCGCGCTGTTTTCGCAGATCGGCAAGCGCACGCCGGTGTTCGTGCGCTTCTCGACCGTGGCCGGCGAGCGCGGCGCCGCCGATGCCGAGCGCGACATCCGCGGCTTCGCGGTCAAGTTCTATACCGAGGAAGGCAACTGGGACCTGGTCGGCAACAACACGCCTGTGTTCTTCTTCCGCGATCCGCTGCGCTTTCCCGACCTCAACCACGCGGTCAAGCGCGATCCGCGCACCGGCCTGCGCAGCGCGGCCAGCAACTGGGATTTCTGGACCCTGCTGCCCGAGGCGCTGCACCAGGTCACCATCGTGATGAGCGACCGCGGCATCCCGCGCAGCTACCGGCACATGCACGGCTTCGGCAGCCATACCTTCAGCCTGGTCGATGCGGCCGGCACGCGCAGCTGGGTGAAGTTCCACCTGCGCAGCGCGCAGGGCATCGAGGACCTCGACGATGCGCAGGCGGCGGCGCTGATCGGCGGCGACCGCGAGAGCCACCAGCGCGACCTGTTCGAGGCGATCGAACGCGGCGACCATCCGCGCTGGACGCTGTCGATCCAGGTCATGAGCGAAGCGCAGGCGCGCAGCCACCGGCACAACCCGTTCGATGTGACCAAGGTCTGGCCCAAGGCCGAGTACCCGCTGATCGAGGTCGGCGTGCTGGAACTGGACCGCACTCCGGAGAACTTCTTCGCCGAGGTCGAACAGGCCGCGTTCTCGCCGGCCAATGTCGTCCCCGGCATCGGCTTCTCGCCCGACCGCATGCTGCAGGCGCGGCTGTTCTCCTATGGCGATGCGCAGCGCTACCGGCTGGGCGTGAACTTCCCGCAGATCCCGGTCAACGCGCCGCGTTGCCCGTTCCACAGCTACCACCGCGACGGTGCGATGCGCACCGACGGCAACCTCGGACGCACCCCGAGCTACTTCCCGAACAGCCAGGGCGCCTGGCCGGACGCCGCGGCCCCGCACGAGCCACCGCTGCCGCTGGAAGGCGATGCGGCGCACTGGGACCACCGCGTGGACGAAGATCACTACGAACAGCCCGGCGCGCTGTTCCGGCTGCTGGACCCGGCGCAACGTCAGCGCCTGTTCGACAACACCGCGCGTGCGATGGGCGACGCGTCGCTGGCGATCCGCCAGCGCCATGTCGAGCACTGCCGGCGCGCCGACCCGGCCTATGGCGAAGGCGTGGCGCGTGCGCTGGGGCTGGCTTCGCCGGCGCTGGATCCTGCCTGAACCTCGATACCGCATCCGTCCGCTCTGGAGCAGCCCGCATGAACGCCTCCGTCCTCGCCTTCCTCATCGCCGTCGGCACGCTGGCGCTTCCGCCAGCGGCGGCGCATGCCGATGAAGCGCCCCGCGCACCGGGCGCGGCGATCGATGCGCCGACCCGTCACGTCCAGGTCGGTGGCGAGCGCATCGCCTACCGGCGCATCGGCAGCGGGCCGCCGCTGCTGCTGGCCAACCGCCTGCGCGGCACGCTCGATACCTGGGATCCGCTGTTCCTCGACGCACTGGCCCGGGACCGCAGCGTGATCGTGTTCGACTACCCGGGCATCGGCTATTCCGAAGGCGTCCTGCCCGACGACATGGCACGGCTGTCGGCCTTCATCGACGCCCTGGCCGATGCGCTGGAACTGGAGCGTTTCGCGATCCTCGGCTGGTCCTGGGGCGGCCTGGTCGCGCAGAGCTATCTGCTCGATCATCCGCAGCGGGTCAGCCACGCGATCCTGCTGGCGACCAGTCCGCCCGGGCCCAACGCGATCCCGCTGCAGCCCGCGTTCCTGGAACGTGCGGTCAAGCCGGTCAACGACCTGGCCGACGAGGAAGTGCTGTTCTTCGAACCGGCCTCGGCACGCAGCCTGCAGGCCGCACGCGCCTCGCGCGAACGCATCCATGCGCGCGCCGGCGTGGACGCCCGCATTCCTTCGCGCATGGAACAGTTCCAGCCCTACTTCACCGCGGCCGAAGGCTTCCACGCCGATGCACCGCAGCGGCGCGGGCGGCTGATGCGCAGCCCGCTGCCGATCCTGGTGCTGGCCGGCGACCACGACATCAGCACGGCCGGGCAGAACTGGTTTCCGCTGATCGGGCACATGCGCAACGCGCAGTTCGTGTTCCATTCCGAAACCGGGCATGCGCCGCAGCACCAGTACCCGGCCTGGTCGGCCGCGACGATCGCGACGTTCCTGGAACAGGCGCCGCGCTGACGCGCCTGCGCGGCGGAACGCGCGGGGCGGCGATCAGCGCCGCGCCCCGCGCATGCGGCCGTCAGCCGAGGATGCCCGGCAGGTCCAGCCCCTGCTCCCGCGCACAGTCCTTCGCGATCTCGTAGCCCGCGTCGGCATGGCGCATCACGCCGCTGGCCGGATCGTTCCACAGCACGCGCGCGATGCGCTTGTCGGCGGCCTCGCTGCCGTCGCAGACGATGACCACGCCGCTGTGCTGGCTGTAGCCCATGCCGACGCCGCCGCCGTGGTGCAGCGAGACCCAGGTCGCGCCGCCGGCGACGTTGAGCATGGCGTTGAGCAGCGGCCAGTCGGAGACCGCATCCGAGCCATCGGCCATCGCCTCGGTCTCGCGGTTGGGCGAGGCGACGCTGCCGCTGTCCAGGTGGTCGCGGCCGATCACGATCGGCGCCTTCAGTTCGCCGTTGCGGACCATGTCGTTGAAGGCCAGGCCGAGCTTGTCGCGCAGGCCCAGGCCGACCCAGCAGATCCGCGCCGGCAGGCCTTGGAAGGCGATGCGTTCGGCGGCCATGTCCAGCCAGCGGTGCAGGTGCGGGTCGTCCGGGATCAGTTCCTTGACCTTGGCATCGGTCTTCGCGATGTCCTCCGGATCGCCGCTCAGCGCGACCCAGCGGAACGGGCCGACGCCGCGGCAGAACAGCGGACGCACGTAGGCCGGGACGAAGCCGGGGAAGTCGAAGGCGTTGTGCAGGCCTTCGTCGTGGGCCATCTGGCGGATGTTGTTGCCGTAGTCGACGGTCGGGATGCCCTGCGCATGGAAGGCCAGCATCGCCTCGACATGCACGCGCATCGAGGCCTTGGCCGCGTCGCGCACGCTGTCCGGATCGGCGGTCTGTGCGGCCAGCCACTGCTCGACGCTCCAGCCGGCCGGCAGGTAGCCGTGCACCGGGTCGTGCGCGCTGGTCTGGTCGGTGACGCAGTCCGGGCGCACGCCGCGGCGCACCAGCTCGGGCAGGATCTGCGCGGCATTGCCGAGCAGCGCGATCGACTTCGCCTGGCCTGTCGCGGTGTACTTCGCGATCCGCGCCAGCGCGTCGTCCAGGTCGCTGGCCTGTTCGTCGACGTAGCGGGTGCGCAGGCGGAAATCGATGCAGCGCTGCTGGCATTCGATGGTCAGGCTGCTGGCGCCGGCCAGCGAGGCGGCCAGCGGCTGCGCGCCGCCCATGCCGCCCAGGCCGGCGGTCAGGATCCACCGGCCGGTCAGGTCGCCGCCGTAGTGCTGGCGGCCCATCTCGACGAAGGTCTCGTAGGTGCCCTGGACGATGCCCTGGCTGCCGATGTAGATCCACGAGCCGGCCGTCATCTGGCCGTACATCGCCAGGCCCTTGCGGTCCAGTTCGTTGAAGTGCTCCCAGGTGGCCCAGTGCGGCACCAGGTTGGAATTGGCGATCAGCACCCGCGGCGCGTCGGCGTGGGTGCGGAACACGCCGACCGGCTTGCCCGACTGCACCAGCAGGGTCTGGTCGTCCTCCAGCGTCTTCAACGTCTCGAGGATCGCGTCGAAGCTCGGCCAGTCGCGCGCGGCGCGGCCGATGCCGCCGTACACGACCAGGTCTTCGGGGCGCTCGGCCACGTCGGGATCGAGGTTGTTCTGCAGCATGCGGAACGGGGCCTCGGTCAGCCAGCTGCGGCAGGTGAGCGTGGCGCCGCGCGGGGCGCGGATGGTGCGGGACGGGTCGTGGCGGGTCACGGCGGTCTCCTTGAGGAAGGTTGGCGTGTGGATCGGAACCTGTTCAACGTCTGCCGCGAGCGACGGCAGATGGCATGTGGCCGAGCGCATGGGGGATACGCGCGCATCCCGGGCGCCGCACGCGCGCCGGCTGGCGGGCGCAGCAGGACGCCGCGCAGGTGTTCAGGCGTCGATGCCGGGCAGCGCATGGCCGGCGGCGGCGACCAGGCCGCCATCGACGACCAGCCCGGTCGCGGCCAGCAGGTCCGGATGCATGTGGCGGTCGTCGTCCAGGGTCGGCACCAGCGCGCGCAGCGCGGCGCGTGCGGCTTCCAGCGTGTCGCTGGAACGCAGTGGCGCATGGAAATCGCAGCCCTGCGCGGCGGCCAGCAGTTCGATGCCGACCACGTGCGCGGCATTGCGCGCCATCTCGCCGAGCCGGCGCGCACCGTGCGCGGCCATCGACACGTGGTCTTCCTGGTTGGCCGAGGTCGGGATCGAATCGACGCTGGCCGGATAGGCGCGCTGCTTGTTCTCCGAGACCAGCGCCGCGGCGGTGACCTGGGGAATCATGAAGCCGGAATTCAGGCCCGGACGCGGGGTCAGGAAGGCCGGCAGGCCGGACAGCGCCGGATCGACCAGCATCGCCAGGCGGCGCTCGGACAGCGAGCCGATCTCGCACACGGCCATCGCCAGCATGTCGGCGGCGAACGCCACCGGTTCAGCGTGGAAATTGCCGCCGGACAGCACTTCGCCGGTGTCGGCGAACACCAGCGGATTGTCGGACACGCCATTGGCCTCGTCGGCCAGGGTGGCCGCGGCCTGGCGCATCACGTCCAGCGCCGCGCCCATCACCTGCGGCTGGCAGCGCAGGCAGTACGGATCCTGCACGCGCTCGTCGTTCTCCAGGTGCGAGGCACGGATCGCCGAACCCTGCAGCAGGCCGCGCAGCGCGGCGGCCACGTCGATCTGGCCACGGTGCCGGCGCAGCGTGTGGATGCGCGGATCGAACGGCGTGTCCGAGCCGCGGGCGGCTTCGACCGACAACGCACCGGCCACCAGCGCGGCGCGGAACACGTCCTCGATGGCGAACAGGCCGGCCAGCGCATTGGCGGTGGAGAACTGGGTGCCGTTGAGCAGGGCCAGGCCCTCCTTCGCGCCCAGTTCCACCGGCACCAGGCCGGCCCGGCGCAGCGCCTCGTCGGCCGGCATGCGTTCGCCGGCCAGGAAGGCCTCGCCGATGCCGAGCATCGCGCAGGCCATGTGCGACAGCGGCGCCAGGTCGCCCGAGGCGCCGACCGAGCCCTGCGCGGGCACCAGCGGGATCACGTCGCGCTCGATCATCGCCTGCAGCAGCGCCAGCGTCTCCGGACGGATGCCGGATGCGCCCTGGGCCAGGCTGGTCGCCTTCAGCGCCAGCATCAGCCGCGCCACCGGCAGCGGCATCGGCTCGCCAACGCCGGCCGCGTGCGAGAGCACGATGTTCCGCTGCAGCCTGGCCAGGTCCTCGCGATCGATGCGCACGCTGGCCAGCTTGCCGAAGCCGGTGTTCACCCCGTAGACCGGATCGCCCTTGGCGATGATCGCGTCGATGGTCTCGGCGCTGCGCTGCACCGCCGCGGCGGTGGAGCCATCGAAGGCCACGCGCGCGCCCTGCAGCACCGCGCGCCACTGCGCCAGCGCCACCTGGCCGGGAACGAGAAGGATCGGAACGGACATGGGAACTCCCCGGCGCACGGCCACCTGCGAATAATGTATATACATTACGGAGCCACCCCCGGCCGCGTCCAGACGCGGCGCAGCACCGGCCCAGGCCGTCCGATTCCACCGCCACTGCCCACACCCGATGCCCAAGGCCACGCCCCTCCCGCTGCACCAGCGCATCCGCGACGAGGTCGAAGGCCGGATCCGTTCAGGGGCCTGGCCGCCCGGTCACCGGATCCCGCCCGAACACGCGCTGATGGCCGAATACGGCTGCTCGCGGATGACGGTCAACAAGGCGCTGGGCACGCTGGTCGAACAGCGCCTGATCGTGCGCCGCAAGCGCTCGGGCAGCTTCGTGCGTGCGCCGGATCCGCAGATCGAGTCGGTCGCGCTGCAGATCCCGGACATCGCGGTCGAGGTCGCCCAGCGCGGGATGGCCTACCGCTTCGAACTGCTGTCGCGCCGCCGGCGCGCCGCACGCCGCACCCTGCCGCAGGAACAGGCGCTGTGCGGCAGCGATGGGCGGGTGCTGGAACTGCGCGGCCTGCACCTGGCCGACGGGCATCCGTTCGCGCTGGAAACCCGGCTGCTCAATCCGCAGGCGCTGCCCGAGGCGCTGACCCGCGATTTCGCCGACACCTCTCCCGGCAGCTGGCTGCTGCGCACGATTCCCTGGACCACCGCCACGCACCGCATCGGCGCGGTCGCCGCCGACGACCTGCAGGCCAGGCAGCTGCAGGTGGCCAGCGGCAGCGCCTGCCTGGCGATCGAACGCCAGACCTGGCGCGGCGCCGACTGCGTCACCTTCGTGCGCCAGCTGTTCTTGGGCACGCATTACGAACTGGTGGCCGGCACCGCCCCCTCCGGCAAGCCGGATCCCGGCAATCGACACCGAGCCTGAACGGCCAACGCACCGCCACACTCCCGTAGGCGCGGCCCCAGCCGCGACCACCATGCCGGAACCACGCCCGCCATCGGCGAAAAGCTGCGCGGCAGCAGACCAGGCACGTCGTTCCTTTCGCAGCAGGCAGGATGGCGGTCGCGGCTCGGGCCGCTCCTACAAAAGCCTGCACCGCACCCGAGTGCCGGCCGGTAAAGCACCTTCCAGCAAGCCTGATGCAGGCAGCTGAACTGTCAGCCCATCGCTGCACCCACTCGTAGGAGCGGCCCCAGCCGCGACCGCCATGCCGGAACCACGCACGCCATCGGCGAAAAGCTGCGCGGCAGCAGACCAGGCACGTCATTCCTTTCGCAGCAGGCAGGATGGCGGTCGCGGCTGGGGCCGCTCCTACAAAAGCCTGCGCCGCACCCGAGTGCCGGCCGGTTAGAGCACCTTCCCGCAAGCCTGATGCAGGCAGCTGAACTGTCAGCCTGTTGCTGCACGGTTGCGTAGGAGCGGCCCCAGCCGCGACCGCCATGTCGGAACCACGCACGCCATCGGCGAAAAGCTGCGCGGCAGCAGACCAGGTACGTCTTTCCTTTCGCAGCAGGCAGGACGGCTGTCGCGGCTGGGGCCGCTCCTACAAAGGCTTGTGCTGCATCCGAGGGAACGATGCCGCGCCTTGCGGGTGCGGCACCCGCTCCTCAGTCGTCGCGGCGCTCGGCCTGGCGCGCTTCGTTGGCCGCACGCTGCCGTTCCAGTTCCTCGCGTTCGCGCTCGTAGCCCTGCCGGCGCTGCTCGAAGTTCTGGCGCAGGCGCTCGGCTTCGGCCGGATCGTTGGCCACCGCGGCGCGCTGGCGCTCGGTCTGGGCGCGGTCGGCTTCCATGCGCTGCCGGTTCGCGTCGATCTGGTTGCGCGCCATGTCGTTGTTCGCGCGCCGGCTCGCTTCGCCCTGCCGGCGCTGGGCTTCCTGGGTCACGCTGCGCAGCGCTTCCTGCTGGCTGCGCGCATCGCGTGCAGGCGGTGTCGTGTAACGGTTCGGCTGGGCCGAGGGCACCACCGACTGCGCCGCAGCCGTCGGCAGCACCCACGGCATCGAGACGGCCAGCGCAAGCGCGGCCAGCAGCGGACGGGGACGGATCGAAGTGGTCATGGCGCCTCCAGGGAGCATGTCTGCCGTGGTTATAGCGCGCGCCCTGCAACCTGCGCCCAATGCCGCCGTGATGGCTTCAGCGGCGCCTCATGCTTGTGCAGCGGGCGCGAGTTCCTGTGCTGGCCCATGGATTCCACAACGGGCCCCACGGGGGCCGCGCAGCGCGCCTGTCATGCAGCGTTCGTCCAACTCTGCCAAGCTGTCGCCGCCGTTTTTCGTTCCAGATCCCGATGACCCACCCGTTCTCCCGCCTGCCGTGGCTGGCGGCGCTGCTGCTGCTCGCCGCCTGTGTTTCCACTCCGCCACGCGCGGACCTCGCTGCCGCTTCCGCGCGATCGACGCTGCTGCTGGTGTCGGTCGACGGGCTGCCGGCGCGGATGCTGGGCCAGGGCGACACGCCGCACCTGGACCAGCTGGCGGCCACCGGCGTCCGCGCCGAGCGGATGAACCCCTCGTATCCGTCGCTGACCTTCCCGAACCACTACACGCTGGTCACCGGCCTGCGCCCGAACCACCACGGCGTCATCCACAACAGCATGCGCGACACGGACCTGGGCGAATTCAGGACCAGCGACCGCGAGGCCATGGGCGATGGCCGCTGGTGGGGCGGCGAGCCGATCTGGATCGGCGCGCAGCGCGCCGGCCTGCGCACGGCGACCATGTTCTGGCCCGGCAGCGAGGCGACGATCCAGGGCCTGCAGCCGGATGTCTGGTTTCCGTTCGATGTGGACATGAGCGAGCAGGCGCGGGTGGACCAGGTCCTGGCCTGGTTCGCCCTGCCCCCGGCGCAGCGCCCGCCGCTGATCACCCTGTACTTCGACAAGGTCGACAAGGCCGGCCACGACCACGGCCCGGACTCGGCGCAGATGCACGCGGCGATCCGCGTCACCGACGCGGCGATCGGCCGCCTGGTGGACACGCTGCGCGCACGCGGCCAGTACGACCAGGTGAACCTGGTCGTCGTCTCCGACCACGGCATGGCGTCGGTGCCGGCCGGCCAGGTGATCGCGGTGGAGGACATGGTCACGCCGGAGCAGGCCGACGTGGTCAGCGTCGGCCAGGTGATCGGGATCGCGCCACGGCCCGGGCGCACCGCCGAGGTCGAAGCGCGCCTGCTGGGCCGGCATCCACCGCATACCTGCTGGCGCCGGGAGGAACTGCCCGCGCACTGGGAATACGGCAGCCATCCGCGCATCCCGCCGATCGTCTGCCAGATGGACGAGGGCTGGGATGCGCTGGGCGCGGAGATGATCGCGCGGCGTCCGGATCGCGACCGAGGCTCGCACGGCTACGACCCGGCGCTGCCATCGATGGGCGCGGTGTTCATCGCGCATGGCCCGGCCTTCCGTGCAGGCACCGTGCTGCCGGCATTCGACAACGTGCACGTGTATCCGCTGCTGACGCGCCTGCTCGGCATCCCCGCCGCGCCGAACGATGGCGATCCCGCGGTGCTGCTGCCGGCACTGCGCGAGCCCTGAACGTCGCCCGGCGGTGGCGCATCGATGTCCGAAAACGGCCAGTCGATGCTTGGCCGCGGTGCTAGCCTGCGTGCATGTCCCCGGTCGACGCCACCACCAACAGCCACGCGCTGCCCGACATCCGGATCTGCGAGCAGGCCCGGCTGAGCCGCGACGCCCGCTTCGACGGGCTGTTCTTCACTGCGGTGCGCAGCACCGGCATCTACTGCCGGCCCGTCTGCCCGGCACCGCCGCCGAAGCCGTCCAACGTCGACTACTACCCCAGCGCGGCCGCGGCCGAAGGCGCCGGCTTCCGACCCTGTTTGCGCTGCCGGCCGGAACTGGCGCCCGAACACGGCACCTGGCGCCGCGGCGATGAAACCATCGCGCGGGCGCTGAAGCTGATCGAGCAGGGCTTCCTGGCCGAGCAGCCGTTGCCTGCGCTGGCGCAGCGCCTGCACCTGGGCGAGCGCCAGCTGCGGCGGCTGTTCGTCGACCGCCTTGGCGCCCCACCGATCGGCGTGCATGGCACCCGCCGCCTGCTGTTCGCCAAACAACTGCTGACCGAGACCACGCTGCCGGTCACCGAAGTCGCGCTGGCGGCCGGGTTCGGCAGCCTGCGCCGCTTCAACGCCGCCTTTCTCGAGGCCTACCGCATGGCGCCGCGCGACCTGCGCCGCGGCGAGGCCGACGGCAGCGTGCGCCACGACCCGGCGCAACCGCTGGTGCTGCGCCTGGGCTACCGGCCACCGTACGACCTGGCCGCGATGCTCGATTTCCTGCGCGGCCGCGCCCTGCCCGGCGTGGAACGGGTCGACGCGACCCACTACAGCCGGGTGATCGGCAGCGCCGACGCACCGGGCCTGCTGCGCGTCGGCGCGTGGCCCGGCGGCCAGCATGCGCTGCGCCTGGAGCTGCATGGCGCGCGCGCCGGGACGCTGCTGGAGGTGGTCGGCCGGCTGCGCCGGATGTTCGACCTGGATGCCGATCCGAACGCGATTTCCGCGGCGCTTTCGACCGATCCGCGGCTGGCGCCGCTGCTGGACAGGCGTCCGGGCCTGCGCCTGCCCAGCGGCTGGGACGGCTTCGAGATCGCGGTCCGCGCGGTGGTCGGCCAGCAGGTCAGCGTCGCCGCCGCACGCACCGTCACCGCCCGCCTGGCGCAGCGCTTCGGGACGCCGTTGCCGACCGCGCTGGCGCCCGGTCTGGAGCATCTGTTCCCCACGCCCGCCGCGCTGGCCGATGCCGACCTGTCGACGATCGGCCTGACCCGGACCCGCGCCGGGACGGTCCACGGCATCGCCCGCGCGGTGCTCGACGGACGCGTGGATTTCCGCGCCGAACGCACCCTGGACGAGATCGCCGCACGCTGGACCGCGCTGCCGGGCATCGGCCCGTGGACCGCGCAGTACATCGCGCTGCGTGCACTCGGCCATCCCGACGCGTTCCCGGCCGAAGACCTGGTCCTGCAGAAGGCCCTGCCCGGCGATGGCAGCCGCCTGAGCGCGAAGCAGCTGCTGGCGCATGCCGAGGCGTGGCGGCCGTGGCGCGGCTATGCGGTGATCCACCTGTGGCGCGAGGCGATGACGCCACCGGCATCGCCCGCGGACACGGCCACGCGAAGCGCACGCCCGACACGGGCGGGCACCGCCCCGGCCACCGCCTCCACCATCACACGCACGCGCGCCTCCACCGCTGCGCGCAAGCGCATTCCCAGGACATCACGATGAGCACGATCTTCCACACCCAGGTCGCCAGCCCGGTCGGGCCGCTGCTGGTCGCCGCCTCCGATGCAGGCCTGCACGCGATCGAGTTCCCGGAAAACCGCCATCCCGTGCGCCGCAGCGCCGACTGGCAGGCGGGCGGGCATCCCCTGCTGCACGAGGCCCGGCGCCAGCTCGACGCCTACTTCGCCGGCGCGCTGCAGCAGTTCGACCTGCCGCTGGCGCCGCAAGGCACGGCGTTCCAGCGCCAGGTCTGGCACGCGCTGGCGACGATTCCATTCGGCGCCACGATCAGCTACGCCACGCTCGCCGGCCGTGTCGCGCGGCCGACCGCGAGCCGGGCCGTGGGCGCCGCCAATGGCCGCAATCCACTGCCGATCGTGCTGCCCTGCCATCGCGTGATCGGCGCCGACGGCGCGCTGACCGGTTTCGGTGGCGGCCTGCCGACCAAGCGCTTCCTGCTGGCCCTGGAAGGCGCGCTGCCGACCTTGCAGACCTTGCTGTAGGAACGGCGCACCACTCCAGCGCGCGCAGCCCGCCATCACGGCGACGCGGCGGGTCGACCGCGCTGCGGCGACGGCAAGGCCCGCCTGGCCCACTTGGCAGGAAAGGCACGCGTGCCCGGGCGATCATACATACGCATGCGTATGCTAGCCTTCCGGATCCGCCCCCGAGCCGCGCCGCATCGATGAAAGCCTCCACGTTCCGCCTCGGCCTGAACCTGTGGCCGCCCTTCCTGTTCACCGGCATCCACGTCGTCAGGCTCACCCCGGATTACCGCCACGCCCGGGTCGAACTGCGCATGCGGCCGTGGAACCGCAACTACGTCGGCACGCACTTCGGCGGAAGCCTGTTCGCGATGACCGATCCGTTCTGGATGCTGCTGCTGATGCACCAGCTCGGCCGCGACTACTACGTGTGGGACAAGGCCGCGGAGATCGAATTCGTCAAACCCGGCCGCGGCACGGTCGCGACCGGATTCGACGTGGACGACGCGCTGCTCGCGCAGATCCGTGCCGCCACCGACGACGGCGCCAAGTACCTGCACTGGTTCGAGAACGCAGTGACCGACGCCGCGGGCGAGGTCGTCGCCCGGGTCCGCAAGCAGGTCTACGTGCGGCGCAAGCCGGACCGGCGACCGGCCTAGTCGGCGTCTGCAGCGCAGCCAGGAACCCCCGCCGCGACATCCCGGAAAAGACCACCTGGCCGCATCCCGATTCGGGAGGGGCGACGGCAACCTCGCGTCGTGCGCGCATCGGCTCAGCGGCGACAGCGCGGCTTCGACGCAGCCTGCCCGGCGTGGGCCGGCTCGCGTGTCGCCGCTCGCATCGCCCCGCGGCCTTCGCAGGGGGCAGCGGCAGGTCCACGCGCACGCTGCGTCGGCCCCCAGCGTGAGCCTGCGCCGTCATGCCGACGACGGCAGGGAACCGGGAATGCAGGCACGCGCTCGCCCTGCTCATGAACACCGCTTCCGGCGACACCCCAGCATCGCCGTCGCGGGCGCTACAATTCGCCGCCATGTCCCCCGAACACGCCCAGCAGCGGCCGTCGCTGCAGAAACTCTTCCTCACCGGCCTGCTGACCCTGCTGCCGATCTGGCTCACCTGGGTCGTGGTCAAGTTCGTCTTCGTGCTGCTGTCGAGCATCAGCACGCCGTGGGTGGGACCGCTGTCCGAACGCATCGCCGAGGGTTTCCCGGACGCGCTCGGCTGGTTCAATGCGCTGTGGGTGCAGAACACCATCGCGATGCTGGCCACGGTGCTGGTGATCCTCGGCGTGGGCGTGCTGACCCGGCGCGTGATCGGCCAGCGCCTGCTCGGCTGGTTCGACGCCTTCATCGCCCGCGTGCCGCTGGCCAACATCATCTACACCAGCGCGCGCAAGCTGCTCGACATCCTGCAGACCAAGCCGGGCAGCACCCAGCGCGTGGTGCTGATCGACTTCCCTCATCGCGACATGAAGTCGATCGGCCTGGTCACCCGCGTGCTGCGCGAGGAAGGCAGCGGCCGCGAGCTGGCCGCGGTCTATGTGCCGACCACGCCCAATCCCACCTCCGGTTATCTGGAGATCGTGCCGGTCGAACTGCTGACCCCGACCGACTGGACCGTCGACCAGGCGATGAGCTTCATCATCTCCGGCGGTGCGGTGGCGCCCGAAACGATGCCGTTCACCCGCGCCGGCGACCGGGTGTGACCGGCGCGACCGCGCGCACGCTCGACGACCGCGCGGTCCGCCTGTTCATCGCGCTGGCGGCGTTCTTCTGCGTCAACGCGGTGCTGGCCGAGTTCATCGGGGTCAAGATCTTCGCCCTGGAAGACACGCTCGGCATCGCGCCGCTGCAGTGGAACCTGTTCGGCCAGACCGGCTCGCTGAGCTTCACCGCCGGCACCCTGCTGTGGCCGGTGGTGTTCGTGATGACCGACACCATCAACGAATTCTTCGGCAAGCGCGGGGTCAGGTTCATTTCCTGGATCGCGGTGGCGCTGATCTCCTACGGCTTCGTGTTCGCGTTCGCCGCGATCGCACTGGCGCCCGCCAGCTGGTGGGTCGGCGCGGCGCAGGCGCAGGGCGTGCCGGACTACCAGGCCGCGTTCGCGGCGGTGTTCGGCCAGGGCCTGTGGACGATCGCCGGCTCGATCGTCGCCTTCCTGGTCGGGCAGCTGATCGACGTGTCGGTGTTCCATCGCATCCGCCAGGCCACCGGCGAACGCCACGTCTGGCTGCGCGCGACCGGATCGACCGCGGTCTCGCAGCTGGTCGACAGCTTCGTGGTGATCTGGATCGCCTTCGTGCTCGGCCCGCAGCAGTGGCCGACCTCGCTGTTCCTGGCCGTGAGCACGCTCAACTACGCCTACAAGATGCTGTTCGCGATCGCGCTGATCCCGCTGCTCTACCTGATGCGCCGCGGCATCACCGCCTACCTTGGCGCCGAGCGCGCACGCCGGCTGCGCGAAGAGGCCGCTGCCGCCTGAGCGGATGCGGCGCCCATCGGGTCGATCGAGGCCTGGCACGCCGGATCCGCACGCCGCGGACCACCTTCGACGCCGTGCGGCCGCGGCGTAGCGGACGCATGCGGGCGCCATCCGCGCCAGCGCCCGCGACGCGGGCCAGCATGAATCGATCGCGGCGACCGGGACTGGCCTGCACCGCGCCGATCCGGCAAGCTCCTCGGCCGGCTTCACAGGAACACCGCATGCCTGCACCTTCCGTCCGCTGGCTGGCGGCCGCCATCGCCGCCCTGCTGCTGCTCCCGCCTCCGCCCGCCGATGCGGCTCCGCGCCGACAGGCCACGCAGTCGCGCACCCTGCCCGCGCAGGACAAGGCGGCACAGCTGAACCGGCTGTACGAGGAGTACTGGGACGCCTCGCTGCGGCTCAACCCGCTGCAGGCCACGTTCCAGGGCGACCACCGCCATGGCGGCTACCTGCCCAACTTCCTCTCCGCGGCCTATCGCCAGCAGGTGCACGAGTTCACCAGCGACTGGCTGGCGCGGGCCGAGGCCATCGGCGAGGACGGCCTGGCCGGACAGGACCTGCTGAGCTACCGCATCTTCGTGCGCGAAGCGCGCAGCGCGCTCGACGGCGAACGCTTCCCCGGCTGGATGCAGCCGGTCACCCCGTACAACAGCCCGGCCACGCTGGTCGCGATGCTCGGCTCCGGCACCAGCGCGCAGCCGTTCGAGACCGTGCAGGACTACGAGAACTGGTCGCGGCGCGCGATCGGCGTGCCGGCGCTGTTCGACCAGGCCATCGCCAACATGCGCGAGGGCATCACGGCCGGCGTCGTGCTGCCGCGGCCGCTGGCGGAAACACTGCTGCCGCAGCTGGATGCGGTGATCCGGCCGAGCGCGGAAGAGACCCTGTTCTGGGCGCCGGTGCGCAACATGCCGGAAAGCTTCTCCAGTGCGGACCGCGAACGCCTGGCGGCCGAATACAAGCGGATGATCGAGAACCGCCTGATGCCGTCCTACCGGCGCCTGCGCGGCTTCATCGCCACCGAGTACCTGCCCGCCGCACGCGCCAGTGCCGGGCTGGGCGCGCTGCCCGACGGCAAGGCCTGGTACGCCTGGCAGATCCGGCAGAGCACCACCACCAGCGACGTGGGCGCCGCGCAGCTGCATGCCATCGGGCAGGACGAAGTGACCCGGCTGCACGCGGAGATCACCGCACTGATGAAGCAGGTGCGCTTCCGCGGCAACATGGCGAAGTTCTTCCGCTTCATGCAGGAGGACAAGCGCTTCCGCTACCCGGACGAGGCCGCGGTGCTGGCCCAGTACACGGCCCTGCAGTCCACGGTGCAGGCGCGCATGGGCGAGCAGTTCATGCAGTTCCCGCGCGCCGGGTTCGAGATCCGTGCGGTGGAGCCGTGGCGCGTGGCCGCCGCGCCGGCGGCCGCCTACATGCCGCCCGCGGTCGACGGCAGCAGCCCCGGCATCCTGCAGGTCAACACCGGCGAACCGGCCACCCGCCGGCGCTGGGAAGCCGAGGACCTGTTCCTGCACGAAGGCCTGCCCGGCCATCACCTGCAGCTGGCCCTGCAGCAGGAACTGGGCGAACTGCCGCGCTTCCGCCGCCTCGGCGGCGAGACCGCCTACACCGAGGGCTGGGGCCTGTACGCCGAGTCGCTGGGGCCGGCACTGGGCCTGTACGAAGACCCGTACGCGCGCTTCGGCTATCTGCACAGCGCCCTGCTGCGCGCGGTGCGGCTGGTGGTCGATACCGGCCTGCACGACCAGGGCTGGAGCCGCGAGGAGGCGATCGCCTACGTACAGAAGAACTCGGCCGCCAGCGCCGTCGACGCGACCGCAGAGGTCCAGCGCTCGATGGCCCTGCCCGGCCAGCCGCTGGCCTACAAGGTCGGCGAACTGAAGATCACCGAACTGCGCGAACGCGCACGCCAGGCCCTGGGGCCGGCATTCGACGTGCGCGCCTTCCACGCCGAAGTGCTGAAGGACGGCTCGGTGCCGCTGGACGTGCTGGAAGACAAGATCGAAGCCTGGATCGCCACGGGCAATCCAGCGCCGGCGCCCGCCGCCACGCCCTGACCCGGCCCGTCCGGCGGCTGCGCCGCCGGGCGGGAAGATCGACGCCGGGCCGGCATGCGGACACCGCCCGGTGGCGGAGCCAGACCAGGCGGCCCTGCGGTATGGCCCTTCCGGCGACGCGCAGGCCCGCTCCGCCCGAACGGGCCCGGCGCGCGCCACCCATGACATCCGCGCTGAGGCGCGGTCCTGCAGCACCCCATGCCGCGTTGACCTGGCCCCTGCCGGCCGCCGCTCGGCCGCGCGGCGGATGACCCGCGATACCGTGACTTACGTCAGGCTGAATAGTCGTTCACGTTCGTGCATCCTTGACGCCATCCCCAAGGAGCACCGACGACCATGCTGGCGATCCGCGACCTGTCCAAGACCTACTCCAACGGCGTGCATGCGCTGAAGGGCGTCACCCTCGACATTCCGCGCGGCATGTTCGGCCTGCTCGGCCCGAACGGCGCCGGCAAGTCCAGCCTGATGCGGACGATCGCCACGCTGCAGGACGCCGACAGCGGCAGCATCCACCTGGACGGCCTGGACGTGCTGGCCGACAAGACCGCCGCGCGCCGCCGGCTCGGCTACCTGCCGCAGGAATTCGGCATCTATCCCAAGGTCTCGGCCGAGGCCATGCTCGACCACTTCGCCGTGCTCAAGGGCGTGACCCTGCGCAAGGAACGCAGGGAACTGGTCGAGGCGCTGCTGCGCCAGGTCAACCTGTGGAACGTGCGCAAGCGCAAGCTCGGCACCTTCTCCGGCGGCATGCGCCAGCGCTTCGGCATCGCCCAGGCGCTGATCGGCCAGCCGTCGCTGATCATCGTCGACGAACCCACCGCCGGCCTCGATCCCGAGGAGCGCAACCGCTTCCTCAACCTGCTGGCCGAGATCGGCGAGAACACGGTGGTGATCCTGTCGACCCACATCGTCGAGGACGTCACCGACCTGTGCCCGCGCATGGCGATCATCACCCAGGGCCAGGTGCGCCTGACCGGCGAGCCGCGCGAGGCGATCCGCTCGCTGGACGGCCGGATCTGGCGCAAGACCGTCGACAAGGCCGCGCTGCCGGCGCTGATCCAGCAGCATGCGGTGTTGTCGACCCGCCTGGTCGGCGGCCAGCCGGTGGTGCACGTGCTGGCCGACAGCGTGCCGGAGGAGGGTTTCGCCGCGGTGCCGGCCAACCTGGAGGACGTGTACTTCGGCGAGCTGCGCAAGGCCGCCCTGGTCGCCGCACCGACGCAGGTGGCCTGACCATGCTGCGTCATCTCCTGTCATTCGAAAGCCGGCTGCTGCTGCGCAACGGCGTGTTCTGGATCGTCGCGATCACCTATGGCCTGCTCGGCTTCGCGATGATGGCCTCCGACGACATCAGCTTCGGCGGCGGCGTCGGCAACGTGCTGCGCAATGCGCCGGTGGTGGTGATCAACCTGCTGGCGGCGATGAGCATGTTCAGCGTGCTGCTGACCACGATCTTCGTCGCCGGCATCGCCCTGCGCGATTTCGAGCAGCGCACCGCCGAGCTGTTCTTCGCCACGCCGCTGCGCAAGCGCGACTACCTGCTCGGCCGCTTCGGCGGCGGCCTGCTGGCCAGCCTGCTGGTGATGGGCGCGACCGCGCTGGGCCTGTGGATCGGCAGCCTGATGCCGTGGCTGGATGCCGAGCGGCTGGGGCCGACGCCCTGGCTCGCCTACGCCTGGTCGTTCGGCGTGCTGGTGATCCCCAACCTGCTGTTCCTGTCGGCGCTGCTGTTCCTGCTGGCCACGGTCACGCGCTCGATGCTCTACACCTACATCGGCGTGATCGGCTATTTCGTGCTGTCGGCGGTGGCCGACTACAGCCTGCGCGACATCGACAGCCGCTGGATCGGCGCCCTGGCCGACCCGCTCGGCACCACCGCGGTGTCCGAGCAGATCCGCTACTGGTCCAGCGTGCAGTACAACACCCAGCTGCCCGAACTCACCGGCCTGCTGCTCGGCAACCGCGCCCTATGGCTGGCGGTGACGGCGGTGCTGCTGGTGCTGGCGTTCCGCCTGTTCCGCGCCGACCGCGAAGGCCTGGTGCTGCGTCGCCGCGCACGCAGGAGCGAGGTCGCCGAAGCCCCGGCACCGGCCGGTCCCGGCGTGCAGGCACCGGGCGCGACCATCGCCCTGCCCCAGGTCGCCCTGCGCGACGGCCTGGCCGCACGCTGGACCCAGTACCGACACCTCGCCTGGTTCGACATGCGCGCCGCGCTGATCGGCGCGCCGTTCCTGGTGATGCTGCTGCTCGGCCTGCTGCTGATCTTCACCGCGCTGAAGTTCGGCGCCAGCATGTACGGCACCGAGCTGTATCCGGTCACCCGGATGATGCTGTCGACGCTGGAAGGTGCCCTCAGCCTGTTCCTGCTGATCATCGTGACGTTCTACGCCGGCGAACTGGTCTGGCGCGAACGCAGCCTGCGCGTGGCCGAGGCGACCGATGCCTACGCGCTGCCCGACTGGATCCCGCTGGCCTCGAAGCTGACCTCGCTGGCCGGCATCGTGGTGGCGTTCCTGCTGGCCGGCACCGCGTTCACCGTGCTGTGGCAGCTGTTCTCCGGCTACACCACGCTCGAACCGCTGCTGTACCTCAAGGGCATCGCCCTCATCGCGCTGTCGTTCGTGATGATCGCGGTGATGGCGGTGTTCCTGCAGGCGCTCAGCGGCAACAAGTTCATCGGCTACCTGCTGATGATCGTCTACCTGGTCTCGCGCAGCGGCATGGCGATGCTGGACTTCAACCATCCGCTCTACCGGTATGCCGCCGCCTCGCGGGTCCCGTATTCGGACATGAACGGCTACGGCCACTTCATCGGCCCGTACCTGTGGTTCCGCGCGTACTGGGGCGTGTTCGCGCTGCTGCTGCTGGTGGTGGCCCTGCTGCTGTGGCCGCGCGGCACCTCGCTCGGCCTGCGCGACCGCCTGCGCCAGGCGCGCGCGCGCCTGCGCGGCCCGGTCGTGGCCACGCTCGGCGTCGGCCTGCTGGCCTTCGCCGGCCTCGGCGGCTGGATCTTCTACAACACCAACGTGCTCAACGAGTACGTGCCGGGCGATGTCGCCAAGGAACGCGCGGTGGCGTACGAGAAGACCTACCGCCAGTACAAGGACATGCCCAAGCCGCGCATCGCCGCGGTCCGGGTCGACGTGGACATCTTCCCGGAGCGTCGCGAGGTACAGCTGCGCGGCCACTACCGGCTGGAGAACCGCACCGGCGCCGCGATCGAGGAACTGCACGTCAGCATCAATCCCGACATCGAGGTCAGGACGCTGGAGTTCGGTCCGCACACCGTGGTCAAGGCCGACGAGGTCAACGGCTACACGATCTACCGGCTGGGAACGCCGCTGGCTCCGGGCGCGTCGCTGGACTTCGACTACGAACTGACGAGCCGCCCGACCGGCTTCCCGACCAATGGCGGCGACACCGCGGTGGTCTACAACGGCACCTTCTTCAACAACTACGCCGCCCTGCCGCAGTTCGGCTACGACGAAAGCCGCCAGCTGAGCGACCGCAACGACCGGCGCAAGTTCGACCTGCCGCAGCTGCCGCGGATGAACCCGATCGACGATCCGGCCGGGCGCCAGGCCAACTACATCACCGACAACGGCGACTGGGTGGAATTCGAGACCACGGTGTCGACCAGCGCCGGGCAGATCGCGCTGGCCCCGGGCGACCTGCAGCGGGAGTGGGAAGAGAACGGCCGCCGCTACTACCACTACCGCTCCGACGCGAAGCTGCTGCCGTTCTTCTCGTGGCTGTCGGCCGACTGGGAGGTCGCGCACGACCGCTGGAACGACGTGACCATCGACGTCTACCACCACCCGGCCCACGCCTGGAACGTGCCGCGGATGATCGACGCCTCGAAGAAGTCGCTGCAGTACTTCAGCGACAACTTCTCGCCCTACCAGTTCAAGCAGTTCCGGATCCTGGAGTTCCCCGGCTACAGCTCGTTCGCGCAGGCCTTCGCCGGCACGATCCCGTATTCGGAGGCGATCGGCTTCGTCGCCGACCTGCGCGATGCCGAGGACATCGACTACGTGTTCTACGTCACCGCGCACGAGGCCGCGCACCAGTGGTGGGCGCACCAGGTGGTCGGCGCCGACGTGCAGGGCGCGACCATGCTGTCCGAGTCGCTGGCCCAGTACTCGGCGCTGATGGTGATGGAGCAGGAATACGGCCGGCAGAAGATGCGCCGCTTCCTCAAGTACGAACTGGACCGCTACCTGACCAGCCGTGCCACCGAGCGCGTGGAGGAACTGCCGCTGGCCCTGAACGAGGGGCAGCAGTACGTGCACTACAACAAGGGCTCGGTGGTGTTCTACGCCCTGCGCGATGCGATCGGCGAGGAGACGCTCAACCGCATCCTGGCCCAGTTCCTGCGCGACTGGGGCTTCAAGGGCCCGCCCTACCCGACCACCCGCGACTTCATGGCGGCGCTGTATGCAGGCACCGAGGAGAAGCACCATCCGCTGATCCGCGACCTGTTCGAGCGGATCGTGTTCTGGGACCACCGCGTCACCACCGCCGAGGTCCGCAAGCGCGACGACGGCAGGTACGCGGTCACGCTGAAGGTGCATGCCGACAAGCTGTCCACCGACGGCAAGGGCAAGGAAACCCAGGAACCGGTGGACGTGGAGGTGGACATCGGGGTGTTCGCACGCCCGGCCGGCGGCAAGGAATCGGACGAGCGCGTGCTGTATCTGCAGAAGCACCGGATCACCGCGGCCGACACCACGCTGGAACTGGTGGTCGACGAACTCCCGTACGACGCCGGCATCGATCCGTACAACAAGCTGATCGACCGCAACTCCGAGGACAACCGGAAGAAGGTCACGGTGCTGTAGGCACGCATCTGGTCGCGACCGCCATGGCAACGCCGCAGCGCATCTGCGGTTCGGCATGGCGGTCGCGGCTGCGGCCGCTCCTACGGAAGCGCTATGCGGAACCTGACCACACGGACCCCAGCCGCGATCAAGCGCCGGATCTCCCGTAGGAGCGCGCTTGAGCGCGACCACCATCGCACCGCTGCGACCCACCTGCGGATCCAGGCATGGCGGTCGCGGCTGCGGCCGCTCCTACGGAAGCGCCATACGGAACCTGACCACACGGAACCCGGCCGCGATAGAGCGCCGGATCTCCTGTAGGAGCGCGCTCGAGCGCGACCACCATCGCAACGCTGCAGCGCATCTGCGGTTCGGCATGGCGGTCGCGGCTGCGGCCGCTCCTACGGAAACACCATGCGGAACCCTGTCACACGGAACCCGGTCTCGATCGAGCACCGGATGCTCTGTAGGAGCGCGCTCGAGCGCGACCACCATCGCACCGCCGCGACCCACCTGCGGATCCAGGCATGGCGGTCGCGGCTGCGGCCGCTCCTACAGGTCGGCCAGCACCACCTGTGCGGCGTTGTGGCCCGGCGCGCCGCTGACGCCGCCGCCGGGATGGGTGCCGGATCCGCACAGATACAGGCCCGGCAGCGCGCCGCGGTAGCCGGCCTGGCCCAGCATCGGCCGCGCCGAGAACAGCTGGTTCAGGCTCAGCGCGCCGTGGAAGATGTCGCCGCCGACCAGGCCGAACTCGCGTTCCAGGTCGAGCGGGCTCAACACCTGCCGGCCCAGGACCGAAGCGGCGAATCCGGGCGCCCAACGCTCGACGGTGGCGATCATCAGGTCGGCGACCTCGTCGCGATGATCGTCCCAGCTGCGCCCGTCCGGCAGTTCGGGGGCGACGTGCTGGCAGAACAGGCTGGCCACATGCTGCCCCGGCGGTGCCAGCGAATCGTCCAGGGTCGAGGGGATCAGCATCTCCACGATCGGCTCGCGCGACCAGCCGTGCAGGCGCGCGTCGCGCCAGGCACGGTCCATGTAGTCCAGGTCCGGGGCCAGGATGATGCCGGCGGTGAGGTGATCGCCCTCGCCCGGCAACGCGCTGAACTCAGGCAGCCGCGACAGCGCCACGTTCATCCGGAACGTGCCCGAGCCGCAGCGCCAGTGGCGCATGCGCTCGCGCGTGGGTTCCGGTACCTGCTCCGGCGCCAGCAGGCGCTCGTAGAGGAGTTTCGGATTGACGTTGGCGACCACCGCGCGGGCGCGCAGCACCTCGCCATCGCCGGTTTCCACGCCGACCGCACGCCCGTGCTCGACCAGCACCCGGCGCACGCCGGTACCGGTGCGGATCTCGGCGCCCGCCGCGCGTGCGGACGAGGCCATCGCCTGCGTGATCGCGCCCATGCCGCCGATCGCGTGCCCCCAGGCGCCCTTCACGCCATCGACCTCGCCGAACACGTGGTGCAGCAGCACGTAGGCGCTGCCCGGCGCGTACGGACTGGCGTAGTTGCCGACCACGCCGTCGAAGCCGAACAGGGCCTTGATCGGCGCGCTCTCGAACCAGCGGTCCAGATACTCGGCCGCGGAGATGGTGAACAGGTCCAGCAGGTCCTGGCGCAGCGTGGCATCCAGCCCATGCAGCCGCTGGCCCAGGCGTGCGCCACGCAGCAGTTCCGGCAGCGCCTTCAGCCAGCCGCCGTCGGTGACGTTCGGTGGCGGCTGCAGGGCCAGGGCGCGCAGCACGTCGGCGATGGCCTCCAGCCGCGCCTCGTAGGCCGGCAGCATGGCCGCGTCGCGCGCCGAGAACCTGGCCACCTCCTCGGCGGTCCGGCCGGCACCGGTCAGCAGGTAACGGCCATCGGGCAACGGCAGGAAGTTGTTGCGTCGGCGCTGCACGATGCGCAGGCCATGGCCATGCAGGTCCAGGTCGGCGATCACCTTCGGCTGCAGCAGCGACACGGTGTACGAGGCCACCGAGTTGCGGAAACCGGGATGGAACTCTTCGGTCACCGCGGCGCCGCCGATCACCGGCCGTCGTTCCAGCACGGTGACCTTCAGCCCCGCCCGGGCCAGGTAGGCGGCGCAGACCAGGCCGTTGTGGCCGCCGCCGACCAGCACCACATCGCGCATCGAGGAATGTTCAGGCATCGCGCAGATATACCACTGCCATCGCTGGCTTGCCGGGGCCGCTCGGGCGATGGCGCAGCGCCGCGCGCGCGGGGATGCATGGACTGCGAGTGGTGCCCGGCGGATGCGGCTCCGGCACGCGCCGATGCGAAGCCGAGCGCCATGAACGCCGCCGTGGTGCCGTGCGGCCGCCGGTGCGCAAACACCTGCCGGGTGCGCCGCGCGCCTGCCCGACCAACCGAGCGACCGGCATGGCATGGCACGCAGAAACCCGCGCACGCGGACTGCCCTGCATGTGGCCGCGACACAGATCTCCCATTCGCGAGGGGCGCCATCCTTCACATGCGCCGCCATCCGGACCACGCCCATCGGAGCCACCTGCGTTCCGGACCCGCAACGGGGGCCACCTGCGCCCATGAACCCGTTGACCGCCTCGCCAACCCGCGCTGGCCTGCCGCCATGGCAGGCCAGCCTGCACACCCCTGGCGCCCCTGGGCCCGTGAAGAGGTGACAGCCTCACAGACCGCCCGCTGGCCTGGCGCCCCATGACGCATGGTTCCTTGCGTTACTGCCCCCCGGCAGGCGCCAGCGCCCCGCCGATGCAGGATGCCTGCCCATGAATCGATCGTGGCAGGGGCATGACGTCCGGCATTCCCAGCCCCCCATGCAGCGGCGTAGAGTCGCCGCCACCGTCCCGTTCCGGGACCCTGTCCACGCGCCCGCGAACCGGGCTGGAGATCCATTCGTGAAGATCCGCAAACCCCACGCCCTGCTGCTGTCGCTGGCCATCGCCACGACCCTGGCCGCCTGCTCCAAATCGGACGACCAGGCGCCGGCGACCGACGCCGCCCCGGCGGCCGAAGCGACCAGCTTCCACCTGGACGAAAGCAAGCTGCCGGCCTACAACGCCTTCCACGTGTCCGACCTGGACACCGGCATCGATGCCTGCACCGATTTCGGCGCGCACGTGAACGGCAAGTGGCTGGCCGCCAACGAGATCCCGGGCGACCGCACCAGCTGGGGCGCGTTCACCATCCTCGACGAGCGCTCGGTCGCCGTGCAGCACCAGCTGGTCGAGCAGACCGCCGCGATCAAGAACCCGAACCACATCGAGAAGATCGTCGGCGACTTCTGGGCCACCGGCATGGACGAGGCCACGATCAACGCCCAGGGCATCGAGCCGCTGAAGGCCGAACTGGCCACCATCGACGGGCTGGCCGACACCGCCGCCATCGCCGACTACCTGCGCACCAGCGCGGCCAAGGGCGAGAACGTGCTGTTCGGCTTCGGCGCCGAGGCCGACTTCAAGAACTCCTCGGTGAACATGGCCTACGCCACCCAGGGCGGCCTGGGCCTGCCGGACAAGAGCTTCTACTTCGATGCCGACAAGGCCGACAAGCTGAAGGCCTACGAGGCGCACATCGCCAAGGTGCTGGAGCTGGCCGGCGTGGCCGCGGCCGATGCCGCGAAGCAGGCCGCCGACGTGATCGCGTTCGAAACGCGCCTGGCGAAGGCGTCCAAGTCCAGCGTCGAGCTGTCGCGCGACGTCTCGCTGTACTACCACCCGGTGAGCCTGGCGGAAGCCGACACGCTGACCCCGAACTTCAACTGGACCGAGTTCTTCAAGTCGCAGGGCGCGGCCGCGCCGGAGACCTTCTCGCTGGCGATGCCGTCCTTCCACGAAGAGGTCAGCAAGGCCCTGGCCGATACCGATCCGGCGGTGTGGCGCGCCTACCTGCGCTTCCACACCATCGACGGCGCCTCGCCGTACCTGAGCGATGCGTTCTCCAGCGAGAACTACGCGTTCTACGGCAAGACCCTCAACGGGCAGAAGCAGCAGAAGGACCGCTGGAAGCGCGTGCTCGGCACCATCGAGAACGGCGCGGGCGAGGCCTTCGGCCAGCTGTACGTCAAGGTCGCCTTCTCGCCCGAGGCCAAGGCCAAGATGGAAGAGCTGGTCAAGAACCTCGCCGCCGCGCTGAAGGAGCGCATCCAGGGCCTGTCGTGGATGAGCGACGAGACCAAGGCCAAGGCCGTCGCCAAGTGGGAAACCTTCACCCCGAAGATCGGCTACCCGGACAAGTGGCGCGACTGGAGCGGCCTGCAGACCGGCCGTGACAGCTACCTGGGCAACGTGCGCGCGGCGAACGCGTTCAACTACCGCTGGAACCTGTCCAAGATCGGCCAGCCGGTGGATCGCAGCGAATGGGGCATGACCCCGCAGACGGTCAACGCGTACTACAACCCGCTGCAGAACGAGATCGTGTTCCCGGCCGCCATCCTGCAGCCGCCGTTCTTCGATCCCAACGCCGACGACGCGCTGAACTACGGCGGCATCGGTGCGGTGATCGGCCACGAGATGACCCATGGCTACGACGACCAGGGCAGCCGCTTCGGGCCGACCGGCAACTTCGAGAACTGGTGGACCGAGAACGACTCGAAGAACTTCTCGGGCCTGACCGGCAAGCTGGTGAACCAGTTCAACGGCTACAAGGTCGGCGAGCAGTCGGTCGACGGCAGCCTGACCCTGGGCGAGAACATCGCCGACCTGGGCGGCCTGGCCACGGCCTACGACGCGCTGCAGAAGGCCAATGCCGGCAAGGAAGACCCGAAGGTCGACGGCCTGACCCGCGACCAGCGCTTCTTCGCCAACTGGGCCACGGTGTGGCGCACCAAGTACACGCCGGAGAACGCCAAGGTCCGCCTGGCCACCGATCCGCACGCCCCGGCGCAGTTCCGCGCGATGGGCGCGCCGTCGAACCTGCCGGCCTTCGCCGCCGCGTTCTCCTGCAAGCCGGGCACGCCGATGGTGCGCGAGGGCGATGCGCAGGTCGTGATCTGGTAAGCCGTACGCCGCTGTGACGCGACGCGGGGCCCGGCATGTCCGGGCCCCTTTTTTTTGCCCCGCGGGTTGCACTGGCATCCGGCCTGCGCGCGTCGCATCCGGGCATCGGCGCGGCATCGCGCACGCGCTGGCCGCGCCCTGCCCTCGATGCTTTCGCGGACGCCTACGCACGCCCGTGGTCCGCCGCCGCCGCGGCCTCGCCCGGCTGCGGCCACCGCCGGAATCCCACTGCGTGAACGCGGCGATCGCGTGACGGCCGGCAGCATCGCGCCGGGATGCGCTTGCTACACTGCCGCCACCTTTCGATCACCGTTGACGATGATGCCCACACCCCGCCCGCTCGTGCTTGCCCTCGGCCTTGGCCTGGCCGCGCTGCTGACCACCACCGCAGCCGATGCCCAGCGCAAGCGTGCCGCGCGCGCGCCGGTGGTCCCGGCGCAGTGCACCGACTTCTACGCGCAGGCCAACGCCGACTGGCTCAAGACCAATCCGCTCGCCGAAGGCGTGCAGGCGAGCAGCGTGCTGGGCCAGCTCAGCGAACGCAGCCTGCTGCAGCAGCGCGACCTGCTCAACGATGCGATGAACGCTCCGAAGAACGAAGTGCAGACCCGCCTGGGCGACTTCTGGGCCAGCGGCCTGGACGAGGCCGCGGTCGAGGCCGACGGCAGCAAGCCGATCGCCCCGCTGCTGGCGCGCATCGACGCGATCAAGCGGGCGAAGGACGTGCCGGCCGCGATCGCGGCGCTGCACCAGGTCGGCATCCCGGTCGCGTTCAACTTCGCCCCGGACGTGGACCTGAAGGCGCTCGACCGCCACATCGGCTATTTCATGCAGGGCGGCATGGGCCTGCCCGACCCGGCCTACTACACCCGCAACGACGCCGACACCCAGGCCCTGCTGGGCCGCTACCGCGACTACGTCAAGCAGGTCCTGACCCTGACCGGCAGCGCCCCGGCGAAGCTGGAGGCCGATGCGCAGGCGGTGATCGAGATCGAGACCGCGCTGGCCCGCAAGGCGCAGTCGCTGGCCGACCTCAACAACCCGTTCCGCACCTACGAACCGGTGCCCGTGGCCGATGTGGTCAAGCGCTACCGCAACCTGCAGCTGGGCGCCTTCCTCGAGGCGCAGGGCGTCAAGGACGATCTGGTCTCGCTGCCCGACGCGGCCCTGTTCGCCGAACTCGACGCGATGGTCACCCGGGTCAAGCCGGAGCAGTGGAAGGCCTACCTGCGCTGGCGCGTCGGCGACGCGATGGCGCCCTACCTGTCGAAGAGCTTCCGCGACGCCAGCTTCGGCTTCCGCGGCCAGGTCCTGGCCGGCCAGACCGCCCAGGCGCCGCGCTGGCAGCAGGTGATCGAGGCGATCAACACCGCCGCCGGCCCGATGCTCGGCCGCGAATACGCCGAGCGCTACCTGAGCGCCGCCACCCGGCGCCAGGCCGCGGTGGTCATCGACGAGATCCGCGAGGCGCAGATCGCCGCGGTCGACGCCAGCACCTGGCTCAGCGCCGAGGCCAAGGCCGAGGCCCGCGCCAAGCTGCAGGAACTGAAGATCGAAGTCGGCACCCCGCGCCGCGACCTCGACTACAGCGTGCAGCCGATGGGCCGCGGCAGCTTCGGCGGCAACATCCTGATCGCCTCGACCTGGCGTCACGGCCAGGAGATGAAGCGGATCGGCAAGGGCAACGCCGACCGCCGCTGGGACGTGCTGCCGCAGCAGCCGGCGCTGGCCTACGACATCGCCCAGAACCGCCTGATCGCCACCGCCGCGGTGCTGCAGCCGCCGGTGCTCGATACCAACGACAGCGCCGCGCTGTACGGCGGCTTCGGTGCGCTGGTCGGCAACCAGCTGACCCGCGCGGTCGATGCCAAGGGCTCGCTGGTCGACGCCCGCGGCGAACTGCGCAGCTGGTGGACGCCGGCCGACAAGAGCGCCTGGGTGCAGCTGGGCACCCGCGTGGCCGCCCAGTACGGCGCCCTCGCCTATCCGGGCCTGTCGGCGGCGAAGGTCAACGGCGCGCTGGTGCAGGAAGAAGCGCTGGCCGACCAGGCCGGCCTCGAGCTGGCCTGGGCCGCCTACGCCAAGGCGCAGCCCGCGGCCAAGCCGGCCGAGCAGCAGTCCTTCTTCCGCGCCTGGTCGCGCCTGTGGGCGCAGCAGGTCTCGCCGAACGTCGCCACCGAACGCCTGACCGCCTCGATCCACGCGCCCGGCCAGCTGCGCAGCGATGTGCCGCTGAGCAACCTGCCCGCCTTCGGCCAGGCCTTCGGGTGCGCCGCCGGCCAGCCGCTGCAGCGCGCGGACGCCGACCAAGTCCGCATCTGGCGCTGAGCCAGGGCAGTATCGGCAGAGTCCAACGGCCCGGAGCGTCCACGCGCTCCGGGCCGTTTCTTTTCAGGCGCCCGCCACGTCCGCGTCTCTCGCCGACGCCGCAGCCGCTGCGCCTGGTTCGCTTCGGCGCCGATGCCGAACGGGAGGGATCCACGACCGCGGCGCGGTGCGTCTGGAGGCCCCCGTCTGCGTCGCGCACGGGCGATGGCGCCTGCCGTTGCTGCCGTCCCTGCTTCAGCGTCCCGGCACGCACGCGGTGCCTCGCTCACGCGTCGAACGCCAGTGAGGTCCGCAGCCGGGAAACGGGCGCTCCAGCTCCCGGCGCGGCGATGCCCGAACGCGCGCGGTCGCCAGCGCACGCCGACACGGCACGCAAACGCAGAAAGGCCCGGTTTCCCGGGCCTTTCTGCAATCACGTGCTGGATGCCGGGATCAGGCGCGACGCGCCATCATCAGCTTCTTGATCTCGGCGATCGCCAGCGCCGGGTTCAGGCCCTTCGGGCAGGTCCGTGCGCAGTTCATGATGGTGTGGCAGCGGTACAGGCGGAACGGATCTTCCAGATCGTCCAGGCGCGCACCGGTGTCCTCGTCGCGCGAGTCGATGATCCAGCGGTAGGCCTGCAGCAGGATCGCCGGGCCCAGATACCGCTCGCCGTTCCACCAGTAGCTCGGGCAGCTGGTCGAGCAGCAGGCGCACAGGATGCACTCGTACAGGCCGTCGAGCTTCTTGCGGTCTTCCGGCGACTGCAGGCGCTCGCGATCGGGCGGTGCCGGGGTCTGGGTGCGGATCCACGGCTTGATCGAGGCGTACTGCGCGTAGAAGTGGGTCAGGTCCGGGACCAGGTCCTTGACCACGTTCATGTGCGGCAGCGGGTAGATCGGCACCTCGGCCTTGCCGCAGGCGTCGATCGCCTTGGTGCAGGCCAGCGTGTTGGTGCCGTCGATGTTCATCGCGCACGAACCGCAGATGCCCTCGCGGCACGAACGCCGGAAGGTCAGGGTCGGGTCGATCTCGTTCTTGATCTTGATCAGCGCGTCCAGAACCATCGGACCGCACTTGTCCAGATCCACCTCGTAGGTGTCGGTGCGCGGGTTCGCGCCGTCGTCCGGGCTCCAGCGGTACACCTTGAAGGTGCGCACGTTGGTCGCGCCCTTGGCCGGGAAATGCTTGCCCTTGCCGATCTTGGAATTCTTGGGGAGGGTGAACTCTGCCATGGCTGCTCTCGTTGGCTCAGGCGGTCCGCCGCGCGCGCGCGCGGCAGACGTGTTGGGTGGCGAGCATGTTCTGCTGCATCGGCGTGTCGCGTCCGGTCAGTAGACGCGCGGCTTCGGCGGCACCACGGCCACGTCGTCGCTGAGCGTGTACATGTGCACCGGACGGTAATCGAAGCTGCAGCCGCCCTTCTCGTCCACCGAAACCAGCGTGTGCTTGTGCCAGTTGACGTCGTCGCGGTCCGGGAAATCCTCGTGCGCGTGCGCGCCGCGGCTTTCCTTGCGCTGCTCGGCCGAATTGATCGTGGCCACCGCGTTCAGCAGCAGATTGTGCAGTTCGTAGGTCTCGATCAGGTCCGAGTTCCACACCAGCGAGCGGTCCGAGACCTTGACGTCCTCGAAGCTGTTGAAGATGTCCTTCATCTTGTCGCAGCCTTCCTGCAAAGTCTTGCTGGTGCGGAACACCGCGGCGTCGGACTGCATGGTGCGCTGCATGTTGTCGCGGATCACCGCGGTCGGCGTGTCGCCGTTCGCGTTGCGCAGCCTGTCCAGGTGCGACAGCGCCTTCTCGCACGCATCCGAGGCCAGCGGCTTGTGCGGCGCGCCCTTCTTGATCGTGTCGGCGCAGCGGTTGGCCACCGCGCGGCCGAACACCACCAGGTCCAGCAGCGAGTTCGAGCCCAGGCGGTTGGCGCCGTGGACCGAGACGCAGGCGGCCTCGCCGATCGCGTACAGGCCCGGCACCACCGCATCGGGGTTGTCGCCGACCTTGCGCACGACTTCGCCGTGGTAGTTGGTCGGGATGCCGCCCATGTTGTAGTGCACGGTCGGGATGACCGGGATCGGCTGCTTGGCGACGTCGACGCCGGCGAAGATGTGGGCGCTCTCGGCGATGCCCGGCAGCTTCTCGTTGATGACTTCCGGGCCCAGGTGGGTCAGGTCGAGCAGGATGTGGTCCTTGTGCTCGCCGACGCCGCGGCCTTCGCGGATCTCGATGGTCATCGAACGCGACACCACGTCGCGCGAGGCCAGATCCTTGTAGTGCGGCGCGTAGCGCTCCATGAAGCGCTCGCCGTTGCTGTTGCGCAGGATGCCGCCTTCGCCGCGCACGCCCTCGGTGATCAGGCAGCCGGCGCCGTAGATGCCGGTCGGGTGGAACTGCACGAACTCCATGTCCTGCATCGGCAGGCCGGCGCGCATGACCAGACCGCCGCCGTCGCCTGTGCAGGTATGGGCCGAGGTGGCGCTGAAGTAGGCACGGCCGTAGCCGCCGGTGGCCAGCACCACGCCGTGGGCGCGGAACAGGTGCAGCGAGCCCTCGGCCATGTCCAGCGCGAGCACGCCGCGGCACACACCTTCCTCGTCGAAGATCAGGTCGAGCGCGAAGTACTCGATCATGAAGCGCGCGTTGTGCGCCAGCGACTGCTGGTACAGCGTGTGCAGCATCGCGTGGCCGGTGCGGTCGGCCGCGGCGCAGGTGCGCTGCGCGGACGGGCCTTCGCCGTACTTGGTGGTCATGCCGCCGAACGGACGCTGGTAGATCTTGCCTTCCTCGGTGCGCGAGAACGGCACGCCGTAGTGCTCCAGCTCGATGATCGCCGGGATCGCCTCGCGGCACATGTACTCGATGGCGTCCTGGTCGCCCAGCCAGTCCGAGCCCTTGATGGTGTCGTAGAAGTGGTAACGCCAGTCGTCCTCGCCCATGTTGCCGAGCGCGGCGGAAATGCCGCCCTGCGCGGCCACGGTGTGCGAACGGGTCGGGAAGACCTTGGTCAGGCAGACCGTCTGCAGGCCCTTCTGGGCCAGGCCGAACGTGGCGCGCAGACCAGCGCCGCCGGCGCCGATCACGACCATGTCGTACTTGTGTTCGGTGATCTTGTAAGCGGACATCAATCGGTTCCTTTGGGCTGCGCCCGGTGGATCAGGCGCTGCCCAGCGCGATGCGGGCGACGGCAAAGACGCTGACGATGGCGCCGAGCACGGCGACGAACTTCACCGTCGTCTGCAGGGCCAGGGCGAGCACGGATTCGTGGATGTAGTCCTCCAGCACGACCTGCAGGCCAAGCTGCGCGTGCCAGAACATCGCCACCAGGAAACCGACCAGCGGGACCGCATTCCAGGGACGCGAGACCGCCGCCACCGCTTCCTGGTAATCCGAGCCGACCAGGCTCAGGACGAAGACGATGAACCACAGCACCAGGAACGCCAGGGCGGTACCGGTCAGGCGCTGGTGCACGAAATGCTCGGTGCCGGTCCTGGCCGCGCCGAGGCCGCGCACGTTCTTCAACGGGGTGCGGAACTTGCTCATGCGGCGCCTCCGAGGGTGGCCACGTAGACCCAGATCAGCACCGTGATGACGATGCTGCCGATCACCGAGGCCCAGCTGCTGCGGACGAAGGTGGAGATGCGGTAGCCGATCGCGAAGTCCTGCACGATGTGGCGGATGCCGTTGCACAGGTGGTAGACGGCGGCCCAGCTCCAGCCGAACAGGAACATCTTGCCGAACAGGCTGCCGGCCAGGCCGGTCACGCAGTTCCAGTGCTCTTCACCGAGCATCAGCGCCAGCAGCGCGGCGGCGATCAGCAGGGCACCGACGGCGAGGACGACGCCGGTGGCGCGGTGCAGGATCGAAGTGACCATCTGGATCTGCCAGCGGTAGACCTGCAGATGGGGTGACAAGGGGCGTTCGCTGCTCATTGCGCTGACTCGTTGTCTCGGCTGTGCGGCCGATGGCCGCGTGGCTGAAGGATGCTTCGTCAGAAATCGACGCAGCGCCCGTTCTTTTCCCAGTCCCCGTAGCGGGTGGGCTCGGGGCCGTCCCTGCCGCCGATTTCCTTCGGCGCGGGTTCATCCTTGGGCGGCTGTGTCCCGGGAATGGGCTCGGGGTCTGGAGGTGTTTGGCCTATCATGGGTTTCCTTGCACCGCACAAAATTTTAAGCCCCCGTTAACGTGCCTGACAACCAGCCCCGCTCTACGACCATCGCCGCAGAGGCGGCCCTCGCGCTGTCCGACCACGCAATCCTTGGCCTGGAAGGTCCGGACGCCGTGGCCTTCGCACAGGCCCAGTTCGCCAGCGACGTGGTCGCGTTGCCGACCGGCCACTGGCAGTGGAGTGCCTGGTTGACGCCCAAGGGCCGCACGATCGCCGTGTTTGCCCTGCTGCGCGCCGCCGACGATGCCCTGCTCCTGGTGATGCCCGATGCCGATGCGGGGACGCTCGGCGACCAGCTGCGCCGCTTCGTGTTCCGTCGCAAGGTGGTCCTGCGCACCCGCTCCGATCTGGGTGCGTATGGCCGGTTCGCAGCGCCCTTCATCGCATCCGGCGCCGTGCTGGGGCGTGATGGCACCGTGCTCGAGCTGGATTATGGTGCAGAGTCCCTTCCGCGCACGGTTCTCATTTGCGACACCGCCCTGGCGACGGCAGCCGTCGACGATGCGCAGGCGCTGGAACGCTGGCGCGCGAGCGACCTGGAGTGCGGCCTGCCGCGGCTGGTGGAATCGCAGCGCGAGCTGTGGACCCCGCAGCAGATCGCGCTGGACCGGCTTGCGGCGTTCAGCGTCAGGAAGGGCTGCTATCCCGGCCAGGAGATCGTGGCCCGCACCCACTTCCTCGGCAAGGCCAAGCGGGAACTGCTGCGGCTGCACGTCCCGGATGCCACCGAGGCCGGTGCGGACGTAATCCAGGACGGACGCACCATCGGCACCGTGGTGAGCGTCGCCGGCCACGCGCCGCGGCATGCGCTTGCGGTGCTGCCACTGGAACGGGGCGAACTGCCGCTGCTGGTGGACGGGACCGGATCGGCGGTGCTGCCGATCCTGGATGGCCTCGCGCGCTGACGCCGTCAGGCGGCGCCGAGGCAGGTCACCGCAGGCCGCATCACGACGGGAACGGACCCGGCGGCGCAGCGTCATGCACGGCCAGCGGCGTTCGTCATCGCCCCGGCCTGCCCCTTGAACGATGAAACCCGGGACGCTCAGGCCGCCAGGCGAAGGCCACTGTCCGGGTCGAACACGTGCAGGTGCGCCGGATCGACCCGCAGGCGGACCCGCGCGCCCGGTGCGGGCAAGGCCTGCGGCGGCAGGCGCGAGACCAGCGCGCGGCCGGCGGCATCGAGGTGCAGGAAGGCCTCGCTGCCGACCGCCTCGACCACGTCGACGCGCGCATCGAGCCCGGCATCGCCGTCACCGGTGGGCAGCAGGTGCTCGGGCCGCACGCCGAGGGTGACCCGGCGCTGCTCCCAGCCACCCGGCAACTGCACGCCCGGCAGCGGCAGCTGCTGGCCGTCATCGAGCAGCAACGCCGGCCCGGCGCCCAGCTGCAGCCGCCCTTCCAGCGTGTTCATCGACGGGCTGCCGAGGAAGCCGGCCACGAACAGGTTGGCCGGACGCTCGTACAGCGCCATCGGCGTGTCGATCTGCTGGATGCGGCCGGCGTCGAGCACCACGATGCGCTGGCCCAGGGTCATCGCCTCGACCTGGTCGTGGGTCACGTAGATCATGGTGGCGCCGAGGCGCTGGTGCAGGCGCGCGATCTCGGTGCGGGTCGAATGGCGCAGCTTGGCGTCCAGGTTCGACAGCGGCTCGTCCAGCAGGAACACCGCCGGCTCGCGCACCAGCGCACGGCCCAGCGCCACCCGCTGGCGCTGGCCGCCGGACATCTCGCGCGGCCGCTTGCCGAGCATGCCCTCCAGGCCGAGCATCGCCGCGGACTCGGCCACGCGCCGCTCGATCTGCTCGCGCGGCTGGCCACGCAGCTTCAGGCCGAACGCCAGGTTCTCGGCCACCGTCATGTGCGGGTACAGCGCGTAGTTCTGGAACACCATCGCGATGTCGCGGTCCTTCGGCGCCACGTCGTTGACCACGCGGTCGCCGATCCGCAGTTCGCCGCCGCTGATCTCCTCGAGCCCGGCGATCATCCGCAGCAGGGTCGATTTTCCGCAGCCCGAGGGGCCGACCAGCACCAGCAGTTCGCCATCGGCCACCTCGAACGAGGCGCCGTGCACCGCCACCTGCCCGTTCGGATACACCTTGCGCAGGGTGTCCAGTTTCAGTCCCGCCATCCGCAGCCTCCACCGGTGATCGTCCGGGCGCGTCCCGGAGGATGATTCGACGGGCCGATGATCGCAGGTAACCGATTCCATGGCGATGAACGCCGCATCGCCCGCGCCGCGCGGGAACGGAGCGCATGGTCCACCGGTGGTCATCGAACCGGTTTCGTCCGAGATCATCACCATGCGCCGCGGGATGGCGCGGATCCGACCCGCGCCAGCACCTGAACGACTGGACAAAAGTGATGCTCGCCCGCCATATTCGGGTGTTCGGCACCCTGATGCCGGACGCTCCGCCCACGCCTGCCCCATGCCCCGGCCGCCCCCACCGCGCCAGGCATGCGGACGCCCAACTCGAGAAGATTCGGAAGACGATGTCACAGCCCTTGGATGCCCACCGGATGCACGACACCCTGCTGCTGTTCGGCGCCACCGGCGACCTCGCGCAGCGTTACCTGCTGCCGTCGCTGCTGCGGCTGCAGGGCGATGGCCTGCTGCCAGAAGACTTCCGTATCCGGGCGCTGGCCCTGTCGCCGCACGATACGGAGAAATTCCACGAGATCCTGCGCGAGCGCTTCGCCCACCTCGGCCACTACACGCCGGGGCCGGACCAGGTCGAGGAGTTCCTCGCCCGCATCGACTACCGCTCGGTCGACATGCGCACGCCGGCATCGGTGGCCGAGTCGGTGCGCGACCTGGTCGACCGCCGCTGCGTCAGCTACCTGTCGATCCCGCCCGGCCTGTACATCAGCACCTGCGAGGGCCTGGCCCTGGGCGGCGCGCTGAAGGCGCCGCACCGGCTGATGCTGGAGAAGCCGATCGGCCACGACCTGGCCTCGGCGCGCGAGATCAACGCCACCCTCGGCCAGCTGGCCGACGAGGACCGGATCTTCCGCATCGACCATTACCTGGGCAAGGCGGCGGTGCAGAACCTGCTGGCGCTGCGCTTCGGCAACACGCTGCTGGAAGCGGTCTGGAACCGCACCTACATCGACTCGGTCAACATCCTGGTGTCCGAGAGCGAGGGCGTGGACGGCCGCAACGCCTACTACGCCCGGTCGGGCGCGCTGCGCGACATGGTCCAGAGCCACATCCTGCAGCTGCTGTGCCTGGTGGCGATGGAGCCGCCGGCCTCGCTGGAAGCCGACCGCATCCGCGACGAAAAGGTCAAGGTGCTGCGTGCGCTGCGCCCGTTCAGCGCCGCCGAGGCCGAACGCCACAGCGTGCGGGGCCGCTACACCGCGGGGGCCATCGATGGCACGCCGGTGCAGGCCTATGCGCCGCCGGATGACAGCGATGTCGAAACCTTCGTCGGGGTCACCGCGCACATCGACAACTGGCGCTGGGCGGGCGTGCCGTTCCACCTGGTCACCGGCAAGCGCCTGGCCGAACGCTCGACCGTGGTCACCGTGACCCTGAAGCCGGTCAGCCACTGGCTGTTCGAGCGCCCGGACGGCGCCAACGCCGCGCCGAACCGGCTGACCTTCCGCCTGCAGCCGCAGGAGGACATCGAGCTGGGCCTGATGAGCAGCCTGGCCGGGCCGGAATGGGGCACGCTGGAACTGCACCCGCTGGAACTGGAACTGTCCTCGCAGACCGGCCAGAACCGCCGCATCGCCTACGAACGCCTGTTCTTGGACGCGCTGCACGGCAGCCACGCGCTGTTCGTGCGCAACGACGAGGTCGAGGCCGCCTGGGCCTGGACCGACAGCGTCACCGACGCCTGGCGCAGCGGCAGCTCGCCGCTGCAGGACTACCCGGCCGGCAGCTGGGGGCCCGAGGCGGCGGCCTGCTTCCTGCCCGCCGAATTCGATGCCGTCGCCCGCCCCAGCCGGGACGAGGCGTGAGCATGGCGGAAGACATGCGGCTGATCGCCGACATCGGCGGCACCAACGCCCGCTTCGCCCTCGCCGATCCGCATGCGCCCGCGCCGCTGCTCGATGACAGCGTGCGCGAGTTCGCCGTCGCCGACTTTCCGTCGCTGGCCGATGCCGCACGCCACTACCTGGACCAGATCGGCGCCAGCGCGCGCGCCGGCGTGTTCGCCGTGGCCGGCAAGGTCGACGGCGACGAGGCCCGGATCACCAACCATCCGTGGGTGATCTCGCGCAGCCGCACCCGCGACCTGCTCGGCTTCGACAACGTCCACCTGATCAACGATTTCGCCGCCCAGGGCATGGCCGTCAGCCTGTACCGGCCCGAGGACGTCGTCGCCATCGGCGGCGTGTCCTGGCAGCCGGCGCCGCTGGACCAGCCGCGCACCTATGCGGTGATCGGCCCCGGCACCGGCCTGGGCGTCGGCGGCCTGATGATCCGCGACGGCCGCTGCTATCCGCTGGAAACCGAGGGCGGCCATGTCAGCTTCCCGCCCGGCACGCCGGAAGAAGCGCGCATCCTGGAAATCCTGTCGGCGCAGTTCGGCCGCGTCTCCAACGAACGCCTGATCTGCGGCCCCGGCCTGGTCAACATCCATCGTTCGCTGTGCGAGATCGCCGGCGTCGACCCGGGCCTGCTGCAGCCCAAGGACATCACCGCCCGCGCGGCACAGGGCGACGCGCTGTGCATGCGCGCGGTCGACGTGTTCTGCGCCGTGTTCGGCGCGATCGCCGGCGACCTGGTGCTGACCCTCGGCGCCTGGGACGGCGTGTTCCTGACCGGCGGCCTGGTGCCGCGCATGCTGGAATCGCTGCGCCACTCCGGCTTCCGCCAGCGCTTCGAGGCCAAGGGCCGCTTCTCGCCGATCATGGGGCGGGTGCCGTCGCTGGCGGTCATGCATCCACGCGCAGGCCTGCTCGGCGCGGCCGCCTGCGCGGTCGACCTGCTCCACCGCGAGGGCCGTTGAAGATGGACGCACGTATCGAATGGAAGGCCCACGCCGACCAGGAACGCTGGATCCACGCGGTCGCCGAGGACATGGCGCGCACCCTCGAAAGCGACCTGGTCACCCTGGGCAAGGCGCGGATGCTGCTGTCCGGCGGCACCACGCCGGCACCGATCTATTCGCAGCTCGCGCTCGCGCCGCTGGACTGGCGCAAGGTGACCGTCGGGCTGGTCGATGAGCGCTGGCTGTCGCCGGAAGACAGCGCGAGCAACGCGCGCCTGGTCCGCGAGAGCCTGCTCGACCACGCCGACATCGGCCATTTCGAGCCGCTGGTCCGCCCCGGCCTGAGCGTGGCCGACGCCGTGCATGCGGCCAACCTGGAAGCCGGCCACGCACAGGATGCCTGCCTGGCGGTGCTCGGCATGGGCAACGACGGGCATACCGCGTCGCTGTTTCCCGGCTCGGTCGATCTGGATCGCGCCCTGGCCAGCAGCCAGCCGTACGCGGCGCTGGATGCCTCCGGCTGCCCGGTCGCCGGCGACTGGACGCTGCGCATCACTCTGACTCCATCCGGCCTGGCGCGCACGCGGCGACGCCTGCTGCTGCTGCGCGGCACGGCCAAGCGCGAGATGCTGGAACGCGCGCTGGCCGGCGACGACGTGCGCGAACTGCCGATCCGTGCGGTGCTGCAGCTGCCGGGCGCACCGCTGTGCGTGCACTGGTGTCCGTAACCCATCTCATGGCGCGGCCCTGCACGGCGCGCGCGGAACCGGATGCGCGGCGATCCCGCGCGCGCATCCGCACCGCACCGACGCAGCGTCCCCATGCGGCCTCGCATGAAACGCCCTCCCCGATTCTCATAGCCGAACGCCAATGAGCCTGCATCCCAAGATCGAAGCCGTCACCGAACGCATCCGTCAGCGCAGCGCCGCATCGCGCGCCGCCTATCTCGCCGGCATCGACGAGGCGGTCCGCAACGGCCCCAACCGCAAGCCGCTGAGCTGCGCCAACCTGGCCCACGTGTTCGCCGCCTGCGGCGACCACGACAAGGCGCTGCTGCGCGAGGGCGTGACCCCGAACCTCGGCATCATCACCGCCTACAACGACATGCTCTCGGCGCACCAGCCGTACGAGCTGTATCCCGAACGCATCCGTGCCCTCGCCCGCCAGCTCGGCGCGACCGCGCAGGTCGCCGGCGGCGTGCCGGCGATGTGCGACGGCGTCACCCAGGGCCGCGGCGGCATGGAGCTGTCGCTGTTCTCGCGCGACGTGATCGCCCAGGCGGCCGCGGTCGGCCTGAGCCACGACGCGTTCGACGCGGCGCTGTACCTGGGCATCTGCGACAAGATCGTGCCCGGCCTGCTGATCGGCGCGCTGGCCTTCGGCCACCTGCCGGCGCTGTTCGTGCCGGCCGGCCCGATGCCGGCCGGCATCCCGAACAAGAAGAAGGCCGAGGTGCGCGAGCGCTATGCGGCCGGCGACGCCACCCGCGAGGAACTGCTCGAGGTCGAGGCGCAGTCCTATCACGCTGCCGGCACCTGCACCTTCTACGGCACCGCCAATTCCAACCAGGTGATGCTGGAAGCGATGGGCGTGCAGCTGCCTGGCAGCTCGTTCATCAATCCGGGCACGCCGCTGCGCGCCGCGCTGGACGACGAGGCCGTGCGCCGCGTGCTGGAGATGTCCGCACTGGGCAACGACTACCGTCCGCTGGGCCGGCTGATCGACGAGCGCGCCATCGTCAACGCGGTGGTCGCGCTGATGGCCACCGGCGGTTCGACCAACCACACGATCCACTGGATCGCGGTGGCGCGTGCGGCCGGCGTGGTCCTGACCTGGGACGACATGGACCAGATCTCGCAGGTGGTGCCGCTGCTGGCGCGCGTCTATCCCAATGGCGAAGCCGACGTGAACCGCTTCCAGGCCTCCGGCGGCGTGCCGTTCGTGTTCCGCGAACTGCTCGACGCCGGCCTGATGCACGACATCCCGACCGTGGTCGGCGACGGCATGCGCGCCTTCACCCGCGAACCGCGCATCGTCGACGGCAGGCTTTCCTCCGAACCGTCCAGCGCGGTCAGCGGCGACCTCTCCGTGGTGCGCACCGTGGCCGAGCCGTTCGAGGCCCAGGGCGGCCTGCGCCTGCTCCGCGGCAACATCGGCCGTGGCCTGATCAAGCTGTCGGCGGTCAAGCCCGAGCATCGTTACGTGGAGGCGCAGGCGGTGGTGGTCGACGCGCCGCAGAAGCTCAACAAGCTGCATGCGGCCGGCGTGCTGCCACGCGATTTCGTCGCGGTGGTCACCTACCAGGGCCCGCGTGCCAACGGCATGCCGGAACTGCATTCGCTGGCGCCGCTGCTGGGCATGCTGCAGAACCAGGGCCGCAAGGTCGCGCTGGTCACCGACGGCCGCCTCTCCGGCGCGTCCGGCAAGATTCCGGCCGCGATCCACGTGACCCCGGAAGCCGCGCGCGGCGGCCCGATCGGCAAGGTCCGCGATGGCGACCTGCTGCGCCTGGACAGCGAATCGGGCGTGCTGCAGGTGCTGGTCGACGAAGCCGAATGGAACGCACGCGACTGCGCGGGCAACACCACGCGTCCGGCGCACGACCTGGGTCGCAACCTGTTCGCCTACAGCCGCGCGATGGTCGGCCCGGCCGACCAGGGCGCGCTGTCGATCTCCTGCGGCCCGCCGGCCCACGACGGCCATGCCTGGGACTACGACGCCGAGTACGAACTGGGCGAGACGCCGTCGGCCGCGCTGGCGCCGCACGAGTCCAAGGACGCCTGAAGGCGCACGACGGACACGCGCCTGGCGTGTCCGCACGTGTCCACCGGGACAGCGCATCCATCCGGTGCGGGCCCTGCGCAGGCACCGGCTTCCACTGCGGAAGGCCGATAGAATGGCCTGCTCGGGCACGCGCGCCGCGCAGCGCCCGCTACGTCACTGACACCGTTCTACCGGCCGCAGGCGCGGCCGGTCTCATCGTAAGGAGTCGCAGACCCATGAGCATCGCCATCCACCAGGCCAAGGCCGAAACCCTGCTCCGCGCCGCCGGCATCCTGCCGGTCGTCACCGCCAACAGCGTCGACGAAGCGCGCAAGCTGGCGGCCGCGCTGCTCAAGGGCGGCCTGACCGCGATCGAGCTGACCCTGCGCACGCCGGCTGCGCTCGACGCGCTGGTCGCGCTGAAGAAGGATCTGCCGGACATCGCCGTGGGCATGGGCACCGTGCTGACCATCGAGCAGATGCAGCGCTGCATCGAGCTCGGCGCCGACTTCCTGGTCACGCCGGGCACGCCGCCGGAACTGGCCGATGCGCTGGCCCAGGCTCCGATCCCGGTGGTGCCGGGCGGCGCCACCCCGACCGAATTCCTGTCGCTGATGGCGCGCGGCTTCCGCACCTGCAAGCTGTTCCCGGCCACCGCCGTGGGCGGCCTGGCGATGCTCAAGGGGCTGGCCGGTCCGCTGGCCGACCTGAAGATCTGCCCGACCGGCGGCATCACCGAAGCCAGCGCGCCGGAGTTCCTGGCCCAGCCGAACGTGCTGTGTGTCGGCGGCTCGTGGATGGTGCCGCAGAACTGGCTGGCCAATGGCGAATGGGACAAGGTCGAAGCCAGCGCCGCCGGTGCCGCGGCGATCGTCAAGGCCGCCCGCGCCTGAGCGGCCACGGCCGCCATCGGCCGACGTCCGGTTCCGGGGACGGACGTCAGGCGGGCCGCTCGACCTCGAGCGGCCTGCGTCATGCCTCGACGCGGACCGCAGCAGGCCTCGCCGCTGGCTGCGGCCGCCGTCGATGCGTCAGGTGCCCACCGACCGGCATGCCGGTCCGGCGCCACTGAAAGGGACCGCCGTCAGCGCTGCGCCTGCTGCGGCCAGGCCTCCTGAAAAAGCGTGAATCCGCGCAGCGCTCAGCCGATCGCCTTGTAGAAATAGCGCGTGGCCTGCAGCACGCCTGCCGGGTCGCTGGCGTAGCCGGGAATCGTGCCGACCTCCTGCCAGCCGCTGCGGCGGTACATCGCGTCGGCCGGCGAATCGACCACCGTGTCCAGGACCAGCAGCCGCAGCCCGCGTTCGACCGCATGCGCCTCGGCGCACGCCAGCAGCCGCGTACCGACGCCCTGCCCGCGCGCGCCGCGCGCCACCATCATCTTCTGCAGGTCGCCACGGTGGCGGCCATTGCTGCGCTGGCCCGGCGCCAGCTGCACGCTGCCGACCACACGTCCTTCGTCTTCGGCCACCCACAGCTGCAGGGCGTCGCCCAGCGACGCGGCAATGTCGTCCCAGTAGGCCGCCAGCGTCGCGTCGTCGTCCTGGCCGCCGAAGCCGACCGAGCCGTTGCCGGCGATCACGTCGCGCAGCAGGACGACCAGCCCGTCGCGCAACGACGGGGTGAGACCTTCGAGGTGACGGATCGTGATCGGCATGCTGCGTTCCTGCGGGGGAATGCCGCATTGTGCAGCAGTCGTTGCGGGCCGCTACCGGCCCGCCTGCCGGCCCGGTCGGCGACGTCCGCCTGTGGACGCCGTGCAGCGCGTCCGCAGCCACGATGGCGACGGAGCGGCGGGCTGCACCACGCCAGCCTCAGCGGATCCCGATCCGCACCTGTGCCGGCACCTTCGTCACCCGCACCGCGCCGTCCTCCAGCGTCGCGGGACGACCATCGACGCTGGCCGCGCCCGGCGCGCCCTCGTACGGCCAGGGCAGGACCAGTCCGCCGGGCGGCAACGTGGTACCCGCCGGGACATCGAGTTCGAGCTGCCCGCCGCGACGCCGCAGGGTGTACGACAGTTCGCCGTGCGGCGTGCGCAGTCCTGAAATGGCGATGCCCTCGCCGTCCAGCCAGGCGACCGGCACGCCCGCGGCCAGCACCAGGCTGTCGTCGCGTTCGCGCACGTAGGCGAACATGTCCAGCGCGGAGCGCACGAAGTCCGATGCGACCCAGGCATGCGGCAGGTCGCCGACGAAGAACGGCCTGCGCGGCGTGCGCGAGACCACTTCGGCCCACTGGTTCCACGGCTGCGGCACGCGGTCGGCGAAGAAGTACTCGGTCGCGTCCCAGGCCCGTTCGCGCCAGCCCAGGCGCACGAAGGCGGCGACGTTGCGCCATTCGTACGGGGTGTAGTCCTTCCACTCGCGCATGCCGTCGCGGCGCTGCTCGAACTCGCTCCAGTAGCGCTCGAACGTGCCCTCGAGCAGCTCGCGCGGCAGCCAGTCCTGCTCGCCGCCGGGCGCCAGCGCGATCGTGGTCGAGGTCGGGTCGAAATCGCCGAGTTCGGCCGCGCCAGGCAGGTAGCCGATGCCGTGCTGCTGCGTCGCGGCCAGCAGCGAGGCATGCAGGTCCTGGCGGAACTCGTCGCGCGCCGTCCGCATGCGTGCGGCCTCGTCGGTCTTGCCCAGCGCCTCGGCCACCTCGACCGCGTCCTTGTAGCCGCGCAGCGCCCAGAAGTTGTCCCAGTACGAATGCATCGGCTTGGCCGAATAGCCCTCGTGGCTGATTGACGCCGGCATCATCCCGTAGAAGGCCGGGTCGCGGGCGCGGTTCTCCTCGGTCCGCTCGCTGGCGCGCAGCTGCTCCATGTAGTCGAACGCGCCGAGCACATGCGGCCACATCGAGGCCAGGAACACGGCATCGCCGGTATAGCGCCAGTACTCGGCGATGTTGAAGATCAGTTCGCCATGGCTGTCGTTCTCCGGCACCGGGTCGCTGCCGCGGTCGTCGACGCAGCACGGCACCATGCCGTTGTCGAACTGGTACGGCGCATACCAGGCCACGTAGTCGCGCACGACTTCGGGCCGGCCCAGCCGCAGCAGGCCTTCGGAGATCATCGCGCCGTCGCGGATCCAGCTGCGCGCATAGGAACGCGTGCCCGGCTGCAGGCGCGGCCCGACCCGCGAGATCAGCATGTGCGCCAGCGCGGTGCGCAGCGTGTCGGACAGCGGCTTGCCGGCGGCGGGCACGCCGATGCCGACCTCGTCGAGCCTGGCGTGCCAATCGCGCGCGACCGCGTCCTGCCAGGCCTGCGCGCTCTCATCCTGCACGCCCCAGTCGCCGGACTTCAGCGGGATGTCGCCGGTCATCGGCACCAGCAGGTCGACCTCGCGCGATTCGCCCGGCGCCAGCCGCATCGCGTAGACCAGCGCACCGGAGGCCAGCGCCTGCGGATCATCGACCGACGTCGTGGCCGGCAGCGTGCCGGCAGCCAGATGTTCGACCTCGAGCCCGGCATCGAACGCGGAGGCGAACACCTGCTGCGCCGGTTGCCGCGCGAACACGCGCGGGCGACCGTCGACGCTGACCTGGGTGGGCGTCAGCGCCAGTGCGCGCAGCGGGCTGTAGCCGCCGATCGTGTTGAGGAACTGGGCGGGCGGATTGACCTGCAGCGGCCGTACCGCCAGCGCCAGCCGGTAGTCGCGCGGCTGCGTGCCGGTGTTGGTCAGCCGGTAGCGCCCAACCAGCTGCGACTGCTCCGGCGTGCCGCGGGCGAAGCCGGTGACCTTCAACGCCAGCGCCGCGTGGGTCCATTCCACGCTGGGCATCGGCAGGTAGTCGTCCTGCAGCGACTGGCGGGCCTGCACATCGGCCCAGGTCAGCAGCGTGTCGTCCACCTGCACGAACGGCTCGATCGAAAAGCCGCCCTTGGCGACCTCGATCGCGCCATCCTCCCCGATCAGGCCCTGTTCGGTGCCGCCGTCGAGGCCGAGGATGGTCCAGTACGGCTGCTCGCCGCTGAAGCCGCGCGGCAGGCGGCCCTTCGGCAGATCGGCGGCGACCGCCTTGAGGAAGTCGTTGGGATGGCGGGAGAACGCCAGCGGCTGCACCTCGACTTCGCCCAGTGCGAAGCCCGCATCGGCGGCGGCGAAGTCGAGGCGGATGTAGCGCGCCTCCGCTTCGGGCAGCGACAGCCAGTCCAGATCGCCGCTGCGCCCCTGCGCACCGGCGACGGCGCGCACCTGCCGCCATTGCGCGCCGTCGTCAGACAGCGACACCGTGTAGTCCTGCGCGCGGCGGCCTTCCTGCCAGGCCAGGCGCAGGCCGCCGAACTCGCGCGTGCGGCCCAGATCGAGCTGCAGGGTCTGCGCACCCGCGCCCGGCGCCCACGCCGTGGCGCGGTCGCCATCGGTCGCCAGCGGCGCGTTGTCCGGCGTGCTGTCCGAGGTGGTCGCCGTGGAGGCCAGCGGCGCGCCGTCGTCGGCAGGCAGCGGCTCCAGCGTCAGCTCGTCGAAGCACACCGAGCCCTTGCCGCCGGCGTTGTTGTAGATCGTGAACTCGACCTTCTGGCTGGCGCGCAGCGTCCTGTCCGGATCCGGGCCCCAGGCCTTGTCGATGTGCCGCTTGCGGTAGCGCACCTCCTGCCACTGCGCCGGATAGTCGTAGCGCGGACGGTTGACCCACCACACGTTGTCGCCGCTGGCATCGATCAGCTTGAACTGCAGGTCGTTGGCCGGCGAATCGCCGCGCAGCCGGAAGCCGAAGCGATAGTTGTCCGGATACGTGAGCGGCAGATCGCGCTGGATGCCGACATGGCCGGACACGCCGTTGTAGTCGTAGTCCAGGCACAGCGCCTTGCCCTGCGCACCGTCGATCTGGCGCAGCGTGCCGGTGACCTGGTTGGAGGTCACCACCCGCCACGGGGCGATGTCCTCGAAATCGTCGAGCACGCGGACACCCTCATCCGTGCCGACCGCGCCCACCGCGGCGGTGTCGGTGCCGCAGCCACCCAGTGCCAGGCCCAGCGCGATCACCCCGAACACGGCGGACGGGCGATGGAATGCAGCGCGGGGAGCGCGCGTGGTCATGTCGGGATCGGCAGGCGCGGGATCGGCGCGGATGTCGAGGATCTTCATGGCGTGCGTGGTTCCAGGTGCGGGACGGGTGGGACGTGACGCGGGCAGTGGATGTCGATCGTTTTCCGATCGGATGCGGGCCGGTGGCGCGCGGACACACCTGCTCAGTGTCCGGCGCTCGCGACAACGCGCGGCGATGCTGCGCGAGCCTGCGTGGCCTTCAGGCATGTGCGGTGCCGTCCCTGGCAGCGCGTTGCGGAGTCAGGACAGTCCGCCCCGGCACTGCGCGCAGTGCTTTCCGCTGCGGCGCGCGGCAGCGCCGCGCAAGCGGATGTCCTCACCCCTTCACGCTGCCCAGGAGCAGGCCCTGGATGTAGTAGCGCTGCAGCAGCAGGAACAGCAGCAGCACCGGGATCACCGTGACCACGGCGCCGGCCATCATCATCTCCACGTCCATGATGTGCTCCCGCGACAGCGAGGCCAGCGCCACCGGCAGGGTGTACTGCTCCTGGTCGGTCAGCACGATCAGCGGCCACATGAAGTCGTTCCACGCGGCCATGAAGGTGAAGATCGCCAGCGTCACCAGCACCGGCTTGAGCATCGGCAGCACGATCTGGAAGAAGATCCGCCATTCGCCGGCACCGTCGATGCGCGCCGCTTCCAGCAGTTCATCCGGGATCGAACGCGCGTACTGGCGCACCAGGAAGATGCCGAACACGCCGGCCAGCGCCGGCAGGATCACGCCACCGAAGGTGTTGACCAGCCCGAGCTGCTTCATCAGCAGGAACAGCGGCAGCATCGCCACCTGGGCCGGGATCACCAGCGCGGCCAGCAGCACCTGGAACACCCGCTCGCGCCCGGCGAAACGCAGCTTGGCGAAGGCGTAGCCCGCCAGCGTGTTCACCAGCAGCGAGCCCAGCGTGATCGCGCCGGACACCAGCAGGCTGTTGGCGAAGTTGCGGGCCATGCCGGTGCGCCCGAACAGCGCGTGGTAGTTGTCCAGCGTGGTGTGCGACGGCAGCAGCGGCGGCGGGAAGCTGCTGGCCTCGCCGGTCGGCATGAACGACACCGACAGCATCCACAGCAGCGGCGCCAGACTGACCAGGGCCAGGGCCAGCAGCGCGCCGTTCACCAGCAGGGCATGCCAGCGCGTCTGGCCGACCTCGGCGCTCATACCAGCTCCTTCCTGCGCCCGATGCGCAGCATCATCGTGGTCACGCCGAGGATGATCAGGAACAGCAGGAAGGCCACGGCCGAGGCACGGCCGAGGTTCCACCACTTGAAGCCTTCCTCGAACATGAAATACAGCACGCTGACGGTGCTCTGCAGCGGGTCGCCGCGGGTCATCACGTAGGGCTCGGCGAACAGCTGGAAATAGCCGGACACGGTGATCACGCCGACCACAAGCAGCACCGGCCCGAGCATCGGCAGGGTGATGTGCAGGAACTGGCGCCAGCGCGAGGCGCCGTCGATGCGCGCGGCCTCGTACAGGTCCTGCGGAATCGCCTGCAGGCCGGCCAGGAAGATCACCATGTTGTAGCCGAAGTTCTTCCACACCGCGAACAGCATGATGGTCGGCATCGCCCAGCGCGGATCGCCGAGCCAGTCCACCGGCGCGATGCCGACATGGCCCAGCGCCCAGTTCACCAGGCCATAGCTGGTGTGGAACAGATAGCGCCAGATCACCGCCACCGCGACCAGGGTGGTCACCACCGGCGCGAACAGCGCGGTGCGGAACAGCGCCTTGAAGCGCGCCACCGGGGCGTTCAGCAGCAGCGCCGCGCCCAGCGACACGGCGATCGACAACGGCACGCCGACGATCACGAAGTAGGTCGTGTTCCACAGCGACTTCCAGAACATCGAAGTGCCGAGCAGGTCGATGTAGTTGTCGAAGGCGACGAAGCGCAGGTTGCGGCTGTCGGCCAGGGCGTAGAGATCGAAGTCGGTCAGGCTCAGGGCCAGTGCCGACAGCACCGGCAGGCCGAAGAACAGGCCGATCACCAGCAGTGCGGGCCCGGCGAACAGCCAGCCGGCGAGCGAGCGGTTCATGGCCTGCCCTCCCCGGCCGCGGCGGCGGCCGCCTCGCGGTCGCGCTGCTGCATCCAGCGGCGCTTGGCCAGGATCGCATCGACGCGCGCATCGAGCTGGCGGACCGCGGCGTCCTGCGACTGGCCGCCGCGCACCACCTGTTCGGTGACGATGCGCATCTCCTGCACGATCCGCTCCCATTCCAGCACCTTCGGCGCCGGCTTGACCCGTTCCAGCTGGTCGCGGAACGCGCGCGCCAGTTCGTCCTGCGCCAGCGCCGGGTGTTCCCAGGTGCTGCGCCGCGGCGGCAGGTTGCCGATCATGGCGTGGAAGCGCTGCTGGATGTCGGGCTGCGACAGGAATTCGACCAGTTTCCAGGCCGCCTGCTTGCGCTGCGAGCCGCGGAACAGGACCAGGCTGGTGCCACCGGCGATGCCGGCGCCCGGGCCATCGGGCCCGGGCAGCGGCATCGTGCCCCACTGGTCGGCCAGCGCGGCCGGCTGGCGCTTGCGGAACTCGCGGATGTTCCAGGGACCGGACAGGTAGAACGCATAGAACCCGTTGAAGAACTCGTCCCAGACGTTGGAGATCTGGGTTTCCGACATCTTCGGCGCCCAGCCCTGCTCGAACATGTTCGCGTAGAAGCCGAGCGCGCGGCGGAAACCCGGGCTTTCGAAGTTGCCGTAACCGTCATCGTCGCGCAGCAGCGGGTCGTCCTGCTGCAGCGCGAACGAGAGCTGCTGCTCGAATTCGTTGAGCGGCATCAGTACCGCGTAGCGGCGTGGTCCACCCTGTTGCGTGATCGCGGCCATCGCCCGCTCCCACTCGGCCCAGGTAGCCGGCGGCGCGTCGAAACCGGCCTGGCGAAGCAGGTCCTTGCGGTAGTACAGCAGGCGCGTATCGACGTACCACGGCACCCCGAGCAGCGTGCCGTCGATCACGCTGGTGTCCCAGATGCCGGGGAAATAGTCGTCGGGCTCGACCACCGCCGACGCATCCACGTAGGGCTGCAGCGGCTCCAGCGTCTGCAGCGCAGCGAACTCGGGAATCCAGGTGTTGCCGAGCTGGCAGACGTCGGGCAGCGCATCGGCGGCGAACGCGGTCAGCAGCTTCTCGTGCGCGGCCGTCCACGGAATCTGCTGGATCTCCACCCGGATGCCCGGATTGTCGCGCTCGAACTCGGGGATCAGCTCGGCCACCACCTCGGCCTCGCGGCCCATCGCCCAGAAGCGCACCACCTCGGTGTCGGCATCGCCACGCGTGCAGCCGCCCAGCAGCAGCGCCAGCAGCAGGCAGGCGCCAACGCGGAACCGACCACGGCGCGGGCGGGCGCTCACTGGTTCTGCGACCGCTCGCTGGTGGCCTGCTGCTTCTGTCCCTCGGCTGCGGCCGCGCGCGACTCGGCCATGCCCAGCGCACGGGCGGCCGCTGCATTCGGGTTCGCCTGGTAAGGCTCGCTGGCCTCGTCTTCCGGGGTCAGCCAGCCGCCACGGAAGCCGGCCCGCTCCAGGCCGGTGCGGATGTACGGGCTCTTCTTCATCACTTCCCAGACGAACTCGTTCCGGTAGTTGGCGATCATGGTCAGGATCGGGCCCTGGTCGATGCCGATGTAGTCGCTGGCCACCCAGCCCCGGCCCGGCACGCGGCGGCCGGTCTTCAGCGGGATCTCGTAGTCGAAGCTGGGGTTGAACGAATCGAGGAAGCCGTAGCTGGAATACAGGTAATCGCCGAAGCGGCGGTGCATTTCCTCGGTCGCCGGGATCACCACCTCGGGCGCGAACACCAGCGAGGAGATCGCCGCGGTCGGGGCGATGGTGCCGTCGTCGAAGTTCTCGCGCAGGCCGGCGCCGCGCGAGGAGTAATGGCGGAACTCGCGCTCCTCGCCGTTGTAGAGCTGGCGCGTGTTCTGCGGGCCATCGCCGGCGGTCAGGCCCCACACGTTCTCGCCGTACTCCTTCCACTTCATCGGGTTGGCGATCGCGTATTCGCGATGCGCCAGCGCCGCGCGGCGGCTGTTGAGGAAGTAGTCGATCCCGCGCTCGCGCATGTACTGGTCCTGGATGTCGCGGTAATCGATCCAGACATGGCTGTACTGGTGGCCGAACAGCGGGCCGAAGCTCAGGTATTCCTGGCCGTAGTACACGCCCCAGTCGTGGTTGTAGGTCCGCGTCCACACCGTCCACGCATCCGGGCTGACCGGATGGCTGGGCGAGCCCAGCGCCAGGATGTACAGCAGCATGGCCTCGTTGTAGCCCATCCAGTCATGGGTGATGAACCCGCTTTCCGGGAACCAGCCCATCGACACCAGCGGGTCGCGGATCTGCAGCCAGTTCCAGTCCACGCGCTTGTACAGCACGTCGGCCAGCTGCCGGATCTCCTTCTCGCGCGGGTCGTCTCCGTCGTAATACGCCTGCGCGAACAGCACGCCCATCATCAGCAGCGCGGTGTCCACGCTCGACAGCTCGACCCAGCTGTCGTAGCGGTGGCCGTTCTGCATGTCGAGGAAGTGGTAGTAGAACCCCTTGTACGCGCCCTTGCCGGTGGCCTGCGGCCCCTGCGGGATGTCGCGGAAGAAGCGCAGCGTGGTCAGGGTGCGGTCGACCGCCTGGGTGCGGCTGACCCAGCCGTTCTCGATCCCGATCGGATACGCGGTCAGCGCATAGCCCACCGACGCGATGCTGGCGAACGGACGCGACGGATAGCGGTCCGGGGTCAGGCCGTTGACCTCGTTGGTCGTGTCCCAGAAGAACTGGAAGGTGCGGCGCTCGATGTCGCGGAACAGCGGCGGCAGTTCGGGGCGCGGCGGTCGTTCGGGCAGCACGGGTTCGATCAGGATCACGTCCGGTTTGGGCGGCGGCGGCGGCAGCGACTCCGCCGGCGGCTGGGGTGGCTCCCGCCCGCAGGACGCGAGCAGCAGGGCCATCGCAATCGTCGCCAGCAGCAGTCTGGCCTTTCCACGCATGCCTTCCCTCACTCCCCTTCCTCCACTCGTTTCATGAAAACCCCGGCCGATCGTCCGGCCGGGGCTGGAGCGCTTTACCAGTGCAGGCCGAACGACAGCTTGAAGGTCCTCGGCAGGTTGGCAAGGATCTCATTGTTGGAGCGCTCGCCGAAACTCGGATTCGGGACCAGCACCCCGTTCTGCACATCGCCGCGGTTGGTGTTGAAGTTGACGTAGCTGCGGTCGTTGGTGACGTTGAACACGTCGCCGCGGATGCGCAGCTTCAGGTCGGTGCCGGTATCCCATTCCTTCTGCACGGCCAGGTCCAGCTGGCGCTGGCGGGACGGGCTGAAGTACAGGGTCTCGAAGTAGCCGTTGGCGCAGCCGTCGATGAAGTAGCAGTTCAGCGCGTCCTTGCCCGGGGCCGACGCCACGGTCAGCTTGGCGGAGAACTGCAGGCCCCAGTACTGGGCGATGCCGGTGGCGACGAAGCGATGCTTGGAGATGCCGACCGAACGCACGAACTGCACGTTGTCCAGGTCCGGGTAGTCGAACGAATAATGTTCGTCGCTGTTGGCCGCGTTGCCGCGGTTCTCCTTGGCGTCGCTGTAGGTGTAGGCCAGGGTGACGCCCCACGGCGACTCATCGGTGAACGGCTTGTCCAGCGACAGCAGCAGCTGGGTGATCCGGGTCTCGACGGCGTTGTCGGCCAGGATCAGGTTGCCGTAGCCGGGCAGCGGCTGGTCCCAGGGCGAGCCGCCGAAGCTCGTGCCCGGCGGGTGGTAGCTGCCGTCCGGGCGACGGTTGCCCAGGGTAAACAGGATGCCGTCGTGGCTTTCGATGTAGGCCACCGCGGCCGAGGTGTTCCAGTCGTGGCCACCGAGGCTGACGATGTTGCGCATGCCCAGGCTCAGCTGGTCCGAATACGGCACCTTGAGCTCGTTGTTGATCAGGTCGACCTCGGCACCGGAGCGGTCGGGGCCGGCGATCAGCGCATAGAGGTTCTCGCGGTCGTAATAGGCCGGATCCCACGCGATGCAATTGCCCGCGCCGACCGTGCACGCATGGTTGGGCGAACTGAACTGGTAGGTGAAGCTCGGGAACGCGCCCTTCGAGCGCTCCAGCGCCAGGTAGTCGAACACGTTGCGGTCGTAGGCACGGCCGGCGCCGCCGAAGATCACGTGGCGCTGGTCGCCGAACAGGTCGTAGGAAAAGCCCAAGCGCGGCTGCCAGGCGTCCTTGAACGGCTTCCGGTTGCTGCCGGTGCTGATGTAGTCGTTGTAGTCGTAGCTGACGTTGGGATTGTTGATGTTGGGCCAGCCGCGCAGCGCGTCGACCACGCCCTGCGGGGTCACGAAATCCTCCCAGCTGGACGACTTCTCGTAATCCCAGCGCAGGCCGAGGTTCAGCTGCAGCTTGTCGGTGACATCCCAGTCGTCCTGTATGTAGATGCCGAACTGCTTGTTGTCGGACTGGATGTCGCGGCTGCCCGAGTAATCGGGCGCGAACTGGACCTCGTACGGGATCATCGACGCCAGCGCGCTGTTGCCCGCGATGAGGTTGGCGTAGTAGTCGTAGCGGAACTGCGGGTTGTACGGCTGCTGTTCGAACGAGTTGAGTTCGATGTCCTTGTACTTCACGCCGATCTTGATGGTGTGGCGGTCCCAGCCGTTGAAGGTCAGGTCGTTCTGGAAGCCCCAGCCCTTCTGGCCCTTGTTCTGGAAATCCGCGCCGCCGCCGAGGTTGAGGAAGGCACCGGTGCGGGTCGCGCCCGGGCCCTGGGTCCAGCCGACGATCTGCTGGCCGTTGACCAGGTTGATCGCGCGCGGGTTGAACGTATCGTCCTCGTAGGTCAGGTGCATGTCGTTCAGCCAGTCGGCCGAACTGAACTGCCAGCGCAGGTCGTAGCGCGTGCTGTCGTTGTTGTTGGTCTTGCCGTAGGCCTCGCTGTTGGGCCCGTTGCCGATGTCGGTGATCTCGCTTTCCTTGCGCTGCTTGGTCGACAACTCGATCAGATGGTTGTCGCCGGCCTGCCAGGTCAGCTTGCCGAACCACAGGTCCTGGTTGAACGGGACCGTGACGGTGTTGAGGTACTGGGCCAGCTCGGGCGTCAGGTCCGCGGCGTTGAGGTTGTTGTCGGTGCGCACGGTGCGCGGCCGGTCGAACTCCTTGGCCTCGTAGGTGACGAAGAAGAACAGCTTGTCGCGGATGATCGGGCCGCCGAGCGCGGCGCCGTACTGGGTTTCGCCGGACGGGCTCTTGAAGCCCTGGGCTTCCTCGATCGGGGTGCTTTCGCGCCAGTCCGGGGTGCCGGTCTTGTCCCAGAAGAAGTCGCCGCTGAACTCGTTGGTGCCGGACTTGGTCACCGCGGTGACCGCCGCGCTGCTGATCTGGTCGTACTCGGCCTTGTAGTTGGAGGTGATGACCTTGTACTCGCCGATCGCCAGCTGCGGGAACGGATTGCCCTGGCTCTGGGTCTGGCCGCTGATGCCGCCGGCCAGCGTGTAGCTCTTCTGGCCCACGCCATCGATGAACACGTTGACGCCGTTGGCGCTCTGCGCGCCGCTCTTGAGCTGGGTGCTGCTGTTGGAGCGGGTCTCGAAGACCATGCCCGGGACGGTGTCGGCGAAGGCCAGGAAGTTGCGCGAGGCCTGCGGCAACGCCTCGATCTGGCGCTGGGTGACGTAGGTCGCCACTTCGGAGGTCTTGGTCTCGACGGCGGCGGTCGCGGTGACCTGGACCGTGTCCAGCGTGGTCGCATCGCCGGTCGCGCCGGTCTCGGCCACGCCACCGACGCCCAGGTTCAGGGTCGCCGTCTGGCCGACCTGCACGGTCAGTTCCTGCGTGTTGGTCTGCCCGGCGGACTCGACCTGGATCCGGTAACGGCCAGGCGGCAGGCCCGCCACCGAGTAGCCGCCATTGGCCGAGGAGCGCACGCTGCGGGTCAGGCCGGTGGCGGTGTTGGTCACGGTGACCGTCGCATCGCCGGCCGGGGTCGAATCGGCCATCACCTGGCCACGGATGGTCGCGCCGGTGCTCTGGGCGAACGCGGGCGCTGCACCCAGCACCAGGCAACTGGCGAGGGCCACGGTCAGCAGCGTGCGGTGCGGCGCTTTGTGGTTCGGGTTCATCGGGGTTCTCCCTCCCAGGAGATGGTGCAGCTTGGTCATGGTGGTGCTCGTCAGTTCCGTTCGGCATGCTCCGGCGGAAGCGATGCACCGGTATCGGCGCTGGACTGGCGGACGACCAGCTCCGGCTCCAGCACCTGGTGGTCGGGATCGAGCGTCTCGTCCGACTCCAGCTGCAGCAGCAATCGCGTCAGGGCTTTTCCGCCGAGTGCGGCGATACTCACTCGCATCGTCGTCAACGACGGGTGAACGACGCGCGCCAGCGGGATGTCGTCGAAGCCCGCCAGTGCGATGTCGTCCGGCACCCGCACGCCCGCCTGCGCGAACGCGTACAGGCACCCGAGCGCCATCATGTCGTTCGCCGCGAACACCGCATCCGGCAGCGTGCCGGCCTGCAGGATCGTCCTGCCCGCACTCTGGCCGGATGCTTCGTCGAACCGCCCCGGATACGCGACGCCCTCCGCACCGGCCTGGCCGGCGATCGCGTCGCGGAACCCGCGCAGGCGCTCGCGCGCGTCGTGGTTGGTGTCCGGCCCGCCGATGAAGGCGATGCGCCGGTGACCGAGGTCGAGCAGGTGCCGGGTCATCGCCAGCGCCCCGGCATGGTTGTCGATGCCCAGCGACGACCACAGAGGATCGGCCTGACGGGTATTGATCAGGACCGCAGGCAGCGTGTCGGGAAGGTTGTCGGCCAGGAATCCCGGAACATCGGCATAGGGCGACATCACCAGCAGGCCGTCGACGCGGCCACGCATGGTGCGCAGCGCGGCGGCCTGCTCATCCGGCTCGCCGTGGTAGCTGGACAGCAGCAGGTGCCGGCCACGCGAGCGGGCGACGGCATCGATGCCGCGGATCAGTTCCGAGAAGAACTCGCCGTGCAGGTCCGGGAGGACCACGCCGATGGTCTGGGTGCTGCGGCTGGACAGGCTGCGCGCGGCGGCATGCGGGCTGTAGCGCAGGCGCCGCGCCACCTCGAGGACGGTCTGACGGACCGGTTCGGCCACGTTGCTGTGCCCGTTGAGCGCCCGCGAAACCGTCGCCACCGAGACCTGGGCCTCGCGTGCGACATCGCGGATCGTGACCGCCTGACGTCCCATCCTGCGTCCTCTTCCATGCCGGGTGCGACCGGCGGCCGCAATGTAACCGTTTTCAGCCACGATAGCGAACGACCCGGATGTCGGCATGAAACCCGATCCGGATCAACAACTTGAGATCGATTGCCGCTGTTGCGGCGCAGCATCGGCGCGGCGATTGTCGCGCCGCGCTGTCCTTCGGACAATCACGGTCGCTCCCGCGATGCGCGCTCAGGACAACACACACCTGAAAGGACGTACCTCGGTGCGCGTGTAGACCCCGGCGGCCACGTAGGGATCGGCGTCGGCCCAGTCGCGCGCCTCCTGCAGCGAGGCGAAGCGCGCGATCACCACGCTGCCACTGAAACCGGCAGGCCCCGGATCCTCGGCATCGATCGCAGGACACGGCCCGGCGACCAGCAGCCGGCCCTGGTCGTGCAATGCCTGCAGTCGCGCAAGATGCTGCCCGCGCACCGACAGGCGCCGTTCCAGCACTGCGTCCCCGTCGTATCCCTCGATCACATACCAGCGCATGCGCTCATCCTCGTGCCCGCCGCGCATTCTGTGCCGGCCCGGCTTGACGCTTGCCAACCGGCGCGTCCCATGCCGCTGGACAGCCGCTGGCGCAGGCCTTACGCTTGACCCCACATGCGGCCGGAAGCAGCGGCCCGTCGGCTCCAAGGCCTCCTCCGCGCAGGAACGCCGACCTCCCGACGACCGACCCGCTGATTCGCCCCCCGCAGCAGACGACCTCCCCGGCTGTCGGCCACCGCCTCCCCCTGCGGTGCCCAAGCCTGTTTTTGATGTGCATGTTGCGGCTCCCGTCCGGTGACGGAGGCAGCCGCCTCCGCAGGTGGCGACAGTTCCGTACGCATGACTGTCCGCGCTGCTCCCGGGCATGGCTTCCGAGTAGATGAGTTCCGAAACCGCGCAAGACGCGATCCCGACAACCCAGGCGCCGTCCGTACCGCTCCAGCACGAAATGCCGCTGGCGCTGGTGCATGGGCAGCCCGTCCTGCAGATTCCGCAGGACCTCTACATCCCGCCGGATGCGCTGGAAGTCATCCTCGATGCCTTCGAGGGCCCGCTGGACCTGCTGCTGTACCTGATCCGCCGCCAGAACCTGGACATCCTGGACATCCCCGTCGCCGAGATCACCCGGCAGTACGTGGACTACATCAACGTCATGCAGGAGCTGCGCTTCGAACTGGCGGCCGAATACCTAGTCATGGCGGCGATCCTGGCCGAAGTGAAGTCGCGGATGCTGCTGCCGCGACCGGTCAGCGAGGATGGCGACGAGGCCGATCCGCGCGCCGAACTGGTGCGCCGGCTGCAGGAGTACGAACGCTTCAAGCAGGCGGCCGAGGACCTGGACGCCCTGCCCCGGCAGGACCGCGACACCACGCCGGTGCAGGCCGACGTCCCGGACCGCCAGGCGATCCGCCTGCCCCCGCCGGTGGACCTGCGCGAGATGCTGATGGCGCTGTACGACGTGCTCAAGCGCGCCGAGCTGTTCAGCGGACACGCGATCAAACGCGAGGCGCTGAGCGTGCGCCAGCGGATGGGCGATGTGCTGGCACGGCTGGACGACGGCCGCTTCCACCGCTTCGAATCGCTGTTCACCGCCGAGGAAGGCAAGCTCGGCGTCCTGGTCACCTTCCTGTCGCTGCTGGAACTGGCCAAGGAACAGTTGCTGGACATCGTCCAGGACGCACCGCTGGCGCCGATCTACGTCAAGTCGCTGGCGATCGGCAACACCAACGAACCGCTGCAGTTCCACAGCGAGTTCGACGAAGGCACCGACGCCGGCGAACCGGTCGACAACTGATGTCCCCTTTCCTCGAGTCAACGCACCCGCAATGGACCAAGCGCTGATCACCCGCATCGTCGAGGCCGCCCTGCTGGCGGCCAACCAGCCGCTGGCCCTGGCCCAGCTGCACGGGCTGTTTCCCGAAGAGGAACCGGCGCCGCCGGGCAGCGTCGAGCGCGCGCTCGACCTGCTGCGCGAAGGCTGCGCGGACCGCGGCGTCGAACTGATCGAGGTGGCCTCCGGCTTCCGCTTCCAGGTCAAGGCCGACGTGCACGCCTGGGTCGCGCGGCTGTGGACCGAACGCAAGACCCGCTACACCCGCGCCACGCTCGAAACCCTGGCCCTGATCGCCTACCGCCAGCCGATCACCCGCGGCGAGATCGAACAGGTACGTGGCGTGGCGGTCAGCAGCAACATCATCCAGGCGCTGGAAGAACGCGAGTGGATCCGCGTGGTCGGCCATCGCGACGTGCCGGGCAGGCCCGCGCTGTTCGGCACGACCAAGGTCTTCCTCGATTACTTCGGCCTGAAGCGGCTGGACGAACTGCCGCCCCTGTCCGAACTGAAGGACATCGGCGAACTGGAACCGCAGCTGCCGCTGGACCCGGATACCGTCCCGCCCACCGCCGGCATCGGCGGCGAGGATGCGGACCCCGGCATCGCGGACCCGGCGCAGGGCGCCGATGCGGACGCCGCCAGCGATGCGGCGCCGACGCAGCACACGCCGGACGATGCCGGCACCCGCACTGACGACGACGCCCCGCGCGCCGCCGCCGATGAACCACCGGATGCGCAGGCCGATGCCGACGCAGCCGACCGCGACACGACACCGGGCACCGACGTGCCCGACGCTACCCACGACACCCAGGCCACGGAAGACACCGATGGCCGGAGCACCCACTGATGAATGATTCAACCCCACGCAAGTCCCTCGGCAAACTGTCGCTGAAGCGCGGCGACGACACCGCTGCCTCCGCCAAGCTCGAGGAGCGCCTGCACAAGGTCCTGGCCCAGGCCGGACTCGGCTCGCGGCGCGCGCTCGAACAGCGCATCGCCGACGGCCTGGTCAAGGTCAACGGCGAGACCGCCCAGATCGGCCAGAGCATCCGCAGCGGCGACCGCGTCGAACTCGACGGCAAGGGCTTCGTCGCCTCGGCGCTGACCGAGCCGGCGCGCCTGCTGATCTACAACAAGCCCGAAGGCGAAGTGACCACCCGCGAGGATCCCGAAGGCCGGCCGACGATCTTCGAAGCGCTGCCGCCGCTGAAGGGCGCGCGCTGGATCGCGATCGGTCGCCTCGACATCAACACCACCGGCCTGCTGCTGCTGACCACCGATGGCGAACTCGCCAACGCGATGATGCATCCGTCCTACGAGGTCGAGCGCGAGTACGTCTGCCGTGTGCGTGCCCCGGAAGGCGAAGAGACCGTGTCCGACGCGATCGTCGACCGCCTCGCCCGCGGCGTGGCGCTGGAAGACGGCCCGGCCAGGTTCGACCAGGTCGAACGCATCGGCGGCACCGATTCGCACGACTGGTTCAAGGTCGTGGTGAAGGAAGGCCGCAACCGCGAAGTGCGTCGCCTGTGGGAATCGCAGGGCTGCCAGGTCAGCCGGCTCAAGCGCGTGCGCTACGGCAAGATCGCGCTGCCGCGCGAACTGCTGCGCGGCCAGTCGCATGAAGTGGTGGCGACCCAGGTCGATGCGCTGCGCAAGGAACTGGCGCTGGACGACAGCATCGATTCCACGCTGACCCTGCAGCCGGTGATCGGCCAGCGCCGCGCGTCCAAGTCCACGGTGCATCTGGGCCGCGACGGCGGCCGCGGCCAGGCCTACGTCAACGGCAACAACACCGCCGACGAAGGCCGTGAGCTGCGTCGTTTCGACCATGTCCGCGAGGACCGTCGCGGCGGACGCGGCGGCAACAAGAAGCCGCACGGCGGCCTGACCGTCAGCGGCGAAGCGGCCGCGCAGCAGTCGCAGAAGCCGTTCAAGCAGCGCAAGGACAAGGGCCTCAAGCCGCTTCCCGAGGGCAATCCGGCCGCGTTCCGTACCTGGTACGTGCCGGACGGCGTCAGCACCGGCCCCAGCGGCCATCGCAATGCCGGTCCGAAGAAGCCGTACTACGGCAAATCCGGCGCAGGTGCCGGCGCGGGCGGACCGGGTGGTGGTGGCGGTGGCCAGGGCCAGCCGCGCAAGCCGCGTCCTTACGGCCATCCCGGCAACGCGCCGCATTTCCCGTCCGACCACGCCACGCCGGGTGCATTCCCGGGCAACGAGCGCGGCCGTGGTCCGCGTCCTGCCGGCGGCGGTCGCCCTGGCGGTCCGGGTGCCGGTCGCCCCGGTGGCGGCCCCGGCGCCGGGCGTCCGGGCGGCGGCCACGGTGCAGGCCGTCCCGGCGGCGGCGGTCCGGGCGCGGGACGTCCGGGCGGCGGCGGGCACGCTGCAGGTCGTCCCGGTGGCGGCGGTCCAGGCGCTGGGCGCCCGGGCGGCGGCCGGCCCGGTGGTGGCCCGCGTCCCGGCGGTCGCCCCGGTGGCGCGCCGCGCGGCGGCAACCGTGGGCCGCGCGGCCAGGGCTGATCTCCGCCGCATCACGCACGGATCCAGACCGCTCGATGTCCTCGTTCGACCATGACCTGCTGGTCGTCGGCGCCAGCTTCGGCGGCGCCGCGTGCGCGATCGCCGCGGCATCGGCCGGGCTGCGCGTCTGCGTGCTCGAACGCAAGCAGGACCCGGGCGCGCGCCTGCATACCACCGGCATCATCGTGCGCGAGGCGGCCGAGCAGACCCTGCTCGGCCAGGCGCCCGCCGAGTGCCTGCAGCGGGTCGAGCGCGTGCGCCTCTATGCGCCATCCCTGCGCGACATCGCGCTGGCCGCGCCCGGCTACTACTTCCTGACCACCGATACGCCGGCGCTGATGCGCTGGCTGGCCGCGCAGATCCCGGTGCATGGCGCCGAGCTGCGCCTGGGAACCTCGTTCACCACCGCGACCCGCGACGGCGATGGCTGGCAGGTGCCGGGGGTCGGGCGCGTGCGCTGGCTGGTCGGCGCCGATGGCGCGCGCTCGCGCGTGGCCGAACGCACCGGCCTGGCCCCGGTGCGCGACTTCCTCTACGGGGTCGAGTACGAGTTCGCAGGCCTGACCCTGCCCGAACCCGATGCCCTGCACTGCTTCGTCAGCCGCCGCTTCGCCCCGGGCTACATCGGCTGGATCGCACAGAATCCCGCAGGCGTGCAGGCCGGGCTGGCGCTGCGCCACGATGCCCGCCGTGCGCGGCTGCCCGACATCGCCGGTTTCCTTGCGCGGGTCGGGTCGCGGGTCGGCCTGCCGGAAGGACGCAAGCCGGACGCGATCCGCGCCGGGCTGATTCCATGCGGCGGCCCCGTGTCGCCGCTGGCGCGCGCGGGCGTGATGCTGACCGGCGACGCGGCCGGCATCGTCTCGCCGGTCACCGCAGGCGGCATCCATTCGGCCTGGGCGCACGGCTGGGCGATCGGCGAAGCCGCTGCGGCGCATGCGCGTGGCGAAGGGCCATCGCCGGAGCAGGTGGCCGATGCCAGCGCACCGCGCTTCCGGAAAAAAAGGCTGCTTCGCTGGGCCTTCGACCATCTGCAGATGGACTGGCCGTTCGACCTGCTGCTGCACTCCGCGCCGCTGCGCTGGGCCGCCGAACAGGTCTACTTCCACCGCCGCGGCATGCGCTGACCGCGCGCACGGGCGGGCGCGGATCGCCGCGCGGTATCAGCGCGGCTCGATCACGAAGTTGCCGACGCCCACGCCGATGTCCCAGCCACGCCCGGTGCCCGCCAGGGCCAGCGACACCTCGCCCTTGGTCACGACCTGGGCCTTGCTCGACTTCACCGCGCCGGCATGCGCCTCGGCCGCAGCGTAGGTGCCCAGCGTCTCGTTGATGCTCTTCACGCTGGAGAACTCGCCGGTACCGTTCTCGATCGTCGACTTGCCGAACGTGATGCCGCCGCCCTTGGCGCTGATCTTCACCGGCAGGCTGCTGCCGTTGTCGCAGGTGATCGTGCCGGTGCCGGACGCGGTCTTGTAGAACGCCGACCAGCCCGAGAGGTTGAAGCGCAGCTGGCAGTCCAGGTCGCGCGCCTGGGCGAGCGGCGCGGCGGCGAGCAGGACGATGGCAGCCAGCAGTGCGCGCTTCTTCGTGGTCATGACGGGCTCCGCATTCAAGGACTGGAAACGCGGCGAGCATAGCAATGCGTCGCGTCACGCATGCGTCGTTTCGACCGCCGCCGCGCCGGCGATCCTGCTTCCGTTCATGCGGCTTACCGATCGCGCCGATCCCGGCGCCGGCGCGCGGGCCCAGCCATGAGCGCGGATCAGCCGGGCAGGCCCGCATGGTGCCGCGCCCACTGCAGCAGCGGCTGCAACGGCAGCGCACCCGACTGCCGGGCCAGTTCGCGGCCATCGCGGAACAGCACCAGCGAGGGAATGCTGCGGATGCCGAAACGGCTGCCCAATCCAGGCTCCGCCTCGGTATCGACCTTGGCCAGCCGCAGGTGCGGCTCAAGCAGCGGCGCCGCCTGCGCATAGGTCGGCGCCATCGTCCTGCACGGGCCGCACCACGGCGCCCAGAAATCGACCAGCAACGGCAGGCCGGAGCGCAGCGCGTGCGCGTCGAAGCCCGCGGCGGTCAGGGCGAACGGCTGACCGGGAAACAGCGGCTTGCGACAGCGGCCGCAGACCGGCGCATCGCCGATGCGGGCGCGCGGAACCCGGTTCAGCGCATGGCAGTGCGGGCAGGCGAGCTGGATCGGATCGGCGCTCATCGGATGACCTCGAGACGGGAAGGACACAGCATCGCCCAATCCGCGTGCGCCGGCGTGACCGCCCGCATGCCGCGTTCACCCCTGTCGCGGAACGCCGGGACCGCGCGCGACGGCGCGCCCGCCGCATCCGCTCAGCGCAGTTCGAACGCGTCCGCGTCCAGCATCGCCGGGAAACGCTCCCGATGCGCGGCCAGCGCCGCTGCCGAGATCGTGCTGGTCACCACCTGCTCGCGCTCGCGGATCTCCACCTGCGGCTGGCCGAGGAAATCGATCACCGCGCTGTCGCCGCTGTAATGCAGGTCGTTGCCGTCGACGCCGACCCGGTTGACCGCGGCCACGTAGCACAGGTTCTCGATCGCGCGCGCGCGCAGCAGGGTCTTCCACGGATAGGCCCGCGCCGACGGCCAGTTGGCGACGAAGAGCTGCAGGTCGAAATCCATCGCATCCGGGCGCTCGACGCCATGGCGGTTGCGGCAGAACACCGGGAAGCGCAGGTCGTAGCAGACCTGCGGATTGATCCGCCAGCCCTTCCACTCCACGGTCAGCCGCTCGCGGCCGGCCGCGTAGCGCTTGTGCTCGCCGGCATAGCGGAACAGGTGGCGCTTGTCGTACCACTGCAGGCCGCCATCGGGCGTGGCCCACAGCATCCGGTTGAACACGCCATCGGCCGTGCGCAGCTGCGCGCTGCCGGTCACCGCGGCGCCGAGCCGGGCCGCCTGTTCGCGGATCCAGGCCACGGTCGGGCCGTCCATGCCTTCGGCACGGTCGATCGCGTCGTTGGAGAAGCCGCTGGTGAAGGTTTCCGGCAGGATCACCAGGTCGGTCGTGCCGGCCAGCGGCGCCAGCAGCGCGCCGTAGTAGTCGCGGTTGGCGGCCGGGTCGTGCCAGCGGGTGTCGCCCTGGACGAGGGAAATGCGGAGGTCCTGCATGCGCGTGCGCTTCGTGGGGTCAGGACGACAAGGCTAACCGGCGCGGGCCTTCCGGCGCGAGCGGAAGGCGAGCACCAGAATGCCGACCAGGGCAACCAGGCTAAGCAGCGAGAACCAGCCTGATCCGGTGCCCAGGCCATTGCCCAGCATGCCGATGCACCAGGCCATCCAGAGCACGGACTCGCAGATGCCATCGCGCACCGAATGGCCGCGCCGAAGACGGAAGGGCCGGTGTGCACGCAGTTGCGGTGCGAACGCCAGCACCGCCAGGCGCGAGGTCATCAGCAGCAGGGCGAGCCCGGCCACGACGAGGACCAGAAGATCCAGATGTCCAGAAAGTCCATTCGCCATTGCGATGCCTCCATGCATCCGGTTTGATTCAGAGCCCGCGCAGCCGCTCGATCGCCGCGTCCAGCGTCGCCTCGTTCTTGGCGAAGCACAGCCGGGCCAGGCGCTGGCCGGCCGGCGGCGCCTCGTAGAACGGCGACAGCGGGATCGCGGTGACGCCGTGCTCGATGGTCAGCCAGCGCACGAATTCATGGTCCGGCAGGTCGCTGACGGCCGAGTAGTCGACCAGCTGGAAATAGCCGCCCGGCACCGGCAGCGGCTTGAGCCGCGTACCCAGCAGCTGCTCGCGGAAACGGTCGCGCTTGGCCTGGTAGAACGCGCCCAGCTGCTCGTCGTGTTCGGGCTCGTCGCGGATCATCGCGGCGAACGCATGCTGGGCCGGCGCGAAGGTGCAGAACACGTTGTACTGGTGCACCTTGCGGAACTCCGCGCTCAGCGCCGGCGGCGCGATCGCGTAGCCGATCTTCCAGCCGGTGCAGTGGTAGGTCTTGCCGAAGCTGGAGATGACGAAGGCGCGCGCGGCCAGCGCCGGCCAGCGCAGCACCGATTCGTGGCGGCGGCCGTCGAACACGATGTGCTCGTAGACCTCGTCCGAGATCAGGGTGATGTCGGTGCCGTCCAGCAGCGCCGACAGCGCCAGCATGTCGCCCTCGCCGAACATCGCGCCGGACGGGTTGTGCGGGGTGTTGATGATCAGCGCCCGCGTCCGCGGCGAAACCGCCGCACGCACCCGGTCCCAGTCGACGGCGAAGGTCTGCGGATCCAGCGGCACATGCACGGCGCGCGCGCCGGCCAGTTCGATCGCAGGGTCGTAGCTGTCGTAGGCGGGATCCAGCACGATCACCTCCTCGCCCGGGCGCACCACCGCGTGGATCGCGTTGAACAGCGCCTCGGTGGCGCCGCTGGTGACGGTGACCTCCGTGTCCGGATCGACGCTGCGGCCGTAGCAGCGCAGCGCCTTGCTGGCGATGGCCTCGCGCAGCGGGGCGACGCCGGTCATCGCCGCGTACTGGTTGTGGCCGGCCCGCATCGCCTTGTCCAGTTCGTCGACCAGCCGCTGCGGCACCGCGAAATCGGGGAAGCCCTGGCCCAGGTTGACCGCGCCGTGCTCGGCCGCCAGCTGCGACATCACGGTGAAGATGGTGGTGCCCACGCGGGGCAGCTTGGTCGGCGGGGTCTGGTACATCGGCGGTTCCGTGCGGCGGCGTGAGCGGCGAAGTGTACGCAATGCGCACGGCCGGCGATCATGCGCCATGGCGCAGACAGGCATTCCCGATCCGCATGTACTGATGCAGGCCTACCTGGCCGCGCGCTACCGGGTGCAGCTGGAGGGGCAGTGGCAGCCGATCACGATCGGTGCACCGGCGCCGGTGCGGCTGCGCCGCCATGTCGCGCACGCGCCCTGTGCGCTGCTGACCGCGTTCAATCCAGGTTCGCTCGTGCACGAGGAGGCCGACAACCGGCGTGCGGATGCGGCCTTGCAGGCGGCACTCGATGCGGCCTGCGGGCAACGCCTGCCGAGCCTGGCCAGCGCGGACGATGGTCAATGGCCGGAACCTGGCTGGCTCGCGGTGGGCCTGACGCCGCAGGCCGCGGACACCCTCGCCCGCCGCTTCGGCCAGATCGACCTGCTGTGCTGGAAAGCGGACGACGTGGTGCGGCTGCGGATGCTGCACCGACGCCCCCGCGCCGCATCCGCCACGTTCGTCGACTGGATGGCGCCGGACTGACCCGGACGACGCGCGGATACCCCCGCCGAGGCACGCCTGTCGCGGCGGCGTCCCGCGCCGTGGATCCTCCAGGCAGGCACCCGCAGGCGACGGGCACGCGCCCGCTCCCCGAAACCACCCTCGTGCATCGGAAGCACGCCGGCACGGCATCGGCGATGAAGATGGAGCGCGGGGCGCCCGGTGCGACCCGGGCGCGGAGCGGGGTCGGCAGACGTCGCGTCCCCTCATACCCGCAGCGATCCCGGTGATCCGGGCAAGACGCCCGTTCCAGCACCACCGCCGCAGCGGCGGGCTGGAACGGGTGCGAGCTCAGCGCAGGCCGGTCTCGCTGCGCGCGATCACCAGCCGCTGGATCTCGCTCGTGCCTTCGTAGATCTCGGTGATCTTGGCATCGCGGAAGTACCGCTCCAGCGGCATTTCCTTCGAGTAGCCCATACCGCCGTGGATCTGCACGGCCTGGTGGGTGATCCACATGGCCGATTCCGATGCGGTCAGCTTGGCGATCGCCGCCTCGGCCGAGAATGGCTTGCCCTGCGACTTCAGCCAGGCCGCGCGCAGGGTCAGCAGCAGCGACGCGTCCAGCCTGCACTTCATGTCGGCGATCTTGGCCTGGGTCATCTGGAAGGTGCCGATCGCCGCACCGAAGGCCTTGCGCTCCTTCACGTAGTCCAGGGTCGCCTCGTAGGCGGCGCGGGCGATGCCGATCGCCTGCGAGGCGATGCCGATGCGGCCGGAATCCAGCACGCCCATCGCGATCCTGAAGCCCTCGCCCTCGTTGCCGAGCACGTCCTCGGCCCGGGCCACGTAGTCCTGGAATTCGATCTCGCAGGTGGCCGAGGCGCGGATGCCCAGCTTCGGTTCGGTCTTGCCGCGGTGGAAGCCCTCGCGCGTGGTGTCGACCACGAAGGCGGTGATCCCGCGGGCGCCCTTGTCCGGCTCGGTCACCGCGAACAGCACGATGTAGCGCGCGACCGGGCCCGAGGTGATCCAGCTCTTCTTGCCGTTGACGACGAAGCCGCCATCGGCCTGCTTCACCGCGCGGCAGCGCATCGCGGTGGCGTCCGAACCCGATTGCGGCTCGGTCAGGGCGAACGCGCCGATCTCGCGGCCTTCGGCGATCGCCCGCACGTAGGTCTGCTTCTGCGCCTCGCTGCCGTGCTTGAGGATGCCGGCGCAGAACAGCGAATTGTTGACCGACATGATGGTGGAATGGGCGGCGTCGCCAGCGGCGATCTCGATCATCGCCAGCGCGTAGGACACCGGGTCCATGCCGGCACCGCCGTACTCGTCGGGCACCTCGATGCCCATCAGGCCGTTCTCGCCCAGCAGCCGGATGTTGTCCAGCGGGAACTCGCCGGTCCGGTCGTGGTGTTCGGCGCTGGGCGCGATCACGTCCTGCGCGATGCGGCGCGCGACGTCCTGCAACATCAACTGCTCTTCGGTGAAGCTGAAATCCACGGATGACCCCTCCGGTCGGTGTTTGACCGGATTGTACCTACCATTCGCATGCGTATGCGGTTGACCCGAACCGCCCGCCCAGCCAAAATATCTCTATATCGCGATAGGAAGATATTTATGGATCTGGAGGACTGGTCGACCCGGCTGAAGGTCTTCGCCGACGCAACCCGCGTGCGCCTGCTGGCGCTGCTGGAGCTGGAGGAACTGACCGTCGCCGAGCTGTCCGGCATCACCCGCCTGGCCCAGCCGCGGGTGTCCACCCACCTGGCGAAACTGAAGGAAGCCGGACTGGTGCGCGACCGGCGCGCCGGTGTGTCGGCCTATTACCGCTTCGACGACGCCGCGCTGGATCCTGCCCAGCGCGCCTTGTGGCAGGCCCTGAGCACCGGCAGCGACGACCCGCTGCTGCGCCAGGACGCCGAACGCCTGCCGGCGATCCTGGCCTCCCGCGCCGCCGACCAGAACTGGGCCGACAGCGTGGCCGGCGACATGGAACGCCACTATTCGCCCGGCCGCACCTGGGAAGCGCTGGCACGCAGCGCGTTGCCGCTGCTGCACACCGGCGACGTGCTCGACATCGCCTCCGGCGACGGCGTGCTGGCCGAACTGCTGGCACCGCATTCGCACCGCTACGTCTGCGTGGACACCAGCGCGCGCGTGGTCGCCGCCGCCAGCGAGCGCCTGCGCCGGCTGGCCAACGTCGAGGTCCGCGAGGGCGACATGCATGCGCTGCCGTTCGACGACGCCAGTTTCGACCTGGTGGTGCTGATGCATGCGCTGACCTATGCGGCCAGGCCGGCCCAGGCCGTGGCCGAGGCCGCGCGCGTGCTGCGCCCCGGTGGACGCCTGCTGGTCACCAGCCTGGGCCGGCACGAACACCGTGCGGTGGTCGAGACCTACGGCCACGTCAACCTCGGCTTCGCCGCCAAGGACCTGAAGAAATTCGTCGAGAAGGCCGGCCTGGACGTCATCAGCCTGGAAACCGTGACCCGCGAGCGGCGCCCGCCGCACTTCGAGGTCGTCTCGCTGCTCGGGAGCAAGGCGTGAGCGCCCTGCCCTGGCTGCACCCGCAGCGCGCGCAGGCGCTGCTGGACGCGCTCGCCTCGCGGATCCTGATCCTCGACGGGGCGATGGGCACGATGATCCAGCAGTACGGGCTGGAGGAGCCGGACTACCGCGGCCAGCGCTTCGCCGACGGCTGCGACGCCGCCCACGCGCACGCGCATGGTCCGGGCTGCGACCACGACCTGAAGGGCAACAACGACCTCCTGCTGCTGACCCGCCCGGAGATCATCGCCGCGGTCCACGACGGCTATCTCGACGCCGGCGCCGACCTGGTCGAGACCAACACCTTCAACGCGACCTCGGTCAGCCAGGCCGACTACCACCTCGAACACCTGGTCTACGAACTGAACCGCGAGGGCGCACGCATCGCCCGCGCCTGCTGCGACCGCGCCGAGGCGCTCACGCCGGACAAGCCGCGCTTCGTCATCGGCGTGCTCGGCCCGACCAGCCGCACCGCCTCGATCAGCCCGGACGTCAACGATCCCGGCTATCGCAACACCAGCTTCGACGAGCTGCGCCTGACCTACCGCGAGGCCACCGACGGCCTGATCGACGGCGGCGCCGACGTGATCATGGTCGAGACGATCTTCGACACGCTCAACGCCAAGGCCGCCCTGTTCGCGGTCGAGGAATGCTTCGACGCACGCGGCGCGCGCCTGCCGATCATGATCTCCGGCACGATCACCGACGCCTCCGGCCGCACCCTGTCCGGGCAGACCGCCGAGGCGTTCTACACCTCGCTGATGCATGCCCGCCCGCTGGCGATCGGGCTGAACTGCGCGCTGGGTGCCAAGGACCTGCGCGAGCACGTCGAGACCCTGGCGCGCGTGGCCGACTGCTACGTGTCCGCGCACCCGAACGCCGGCCTGCCCAACGCGTTCGGCGGCTACGACGAGACCCCCGGGGAAATGGCCGAGGTGCTGGAAGAGTTCGCCCGCTCCGGCCTGCTCAACATCATCGGCGGCTGCTGCGGCACGACGCCGCCGCACATCCGCGCGATCGCCGAGGCGGTCGCGCACCTGCCGCCGCGCGCCCTGCCCCACGCCACCGCCATCGCTGCCTGAGTCCGTCCTCGATGTCCGCACCACGCCACACCCGCCTGTCCGGCCTCGAGCCGCTGGTCCTCACGCCGGACCTGCTGTTCGTCAATGTCGGCGAGCGCACCAACGTCACCGGCAGCGCGCAGTTCCGCAAGCTGATCAAGGAAGAACGCTACGCCGAGGCGGTGGAGGTCGCGCGCCAGCAGGTCGACAGCGGCGCGCAGATCCTCGACGTCAACATGGACGAGGGCCTGATCGATTCCGAGAAGGCGATGGTGCGCTTCCTCAACCTGATCGCCTCCGAGCCGGACATCGCCCGCATCCCGGTGATGGTCGATTCGTCGAAGTGGTCGGTGATCGAGGCCGGCCTGCAGTGCCTGCAGGGCAAGGGCGTGGTCAACTCGATCTCGCTGAAGGAAGGCGAGGACGCCTTCCTCGAGCAGGCGCGCAAGGTGCTGCGCTATGGCGCCGCCGCGGTGGTGATGGCCTTCGACGAGGTCGGCCAGGCCGATACCTGCGCGCGCAAGGTCGAGATCTGCACCCGCGCCTACCGGATCCTGACCGAGCAGGTCGGCTTCCCGCCCGAGGACATCATCTTCGACCCGAACATCTTCGCGGTCGCCACCGGCATCGAGGAACACGACAACTACGCGGTCGACTTCATCGAGGCCACCCGGATCATCAAGGACACGCTGCCGCACTGCCACGTGTCCGGCGGCGTCTCCAACGTCAGCTTCTCCTTCCGCGGCAACGAGCCGGTACGCGCGGCGATCCACTCGGTGTTCCTGTTCCACGCGATCAGGGCGGGCATGGACATGGGCATCGTCAACGCCGGCGGCCTGCCGGTCTACGACGACCTCGATCCGGACCTGCGCGAGCGGGTCGAGGACGTGATCCTCAACCGGCGCGCCGACGGCACCGAACGGCTGCTGGAGATCGCCGAGAAATTCAAGGGGAAGAAGGGCGAGAAGAAGGTCGAGGACCTGGCCTGGCGCGGCAAGCCGGTGCGCGAGCGCCTGGCGCATGCGCTGGTGCATGGCATCGACCAGTACGTCGAGGGCGATACCGAGGAAGCGCGCCAGCAGTCCACGCGCCCGCTGGACGTGATCGAAGGCCCGCTGATGGACGGCATGAACGTGGTCGGCGACCTGTTCGGCGCCGGCAAGATGTTCCTGCCGCAGGTGGTGAAGTCGGCGCGGGTGATGAAGAAGGCGGTGGCCTACCTGCTGCCCTACATCGAGGAGGAAAAGGCCCGCACCGGCGATGCCGGCAAGTCCAACGGCAAGATCGTGATGGCCACGGTCAAGGGCGACGTGCACGACATCGGCAAGAACATCGTCGGCGTGGTCCTGGCCTGCAACAACTTCGAGGTGATCGACCTGGGCGTGATGGTGCCGGCGCAGAAGATCCTGGACGCGGCGCGCGCGGAGAACGCCGACATCATCGGCCTGTCCGGGTTGATCACGCCGTCGCTGGAGGAGATGAGCCACGTCGCGCGCGAACTGCAGCGCCAGGGCTTCGAGACACCGCTGCTGATCGGCGGCGCCACCACCTCGCGCGCGCACACCGCGCTGAAGATCCATCCGCACTACAAGGCGCCCACGGTGTGGGTGAAGGACGCCTCGCGCGCGGTCGGCGTGGCCCAGTCGCTGATCTCGCGCGACCTGCGCGGCCCCTTCGTCGCCGCCAACGATGCCGACTACGCCGAGATCCGCAAGCGCCACGCCAACCGCGGCGATGCCAAGCGGCTGGTGTCGCTGCAGAAGGCGCGGGGCCAGAAGTTCGACGGCGGCTGGGACGCCTACGCGCCACCGATGCCGAACCAGCCCGGCGTGCACCACTTCGACGACTGGCCGCTGGACGACCTGCTGCCGGTGATCGACTGGACACCGTTCTTCCAGGCCTGGGAACTGGCCGGCAAGTTCCCGGCGATCCTCACCGACGAGATCGTCGGTCCCCAGGCCAGCGACCTGTACCGCGACGCGCGCGCGATGCTGAAGCGCATCGTCGACGAGAAATGGCTGACCGCCCGGGCGGTGTTCGGGATCTGGCCGGCCAACAGCACCGGCGACGACGTGGTGCTGCAGCATGCCGACGGCCCGGCCACCCTGCACTTCCTGCGCCAGCAGGTCGACAAGCCGGCCGATCGCCCGGACTTCTGCCTGGCCGATTTCATCGCGCCGAAGGACAGCGGCGTGCAGGACTGGATCGGCGCGTTCGCGGTCACCGCCGGCATCGGCATCGACCCGCACGTGGCCCGGTTCGAAGCCGGGTACGACGACTACAACGCGATCCTGCTCAAGGCGCTGGCCGACCGCCTGGCCGAAGCGCTGGCCGAGCGCCTGCACCAGCGCGTGCGCATGGAATTCTGGGGTTACGACGCCGGCGAGACGCTGGACAACGAGGCGCTGATCGCCGAGCAGTACAGCGGCATCCGCCCCGCCCCGGGCTATCCGGCCTGCCCCGAACACAGCGAGAAAGCGACGCTGTTCCGCCTGCTCGATGCGGAAGCCAGGGCCGGCATGCAACTGACCGAGAGCTTCGCGATGCTGCCGACCGCGGCGGTGTCCGGCTATTACTTCAGCCACCCGAAGAGCCAGTACTTCGTGGTCGGCCGCCTGGGCAAGGAACAGGTCGCCGACTACGCGCGGCGCAAGGGCGTCACCCTGGCCCAGGCCGAGCGCTGGCTGGCCTCCAACCTCGATTACGACCCGGAATAGAGCACGCCACCCGATGGACGCGTCCCCACCGCTTCCCGTCGCCGGCACGCGCACGCTGCAGGCCACCCGCCACACCCGGCTGGACAACCTGCAGGGGCTGGCGTTCGGCATCGTCATGACCGCCTTCGGCCTGTCCATGCTGCAGGCCGCGGGGCTGATCACCGGCCAGTTCGCCGGGCTTGCGCTGCTGCTGGCGCGCGTCGGCGGCTGGGACTTCGGTCCCGTGTTCCTGCTGCTGAACCTGCCGGTCTACCTGTTCGCGCTGCGCCATCGCGGCTGGCGCTTCACCGCCGGCACGCTGGTCGCGGTGGCCGGCGTCTCGCTGCTCGCCCAGCTGGCGCCACGCTGGATCGCGTACGCGCACCTGGACCCGGCCGCAGCGGCGCTGATCGGCGGGCTGGCCCAGGGCATCGGCCTGATCGCGCTGTTCCGCCACGGCACCAGCTGCGGCGGGATCGGCATCGTCGCCCTGCACCTGCAGGATCGCGGCGGCCCACGGGCCGGGTGGGTGCAGCTGGGCTTCGACCTGGTCCTGTTCGCCGTCGCGGCGCTGTTCCTGGACCTGCAGGCGATGCTGCTGTCGCTGCTCGGCGCCGTGGTGCTCAACGTCAGCATCGCGATGAATCACCGGCGCGACTGGTACACCGCGCAAATGCAGACGTTCAGCCGATGAGGATCGTGGTCACCGGTAGCGCAGGACGGGTCGGACGGGCGATCCACATCCGCCTGTCCTCCACGCATGACGTGGTCGGGATCGACACAACGCCCTCGTCCACCACCGACCTGGTCGGCGACTTCGCGGATCCGGCGCTGCTGGCGCAGGCATTGCGGGGTGCCGATGCGGTGGTGCACACCGCCGCGCTGCACGCGCCGCACGTCCCCCATGCAAGCGAGGCCGTGTTCCGGCGGATCAACGTCGACGGCACCCGACGGCTGCTGGACGCCGCTGCCGCCGCCGGCGTGGCGCGCCTGGTGTTCACCAGCACCACCGCGCTGTACGGGAGCGCGGCCACCCCGGCAGGCCGTGCCGGCTGGGTCGACGAATCGCTCGAGCCCGAACCGCAGACGATCTACCACCGCACCAAGCGCGAGGCCGAATGCCTGCTGGAACAGGCGGCCGCGCAGGGCGGACCGTCGCTGCGGGTCCTGCGCATGTCGCGCTGTTTCCCGGAGCCGGTCCAGGTGATGGCCGTGTTCCGCCTGCATCGCGGCATCGACGTGCGCGATGTGGCCAGCGCGCATGCGGCCGCCATCCACCACGCCGGGCCGGCAGCCGCACGCTTCGTCATCTCCAGCGCCACGCCGTTCCAGCGCGGGGATGTGGGCGCCCTGTACGACGACGCACCCTCGGTCATCGCGCGACGCGCACCTGCACTGGTCGCCCGGTTCGAGGAACGCGGCTGGCCGCTGCCCGCATCCATCGACCGCGTCTACGCTCCCACCGCCGCGCTGGCCACGCTCGGCTGGCAGCCGCGCTTCGGCTTCGGCGAAGTCGTGGCCCAGTACGACGCCGGGGTGCCGGAGGTGCTGCCGTTCAAGCCGGGCGTGTCCATCGCCCGCGACTAGGCCGACCCGTCCGGCAGGCGGCTGATCGCGCACGCGCGGCATCCTCCGCCTGCCCTCGCCTCACGGCCGCGCCAGGATGACGGCCGATGCACATGCCATGCGGCGGCGTGTCCGATGCTGGCGCCCCGACCCGCACGATCGCCCGGGCAGCGGCCTCGCCTACAATGGCGGCCTGCACCTGGGAGGATGCCATGCAAGCCGACACCATCCGTGCCGTCATTACCGGCGGCGTCTCCGGCCTCGGCCTGGCCGTGGCCCAACGTCTGGTCGCCGATGGCGGCCGGGTCGCCCTGCTCGACGTCAACGACGCCAAGGGCGCCGAGGCGGTGGCCGCGCTCGGCCAGGCCCATGCACGCTATTTCCGCACCGACGTCACCGACGAGGCCGGCGTGGCCGCCACGCTGGAGCAGGCCCAGGCCTTCCTGGGCGGGCTGAATGCGGCGATCAACTGCGCCGGCATCCTCGGCGCCGGGCGCGTGCTGGGCAAGGACGGCCCGATGCCGCTGGACGGCTTCTCCCGCACGGTGATGGTCAACCTGGTCGGCAGCTTCAACGTGGCCAAGGCCGCCGCGGCGCTGATCCAGCACAACGCCCCGGGCGAGGACGGCGAGCGCGGCGTCATCGTCAACACCGCCTCGGTCGCGGCCTACGAGGGCCAGATCGGCCAGGCCGCGTATTCGGCCTCCAAGGGCGGCGTGGTCGGCATGACCCTGCCGATGGCGCGCGAACTGGCGCGCTTCGGAATCCGCGTGATGACCGTGGCGCCCGGCGTGTTCTGGACGCCGATGGTCGACGGCATGCCCGAGGCGGTGCAGCAGTCGCTGGCGGCGACGATCCCGTTCCCGTCGCGGCTGGGCCGGCCGGAGGAATTCGCCGAGACCGTCGCCTTCATCCTGCGCAGCCGCTACCTCAACGGCGAGACCATCCGCCTGGATGGCGCGACCCGGCTCGCGCCGAAGTAACACCCCGCATTCCACACCCTCCGCCCGCCCGCGGGCGCCGTACCACCAAGACAGAACCGACCCATGAGAGCCAGCGAAATCAAGAAAGGCAACGTCGTCGAATACAACAACGGCGTCTACCAGATCCGCGACATCGAACGCAGCTCGCCGCAGGGCCGCGGCGGCAACGTGCGCTTCCGTTTCATCATGTACAGCGTGCCGGGCGGCGCCAAGCTGGACGCCAGCTTCGACGCCGACGACAACCTGCCCGAAGTCGAGCTGCTGCGCCGCCAGGCGACGTTCTCCTACAAGGACGGCGAGAGCTTCGTGTTCATGGACGACGAGGACTACACCCCGTACACCCTGGATCCGGAAGCGATCGGCGAAGCGGCCGGCTACATCACCGATGGCCTGGCCGGCATCTACGTGCAGGTCATCGACGAGCAGCCGGTGGCGATCCAGCTGCCGCAGCACGTGACCCTGGAAGTGATCGAGACGCCGCCGGAACTGAAGGGCGGCACCGCGACCAAGCGCCCGAAGCCGGCCACGCTGAACACTGGCATCGAGATCATGGTGCCGGAGTACATCAGCACCGGCGAGCGCATCCTGGTCAACACCACGACCGGCGAGTTCGGCGGCCGCGCCGACTGAACCGCGACACCTGGCGACCGCTGCCCGGACGCAGCGGTCGTCGGCCGCCTGCGATCACGTCGCGACAGGGCGGATCACACCCACGTCGGCGACGGCAGGTGCCGTACGACAGGCGACGCCTCCGGCATGCCGCGTGCGGCGCACCGCTGATGCGGGCCGGCGCAATCCGATCCCGCGTGCAACTCCGGTCATCACAGGAACGCCGTCGCATGCAGCCGCGACCGCCGTCGCGCTGTCGGCGTCCGGCTTCCTGCTCTGCACCGTGACCTCTGCAGGAACGGACGTACGCCTGCATGGCCATCGGAAGCGTGCAACGGCGATGGCAGGTACCGGGGTGGCAACGACACGAGCAGGTGGCGGTCGCGGCGGGGGCCGCCCCTACGGGCCGGCATGATCGCCGGCCAGCACGCGGACGCGCTCGCCGATCAGAACGATGTTGGCCCTGGTCGCCGCCACCCGTTCGCGCCGCTGGGGCGACAGCAGCGCCATCACTCCATCTTCCAGCGCCGCCGCATGCGCGCGCCGCCGGGTGGCGTCCTGCACCGCACGCGCACGCAGCGCCTCGCGTTCGGCCTGCTGCGGCAGCCCGTACCCCTCGATGCCGTCCAGCCATGCCGCAGGACGACTGAACGCACCGCCGAGCCGCAGGTATTCCTGCAGGGCCGACGCGACGTCGTCGCGTCCGGATGCTGCCGCCAGGCCGCTCCTGCCCAGCCAGCGCCGTTTCAGTTCGTCCTGCGCCAGCGCCTGTTCGCGCCGCAACGCCGCCGATTCCAGCACCAGCAGGGCGGCGCCGTCGCGCAGTCCGGCGCGTCGCAGCGCCTCGGCCCGGGTCGTGGGCGCGGCCGCCAGCCAGGCCTGCGCATCGGCCACGTCCAGCGCGAGTTCGGCGCGGGCGATGGCGAACAGCGCGTCGTAGTGCGCGTCGGCAGCGGCGAAGTAATAGCCCTGCCGCGCGGCAAGGTCGCGGTCCTCCGGCGTGGCGGCCTCGTCCAGCACGCCATTGGCGCGCAGGCGGCGCAGCAGGCCGGTCGGGGTGATGCCGGCCAGCGCACGCCCGGCCAGGCGCGGGACGCCATCGTGCAGCAGGCGGAAGGTTTCCACCGCGCAGTTGTTGCTGATGAACAGGTAGCGCCCGTCGTAGCCCCAGTGCAGCTGCGCGGCGCGTTCCACCAGCGCGGCGATTTCGCTGCGCGACAACGCCAGCGGCGTGGAACTCAGATCGCGCAGTTCGACCTTCGTGTATTCGTCGACCACCTGCCCCAGCGGCAGCACGAACAGGCGCGAGGGATAGTCGCCGGTCAGTCCGCGCCAGCTGGAGATCTGCACGTCGTCCACGAACGCGCGGAACGAGAGCACCAGATGGTGCTGCAGGTCCAGCCGGCACTCCGGGCCGGGCGTGCGGCCGGGCGCACAGACCACCAGGCGCAGCATGCTGTGGCCCCAGCGGCTCATCGGCTGCGCGTTCGGTTCGGCCAGCAGGTAGTCGACCGCGTAGATGCGCTCCGGATCGATCACGCTGAGCGGATCGGCGCTGCCCGGATCGTCCTGCACGAATGCCAGACCCTCCGCGCAGGCGCCCCCGGGCGGCGGCGGCGGGTGCCCGAAATGCGCGTCGAAATGCGCTGCCAGTGCCGGGCGCCGGCAGCGGTACGCCGGATCGAGCAGGTAGTGCTCGAGGTTGACCGCGACGAACTCGCGCGGCGAGGCCAGTTCGTAGGCATCCGGACTGCGGTCGCGCAGATCGTTGCGGCCACGCCGGCCGGGGCCGAGCGCGGCGACCTGCCAGCCGGCCAGGTCGAGCAGGCGCGGATCGCGCGACAGGCGGCCACGCGGGGTGCGGTCGTACAGATGCGCCAGTTCATGCAGCGTGGCGGTCAGCGCGGCGGCGGCGGCCGAGGCGCGCTGGTCCGCCGAACCGCCGGGGGCTTCGATGCCGTCGAGCAGCTTCCGGTCCAGCGCGATCGCCCAGCGGGTCGCGCGCCCATGGACGCCGTCCGGCAGATCCACGCGCCAGCGGACCGCGATCGGCCGGTCCAGCGCCTCGCGCCACGCCACCGGCAGGCGCACGACCGCCTGGTCGAGCAACTGGCGGGTGGCGTCGCGCTGTGCCGGCGACAGGCCCGCATCATCGAGTTCGAAGACCGGCGCGGCCTGCGCCGTGGCCAGGACCAGCCACAGCGCGGCCAGCGCCGCGAGATGGCGCCTCACTGGCGGGCGAGGATCGCCCGTGCCAGCGCCAGATCGTCCTGCTGGCGTGCGGCCGGATCGCGCTCGCGCAGCACGCGCAGCGCGGCTTCCAGGCGCGCGGTGCGCAGAAGGCCCTCGCTGGCGACGAAGCCGGCCGCATCTTCCTGCGCCTGCTCGACCAGCTTGTCGTCGCCCGAACTGCTGCCGGACGAGCCCGACGAACCGGCCGACGACGCACCCGCGCTGGTGCCGGCGAAGCTCGAGGCCAGCGCCAGTGGCGCGGCAGCGGACAGCAGCAGGAAAGAGAGCAGCAGCGTGGTGCGTTTCATCGGGACATCCGCAAGCAGTGACCATGGGGCCGGTGCGTGAAGCCTACCGTCAGCCGCGCATCGATGCATGGCGACCGACGCCCCGCGCGACCGCTGCGGTTCAGGCATCCAGCAGCTTGCCGGGATTGAGGATGCCGTTCGGATCGAACACGCGCTTGACCGCGCGCATCAGCGCGATTTCCGCCTCGCTGCGGGTGCTGTCCAGATAGGGCTTCTTGACCAGGCCGATGCCGTGCTCGGCCGAAATGCTGCCGCCGTGCTCTTTCAGCGCCTGCGCCAGCAGTTTGGTGACCTGCTCGCACTGGCCGACGAAGTCCGCGTCGGCGGTGTCGTCGGGCTTGAGCACGTTGATGTGCAGGTTGCCGTCGCCGATGTGGCCGAACCAGACCACGTCGAACTGCGGGTAGGCCTGTCCGAGCAGCGCCTGGGTCTGGGCCAGGAACGCGGGCATCGCCGAGATCCGCACTGAGACGTCGTTCTTGTACGGCTTGTAGCGGGCCACCGCCTCGGTGATGCCCTCGCGCAGCCGCCACAGCTGCGCGGCCTGCGCATCGCTCTGGCTGATCACGCCGTCGACCACCCAGCCCTGTTCCATGCAGTGCTCGAACGCGGCCATCGCCGCGGCTTCGGTCGCCTCGTCGTCGCTGGCGAATTCGGTGACGACGTAGAACGGATACTCCTCGTCCAGCGGCTTCTGCGCGCCATGCGCGAGCACATGACGCAGCGCGCGGTCGGTGAAGAATTCGAACGCCTCCAGGCGCAGGCGCCCGCGGAATTCGGCGAACCCCTGCATCAGCGCCTCGAACGAAGGCAGCGCCAGCAGCATCACGTTGGTCGGCGACGGCGGATCGGTCAGGCGCAGGATCGCCTCGACCACGATCCCCAGCGTGCCTTCCGAACCGATCATCAGCTGGCGGAAGTCGTAGCCGCTGGAATTCTTGACCAGCGCGCGGTTCAGCTCGATGACTTCGCCGGCGCCGGTGACCACGGTCAGCCCGGCGATCCACTCGCGCGTGTTGCCGTAGCGGATCACGCGGATGCCGCCGGCGTTGGTCGCGATGTTGCCGCCGATCGAGCAGGAACCGCGTGCGCCGAAATCGACCGGATAGACCAGCCCATGGTCGCGTGCGGCGTTGTGCACGGCCTCCAGCGCGATACCCGGCTGCACGGTCAGGGTGCGGTCGACGCGGTCGAACGCCAGCACCTTGTTCATCCGCTCCAGGCTGAGCACCAGTTCGCCGTTGGCCGCCACGGCGCCGCCGGAAAGCCCGGTACGCCCGCCGGAGGGCACCACCGCCACGCCGTGCCGGTTGGCCCACAGCACGACGGCCTGCACCTCCTCGATCGACGCGGGCAAGGCGATCGCCAGCGGCGCCGGCGTCCAGCGCCGGGTCCAGTCGCGCCCGTAGTGTTCCAGGTCCGCGGCATCGGTCTTCAGGCGCAGCGCAGGCTGGGCCTGCTGCAGGTCGGTCAGGCGCGGATCGGTCATGGTGTCGGTAGGAATCGGAGGGGAATGCCAGCCGGCAAGCGTGCCAGCGATGGACGCAGGCGTCCAGCCGCGCAAACCCGCGCCGCGGCACGGTTTCAACGGCAACCGGATCGCCCTGCCGATTGCGTGTCCCGGCCGCACACGGTGTTCCGTGGCGCGGGCGAAAACGGCATGCCGCGCTGCGGCAGAGGCGGCCGGCATCTGGCATAGTTCCTGGCTCCTTCCGCCATCGCCCGGACACCTCGCGACATGTCGCCCAAGAAGACCTCGTACCCGAAACAGGACATCCGCGTGCTGTTGCTGGAGGGGGTCAGCCAGACCGCCGTGGACGTGTTCAAGGCGGCCGGCTACAGCCAGATCGAGCTGCATGCCAAGGCGCTTCCCGAGGCCGAACTGAAGGCGCGCATCGCCGAGGCGCACATCGTGGGCATCCGCTCGCGCAGCCAGCTGAGCGCGGAGGTGCTGGCCGAGGCCAAGCGCGTGATCGCGATCGGCTGCTTCTGCATCGGCACCAACCAGGTCGACCTGGACGCGGCCGAGCTGGCCGGCATCCCGGTGTTCAACGCGCCCTATTCCAATACCCGCAGCGTCGCCGAGCTGGTGCTGGCCGAGGCGATCATGCTGACCCGCGGCATTCCGCAGAAGAACGCCGAATGCCACCGCGGCGGCTGGTCCAAGTCGGCCGCCGGCAGCCACGAGGTGCGCGGCAAGATCCTGGGCATCGTCGGCTACGGCCACATCGGCACCCAGGTCGGCGTGCTGGCCGAGGCGCTGGGCATGCAGGTGATCTTCCACGACATCGAGGCCAAGCTCTCGCTGGGCAACGCGCGTGCCGCGATCGGCCTGGACGACCTGCTGGCGCGTGCCGACGTGGTGACCCTGCACGTGCCGGAAACGCCGGCGACGCAGTGGATGATCGGCGCGACCGAGCTGGCGAAGATGCGCCGCGGCGCGCACCTGATCAATGCCGCGCGCGGCACCGTGGTCGACATCGAGGCGCTGGATGCCGCGCTGGCCTCCGGCCACATCGGCGGCGCCGCGCTGGACGTGTTCCCGGTCGAGCCCAAGGGCAACGGCGACATCTTCGAGTCACCGCTGACCCGCCACGACAACGTGATCCTGACCCCGCACGTCGGCGGCAGCACGCTGGAAGCGCAGGACAACATCGGCGTGGAAGTGGCGGCCAAGCTGGTCCGCTACAGCGACAACGGCAGCACCCTGTCGGCGGTGAACTTCCCCGAAGTCACCCTGCCCGAGCACGCCGAAAGCCTGCGCCTGCTGCACATCCACCGCAACGTGCCGGGCGTGCTGTCGCAGATCAACGAACTGTTCTCGCGCCACAACCTCAACATCGACGGCCAGTTCCTGCGCACCGATGCCAAGGTCGGCTACGTGGTGATCGACGTGGCCGCCGACGAGGCCCAGGCCGCGGTCCTGAAGGAAGAACTGTCGGCGATCCCGGGCACCCTGCGGACCCGCGTGCTGTATTGAGTCTGCTGTACTGAGCTTGCGGTACCGAGTCCGCGTCGCCGAGGCGGCGCCCTGTCACGGGCGCCGGAGCATCGTGCGGGCATCGTCGATGCCGTGCGACCGGACTGGCCGGACAGGATCCATCCGATGCAATGGCGGGGAGCCATGCGTCTCCACGCTGCACCTTCTTTCGGGGGACTGATACATGAAAACGCCGGTCGGAATCGTCGCGCTCGCCATCGCCCTGTTCGCCGCGCCGGCCATGGCGGCGAACAACCCGGACAACGACAAGGCTGTCTGGATCGCTCTGGGCGTCGTGTTCCTGGGCTCGTTCACGGCGATCGGTGCCGCTGTCCTGGCATCGATCGCCAGCAAGAAAAAGAAGGATCGGGATCAGAAGTAGGCCGGGAGAGGCCGCGCATCGGCAGGCGTGGCCGGGAGCGCGGCAGCGCGCCGCCTCCGGGACCGGCTGCCGTGTCCGCACGCCATCCAGCTGGATGGCGACGCCTGGCGGCCGCGGCCGGGACCGCTCCTACGTCGCCAGCCAGCGCAGCGCCATGCGCCGCATCGAATCATCGCTGGCCGGGTCGGCCGCGACATCGGCGATCCCGCGCCAGGCCAGCGCGTTGGATTCCTCGCTGACCACGTAGCGCTCGTCGGCACCGGCACGCACCACGTAGCGCACGTCGTAGTGCCAATGGCCGGGAACGTCGCGGCGTTCGGGGATCCAGTGCCGGTCGAGATCGAAGATCGTGCCGTCCTCCAGCCGCAGACCGGGCACGCCGGTTTCTTCCTCCGCCTCCCTCAGCGCGACCCGTGCCAGGTCGGTGTCGCCGTCGGCATGGCCGCCGGGCTGCAGCCAGCGCTCCAGCTTGCGGTGGTGGGTCAGCAGGGTGCGCGCGCCGTCGGCGCTGACCACCCAGGCCGAGCCGGTGAAGTGCCCGGCCAGGCGGCTGCGCAGGAAGGGGTTCTCCGCATCGTCCAGCAGCTCCAGGAACTGCCGGGCCAGCGCCGCATCCGCGGGATGGCGGCGTCCATGGCCGGCCAGCGCCTGCTCCAGCGCCACGCTCCGCCAGTCCGCCGCGGATGCTGGCGCGTGATCGTTCGGCATCGTGAACCTGCTGCGGCGCGGCGAAAACGGGAGGCGCAGCATCGGGGTTCGTCGCTGCGCCGGCAAGTGCACCCTGCGTTCTTGTGCCGGAACGCAGCGTTTGGCATGGTACGGCGATTGCCGCGTGGCCGCGGGGGGACGAGGGAGCGTCTGCGTGGCCACGCTGCGCCATCAGACCGACCGGGGACCCGCATGCTCAAGAATCTGCTCATCACCAAGCCCATCGCGGCGCAGCCGCACGTCGATGCGGGCGAACCGGTCGAGGGCAGCCTGTCAGGCGAGGTCGGCCTCAAGCGTACGCTGACCGCCAAGCACCTGATCATGCTGGGCCTGGGGGCGGTGATCGGCGCGGGCATCTTCGTCATCACCGGCACCGCCGCCGCCAACCATGCCGGCCCGGCGATCATGCTGAGCTTCGTCATCGCCGGCTTCGCCTGCGCGATGGCCGGCCTGTGCTACGCCGAGTTCGCGGCGATGATCCCGGCCTCGGGCAGCGCCTACAGCTACACCTACGCCACCATCGGCGAGGCGCTGGCCTGGTTCGTCGGCTGGAGCCTGGTGCTCGAATACCTGTTCGCGGTATCCACCGTGGCGGTGGGCTGGTCCGGCTACACGGTCAGCTTCCTGCAGAGCTTCGGGCTGCACCTGCCCGCCGCGCTGACCCAGGCACCGATCAATTTCTGCACGCACGAGGCGGCGCAGGCCGGCGCCTGCGAGTTCGGCACCTTCGTGCTGACCGGCGCGCTGTTCAACCTGCCGGCGGTGCTGGTGATCGGTGCGGTCGGCGCGCTGTGCTACGTCGGCATCACCCAGTCGGCGAGCGTCAACGCGATCATCGTCTCGATCAAGGTCGCCGTGATCCTGCTGCTGCTGGTGTTCGGCGCGCAGTACGTCGATGCGCAGAACTGGCTGCCGTTCATCCCCGAGAACCAGGGCGGAGACCGCTTCGGCTGGGAGGGCGTGCTGCGTGGCGCCTCGATCGTGTTCTTCGCCTACATCGGCTTCGATGCGGTCTCCACCGCCGCGCAGGAGGTCAAGAACCCGCAGCGCGACATGCCGATCGGCATCCTCGGCTCGCTGGTGCTGTGCACGCTGATCTACATCGCGGTCTCGGCCGTACTGACCGGCATGGTGCCGTATACCGACCTGGGCACGCCCAAGCCGGTGGCCACCGCGCTGGAGGCCTATCCGAGCCTGCTGTGGCTGAAGACCCTGGTCGAGATCGGCGCGATCGCCGGCCTGACCACGGTGATCCTGGTGATGCTGATGGGCCAGGCGCGCATCTTCTTCTCGATGGCGCAGGACGGCCTGCTGCCGCGCTTCTTCGGCGCGGTGCACAAGCAGTTCCGCACGCCCCACAAGGGCACGGTGCTGGTGGCCGCGGTCGCCGCGCTGATGGCCGCGCTGCTGCCGATCCAGCTGCTCGGCGACGTGGTCTCGATGGGCACCCTGGTCGCCTTCGCCACCGTCTGCGTCGGCGTGATGGTGCTGCGCCGCACCCAGCCGAACCTGCACCGCCCGTTCCGCACCCCGGCGGTGTACGTGGTCGGCACCCTGGGCATGCTGACCTGCCTGGGCCTGATCGCGATCATGCCGATGCTCAACTGGATCGTGCTGGCCGGCTGGACCGTGATCGGCTTCCTGATCTACGGCTTCTACGGCTACCGCAACAGCAAACTGCGCAAGGGCTGAGACCCGACGCGCGACGCCCACGGCCCGCCCTCGCGCGGGCCGTGCGCATTCCGGCAGCATCACTGCCGCCCCCTCCTCCGCCGAGCACCGCATCGCCATGTCGACCGTCGTCACCCAGGCCAAGAAGATCGGACCCGTGCTGGCCACCTTCGTGGTCGCCAACAACATGATCGGCTCGGGCTTCTTCCTGCTGCCCGCCTCGCTGGCCAAGGTCGGCGGCGTCACCGCCTTCTCCTGGCTGCTGGGCACGATCCTGGCCGTCACCCTGGGCGGGGCGTTCGCCCGGCTCGCGCGCCAGTATCCGGACCTCACCTCGCCCGACGACTACATCCGCCCCTCGCTCGGCCGCGACATGGGCTTCCTGGCGACGACCATGTACTGGCTGTCGTCCTGGATCGGCAACAACGCGATCGCCGTGGCCGCGTTCGGCTACCTGGTGATCCTGCTGCCGATCGACGATGGCGGCTCGACCCGCCTGATCGGCCAGATCGCGCTGCTGTGGCTGATGTTCGCGCTGAACCTGCTCGGCCCCCGTTCGATCGCGCGCTTCCAGTCGATGTGCGTGGTGTTCGGCCTGATGCCGGTGGTCGCGGTGCTGGTCGCCGGCTGGGGCAGCTTCGATCCGGAGATCTACCGCGCCGGCTGGAACGTGACCCCGAACTCCGACACCGCGGTGGTGTTCGGTTCGCTGGCCTCGGTGTTCTGGGCCTTCGTCGGCCTGGAAACCGGCGCGATGATCGCCGGCGTGGTCCGCGACCCGAACCGCAACGTGCCGATCGCCACCCTGGGCGGCATCCTGATCGCCGGCGTGGTCTACCTGGTGTCGTCGGTGCTGATGATGGGCATCGTCCCGGCCGAGCAGATGGCCGCATCGAGCGCGCCGTTCGCGCTGGTCGCCGGACAGATGTTCGGCGCCTGGGCGATCCCAGTGATCGCCGCCGCGGCCGCGCTCAAGGCCACCGGCACGCTGGGCGGCTGGATGCTGGTGACCGGCGAGTCCGGCGCACGCGCGGCGCAGCGCGGCTTCCTGCCGCGCATCTTCGGCCGCATGCGCGGCAATGGTGCGGCGGGCTGGGGCCTGTTCATCGTCGTCATGTCGATGACGGTCATCTCGATCGCCACCCAGGCGCCCACCGTCGGCGAACAGTTCGGCACGATCATCGAGATGGCGGTGACCCTGGTGGTCATGGCCTACGTCGCCGCCGGCCTCAGCCTGCTGCTCGGCACGCCCACACGCCGCCCCAGGGGCAGCGACCGCGCGCTGGGCATGGGTGCGCTGATCGCCTGCGGCCTGCTCGCATGGTCCACGGCCACCGATATCCTGATCGGCGGGCTGATCGTCGCCGCGCTCGCCTGGGCGGCCTACCGCGGGTTCTCGCGCCGCCCGGCCGGGCCGACGCAGGCGCCCTGAACACCGCAGGGCGCGCACCGGCGGCGGGTTAAACCCGCTGGTGCGACGCCCTGCACTACCCCGTGCCGGGCACAGTGCCTAAACTGCGCGGCATGAACGACGCGACCCAGATCCCCTACGACGGCGCCCGCCTGCGCGAGCTGGCGCAGCTGCTGATCGGCAACATCCGCGAACTGGCAAAGGCCGGCTGGACGCCCGCTACCAGCAGCAACTTCTCGCACCGGCTCGACGGCACGCATGCCGCGATCACCGTCTCCGGCCGCGACAAGGGCCGCCTGGTCGAGGACGACATCATGGTCGTGGACTTCGACGGCAAGGCCGTCGGCCGGCCGCTGCGCCCGTCCGCGGAAACCCTGCTGCACACCCAGCTGTACCGCCGCTTCCCCGAGGTCGGCTGCGTGCTGCACACCCACTCGCCGGTGCAGACCATCGCCTCGCGCCTGTACGCGCCCCAGGGCCACCTCCGCCTGGAAGGCTACGAACTGCTCAAGGCCTTCCACGGCAACAGCACCCACGAAACCGCGATCGACGTGCCGGTGTTCGCCAACACCCAGGACATGGACGTGCTGGCCGCGCAGGTCGACGCCCTGCTCGACACGCAGTGCCTGTGGGGCTACCTGATCGACGGCCACGGCCTGTACGCCTGGGGCCGCGACATGGCCGAAGCGCGCCGCCATCTGGAAGCCTTCGAGTTCCTGTTCCACTGCGAACTGGAACTGCGCCGGCTCCGCGCCGCCGGCTGAACCGGCATGCTGTTCCGCGGGCAGGACACCGGTGTTTCGCCGGTGTTCTCCGTTCCACGGCGCGTGCCTGCTACCCTTTGCATCCTCCACGCGCCAGCCGCGCGCCAAGCAGGTGGATTCCCATGAGCCGACTCCGCATCTTCGACGATACCCGCCCCGACCAGCCGCTGTTCGAAAGCAGCGACGGAGCCGCGATGGCAGCCGAACTGAAGAAGATCGGCGTGGTCTTCGAGCGCTGGAAGGCCACCCAGCCGATCGAGCCCGGCGCCACGCCCGACCAGGTGATGGAGGCCTACCGCGGCGACATCGACCGCCTGGTCAACGAGCGCGGCTTCAAGACCGTCGACGTGGTCAGCATCGCGCCGGACAACCCGAACCGCGCCGAGATGCGCAAGAAGTTCCTGGACGAGCACTTCCACAAGGAAGACGAGGTGCGCTTCTTCGTCGCCGGCTCGGGCATGTTCACCCTGCATGTCGACGAGAAGGTCTACGAGATCGAGTGCGTGAAGGACGACCTGATCGCGGTGCCGGACGGTGCGAAGCACTGGTTCGACATGGGCGAGGCGCCGCGCTTCATCGCGATCCGCTTCTTCACCGAGCCGGACGGCTGGGTCGGCCACTTCACCGGCACCGACATCGCGCAGAAATTCCCGCGCTACACGCCGGAAACCGCCTGATCCAAGCGGACGCCACTTCCCGCCCCTCCCTCCCGGAGGGGCGTTCCATTTCAGGCAGGCCACATGACCCGCGCGATCCTCACCGACATCGAAGGCACCACCAGCAGCATCTCGTTCGTGAAGGACGTGCTGTTCCCCTACGCGCGCCGCGCCCTGCCCGGCTTCGTCCAGGCGCATGGCCGGCAACCCGAGGTGCGGCGCTGGCTGGACGCGGTGGCGGTCGAGATCGGCGGCGCCTGCCAGGACGCCCTGGTGGTGGAGACGCTGCAGGGCTGGATCGACCAGGACCGCAAGCACACCGCGCTGAAGGCGCTGCAGGGCATGATCTGGCAGGCCGGCTACGCCAGCGCCGACTTCACCGCGCACATCTATCCTGACGCCGCGCCGACGCTGCAGCGCTGGCATGCGCTCGGGCTGCCCCTGTACGTGTATTCGTCCGGCTCGGTGCCGGCGCAGAAGCTGTTCTTCGGCCACAGCGATGCCGGCGACCTGACCGGCCTGTTCTCCGGCTGGTTCGACACCGAAGTCGGCGGCAAGCGCGATGAGGCGAGCTACGCCGCGATCGCGGCCACGATCGGCGAGAAGCCGCACGACATCCTGTTCCTGTCCGACGTGGTCGAGGAACTGGACGCCGCGCGTGCGGCCGGCCTGCAGACCGTGCTGGTCGACCGCCGCGAGGACTACCCGACCCCGCGCCACGGCGAGGCCACGCACGGCCACACCCGCGTCGCCAGCTTCATCGAGATCGAGCTGCCGCTCTGAGCGGGAGTCAGGCGAGGCCCGCATCTGGCGTGGCGGGCGGCGCAGGGCGCTGCGCGGCATCCCGCGCGCCGGCGCAGCGCCTGGTCCGGCGGCCGCATCGAGCCGCGTGGACGAGCCGTTCCGCGATGCGCATGCGGCCGCGCCGAGTGCACCGCTTCCCGCCGCGCCAGCGAATACCTGCGCATGTGCACCTGCGAATGTTTCTCGTTCGAACATCATCCGGCGCGACTGTCTAGACTCGCGCCACGCAACCCGCTCGCCGCAACGCCAGCCAGTCACGCCATCCGCGCCAGCCAGCTCATCGCCAGCCAGCCGCGGAACCGGAAACGCCCCTTCGCGGGGCGTTTCGCGTTTCTGGAAGCCCGATCGGACGTGGGCCTGCTGCAGGTTTCGGTGCCGCCCTGCCCGCCGCGTCGTGCGCAGCCGATTTCCGGGTCCGTAGCGGTGTGATCCCGTCGCACGTCGACATGGGAGCGCATGGAAACGGCTGCGTGGCGGACGCGTCGCTCCGGATCGGGGAGCAGTCGGGCAGAGCCCGACTCTACGCCCCCGCTGACATCCGTCGGACCTTCCGCGTGCCGCCTCCGTAGAGTGGGGCTCTGCCCCACTGCGTTTCATCCATCACGCGACGCCTGGCCGCGTTCGACCGCCCGCTCGACCGCTACTCCGCCGCCTGCAGCCGGTACACGGTGCTGGCCAGCTGTTCGCCCTGCCAGCGGTCGAAGGCAAGCACGTCGATCCGGTGCTCGCCCGGCGCCAGCGTGGTCGGCAGCGCACCACGCCACAGGTGCGTCGATGGCGTCGCTTCGGGCGAACGGTCGTAGCCGCGCAGCTCCGTCGCCCGCAACTTCCCGCGCGCCGTGCCGCCTCCGTAGAGTGCGGCTCTGCCCCACTGCGCTTCATCCATCACGCGACGCCCGGCCGCGTTCGACCGCCCGCTCGACCGCTACTCCGCCGCCTGCAGCCGGTACACGGTGCTGGCCAGCTGTTCGCCCTGCCAGCGGTCGAAGGCACGCACGTCG
>Ga0160495_100158_pt1 | contig 92187 bp, 80 predicted proteins | sample DID4MG_4_FD_108251 | JGI IMG/M metagenome (GOLD analysis project Ga0160495, IMG submission 108251) | Enriched soil microbial communities from UW Madison campus, WI, USA - DID2933_E24_FP4 MG | ecosystem: Environmental > Terrestrial > Soil > Unclassified | place: USA: Madison, Wisconsin | collected... | reverse complement strand
CGCAACCTTGATGCGCCCGAGGGAATCCGAAGGGAGCCGAAGGCGGACGAGGATGACGACGGGGCAGTCCGGAGCGAAGGCTCCGGACCGCAATCGTGGGCGCGCGCCGTCACGCCGACAGCGCCGATGGGCGACCTACGAAAACTTGCAACGCCGTTAACCGCCCCGCACCCCGCACCCCGTCCCCCATTCCCAAAAGCACTAATAGATTTCCCCCATTTGCGATCCCCCCACTTCAGGTATATATTTCAAGCCTAAACTATCAAGACCTAAATATCCGCGGCGCCCCGCTCCCGATAAACGAGCGACTGTCGCGTACCTCGGAGCGTTACGGCAATGAAAATAGTCTGCATCGGCGGTGGTCCCGCCGGCCTGTATTTCGGTCTGCTGATGAAATTGCAGAACCCCGCGAACGAAATCACCGTCATCGAACGCAACCGGCCGTATGACACCTTCGGCTGGGGCGTGGTGTTTTCGGATGCCACCATGCAGAACCTGCGTGAAGCAGACCCCGTTTCCGCCCAGACCATCGGCGATGCGTTCAACCATTGGGACGACATCGACATCAACTTCAAGGGCCGCAGCATCCGCAGCAGCGGCCATGGCTTCATCGGCATCGGCCGCAAGAAGCTCTTGAACATCCTGCAGGCACGTTGCGAAGACGTCGGCGTCAAGCTGGTGTTCGAGAACTTCGTCCAGGATGACCAGGCCATCGCCCGCGAATACGACGCTGATCTTGTCATCGCTTCCGACGGCATCAACAGCCAGATCCGTACCCGTTACGCTGACACCTTCCACCCCGACATCGACCAGCGTCGCTGCCGCTTCGTCTGGCTGGGCACCAAGAAAGTATTCGACGCGTTCACCTTCGCTTTCGTGCAGACCGAGCACGGCTGGTTCCAGGCCCACGCCTACCGTTACGAAGATGGCATGTCCACCTTCATCGTGGAAACGCCCGAGGAAACCTGGCAGGCCGCCGGCATCGAGCAGATGAGCCAGGAAGAGGGTATCGCCTACTGCGAAAAGCTGTTCGCGCCCTGGCTGGACGGCAATGCGCTGATCAGCAACGCCTCGCACCTGCGCGGCTCGGCCATCTGGATCCGCTTCCCGCGCGTCATCTGCAACACCTGGGTGCACTGGAACACGCTGGAGACCGCCCGCGGCCAGCGCCGCGTGCCCGTTGTACTGATGGGCGACGCCGCCCATACCGCCCACTTCTCCATCGGCTCCGGCACCAAATTGGCGCTGGAAGACTCCATCGAGCTTGCCCGCTGCTTGAGCGGTGCGGAAGGCAGCGTGGAAGCCGGCCTGAAGCACTACGAGGAAGTGCGCAGCGTGGAAGTGCTGAAGATCCAGAACGCCGCCCGCAATTCCACCGAATGGTTCGAAAACGTTGAGCGTTACGCGGAACTGGAACCCGAGCAATTCGCCTACTCGCTGCTGACTCGTTCGCAGCGCATCTCGCACGAAAACCTGCGTTTGCGCGACCCCGCCTGGCTGGAAGGCTTCGAGCGGTGGATTGCGGAGCGCGCCGGCGCACCGGCGGCAGCCGGCAAGCGTCCCGCCATCCCGATGCTGACGCCGTACCAGGTGCGCGGCGTGCGGCTGAAGAACCGCATCCTGGTGTCGCCGATGGCCATGTATTCCTGCACCGACGGCGTCCCGGGCGACTTCCACCTGGTGCACCTGGGCGCGCGCGCCATGGGTGGCGCCGGCCTGGTCATGGTTGAAATGACCTGCGTGTCGCCCGACGGCCGCATCACCCCGGGCTGCCCGGGACTGTGGAACGACGAGCAGACCCAGGCCTTTGCCCGCATCGTCAATTTTGTGCACGGCAACAGCGACGCCCGCATCGGCGTGCAGTTGGGCCACGCCGGGCGCAAGGGTTCAACCCAGCTGGGCTGGCAGAAGATCGACCACCCGCTGGCCGAAGGCAACTGGCCGCTGCTGTCGGCGTCCGCCTTGCCCTACATCGAAGGCGTGTCGCAGACGCCGCGCGCCATGACGCGCGCCGACATGGATGCGGTGCGCGACAACTTCGTGGCCGCCGCCCGCCGCGCCACCGAAGCCGGCTTCGACTGGCTGGAACTGCACTGCGCCCACGGCTACCTGCTGTCCAGCTTCATCTCGCCGCTGACCAACCGCCGCGAAGACGAATACGGCGGCAGCCTGGAGAACCGCCTGCGCTTCCCGCTGGAAGTCTTCCATGCCGTGCGCGCCGTGTGGCCCGAAGACAAGCCCATGTCCGTGCGGATTTCCGCCAGCGACTGGGTCGAAGGCGGCATCACCGCAGACGACGCGGTAGAGATCGCGCGCCACTTCAAGGCGGCTGGCGCCGACATGATCGATTGCTCGTCGGGCCAGGTCAGCAAGGAAGAAAAGCCCGTCTACGGCCGCATGTTCCAGACCCCGTTCGCCGACCGCGTGCGCAACGAAGCCGGCATTCCCACCATTGCGGTGGGCGCCATCTTCGAAGCCGACCACGCCAACGGCATCATCGCTTCGGGCCGCGCCGACCTGTGCGCCCTGGCGCGTCCCCATCTGGCCGACGCCTCCTGGACGCTGCGCGAAGCGGCGCGGGTGGGTTATACCGACGTGGCCTGGCCCAGCCAGTACTTCGCCGGCAAGCGCCAGCTGGAAACCAATTTCGAACGCGCCGCCGCCATGGCGCAACTGGATATCAAATGACAACTTCCCCGCAACCCCTTGCCGGGCGCCATGCGCTGGTGACGGGCGGCGCCCGCGGCATCGGCCTGGCCAGCGCGCGTTCGCTCCTGGCGCGCGGCGCACGCGTCACGCTGCTGGGCCGCGACGGCGCGTCCCTGGAGGCGGCCGCCGACAGCCTGGCCAGCCTGGGCCAGGTGCAGACCGTCAGCGCGGACATCGCCGACGAAGCCTCGGTGCGCGCGGCGTTCGCGCAGGCCGAAGTGGAATTCGGCCCGGTGCTGGTGCTGGTGAACAACGCCGGCCAGGCCGTGAGCCAGCGCTTTGACCGCACCGACGCGGCGCTCTGGCAGCAGATGATCGCCGTCAATCTGACGGGCACGTTCCACTGCATCCAGGCGGCGTTGCCCGGCATGCTGCAGGAAAAGTGGGGGCGGGTGATCAACGTGGCCAGCACGGCGGGCCTGATCGGCTATGGCTATGTCAGCGCCTACTGCGCGGCCAAGCACGGCGTGATCGGCCTGACCCGGTCGCTGGCGCTGGAAACCGCGCAGAAGGGCGTCACCGTGAATGCGGTGTGCCCCGGCTACACCGAAACCGACATCGTGCGTGGCGCGGTGACCAATATTGTGGACAAGACCGGCATGACGCCGGAAGCCGCCCGAGCCAAGCTGGCCGAGCGCAACCCGCAGGGCCGCCTGGTGCAGCCTGAGGAAGTGGCCGAGACGGTGGCCTGGCTGGCGCTGCCGGCGTCCGCCTCCATCAACGGCCAGGCGATCGCCGTGGATGGCGGCGAAGTGATGACCGGCTGAGGCCGGCGCGTCCCATCAACCCCAGGATAACGAACGGAGACACCATGAGCACCCAGTCCGAAGAGCACACCATGAAGCACCACAAGCGTCCGTTGGCCGGCTATCAGGCCAAGACGTTCCTGTGGCAGGTGTCGGCCGACGGCAAGATCGGAACCGTCACCCTGAACCGTCCGGAACGCAAGAACCCGTTGACGTTCGACTCCTACGCCGAACTGCGCGACCTGTTCCGCTCGCTGGTGTATGCCACCGACGTCAAGGTCGTGGTCGTGACGGGCGCGGGCGGCAACTTCTGCTCGGGCGGCGACGTGCACGAGATCATCGGTCCGCTGACCAAGATGACCATGCCGGAACTGCTGGACTTCACCCGCATGACGGGCGACCTCGTCAAGGCCATGCGCGCCTGCCCGCAGCCCATCGTGGCCGCGGTGGACGGCGTTTGCGCCGGCGCGGGTGCGATGGTGGCGCTGGCGTCCGACATGCGCCTGGGCACCCCGGCCGCGCGTACCGCCTTCCTGTTCACGCGGGTGGGCCTGGCGGGCGCCGACATGGGCGCCTGCACCTTGCTGCCGCGCATGATCGGCCAGGGCCGCGCCTCAGAACTGCTGTACACCGGCCGCGCCATGACGGCCGACGAGGGTGCCAGCTGGGGCTTTTTCAATGCCCTGCATGACGCCGACAAGCTGGGTGAAGCCGCCCAGACGCTGGCCGCGCAATTGGCCGCGGGCCCGACGTTCGCCCACGGCGTCACCAAGAAGCTGCTGCATCAGGAATGGAACATGGGCGTGGACGAAGCCATCGAGGCCGAAGCCGAGGCGCAGGCCATCTGCATGCAGACGCGCGACTTCCACCGCGCCTACGAGGCCTTCGTGGCCAAGCAGAAGCCGGTCTTCGAGGGGAACTGATGATGCGTGACGCTAGCTGGCTGGACTGGCCCTTTTTTGACGACGCGCACCGCAAGCTGGCGCATGACGTCGACGCCTGGTGCGAGAAATCGCTGGGCGACGTGGATCATCACGACGCGGATGCGGCCTGCAAGAAACTGGTGAAGGCCATGGGCCAGGCCGGCTGGCTGCGCTACGCGGTCGCGGGCGGCCCCGGCGGCGCCTGGGGCGGCGCGTTGCCGGAAGTGGATTCCCGCGCCGTGTGCATCCTGCGCGAAACGTTCGCCCGCCATGAAGGGCTGGCCGATTTCGCGTTTGCGATGCAGGGCCTGGGTAGCGGCGCCATCTCGCTGATGGGCTCCGACGAACTGCGCCAGCGCTACCTGCCGCGCGTGGCAAGCGGCGAGAAGATCGCCGCCTTCGCGCTGTCCGAACCTGACGCCGGGTCGGACGTGGCCGCCCTGGCCTGCGAAGCCAGGCTGGACGGCGACCACTATGTGCTGAACGGCGCGAAGACCTGGATTTCCAACGGCGGCATTGCCGACTTCTACGTTGTCTTCGCCCGTACCGGCGAGGCGCCGGGCGCGCGCGGTATCAGCGCGTTCGTCGTGGATGCCGACACCCCGGGTTTCGAGGTCAGCGAGCGCATCGAACTGATCGCGCCGCATCCGCTGGCCACGATCACCTTCGACAACTGCCGCATCCCGGTGTCGCATCGCCTGGGCGACGCGGGCCAGGGTTTCAAGCTGGCCATGATGACGCTGGACATCTTCCGCGCATCGGTGGCGGCGGCCGCGCTGGGCTTTGCCCGCCGGGCGCTGGATGAAGGGTTGGCGCGCGCCAAGTCGCGCCGCATGTTCGGCCAGACCCTGGCCGACCTGCAACTGACGCAAGCCGCGCTGGGCGACATGGCGACCGCCATCGATGCCTCGGCGCTGTTGACGTACCGCGCCGCGTGGATGCGCGACGTGCAGAAACTGCGCACCACGCGTGAAGCGGCGATGGCCAAGATGATGGCCACGGAATCGGCGCAGACCGTGATCGACCGCGCGCTCCAGATGTTCGGGGGCGCGGGGGTAGTGTCGGGGATGCCGGTGGAGAAGCTTTACAGGGAAATCAGAGCGCTGCGTATCTACGAAGGCGCCACCGAAGTGCAGAAGTTGATCATCGCCCGTGAATTGCTGAAGGCATAAGGGGCCATCGAGCCCTCGCCATTCCGCAACGCCAACCACACCGCACCGCATCGCATAGCAAGGGGAATCTTATGGAAGCATCCGCCCACATCGACACTTTCGCCCGGGACAACCTGCCCCCGGGCGACCAATGGCCAGAATTCCTGCTGGACGGCCCCGACGTGGCCTATCCGAAGCGGTTCAATTGCGCCGTCGAACTTGTGGACGCCATGGTCGACCGCGGCTTCGGCGAGCGCGTCGCGCTGCGCTGGCGCCAGGACGGCAAGCCGGCCACCATGACCTACCGCGAACTGGCCGCGCTGACCAACCGCATCGCGCGCGTGCTGACCGAGGACATGAAGCTGGTCGCCGGCAACCGCCTGCTTTTGCGCGGACCGAACAACCCGATGATGGCCGCGTCCTGGCTGGCCGCGATCAAGGCGGGCCTGGTGACGGTGCCGACGATGCCGTTGCTGCGCGCCAAGGAACTCAAGCAGATCATCGAGAAGGCCCAGATCCAGGCCGTGCTGTGCGATGCCCGCCTGAAGGAAGAAGCGCAGTTCTGCGCCCAGCCCGATCACGAACACCATTGCCCCGGCCTGTCGCAGGTCATGTACTTCAACGACACGACGCCGGATGCGCTGGACGCGTTGGCGGCCGCCAAGCCGGACGATTTTGCCGCCTGCGACACGGCGTCCGATGACGTGTGCCTGATCGCCTTCACCAGCGGCACCACGGGTTCGCCCAAGGGCTGCATGCACTTCCACCGCGACGTGCTGGCGATGTGCGACCTCTTCCCCAAGCACGTCATCAAACCGGGCCCGGACGACATTTTCTGCGGTACGCCGCCGCTGGCCTTCACGTTCGGCCTGGGCGGCCTGCTGTGCTTCCCGCTGCGCGTGGGCGCCAGCACCGTGCTGGCCGAAAAGCTGACGCCGGAAAGCCTGCTGGAACTGATCCAGGACTTCCGCGCCACCATCGTCTTCACCGCGCCCACGTTCTACCGCCAGATGGCGGCATTGGTCGGCAAGTTCGACCTGTCGTCGCTGAAGAAGAGCGTGTCGGCCGGGGAAGCCCTGCCGGACGCTACCCGCCAGCTGTGGAAGCAGGCGAGCGGCATCGAGATGATCGACGGCATCGGCGGCACGGAAATGATCCACGTGTTCGTGTCCAGCCCGCCGGAGTCGGTCAAGCGCGGCGCCATCGGCAAGGTGGTGCCGGGTTATGTGGCGCAAGTGGTGGACGACGACATGAATCCGGTGCCCAACGGCACGGTGGGCCGCCTGGCGGTCAAGGGCCCGACGGGTTGCCGCTACCTGGCCGACGAGCGCCAGCGCCGCTTCGTGCAAAGCGGCTGGAACCTGCCGGGCGACACCTTCATGCAGGACGACGAAGGCTATCTGTTCTACCAGGCGCGCAATGACGACATGATCGTGTCGGCAGGCTACAACATCGCCGGTCCGGAAGTCGAGGACGCGCTGCTGCGCCATGAGGCCGTGGCGGAATGCGGGGTGGTGGGCGCGCCGTGCGACGAGCGTGGCCAGCTGGTCAAGGCGTTCGTGGTGCTCAAGCCGGGCTACGCGCCCAGCGACGAACTCGTGGCGGCGATGCAGACCTTTGTGAAGGCCAGCATCGCTCCCTACAAATACCCGCGCGCGATCGAATTCGTGGCGGCGCTGCCCCGTACCGAAACGGGCAAGCTGCAACGTTTCGCGCTGCGCAAGATGGCTTGAACTGGCAACCGGGAAATCATCATGGCCGCTCCTTTCATCAGCCAGGTAGAAGTCCGCTTCCGTCATTGCGACCCGGCGGGCATTGTCTTCTACCCGCGCTATTTCGAGATGATCAACGACTTTGTCGAAGAATGGTTCGACAAGGGTATGGGGCTGCCGTTCCACGCGCTGCACGTCGAGCGCCACATCGGCACGCCGATGGCGTCGGTGACGTGCGATTTCAGCGCGCCCAGCCGTTGGCACGAGCGCCTGCGCCAGACGCTGGAAGTGCAGCGTATCGGCGGGGCCTCGTTCAAGGCGCTGGTGCGTTTTGAAGGGCCTGACGGCCAGTTGCGCTTGTCGGCGACGCTGACGATCGTGACGGTGGATTTGCGGACGATGAAGTCCATGCCGCTGCCTGCGGACTTGCGGGAACGCATGCAGGCTTATCTGGCTGCCGCGGCGTAAGCGGCGGGGCCACCCTGTAGTTTGTTTTTTTAAAAATAGGATGAGACGTTATGAAGATTCTGCAACCGCCGGATTGGATGGCGCCCCGGGGCTATTCGAATGGCGTGCTTACCGAAATGACGGTGGGCAGCAAGCTCGTGTTCGTAGGCGGGCAGGTGGGGTGGAATGGCCAGCAGCAGTTCGAATCGGATGACCTGGCGGACCAGGTCCGCCAGACGCTGTCGAACATTGTCGCCATCCTGGCCGAAGGCGGTGCGAAGCCCGAGCATATTGTCCGGATGACGTGGTACGTCACGGATAAGGATGCGTACGTGGCGGCGTATCCGGCGATCGGCAAGCACTACCGGGAATTCATCGGACGGCATTTTCCGGCGATGACGGCGGTGGAAGTGGCGGATCTGGTTGAGGATCGGGCTAAGGTGGAGATTGAGGTGACGGCTGTGGTGCCGGGGGCTTGATTGTTTTGCGAGGGGGATGGGGTGGGTTCTTTTGACGCCCGTCGCGGGGGTGGCCTGGGGTGACTCGGGTCAACGATTGCGGTCCGGAGCCTTCGCTCCGGACTTCCCCTTTGTCATCTTCGTTGTTGCCTACGGCAACTGCCTTCAGATTCCCTCGGGCTTATCGACTCCCCTCGCACCCCAGGCCACCCCCGCGCCGGGCTGCGTGATTGACAACCTGGCGTCCGCCGGGGCGGGCAGCGTGCTTAGGGCTCGCATCAACGTCTGGGTTGGGTGGAATATCTTGTGGGGCCCGCTCCATGCCGGCCGCGCGGGCGGCCTCGTGGAGCGTACGCATCGTCTTGCGACGTGACGTTGTTGGTCTTTTCGGACTTGGCGTTGCCGATCCACGGTATGTGACGCTGGGTCATTTCGTACTTGGCGCTGGCGATCCTCTACATGTGACGCCGCTGGCCTTCTTCTGTGGCGCTGCGCGTCATCCGTAGGATGGGTGGAGCGCGCTCGGGTCGTCAATATTGAACCGTTGCCCAACGCGCGCAACCCATCATCTCCCCCCGCGAACCGACCCCCATCAACCGCGTCGCGTCTCCCTTGGCAGTTCGCCGAACCGTTCCCGGTAGTACTCCGAAAACCTTCCCAGATGTCCGAACCCGACACCCAGCGCGACCTCGGTCACGCTGGCGGTGGCGTTCGTCTTCAATTGTTGTCTTGCCGTGTCCAGCCGCAGGGCGCGTAGCGCGTTCATGGGGGTGGTGTCGCGGTGTTCCTGGAACAGGCGGGTCAGGGCGGTGGCGCTGGCGCCGGCGTGGCGGGCGATGTCGGTCAGGGTGAGGGGGGCGGACAGGTGGTCGCGCATGTAGGTCTCGGCCAGCGTCAGGCGGCGCGGGACGGCCGGGGTTTGGCCGGACTGGGTCTGCCAGGTGTTGGGCTGGTTGTAGAGCAGGTGCAGGATCAGGCTGTCTTCCATGTGTTCCAGCCACGCGGCGGGCGGGCGGGGGGCGCCGTCGTCCAGGGTGGGCAAGAGGTGAATCAGGCCCGTCATCATGCTGCGCCAGACGGCGCCGATGGGGTTGTCCAGGCGTAGCGCGGGGCTGAAGTCCAGCGGGCGGGTGGCGGCGTCGCCGAAGGCGCGTTGGCCGATGGCTTCCAGTTTGCCGCGGGGGATCTTCAGCAGCAGCTGTTCGCAGCCGGCTTCCCAGTGCAGCCGCAGCGGGCGGTTGGGGGCGATGACGGCGGCGCAATCGGGGTTGGCGTTGACGCGCTCGTCGCCGCATTCGATACAGGCGCGGCCGCGCAGCGGCACCTGCACCAGCATGAAATCCTGCAGGCGGTCGGGTTCGATGTGGACTTCGGCGCCGTAGCGCAACGTACAGACCGTCAGCGAGCCGAAGCGGCCCCGGTTCAGTTCGGCGTCCACGCGGCCGCCTTTCCACGTCAGGCGGTGTTCCTTCAGCGCTTCGGATACGCGCGTGCGCGTTTCGTCCTGGTGGGTGGAACTGAACACGCGCCGTTTGAGCAAGGGCGCAAGCGTGAGTCGGGACCAGCCGTGCATGGATGCCTCCGGGACGGGAACGCTCCCGTATCTGCGGCCAGAGTAATTTAATCGTCCCGGCTTGGGAATTAAGTGAATCCCGGATAAAACTGACCGTATTCGGATAGAGCGGCGCCGCCCGGCGGCATACGCTAGGTGGCGACGTGGATCGGCAGCATGCGTAAACCGACGGCAGACGGGTTCTGTCAGCTTTCCGCCAGCGCGGCTGGCGGTGCAAACGGGGTGGCTCATGAATCGAAATCTCTGGAGCCGGCGTGCGCTGGCGGCGCTGGTCTGTATGGCGGCCGCAGCGGGAGCCTCGGCGGCCGACAAGGTCAAGGTGGGCTTGCTGACGACGCTGTCCGGACCCGGTTCGGCGTTGGGCAACGAGATCCGCGACGGCTTCAATCTGGCGCTGCAGCATACCGGTGGCAAGCTGGGCGGCCTGCCGGCGGAAGTGGTGGTGGCCGACGACCAGCAGAAGGCGGACACGGGCCGCCAGGCGGTGGAGCGCCTGCTCAAGCGCGATCGCGTGGACATCATGACGGGGATCGTGTTTTCGAACGTGCTGCTGCCGGTGATGCCGGCCATCCTGCAGTCGGGCACGATCTATCTCAGCACCAATACCGGTCCGGAAAACTACGCCGGCGCGGGGTGTAATCCCAATTTCTTCGCGGTGGCCTGGCAGAACGAGGACATCCCCGCGGCCATGGGCAAGTACGCCGCCGACCAGGGCTACAAGCGCGTGGCGCTGATCGCGCCGGACTATCCGGGCGGCCGCGAATCGCTCAATGGCTTCAAGCGCCTCTACAAGGGCGGCTTGTCCGAAGAGATCTACACCCAGCTCGGCCAATTGGACTACGGGGTCGAGATCACGCGGCTGCGCGCCAGCAAGCCGGATGCGGTGTTCTTCTTCCTGCCCGGCGGCATGGGCGTGAATTTCATCAAGCAGTTCAACGGCGCGGGCCTGTCGAAGGACATCGCGCTGCTGGCGCCCGGCTTCTCGGGCGACGAGGACACGATCGCGGCGGTGGGCGCGCCCATCCAGGGCTTGCGCAACACGTCGCAATGGGCGGCCGACCTGGACAACCCGGCCAACCGCAAGTTCGTCGAAGACTTCAAGAAGACCTACAACCGCAGCCCCACGCTGTACGCCTCGCAGGGCTATGACGCGGCCATGCTGCTGGACAGCGCCGTGCGCCAGACGGGCGGCAAGCTGGAAGCGGACGCCTTGCGCCCGGCGCTGCGGCGTGCGGACTTCAAGTCGGTGCGGGGTGACTTCACGTTCAACCGCAACCAGTATCCGGTCCAGAACTATTACCTGCGCGTCGTCGAGGCGGGCGCGGATGGCAAGCTGGCCAACAAGCTGTCGGGCACGGTGCTGACGCAGTACCAGGACCCGTTCGCCGCCGCGTGCCAGATGAAGTAAGGCGGCGTGCCTCACGCAATACGCATCACGCATTACAGGAGAACCGCATGACCCAGAACATGACGACGCGCGAGATCACGATTGCCTCGCACGATGGCAAGTCCTTTGGCGCCTACCTGGCCGTGCCGGCCGCGGGCCACGGCCCGGGCCTGGTGCTCTGCCAGGAGATCTTCGGCGTCAACGACTTCATGCGCCGTGCGGCGCAATTGCTGGCCGAAGAGGGCTACGTGGTGCTGGTGCCCGACCTGTTCTGGCGCCAGCAGCCCGGCATCCAGCTGACCGATGGCCCCGCCGACATGCCGCGCGCGTTCGAGCTCTATCAGGGCTTCGACGTGGAGCTGGGCCTGAAAGACATCGCGTCTACGATCGCCGCGCTTCGCGGCTTGCCCGAGCAGCAGGGCGGGGTAGGCGTGCTGGGCTACTGTCTGGGCGGCAAGCTGGCGTATCTGGCTGCGTGCCGCACCGATGTGGACGTGGCCGTGGGCTATTACGGGGTGGGCATCGAAAGCAGCCTGGAAGAGGCGGCCAACCTGCGCGGCCGCCTGGTGCTGCATATTGCCGAGCAGGATGGCTTCTGTCCGCCCGAGGCACGCCAGCGCATCCTCGCCGCGCTGGGCGGCAAGCCGGGCGTGGAACTCTACGTGTATCAGGGCATGGACCACGCGTTCGCGCGCACCGGCGGGGATCACTACGACAAGCCGTCCGCCCTGATGGCGCACCAGCGCAGCATGGCGGCGCTGCAACGCGCCATCGGCCCGGAGTTCGATTATTCGGCCTTGTGGGACAAGCACTGCGAATATGAATTCGGCACGCGCGACGTGGCCGCCACCATGGCCACGATGGTGGCCGAACCCTACGTGAACCATATCCCGACGATGACGGGCGGCGTGGGCCACAAGGAGCTGTCGCGCTTCTACCAGCACCATTTCGTCAACAGCAACCCGCCGGATACGCGGCTGATCCCGCTGTCACGCACCGTGGGCGCGACCCAGATCGTGGACGAGCTGCTGTTCTGCTTCACGCATACCACCGAGATCGACTGGCTGCTGCCCGGTGTGGCGCCGACGGGCCGGCCGGTGGAGATCCCGCTGATCGCCATCGTGAAATTCCGGGGCGACAAGCTCTACCACGAGCACATCTACTGGGACCAGGCCAGCGTGCTGGTGCAGGTGGGCCTGCTGGACCCGAAGGGGCTGCCCGTGGCGGGCCGTGAAACCGCCGCCAAGCTGCTGGACGAGACCTTGCCGTCCAACACGCTGATGGCGCGTTGGAAAGACAGCGCGAACAAGTAGGAGGCCGACATGTCTTACTCGCAGGAACAACTGGCCGCGATGGTACGCGGCGACAGCGTGCACCGCGGCGTCTACACCGACCCCGCCATTTTCGACCTGGAGATGCAGCGGATCTACGGCCGCGCCTGGATCTACGTGGGCCACGAAAGCCAGGTGCCCAAGACGGGCGACTATCACACCACCCGCCTGGGCGACCAGGACGTGCTGATGGTGCGCGCTTCCGACGGCAACGTGCACGTGCTGTACAACCGCTGCCCGCACAAGGGCGCGAAGGTGGTGGCCGACGGCGAAGGCTGCGTGGGCAAGTTCTTCCGCTGCCCGTATCACGCCTGGACCTTCAAGCTGGACGGCAGCCATCTGGGCGTGCCGCTCAAGCAAGGCCTTGAGGGTACGGCCTACGACCCCACCGACCCCACGTTTTCGATGCGCCGGCTGGCGCGCGTGGAAAGCTACCGCGGCTTCGTGTTCGCCAGCCAGGCGAAGGAAGGCCCGGCACTGACGGACTTCCTGGGCGGCGTGCGCTCGTCCATCGACAATCTGTGCGACCGGTCCCCGGTGGGCGAGGTCGAGGTCGCGGGCGGCATCTTCCGGGTGATGCAGCGCTCGAACTGGAAGGTGTTCTACGAGAACCTGCACGACACCATGCATGCCCGCGTGACGCATGAATCGTCCTATGCCGCGGCCCGCGACGAGGCCAAGGAGATAGGCGAAATGCCGCTCGAGCTGCACATCATGGACGGCAACGGCGAACCCTACGAGTTCTGGGAAAAGCTGGAACTGCGCGCCTACGACAACGGCCACGGCTATATGGAAGGCATCTTCAACCCGGGCGCCGCCGAGCGCGATCCGGTGTCGCGGGCGCACTTCGAGACGCTGACGGGCGCCTATGGCGAAGAACGCGCCCGCGAGATCCTGGGCATGAATCGCCACAACACGGTCATCTACGGCAGCGGCTCGCCCCATACCGTGTTCCAGCAGTTCCGCGTGATCCGGCCGATCGCCGTGGACCGCACCTTGATCGAGATCCAGACGTTTCGCTGCAAGGGGGCGCCGGACGGTGTGTTCAAGCGCGCCATGCTGTATGCCAACGTCATCAATTCGCCGTCGTCCAACGTCATGCCGGACGATATCGAACTCTATAACCGCTGCCAGGAAGGCAACGCCACGCGCGGCGGAGAATGGGTCAGCATGCACCGCTACCACGGCAGCGACCGCAGCGACGCCGACGGCCTGGTGTCGGTCAACGGCACCAGCGAATTGCCCATGCGCAATCAGTTCCGCGCCTGGAAGACCTATATGGAAGCCGGCGCGGCGTCGACCGCGCCCGCCACGGGAGAAGGCGCATGCTGCTAGACCTGGATTTCGACGTCGGCACCACGGACCTGTCGCCGGCCGACGTGCCGGCGGATGCCTACCACCGCATCGCCCAGTTCCTGTACCGCGAGGCGCGGCTGCTGGACGAACGGCGCTACGACGACTGGCAGTCGCTGTGGACGCCGGACGGCATGTACTGGATGCCGCGGGTGCCGGGCCAGCAAAGCCCGTACGACCACATTTCGCTGTTCTGGGAAGACCGCATGCTGCGCGACGTGCGCATCCGGCGCCTGGAGCATCCCCGCAACTGGTCGCAGCAGCCGCCCACGCGCAGCGTGCGGCTGGTGGGCGGCGTCCAGGTTGAAGGCGTGGATACGGGCGGCAACCTGGTGGTGCACTCCGCCTTCCAGATGACGGAATGGCGCAAGCGCCAGCCACGCCAACTGGCGGGCCGCTACACCCACAAGCTGGCCGCCGAAGGCGACGGCTGGCGCATCCGGATGAAGCGCGTGGATCTCGTCAACTGCGACGAGGCGCACGACGTGTTCGAGGTGTTCGTTTGATGACGGCGGACACCGCGGTGCTGGCGTTGCACTATCAGAACGACGTGTTGCATCCCGAGGGCAAGATCCGCGTCGGGCTGGATGCCGACAGCGGGGCGCGTCAGCGCCTGCTGGACGGCGCCGCCGCCTTGCTGGCCGGCGCGCGGGCGCAGTCGTTGCCCATCGTGCACGTGCGCATCGCCTTCCGGCCCGACTACGCCGATTTGTTGCCCAACTGCGCGATCTTCCGCAATGTGGCGACGATCGGCGCGGTGCCCGAAGGGCAGTGGGGCAGCGCCTTCTACGACGGCCTGCAGCCGCTGGCCGGCAGCCCGCGCGAGTTCATCGTCAAGCACACCCGCATCAGCGCGTTCTACGGCACGCCGCTGGAAGAGACCCTGCGCGTGGTCGGCGCGCGCCGGCTGGTGGTGGCCGGCGTTGCCACGCATTCCGTGGTGGAGGGCACCGTGCGCCACGCCGCCGACATCGGCTTTGACGTGATGGTGGCTGAAGACGCCTGCGCCTCGGCCGACGAAGCCGTGCACCAGGCCTCGCTTGCCAGCATGCGATTGATTGCGCAAACCGGCTCGGTGGCCGATGCTGTGCGCTGGGCCGCCGCGCCGCACTGATCAAGGACTATCCATGGATTTTTCAGGCTTTCCCGGCTTGGCCGGCAAGACCGCCATCGTCACCGGCAGCACGCAGGGCCTGGGCGCCGATATCGCGCGCGGCCTGGCCGCGGCCGGCGTGAACGTGGTGCTGGTCGGGCGCAACGCCCAGGCGGGCCAGGCGCTTGCCCAGGAACTGGACGAGCGCGCCTTGTTCTGCGAAACCGACATCGGACAAGACAGCCAGATCCAGCACTGCATCGACGCCGCGCTGGCGCGCTTCGGCCGGCTGGACATCCTGGTCAACAACGCGTGCCAGTACGCGGACCGCGGGTTGGCGTCTTCGCGCGAGGAATGGCACAGCACCCTGGACACCAACCTGGTGTCGGCCGCGATCTTCACGCAGTTCGCCGCGCCGCATCTGCCGCGCGGCGGCGTGGTGGTGAACCTGGGCAGCACGGGCGGCAAGTTCGGCGCGGCCGGACGCGCGCTGTATCCGGCGTCCAAGGCGGCGCTGCTGCAGATCACCAAGAATTTCGCGGTGGAACTGGCGCCGGCCGGCGTGCGCGTGCTGGCGGTGTCGCCGGCCTGGACGTGGTCGCCGTCGGTGGAACAGTTGTCGGGCGGTTCGCGGGCAGCAGCCGACGCGGTGGGGGCGCACTTCCATCCGCTGGGCCGCGTGGGTTCGGGCAGCGAGATCGCCGCGGCGGTCTGCTTTGCGTGTTCGGATGCCGCGTCCTGGATGACGGGTGTGGATATCCCGGTGGACGGCGGGTTCTCCATCCTGGGGCCAGACCGCGGCATTTCACCGCGGGTCTGGTTCAAGGAACTGGCGCCCTGATCCGGGCGGGGCGTGGCTGCCCCATTGCCTTGGCCGGCGCCTTGACTGGCGCCGCGGACTGCCGCGTCAGCGAATGACGATCTCGCCTTCTTCCAGCCCGGCTTTGCCGCCGACCTGGTCTTCCAGGAACTCCTGCATCTTGTTGCCCAACTGGATCTTCGCGCCGCTGCAAAAGCGCCGCGTCGCCGTGATGACGGCGGTGTGCAGGGGCAGCAGGTCGCGGACCAACTGCGCTTCTTCCGCGTCCAGCGCCAGCAGTTCGCCGCTGAGCTTGCCGTGGGTGTTGCGGGCGCGTTCCACGACGTCACCCGGGGCGCGCTGAGGGTTGGCCTTCAGGAACATCAGCAGCTGTTCCAGCTTGGCCTTTTCTTCGTTCATCTTCAGGCGCTTGCGCGTCAGCGCAGATCGCTTGATGTCCGCATGCGGGTCCAGCCCGGCCTGCACCAGGGTGGGAATGCCCGACGGCGAGCCGATGGTGCCCGCGCGCACGGCATTCAAGGCACGGGTCTGCCCGCCGGTGATGGCGCTTTGCTGCGTGTTCGGCGGGCCGACCAGCACGCTGCCGCCGGCGGCGATGCTGCTTTGCCGGATCTCGCGTTCCACTTCCACGTCCTGCCCGGCGCTGATGATCGCGTTTTCGATGAACTTCGCTTTCAGCGCGCCGCCACAGACGATGTGGGCGGTGCGGGCGGTGGCCGCGGCGTCCTGCAGGGCCTCGGCCATGCCGATGATGCCGCCCTTGACGGTCACGCTGCCGCCGGCTTCCACCAGCGCGGCTTCGATGGTGCCGTTGACGACCACGTCGCCCGTCACGCGGACTTCCATGGTGGCGGCGATGTCACCCCGCACTTGCAGCGACCCTTCAAAGGTGATGTTGCCCGTGGACAGGTTGACGGCGTCGACCTCCACCATCGGATTGACCTGCACGCCCTGACTGATCAGCTTGGGCGTGCCGGCGATCGTGGCGCGCAGCAGCAGCGGATCTTCCGGGTCGACTTCCACGCCCGAGATGTCTTTGGAGAACGGCGTGTCGGGCATTTCGTCCGGCAGCACAGGTTCGCCCAGCACGTTGGTGCCGTCCACGCCAGGTAGCGGCGGAACGCGGCGCATCAGCGGCGTGCCGGGCGACACCAGCAGCAGGCTGCCCAGGTCGCGGTAGTCCACCTGGGCCAGTTCGTCGATCTCCTGGGCGCGCGGCTTCAGGCGGTCCAGCAGGCTTTCAAAGCGGGTCGGCGTGCCGCGGGTGGGCGGCGTGCCCTGGGCGATCATGACGGTGGCGCTGCGGCCTTGCTCGACGGCTTCGGCCATGGCCGCTTCCAGCACGCCATGCACGATGCCGCGGTCGGCCACCGCGTGGCGCAGCATGTCCAGCGTGACCGGCTGGCCGCCCTTGGGCGGGTGCAGGGTCAGCAGCGCGGCCATGCGGGTGGGGTCGAGTTCCAGTTCGAACGAGCCGTCCACCACCTGTCCGACCGGAAACTGCACGGGTTCGGCGGCGCTGCGGCACTGGTCGATGAAGGCCAGCACAGCGTGGTTGTCCAACGCATCGGCGGTCCAGCCTTGCGCCACGACGGCGGCGGTCAGCGCATCCCAGGTGGGCAGGTCAAGGTTGATGTGGGGCGCCGTGTCGACGGCGACGTCCGTGTCGGCGTCCAGTTCCGGGGCGGCGTCACCGCCGGCGCTGCCCGCTGCCTCGGTGGGGGGGGCGTCATCGTCGTCCGCCGGCGCCGCGTCCGGGCGTGGAGGCGGCGTATAAATGGCCGTCAGGACGTTGGTATTGGCATCCAGCACCAGCTGGAGCGTGTTTTCTGCGTCCATCTCAGCCTCTCCCGCCTGGCGCTCAATGGCTGCCAGGTTCATTCATTTGGTAAATAAACGAAATATTGCGACATATTCTATCGTACTCGTCCGACATATGCCGTAGTTTCGGCCCTGTTTTACATAGGGAAACCCACCGCCCGCGCGGGACTAGGGCGTAGGACCGAGCGACAAACCGGGATCGTCGCCGCAGCATAGGGGCTCGCCAACCCGTCTTCGGACGCTACCTTCGCCCCGACCATGCGCCGACATCCCTCATCCTTCCTACCTGCCTTGCGCGCCTTTGCCGCGCGGGCCGGGGGCATGGCGGCGGTGGCGGCCCTTGCGGCGGCCGCGCTGACCCTGGCGCCCGCCCGTCCCGCCCAGGCGAGCGAGATCTACCGTTACAAAGACCCGTATGGCGTTTGGCGCGCCATGAAAGTGCCCACGGGCTACGCCAAGTATTACAAGCGGGCGCAGGCGCGCACGGTATGGCGCGGCAACGGCATCAAGGCCTGTCTGGACTGTCCGCCGCAGGCGGGCGACGGGGCGCGGCTGGCATCGCTTGCGCCCACTTCCCGCGCCCTGCGCTGGGGCGATGCCAAGCCGTCCACCGCCCACGACGGGCTGATCGCCCGCGCGGCGCAGGACTCTGGCGTGGATGGGGCGTTGCTGACCGCCGTCATTGCGATCGAATCGGGGTTCCGCAGCGATGCGCGCTCGCCCAAGGGGGCGCTGGGCCTGATGCAGCTGATGCCGGCGACGGCGGCGTCGGTATTGTCCGTGGACGATATCGAGCGGGCGCTGGTGGACCCGGCAACGAACGTGCGGGCCGGGTCGCGTCATCTGCGCCGGCTGATCGATCAGTATCCCGGCCGATTGGACCTGGCGCTGGCCGCCTACAACGCGGGGGAAGGAGCGGTGCGCAAGTACGACGCTGTGCCGCCCTACGCGGAAACCCAAGCCTATGTCAGGGATGTGACGGCGCTCTACGAGCGCTACAAGGCGCCCTGAACCGGTACGCGCCAGCCGGGCGCCTTGTAAGGCATCCCAGGCCGGCACGCCCGCCGCTTACATTGCGGCGAAAACCTTTTCGGCGATGTCCAGGGTGGACTTGATCACGGCGTCGTCGTGCGTGGCCGAGACGAAGCCGGCTTCGAATGCGGACGGCGCGAAATGCACGCCGTGGTCCAGCATGGCGTGGAAGAAGCGGTTGAACGCCGCCGTGTCGCACTGCGAGACTTCCGCGAACGAGGTGGGCACCTGGTTGCTGAAATAGATGCCGAACATGCCGCCCACGGAGTCGGCCGAGAAGGCCAGGCCGGCAGCGCGGGCGCGCTCTTGCAGGCCCTGGGCCAGCTTGGCGGTCTGGGCCGACAGCTTGTCGTAGAAGCCGGGCGCGGCGATCAGGCGCAGCGTGGCCAGGCCCGCGGCAACGGCAACGGGGTTGCCCGACAGCGTGCCCGCCTGGTACACGCCGCCCAGCGGGGCGATGTGCTTCATGACTTCGGCGCTGCCACCGAAGGCGCCCACCGGCATGCCGCCGCCGATCACCTTGGCCAGCGTGGTGATGTCCGGCTTCACGCCGGTCAGGCCCTGCACGCCCTGCGGGCCCACGCGGAAACCGGTCATCACTTCGTCAAAAATCAGCAGCGCGCCATGCTGCGTGCAGACCTCGCGCAGGCCTTCCAGGAAACCCGCCGCCGGCTTGATCAGGTTCATGTTGCCGGCCACCGGCTCGACGATGATGCACGCGATGTCGGCGCCGTGCTGGGCAAAAGCCTGGCGCACGGCGTCCAGGTTGTTGTATTCCAGGGTCAGCGTGTGCGACACGAATTCCGGCGGCACGCCCGCCGAACTGGGGTTGCCGAAGGTCAAGAGGCCCGAGCCGGCCTTGACCAGCAGGCTGTCCGAATGGCCGTGGTAGCAGCCTTCGAACTTCACGATCTTGGCGCGGCCCGTGGCGCCGCGCGCCAGGCGGATGGCCGTCATGGTGGCTTCGGTGCCCGAGCTGACCAGACGTACCTGCTCTAGCGAGGGCAGGCGCGCAATCAGCACTTCGGCCAGTTCGATCTCGGCTTCGGTCGGGGCGCCGAACGACAGGCCGTTGACGGCGGCTTCCTGCACCGCGCGCACCACTTCAGGGTGCGAGTGGCCCAGGATGGCCGGGCCCCAGGAGCCCACGTAATCGATGTACTGCTTGTCTTCCGCGTCCCACACGTACGGGCCTTGCGCGCGCTTGATGAAGCGCGGCGTGCCGCCCACGGAGCGGAATGCGCGCACGGGCGAGTTGACGCCGCCGGGGATGCTGCGGCAGGCGCGTTCGAAAAGCTGTTCGTTACGGGACATGGCGTTCAAGGCTTGCGGTTGAGGTTGGCGGAAAAGGGCGCGGAGCAGGCCGCAGCGGCGGCCCGGATGCTGGGCGCTTCGAAAAGCCCGGTGATGACGGCGATGGAGTCGGCGCCCGCCTGGGCCAGCAGCGGCGCGTTGTCGGCGGTGATGCCGCCGATGGCGACCACCGCGGGCCGGGGCGCATCGCGCTCTTCGACCAGGCGGCGGGCTTCGGTCAGCACCGACAGCGGCGCGCGCACGGTGTCCGGCTTGACGGTGGAGGCGAACATCGCGCCGAAGGCGATGTAGTCGGCGCCGGCATCCAGCAGTTCGCGGGCACGGACCAGGTCGTCGTAGCTGGAGCCGCCCAGAATCAGGTCGGGGCCGGCTTCGGCGCGGATGCGCGCCAGGCTTTCGTCTTCGCGCCCCACGTGCGCGCCGTCGGCGCCGACCTCCAGCGCCAGGCGCCAGTCGTCATTGATCAGGAATACCACGCCCAGTTCGCGGCACAGGGGCGCCAGTGCACGCGCCTGTTCGGCGCGCACCGAGTCGGGCACGTTCTTGCGGCGCAGCTGCAGCGAACGCATGCCGCCGTCGGCGGCTTTGCGCACGGCCTGCATCAGGCGTTCGGTATCGTCCCATTCAGGGGTGACGCCATACAGGCCGGCGGGAAAACGCAGCGGTTTCATTGCGGTTGGATCCGGTTGGGAATGCGCCGGCCCATGCCCGGCAGGAAGCTGGCGGCGACCGAGGCGTCGGCATGCGCCAGGCCCTGGCGCACGGCTTCGGGCATGTCCAGCCCGCGGGCCAGCATGGCGGTGATGGCGGTGGCGGCCAGGCCGCCGGCGTCGCCGTTGCGGTCCGGGGGCGTTTGCCACGGCCAAGTGTGGGTCTGGCCGCTGGGGCCCAGCAACACGTTGGCGTAATGGCCGGGCCGCTGCGGGCTGCCCAGCACCAGGACCCATTCGGCGCCGGCCGCCACCAGGGCGTGCATGGGCGTCGGTGCGTCCCCGATATCGATGTCGCCGTCGGCGTGCCACTGCGCCAGGCGCAGGTGTTCGATGACCAGCAGGTCGGTCTGCGGCAGCACCAGTTCCAGCGTGGCAGCCAACAGATCGTCGGCATCGTCCTCGTCGGCGGCGTCCGCCGGCAAGGGCGCGCGCTGGCCCAGGTGCAGCACCAGCGGCACCTGGCTGTAATCGGCGGCGACCTGGGCAGCAACGCTTGCCGTTTCAGCGGTGTATAGTCCGCCCACCTTGATGGCCTGCACGGACATGTCTTCCAGCAGGCAGCGGGCCTGGTCGTCCAGCAGGTCGGGCGAAACAGGATGGATTTCTTCGATGCCGGCAGTGTCCTGCACGGTCAGCGCGGTCACGGCCGCCAGGCCATGACAGCCCAGGCGGGCGCAGGTGACGGCATCCGCGGGCAAGCCGTCGGATCCCGAGGGATCGAGCGGGCCGAAGACCAAAACGAGAGGGGGAGTAACGGGGGCCACGTGGACAGCGCTTGAGTGAGGGTACCCGGACTCATTTTGAGGTGAATCAGGGGAACCCCTATTGGGTTTCGGTAAGATTGTCCCCATTCTAATGGAAGCCCCCCACCTTTGCCCCGCCACGGGGACCACGGTCGGGAATTGATGTAAGAGAGAACTATGCGTACTTGGATGTGTCTGATTTGTGGCTGGGTCTATGACGAAGAGGCCGGCCTGCCCGACGAAGGTATTGCTCCCGGCACCCGCTGGGAAGATGTGCCGCCGAACTGGGTCTGTCCTGAATGCGGCGCCCGCAAAGAGGACTTTGAATTGATGGAAATCTGAACCCGATCCGCTGACCTATTCCGCCAGGGCTCGTAAGATGGGGCAAGCCCCCATCCCTCGTAACCGCAGGACGGTCTGCCGCCAGGCAAGCAGGGCCGCGCATGACGCGCGCCCCGTCCACGGTTCTTTCAGACTACCCATGAAGGGGTTGCCATGACGGAAAAACACCACGAAGCCGCCTCGACGCAGGCGGCCAACTTTGCCAACCAGTTCCTGATCGCCATGCCGGGCATGGTCGAGGGCAGCCTGGCCGGTTCTGTCATCTACGTATGCGAACACACCGAGCGCGGCGCGCTGGGCCTGGTCATCAACCGGCCCACCGACCTGACGCTGGGCACCCTGTTCGAGCGCATTGAACTGACGCTCGAGATCGGCCCGGTCAAGGACACGCTGGTTTTCTTTGGCGGCCCGGTGCAGACCGACCGCGGCTTTGTGCTGCACGCGCCTGCGGGCGACTACAGCTCCAGCATCAAGATGGGCGCGATGGCGCTGACGACCTCGCGCGACGTGCTGCAGGCCGTGGCCGACGGCAACGGGCCCGCCCGGATGCTGGTCACGCTGGGGTATGCCGGCTGGGGCGCAGGCCAGCTGGAAAGCGAAATGGGCCAGAACGCCTGGCTCAGCGTCGGCGCCGACGACCACATCATTTTCGACGTGCCTCCGGAAGACCGCTACCCTGCCGCCTTGAAGCTGCTGGGCATCGATCCGGTCATGCTGGCGGGCGACGCGGGCCATGCCTGAAGAGACGCTGCTTGCCTTTGACTTCGGCGAAAAGAAGATCGGCATTGCCATCGGCAACACGCTGACGCGCCAGGCGCGTCCGCTGGAAATCATCTTCAGCGAAATCCGCGACGCGCGTTTCAACCGCATCGCGGCGCTGCTGCAGGAATGGCAGCCGCATCGCGTGGTCGTGGGGCTGGCGCTGGATGCCGATGGCGGCGAACAGCCCGCCACCGCGCGTTGCCGGCGCTTTGCCAACCAGCTGCATGGCCGCTTCGGCGTGGCCGTTGAACTGGTGGACGAACGCGGCTCCAGCATGGAGGCCCAGCGCTTGCTGGGCACGCATGCGGCCGATGACGCGATGGCCGCGGCTGTTATCCTGCAACGATACTTGGACACCCTGCCTGCGTCCTGAAGCACGCGGCCCGGCCTGCCTATGCTCAATCCGCAACTTGATCGCCGCGGCGAACTCATTCATCTGCTGACAACGGAAGGGTTGCCGCGACGCCACGTCGAGCGCCTGCTCGAGGCGGCCCGCACGTGGGCCGCGGGCGAGGCGCCGACCGCCACGCCGCAGCCCGTATTTCTTTCCCTGCCCGACGACCCAGCCTGCCGCGACGCCTACGCCGACGCAGCCACGCGCCTGTCACTGCTGCCTGTCGTCCTGGATACGCAAGACGCGGGCGCCGAGCCGGGTGATGCGCTGGCCCAGACCGTATCAGGCCTGGCGCCGGGCATCCTGGTGCTGCGCCATGCGGCCAGCGGCGCGGCGCATTGCGCGGCCGCCCAGGCGGCGCCGGGGCTGCATGTCGTCAATGCCGGCGACGGCCAGCATGCGGACCCGCTGCCGGCCCTGGCATTGCTCCAGGCGATGCAGGACATCAAGCAAGACCTGACGAACCTGGCTGTGACGCTGGTGGGCGACATCCGCCATTCGCCGGTGGCGCGTTCGGTCATCCACGCCATGACGACGCTGGGCGTGCCCGAAGTGCGCGCCGTCGCGCCGCGCACGCTCTTGCCGGACAGTCTGCCGCAATTGGGCGTGCGCGCCTGCGCCAGCCTGCACGAAGGCCTGCAGGGGGCCGACGTGGTCATCGTGCTGCCCCTGGGCGTCGAACGGATCAGCGGCGCGCTGCTGCCGTCCGCCCGGGAATACGCCCAGGCCTATGGCGTGACGCCCGCCACGCTGGCGGCCGCCAAGCCCGATGTGTTGCTGCTGCCCGCCGGCGCGTTGACGCCCGGCGTGGAAGTGGATGGCGACGTGGCCGCCAGCCTGCCGCCCATCGAGGCCCGATTGGCCGGCTTGTTGCAACATTTGCGCCTGGCCGCCTTGGGCGTGCTGGCCGGAGACGCGCCATGAGGCTGCACATCGCCAACGGCCGCCTGATCGATCCCGCCAACGGCGTGGACGGGCGGCACGATATTTACACGGCCGACGGCCACGTGGTGGCCGTGGGGGCGGCGCCGGACGGCTTCCAGGCCGACCGCGTGCTGGATGCCGACGGGCTGGCCGTGCTGCCGGGCCTGGTCGATTTGTCGGCCCGAATCTTGCAGCCCGCAGGGGCGGGCAGTATGGCCACGGGTTCTGCGTTTGCGCCCGCCGAGTTGCGCGCGGCGCTTGCCGGTGGCGTGACCCGCCTGGTGTTGCCGCCGGATGCCGATGCCGCGCTGGACGAACCGGGCAAGGTCGACGCGCTGATGCGTCAGGCCGACGCCGGCACGGTCCGTGTGCACCCGCTGGGCGCGATGACCGTGGGTCTTGCCGGCGAGACGCTGGCGGAAATGGGCCTGCTCTCCCAGGCGGGCTGCATCGCCTTCGCCCAGGGCGAGCACGGCATTGCCGATACGCGGGTGCTATGGGGCGCCATGCGCTACGCCAGTGGCATGGACCGCACGTTGTGGCTGCGTCCGCAGGATCCGTGGCTGGCGCGCGGCACGGTCGCGGCCAGCGGCGCCTACGCCGAGCGCCTGGGGCTGGAAGGCCTGCCGCCGCAAGCGGAAACGGTGGCGCTGCAAACGATCTTCGAACTTCAGCGCGCTACCGGCGCCCGCGTGCACCTGACCCGGCTGTCCACGGCGGCGGGGCTGGAACTGCTGCGCGCGGCCAAGCGGGAAGGGCTGCCCGTCACCGCTGACGTGTCGGCCCACAACCTGCATCTGACCGACGTCGACATCGGCTTTTTCGATACGAATTTCCATCTGTCGCCGCCGCTGCGCGGCCAACGCGACCGCGATGCCATCCACGCGGCGCTGGCCGAGGGGCTGGTCGACGCCTTGTGTTCGGATCACACGCCGGTCGACAGCCAAGCCAAGGCGGTGCCGTTCCCGGCCTCCGCGCCGGGCGCGACGGCGCTGGAACTGCTGCTGTCGCTGACGCTGAAGTGGGTGCGCGACCGTCGCTCCCCGCTGATCGACGCGCTGGCCCGCGTGACATCGGGCCCGGGCGCCGTGCTCGGCCGCATGACGCCGGACGGCGCGCAGGCAGGCCAATTGGGCGTGGGCGCGCCGGCGGACCTGTGCCTGGCCGACCTGGACGCCGAATGGCTGGTGATGCCGGCAGCGCTGCAAAGCCGCAGCGCCCACACCCCGTTCGCGGGTATGATGCTGCCCGGTCGGGTACGCGCCACCGTGGTCGGTGGCCGGCTGGCCTGGGAGACTTCAGTTTGAAGCTGCTGCGCTTTGTCCTACGGCTGGCACTGGTGCTGCCCTTGATTGTTTTCGGCCTGTTTTGCGTGGGAGCGGTCTATCCGTTTCTCCGGCCCCAATCCCGAGCCTGGTTGAATCGCACCTGGTCGCGGGCATTGATGGCGGCCTGTGGGCTGCGGGTCGTCTTCAAAGGCGAACCGCGCATGACGGGGCCCGTGCTGCTGGTGGCGAACCATGTTTCCTGGATCGACATCTTCGTCCTGAATTCCGCGCGCGCGACGTCTTTCGTGGCCAAGAGCGAAATCCGCAGCTGGCCGGTGATCGGCTGGCTGGTGGCGGGCGCAGGCACGCTGTTCATCGAACGCGGCCAACGCCACGCAGTGCATGCCATGGGGGAGTCGATGCAGGCCCGCTTCAAGCAGGGCGATGCGGTGGGACTGTTTCCCGAAGGCACGACGACCGAAGGTTTCGACCTGCTTCCTTTCCACGCCAGCCTGTTCGAACCGGCGCGTTCGGCGGCGGTGGAAATCCAACCCGTCGCGCTGCGGTTTTTGCGTGACGGCAAACGGGACGGCTTCGCCGCGTTCGTCGGCGAAGAGAGCCTGGTGGCGAATCTCTGGCGGGTCATGGGGACGACGGGACTGTCAGTCGAGGTGGTGTTTTTGCCTGCGCTGGCGGCAAGACATCCTGATGGGAGTTTGCCTACTCGGCTGGAGTTGTCGCATCAGGCGCGGGATGCGATTCTTGGGGTGCTTGCTTAGGTCTTTTTTTTGGCGATTTGTTGTGCTTCGTAGGTCGCCCGTCGGCGCTATCGCCATGACGGCGCGCGCCCACGATTGCGGTCCGGAGCGTTCGCTCCGGACTTCCCCTTTGTCATCTTCGTTGCGGCCTACGGCCGCTGCCTTCAGATTCCCTCGGGCGCATCAAGGTTGCGCGCCGTCATGGCGATAGCGCCGACGGGCTGCCTGCGTCTGGGCTTGGGGCGCTGTCAGGTTCTCGATTAATGACGAGTGCTGCGGGGCCCGCCGAATTGCAGCCGCGCGGGCGGCTGCAATTGGCATACGCATCGTGTGTCGTTGGTGCGATGACCGCTTGCGCGCTTGCTAGGGATTGATTTGCTAATGATCTCGCAGTCACTTGTGGGGTGGAGCGACGGGTGGCGCGCGGCAGGTAGCCGCTTGCTGTTTGAGACCTGTGCGCGCGCCACCCTTCTAATGGGGAGACTGTCGTGTGATTGCGGCATGGTCTTCGTCATGCATTGGCGCTTGCGCATGCGCGCAAGCCTGTCTGTTGGCATGCATCGATGATGGGTTCCGTGCGGCAGACACCCGTGTGCTTGCGCCGACCCGAACGCACTTCACCCATCCTACGAAGGTGAACGACGCCGCTACCCACATCAATCGCCTGCGTAGGATGGGTGGAGCGCGGCAAATCCGTCATCAAAACGGGAACGTCCATCGCGCGCAACCCATCATGGGTCATACAACGGCGATAGGTCACACGCTGAATGCAGCCAGCATCCTCACGACGCAAGACGCTGCGTAAGCTCCCAAAGGCCGCCCGCGCGGCCGGCCGGGAGCGGGCCCCGCAAGATACTCCACCACTCAAAACTGTTGGCGAGAACCCTAAGCACACCGCTCTCCCCAGCTGACGTGAAATTGCCGCTGGCAGAGCCCTTCGTGGCGGTCCCCCGGGGGGTGCGGGGCGTCGATAAGCCCGAGGGAATCTGAAGGCAGTTGCCGTAGGCAACAACGAAGATGACGAAGGGGAAGGCCGGAGCGAAGGCTCCGGACCGCAATCGTTGACCCGCACCCCCCGGGGGACCGTCACGAAGGGCGTCTCAAGAACCCCCCACCCGTCAATCACGCAAACACCCCTCCTACTGCCACCCCCCAGAAAACTCACAACAACTCTCCGCCAGTTCCGCCACGCTTTCACAAAACGCCACGTCCGCGTCTCGCCGGAACATCGCGCTGTACACCGATTGCGGTGGCGCCGTGCTGGTTCTTGCAATCACCAGTTGCCGCTTGCTCACCATGTCCGCGAAATAATCCCTTGGCAGGCAACTCACGCCGAAACCGGCGGCGGTCAGGCCTGCCATTGCGATCAGGCTGTTGATCGTGAAGATGTTGCTGGCCGGCGTGTGCGGGCGCAGCCAGCCGTCGTAGATCATGTTCAAGCCGGACTCGCGGCTTTGGCGCAGCAAGGGCAGGCGCGCGATGTCGGCGGGCGTGTAGATGCGGCTGGCGTCGATCATGTCGGGGCTGCCCATCCAGGCGAACTCCAGGCGTTGCAGCGCCACCACCTGCAAGTTCGGTTCGGCGAATTCGCCGTGCAGGAACGCCATGTCCAGCTGGCCGGCCTGCAGGCGCTTGAGCAGGTCGGCGCCCAGGTCGATGTGCGGCTCCAGCGTGATGCGCGGATAGTGGGCGCGCAGCAGGCGGATGAGGGCGGGCAGCCAGGTCATTGCCGTGATCTCGGTAATGCCGAAACGGAACGTGCCGGTCAGCGTGTGCTGGCCTTTCAGGCGGACCAGCAGGCGGTCGCGGTGGCCCAGCATCTCTTCGGCCAGTGCATAGACCTCGTGGCCACGCGCGGTCAGTTCGGCGCGGTGGCCGGAGCGGTCGAAGAGGGCCACGTCGAAGTCCGCCTCCAGCTCCTGGATGCGCTTGGTGATGGCCGATTGCGTGGTGTGCAGCTTCTGCGCGGACGCCGAAAACGTGCCCAGCCGGACGGTCCAGTACAGGGCCTCGATTTGTTTGAAAGTCAGCATGCGGCGGGTCCGCCCAAGGTCAGGTTCATTCCGAAATTTCGCTAAGGGCTAACCCTTATATTCCTAAAAGCGATGAGGTTCGTGGAAATTTAATCCCTTTTTCCCAAAGCGAAAAGCTCGCACCATGCGATCTGATTCATCTCCCGGCTGGCCGGGGCCTGGACAGGGTTCCGGGCTTGCGGCGGCTTTCGACTCAGGAATTTGCAGATCGTCATGGCCACTATCCTTACCGGCGCACGCCAATTGCCGGCTTCCCCCGTTGCTCCCGCCGCCATCCTTGAAGCGCTGGCCGGTATCGTCACGCCCCACCTCAGCGACAACCTCGCGCGCCGCGAAGGCATCTCGGGCCTGCGCCGCTACAACGGGCGCGGCAAGCTGGTGGGCACCGCGCTGACGGTCAAGACCCGTCCGGGCGACAACCTGATGATCTACAAGGCGATGATGCAGATCCAGCCCGGCCACGTGCTGGTGGTGGATGCGGGCGGCGACCTGTCCAACGCCGTGCTGGGCGAGATCATGAAGCGCTACCTGCAGATCCACGGCTGCGCCGGCGTCGTCGTTGATGGCGCCATCCGTGACGTGGCCGCGTTCGAAGCCGACAGCTTTCCCTGCTATGCGCGTGGCCATATCCACCGCGGTCCCTACAAGGACGGCCCGGGTGAAGTCAATGTGCCCGTGTCCATCGGCGGCCAGGTCATCCAGCCCGGCGACATCCTGGTGGGCGATGAAGACGGCCTGGTCAGCTTTCCCGCCAGCGACGCGGAAAGCCTGATCGCCGCGGCGCACGCGCATGCCGCCAAGGAAGAACGCATCATGGCCGAGATCGCGGGCGGCGACCGGACGCAAAGCTGGATGCAGGCCGCGTTTGCCGCCAAGGGGCTGGCATGAGCGCCGTAGCCCCCGAATTCCTGGCCGACCGCGCCCGGGCCATCAAGCCGTCGCCCAGCATGGCGGCCAAAACGCGCGTCGACCAGTTGCGCGCCCAGGGCCGCGACATCATCGACTTCACGGTGGGCGAACCCGACCTGCCCACGCCCGCCCACATCGTGCAGGCCGGCATCGACACGCTCAACAGCGGCGACATCCGCTACACGGCCTCCGCCGGCGCCAAGCCGCTGCTGGAAGCCGTGCGCGCCAAGTTCCAGCGCGAAAACGGCCTGGACTACGGGTTGGACGAACTGATCGTTGGCGTGGGCGCCAAGCAGTTGATCTTCACCGCGCTGGCCGCCACCGTGCAGGCCGGCGACGAAGTCATCATCCCCGCGCCGTACTGGGTGTCGTACCCGGACATGGTGCTGGTCAACGACGGCACGCCCGTCGTGGTGGCTTGCCCGGAGGCCGACGGATTCAAGCTCACGCCGCAGGCGCTGGAAGCGGCCATCACGCCGCGCACGAAGTGGGTGTTGCTGAATACGCCCAGCAATCCCACCGGCGCGATGTACGGCGCAGACGAACTGCGCGCGCTGGGCGAGGTGCTGGCGCGCCATCCGCATGTCTGGCTCATGACCGACGAGATCTACGAGCATCTGGCTTACGGCCAGGCGCGCCACGCATCGCCCGCCGCCGTGGTGCCGGCGCTGGCCGCCCGCACGCTCACGATCAATGGCGTGTCCAAGGCCTATGCGATGACGGGCTGGCGCCTGGGCTATGCCGGCGGTCCCAAGCCGCTGATCAAGGCCATGGCCACGCTGATCTCGCAAAGCACCAGCTGCGTCAGCGCCATCAGCCAGTCGGCCGCGCGCGTGGCGCTGACCGCCGACCAGCGTTGCGTGAGCGATGCCGCGGCCATCTTCCATCAGCGTCGCGACCGCATCGTCGCGTTGTTGAACGCCGTGCCGGGCATCCGTTGCCCGCAGCCGCAGGGCGCGTTCTATGTCTATCCGTCGGTCGACGGCCTGCTGGGCAAGCGCACGCCGGCCGGCCGCTTGCTGGCCAATGACCTGGACGTGGTGATGTTCCTGCTGGACGAGGCGGGCGTCGCGGTGCTGGACGGCGCGGCCTATGGCCTGTCGCCCTATTTGCGGCTGAGCTTCGCCACGTCCATGGAAAACATCGAAGAAGGCTGCCGCCGCATCCATGAGGCGTGCGCGGCCTTGCGTTGACGCGCAGGTTTTGCAGGCAGCACCCATACCTATATTCCAAGGGGAAATACCATGAAGACCACCATCGCCACTTTCGTTGCCGCCGTCGGCCTTGCCGCCACGCTGGCGCCCGCCGCGCATGCGGACACCGTGCAGGACATCAAGGCCCGCGGCAAATTCATCTGCGGCACCATGGGCACGGCCGAGCCCTTCAGCTTCCAGGACCCCAAGACCCGCGCCGTCGTGGGCTATGAGGTCGACATGTGCCAGGCCATTGCCGACAGCCTGGGCGTGCCGCTGGAATTGAAGCTGATCGCGGTCGAAGCCCGCATCCCTGAACTGATCGCCGGCCGCGTCGACGTGGTGGCGGCCAACCTGGGCTGGAGCCCGGAGCGCGCGCAGCAGATCGATTACTCACACCAGCACTTCGTGAGCCTGCAGAAGATCCTGGCGCGCGATTCGGAAAAGGACTTGCAGGCGCCCGCTGATCTTGCCGGCAAGCGCGTCAGCGCCGTGCGCGGCTCGTCGTCGGAGCAGGGCGCGCGCAAGAACATCCCCAATGTCGAGCCCGTGACCTTCAAGGATCCCAGCGGCGCGTTCCTGGCGCTGCAACAGGGCAAGGTCAGCGGCTTCGTGGGGTCTGAGCTGATGCTGGTGAAGCTCAAGCAACAGGCGTCGGCAAGCGCGGTGCCGGTCAAGATCCTGGAGCCGGCGCTGTTCGTCGAGCCCTGGGGCATGGGCGTGCGCAAGGGCGACACCGCCATGCTGGCCCAGGTGAACAAGGTGCTGGACGGCATGGAGGCATCGGGTGAGGCCACCAAGACGTTCGACAAATGGTTCGGCGCGGGCACGCAGTTCAACATGAAGCGCGATTTCCGCATCGAAGCCATCAAGGGTTGACGCGCCGCGCGCGCTGGAGCCTGTCTCGATGCATTACGTTTTCGACTTCAGTGCCATTTTTCAGGGCGAGTATCCGTCATGGCTGCTCAGGGGGTTCATCACCACCCTGGCGCTGGCCGGACTGGCCTGGATCCTGGCGTTCTTCGTGGGCAGCCTGCTGGCGGTGATCCGCCTGACGGGCTCGCCCGTGGCCAACGCGGTGACCGCGGTGTATGTCGCGTTCCACCGCAACGTGCCCATGCTGGTGCATATCCTCTTCTGGTACTTCGGCGTGCCGGCGCTGCTGCCGCAATTCGCGACCGACTGGCTAAACAGCCACGGCAGCGAATTCATCATGTCGTGCATCGCGATCTCGCTGGTGATGTCGGCCTATATCTGCGAAGACCTGCGCAGTGCCGTGCGGGGCATCCCGCCGGGGCAGGTCGAGGCATCGCGGGCGCTGGGCCTGAGTTTTCTGCAGACCATGCGCAAGGTCATCCTGCCGCAGGCCTTCCGCATCGCGATTCCGCCGCTGCTGAACCAGACACTGCTGCTGTTGAAGAACACCAGCCTGGCGATGGCGATCGGCGTGACGGAACTGACCGCCGCGGGGCGCGAGGTCGAGAACTACACGTTCCGCACCTTCGAGGCCTATGCCGTGGTGACGGTCATCTATCTGGTGCTGTCGTTCATCATCATGGGGGGCGGGGCGCTCTTGCAACGACGTTACCGTCCGCTGGGGGCGCGCTGACATGTGGGACATACTGAAAGACAACTGGCTGCTGCTGCTGATCGGGCAGTACCCGCACGGACCGGTGGGCGGCCTGGTCGCCACCTTGGGCCTGGCCGCGATCAGCCTGGCCCTGGCGCTGCCCTGCGGCGTGTTGCTGGCGCTGGGCCGCATCAGCCCCTACCGCATCTTCTACTGGCCGTCCTCGGCGGTGGTCTACCTGGTGCGCGGCCTGCCGCTTCTGATGTTCATCTTCTGGGCGTATTTCTTCGTGCCGCTCATCATCGGCCGCCCCGTCGCGGGCACCACGACGATGGTGGTGGCACTGGTCTGCTACGAAAGCGCGTACCTGGCCGAGATCATCCGCGCCGGCATCCAGGCGCTGCCCCCCGGCCAGCAGGAAGCCAGCCGCGCGCTGGGCCTGTCGTACATGCAGACAATGCGGCGCGTGATCCTGCCGCAGGCGCTTTACAACATGCTGCCCAGCATGCTGAGCCAGTTCGTGTCGACGGTGAAGGAGACGTCGCTGGCCTATGTGATCAGCGTGCAGGAACTGACCTATGCCGCGAACCAGATCAACAGCGTGCTGCTGACCAAGCCGTTCGAAGTGTTCGGCTTGCTGGCCATGACCTATTTCATCCTGAATTTTGGCCTGAGTTCATTGGTGCACCTGACCGAACGACGTATCGGCAGACGGCGCGCCGGGCTCAAGGCTACCCCTAAAGTGGTGCCGACATGATCCGATTTTCCCAAGTGCAGAAGTGGTACGGCGACTACCAGGCGCTGGCCGATGTGACCGAGCAAGTGACGCAAGGCGAGGTCGTGGTGGTGTGCGGCCCGTCCGGTTCCGGCAAGTCCACTCTGATCCGCACCGTCAACCGCCTGGAACCCATCCAGAAGGGCGTGATCGAGGTGAACGGCCAGGACATCTACGGCCCCAAGGTCCACCTGGACCAGTTGCGCAGCCACATCGGTTTCGTGTTCCAGCAGTTCAACCTGTTCCCGCATCTGTCGGTGCTGGAAAACCTGATGCTGGCCCCGCTGCAACTCAAACGCGCCCGCCGCCCCGAAGCCCGCGACCGCGCGATGCAGCTGCTGGAGCGCGTCGGCCTGGCGCACAAGGCCGACGCCTATCCCGCCCAGCTGTCAGGCGGCCAACAGCAACGTGTGGCCATCGCGCGCGCCTTGGCGATGAACCCGCCGGTGATGCTGTTCGACGAGCCGACTAGCGCGCTGGACCCGGAGATGGTGGGCGAAGTGCTTCAGGTGATGAAGGGCTTGGCGAAAGACGGGATGACGATGGTGTGCGTGACGCACGAAATGGGATTCGCGAGAGAAGTCGCGGATCGGGTGTGGTTCATGGATGCCGGGAGGATTGTGGAGACAGGGACGCCTGAGGGGTTCTTCAGTCGACCGGGGACGGTGCGGGCGCAGAAGTTCTTGGCTGAGATTCGGCATTAAGGTGTTTTTTTGCGGGCGGTTGGGGGTTCTTAGGACGCCCGTCGCGTGGGTGGCCTGGGGTGCGCGGGTCAACGATTGCGGTCCGGAGCCTTCGCTCCGGACTTCCCCTTCGTCATCTTCGTCACGGCCTTCGGCCGTTCCTTCAGATTCCCTCGGGCTTATCGACGCCCCGCGCACCCCAGGCCCCCCACGCGCCGGGCTCTGGTGGATGAATCCTGACGGTCGTCGGGGAGAGTTGAGTTTTTTAGGTTCTGCTCCCGGGAGGAGGGGGAGAGGAAGATCTTGCGTTGCCCGCTCCCGGCCGGCCGCGCGGGCGGCCTTTGGGAGCTTACGCAGCGTCTTGCGTCGTGAGGATGCGGGTTGCACTCGCGTGTGCCCTATCGCCGTTGTAATGACCCATGATGGGTTGGGCGCGATGGACGTTCCCGTTCTTATGGCGGATTTGCCGCGCTCCACCCATCCTACGAAGGCGATTGATGTGGGTGGCGGCGTCGTTCATCTTCGTAGGATGGGTGGAGTGCGTTCCGGTAGGCCCAAGCACACGGACGTGTATCGCACGTAACCCATCATCGATGCATGCCACCGCGATGGGTTACGCGCGATCAAGTTTCCCCTCCTAATGCCGGATTTGCCGCGCTCTACCCATCCTACGGACATGAGATGACGAATAACCATCAACTCGTCAAATGAGAGACAGTGCCGCGTGCCACCCGTCTCCCCACCTCTCCCCGAGTGAATACGGCGCCCCTAGACAACAACTCCCTGCAAGCGCGCAAGCGACCACAACCCCGACGCCCCACATCACGTATGCCGATTGCAGCCGCCCGCGCGGCTGCAACTCGGCGGGCAACGCAGCACTCGTCATTAATCGAGGATCTAGCAGCGCTCCAGGCCCAGACGGCGGCAGCTCGTCGGCGGTGTCGGCATGACGGCGCGCAACCTTGATGCGCCCGAGGGAATCTGAAGGCAGCGGCCGCAGGCCGCAACGAAGATGACGAAGGGGCAGTCCGGAGCGAAGGCTCCGGACCGCAATCGTGGGCGCGCGCCGTCATGCCGACACCGCCGACGGGCGACCTACGAAGCGCTAAGACTCGCCAGAAAAACAAGCCAGAAAAACGAGCCACTAAATCAGCAGCTTCCCAATCACTCAGACAACGGATTCTGAAACTGCGAACACTTCACCTGCACCAGTTTCCGATCCTGCAACCGCAAAGCCGTCAACGCTCCCCCCCACACGCACCCGGTGTCCAGGCAGATCACGTCCGGCCGCTGCAGTAACCCCAGCGTCGACCAGTGCCCGAAAACCGTCGTGATGTCCCGGGTGGCCCGGTTCGGGACGTCGAACCATGGCACCAGGCCCGGTGGCCAGGCGCCCGGGGCGACCTTGGTTGCGAACTCCATGTGTCCGTTCGGCGTGCACAGGCGGATCCGCGTCAGCGCGTTGATGATCACCCGCATCCGCTTGCCGCCCTTGTGGTCTTCTTTCCACGTGGCCGGCTCATTGCCGTACATCTTTTGCAGCGCCTTCTGCCAGTTCGGGCCGCGCAGGGCATCCTGGACTTCGCCGGCCAGGGACAGCGTCTTGGCGACGTCCCATTTTGCCAGCGTGCCGGCGTGCACCAGCAGGTGGCCTTGTTCGAAATGGGCCAGCGGGCGGAAACGCAGCCAGTTGATCAGGTCGGCCGCGTCCGGCGCGCGAAGAATCTCTTCGAGCGTGTCCGATTTCGACGGCTTGCGCACCCCGGCCGCGGCGGCCAGCAGGTGCAGGTCATGGTTACCCAGCACCGACGTCGCGCGGTCGCCCAGGTCGATGATGCGACGCAGGGTCTCCAGCGACTGCGGGCCGCGGTTGACCAGGTCCCCGGCGAACCAGAAGCGCGACTGCGGGTCGCCGACCAGATCGGGGTGGGACAGCAAGCGGTCCAGCGGCGAGCAGCACCCCTGCACGTCGCCGATCATCCAGATACTGCCGTTCATGCGGGACTTTTGCTCCAAGGCCAGCGTTGTTGGACGAACCGGGTAAAGGTGTGGCGGTATTCCATGTAGGTCATCGCGCCCAGCGCCAGGGCCATGGCGCCCAGGTTCGGACCCAGGGCGGTCAGCCAGGGTGGCCACTTGCCCAACATGCCCACGTTCAGGGCCAGCTGGTTCAGCATGAAGAAGCCCACGCCCAGCAGGATGCCGATGAAGACCTTGGCGCCCACGCCACCGCGGCGCGTCTGCATCAGGCCGATCGGGGCCGCAATCGTGATCATCACCAGCAAGGTGAACGGATACGCCAGTTTGCGCCACAGGGCGACGACCTGTCGACCATATTGCAGCTGGTTGTCGCGCAAATACTCCACATAGTCCAGCAACGTGACGATGGACATGCGTTCAGGGGTCAGCACGCGGGCCAGCAGGCGCTCGGCGCTGAGCGTGGTGTCCACCGTGCGCTCGGGCACCTTCACCACGGCGGCGGGCGGGTTCTTCGGCGGGCGGGCATTGGCCAGCGCCTCGGAGGCCTCGTCGTCCAGCCGCGTCTCGGCCACGTCCTTGAGGACCAGGTCCCCGTGGGCGAACAGGCCGGTGGGCGCCGTGGACAGGACGGACAGCGTCAGGTCTTTCTTGAATTCGTACAGGGTGATGTTGGCCACCTGGCCGTCGCCCTTGAGTTCACCGATATTGATGATGCGGGTGCCGCCGTTGGCGGTGGGTTCCTTGAACCAGTAACCGCTCTTCAAGCGGTCGCCGCCGGCCTTGCCGCGAAACAGCAGGTTGGCTTCGCCGCTTTTGATCTCGGCCCAGGGGGTGACATATTCGGACAGCAGGGCCGCGCCGATCATCAGGGGGATGGTGACGATCCACAGCATGCGCAGCAGGCGCATGCCGCTGACGCCCGAGACCCGCAGGATGACGAGTTCGTTACGCTGCGCCAGACCCGCCAGCGCAAGGATCGCGCCGATCAGCAGCCCGATGGGCAGGAGGTCGTACAAGCGGGTGGGAATGGCCAGCGCCTGCATGTAGAGCAGGGCCATCATGGAGAACTTGTCGCCCACGTTGTCCAGGTCGTCCACCAGCGCGAAGAACGTGAAAAGACCCAGCAGGGCCATAAGGACCACTGCACAAGAGCGATAGATCTCGCGGGCCAGGTAGCGACGTGCGGTACGCATGAAAAGGAAAGGGAGCGCGTAAACGTGAAAGCTTAACAAATCCCGCCGCTAAGGGTGGGGAAGGCCTGACGGAATGGCGTGGATTTGGGTATCAGGGGATGTCAACCATCTGCATCCGGCGGGTCAGCACGCCGACGCGGGAGTTCAGGTAGTTGGAATTGCGGCGGCTGTCATAGAAGCGGGGGTTGGGCAGCATGGCGGCAAGCCGGGCAGCCTGGCTTGCGCCCAGGTTGGCGGCCGTGGTGTTGAAGTAGTGCCTGGAGGCCGCCTGCGCCCCGAACACGCCCACGCCCCATTCGGCCACGTTCAGATACAGCTCCAGGATCCGTTCCTTGGTCATGACGTGTTCGATCATATAGGTCAGGACCAGTTCCTGGCCCTTGCGGATATAGCTGCGCGAACTGGACAGGAACAGGTTCTTGGCCAACTGCTGGGTGATGGTGGAGCCGCCCCGCATCTTGCTGCGGCCGGCTTCTTCCTGGCGCTGGTTGTACTCCCAGGCCTTGCGGATGGCGTCCCATTCGATGCCGTCGTGGACGGTGAAGTTGGAGTCTTCCGAGGCGACGACCGCGCGCTTGAGGTTGCGGTTGATCTTGTCGTAGGGCACCCATTCGTACTGCAGCTTGAAGTCGGGGTTGCCCTCGCGCAGGCGGGACAGCTCTTCGCGCATGATCGCGCTGCTGCCGGGGTCGCGGTAGTTGTACCAGACCACTTGGGCGAAGAGCCAGAATTGGTACAGCAGGACCAGGCACACCAGCGCCATCAGGACGCCGGTGGTGATCCGGAACCACGATCGGCCCTTGCGCGCCGCCATGCTGCTTAGCGTCCCGCCATGAGCGCCTCGCGCAGCGCCGCCAGCACGGGCGCCGGGTCGGGGCGCACGCCGTGCCAGATGTAGAAGCTCTCGGCGGCCTGGCCCACCAGCATGCCCAGGCCGTCGGCCGTCAGCGCGGCGCCGTCGGCCTGCGCCTGTTGCATGAACGCGGTGGGCTGGGCGCCGTACATCATGTCGTAGCCGGCCGCGCCGTCGGCGTACAGGCCGGCGGGCAGGTCGGGGGCGGCATCCTGCAGGCCGCTGGCCGTGGCGTTGATCACCAGGTTCCAGCCGCCTGCGAGCGTGGCGTCGGCCAGCCCACCGGCCGTGACCCGGGTCTGCGGCGACACGCCGGTATCACGCCAGGCATCGGCCAGCGCCAAGGCCTTGGCTGCCGTGCGGTTGACGATGTGCAGGCGGGCGCAGCCGGCTTCCGCCAGCGGTTGCAGCACGCCGCGGGCGGCGCCTCCCGCGCCCACCAGCAGCACCGAGGCGCCGTTCAGGCGCACGCCCAGTCGCAGCAGGTCGGACACCAGGCCTACGCCGTCCGTGTTGCAGCCGTGCCAGGCGCCATCGCGCCAGGACAGGGTGTTGACCGCCCCGGCCAGCCGGGCGCGGGTGGACAAGCGGCCCGCCGCCAGGGCGTAGGCGTCCAGCTTGAAGGGCACCGTGACGTTCAGGCCCAGGCCGCCCTCTGCCACGAAGGCCGCGGTCGCCTCGGCAAACCCGTCCACCGGCGCCAGCAGGCGCTCGTAGCGCAGCGGTTTGCCGGTCTGTTGGGAGAACAGGGCGTGGATCTGGGGCGAGCGGCTATGCGCGATGGGATTGCCGATGACGGCGTAGCGGGCAAGAGGGGTCGCCTCGGTCATGGGGCTTGTGTTTCCAGGGTGTCGTTGACGAAATGCCAGGTGCGGGTGATGACCAGCACGTCCGTATCGCGGGCGATATCGGGAGGGAATGGGGGGAAGGGGGCCGCCAGCTGGACGATGCGGCGCGCGGCCTGGTTCAGCACCGCGTGCGGCGAGGGCTGATCGATTTCCACGTTGGCGATGCTGCCGTCGCTGCGGACCGACACCGTGATGCGCAGCGTGCCGTAGATGCGCCCGCGCGCCTCGTCCGGGTAGTGCTGGGTGCCGACCGCCTCGATCCGTGTGCGCCAGGCGTCCAGGTAGGCGGCATAGCGCGAGGCCTCGGCCGACGGGGCCACGAATTGCTTGCGGGGTTCGGCGCTGTATTGCTGCACCCGTGCGGCCAGGGCGGCCACCTGGGCATTCTGGATCACGCTGGCCTGGTCCTGGGAGTCCTGCCCCAGGTCGGTGCCGTCCGGCCAGGGGTTGACGGCCTGGCGTTCGACGCCGGCTTTCTCTTGCGAGCGCAGCTGGGTCATCAGGCGGGTCTGTTCGGCTTCCAGCTGCACCTGGCGGCGGCGCATGGCTTCCAGCACGATGGTTTCGGCGGAGGCGCCGGTCTGGGGCAGCGGGGTGGTGGTCATGCCGCGGTCGGCGTTGCCGCCGCCGCTCATCTGATTCTGCGCCTGGGCACGGGGCGTGTCCGGCGGCGTCTCGCTGCGGGCATTGAGCAGCACGACTTCCAGGCTGGTCACCGGCGGGCGGGTAAAGGCGGGCGCGCCAAAGCGCCACGCCAGCGCGCCGGCGTGCACCAACAGCGATATTGCGATGCCGATTCGCAGGTAGTGCTGGGCGGGAGCGCCCAGCCACCGCAGGTAACGGCTTAGCGGGGAGGGGGAATCAGGGCGTTGCACGGACGCATTGTAAGTCGAGTCCACGTTGCCCGGCATGCGGGCCAACGGCTTGTAACAGCTATCGGACGGCAAGCCGGGCGGCCGCCCGGGCGCAGGGCTGGTCCGGCCGTGCGCGCGAAGGGCGGGCCCCCGCGTGCAGACGGCCGGGGTGCGTCACGCCGTCTTGCGCGGGAAGATCCAGACCTTGCTGGCGGGCAGCGCCAAGCGGCAGGGGCCGGGTTCGCGGCCTTCCGGCCCGTAGGCGCGCAGGGCCAGCGTGTTGGCGGGATCCGCGTCCGGGGTGCGGAACAAGTATTCCCACCGGTCGCCCAGGTACATGCTGGTCAAGAGCGGCATGTCCAGGTGGTTGCCGTCCGGGTCGTCCGCCAGGCGCACCTGTTCCACCCGGATCACCGCCGTGCCGTCCTGGCCTTGGGTCACGCCTTCGCCCGCCTTGCCCCACAGGGCCCAACCGCGGCCTTCGATGCGGGCGCGGCCGTCGCGCACTTCGGTGACCTTGCCTTCCAGCCGGTTGTTGCTGCCCATGAATTCGGCGGTGAACAGCGTGGACGGCGAGCCGTACATTTCCTGCGGCGTGCCCTGCTGTTCGATCTTGCCGTTGTTCAGCAGCAGGATGCGGTCGGAAATCGCCATGGCTTCGCTCTGGTCATGCGTCACCATCAGGGCCGACAGCCCCAGGCGGATGATCAGTTCGCGCAGGAAGGCGCGAGCCTCTTCGCGCAGCTTGGCGTCCAGGTTGGACAGCGGCTCGTCCAGCAGGATGACGGGCGGGCTGTACACCAGCGCCCGGCCGATGGCCACGCGCTGCTGCTGGCCGCCGGACAGCGCGTGCGGATGGCGCTGGCCCAACTTGCCCAGGCCAAGCTGGTCCAGCACGGCCTGCACGCGTTCGCGCACTTCGGCCGACGACACCTTGCGCAGCTTCAGCGGGTAGGCCACGTTTTCGAAGACGGTCTTGTGCGGCCACAGCGCGTAGGACTGGAACACCAGGCCCAGGTTGCGCTCTTCGGCGGGAATCTCCTTGCGCGCGCCGCCGTCGTAGACGATGCGGTCGCCAATCGTGATGCGGCCGCGCTTGGGGCCTTCCAGGCCGGCCACGGCGCGCAGCAAGGTCGTCTTGCCGCTGCCCGACGGCCCAAGCAGGGACACCACTTCGCCCTGGCGCAGTTGCATCGACACGCCCTTGAGCACCGGGTTGTCGCCGTAGTCCAGGTGCAGGTCTTCTACAGAAAGCTCAATCATGAAGTTTGACTCCGAATCGCAGGGCGATGCCCAGGCCGATCACGACCAGAACGATATTGATGAAGGAAAGCGCGGCCACGATGTCGATGGCGCCCGAGGCCCACAGCGACACCAGCATGGAACCGATGGTCTCGGTGCCGGGCGACAGCAGGTAGACGCCCGTGGAGTATTCGCGCTCGAAGATCAGGAACATCAGCAGCCACGAACCGATCAGGCCGTACTTGGCCAGCGGCACCGTGACGTGGCGCGTGACCTGGCCGCGGCGCGCGCCGGCGCTGCGGGCGGCCTCTTCCAGTTCCGGCCCGACTTGCAGCAGGGTCGACGAGATCAGGCGCAGGCCGTAGGCCATCCACACCACGGTGTAGGCCAGCCACACGCTGAAGATGGTGCTGCGCATGGCGCGCAGCCATTCGATGAAGTTCTCGCGCAGCCATTCCGCGAACGGCAGGGCGGACAGCCAGCCGTTCTCGTCCACGTCCAGCGCGTTGTCCAGCCACATCGGCACGAACAGGAACACCCACAGGAATGCCAGGCCGGCGAGCAGGCCGGGCACGGCGCGTGGCACCAGCACGCTGTAGTCCATGAAGCGCGTGACGTTGTCGGGCTTGCGGTGCATCGCCAGGCCCACGAACATGTAGCACATCACGGCCAGTGCGCCGCCGAACACGCCGATGGCCACCGAGTTCACGATGGCGCGCATCAGGTTGGGCTGCGCGAACACGGTGCGGAAGGCGTCCAGCGACAGCACGTCGAACAGCGACACGCCCATGCCCCAGTTGGACACGAAGGCCCGCAGCAACACGCCCAGCAGCGGCACCACGATGGTGACCAGCAGCCAGAACGCCACCACGGCACCCGCCACCCAGCGCCACTTGCCCAGCGGCAGCGGACGGGCGCGCGAGGCCTTGCCCTTGACGGTGACGAAGCGGTTGGCGGTGCGCATCAGGCGGCGCTGCAGCATGACCAGCGGGATTGTCATGCAGATCAGGATCACGGCCACGGCCGCCATCAGGTGGTAAGACGGGATGCCCAGCTTGTTCGTCAGCTTGTACAGATACGTCGCCAGCACCAGGTTGCCTTCCGGGTCGCCCAGCACCAGCACCAGGCCGAACACCTCCAGGCCCAGGAAGAACAGCAGCACGGTGGCGTACAGCATGGCCGGGCGCACCATCGGCAGGCTGACCGACACCATCACGCGCAGCGGCGAGGCGCCCGTGACGCGGGCGGCTTCTTCCACGTCGGAACCCATGCTGCGCAGGGCCGACGAGATGTACAGGTAGGCGTGCGGCACGTGCGTCAGGCCGGCGATGATGACGATGCTGGTCAGCGAATAGACGTTCCAGGGCACGAAGCCCAGGATGTTCTGCGCCCAGATCGAAAAGAAGCCCACGGGGCCGGCGGCCACGACGTAGCCGAAGCCCAGCACCATCGGCGACACGAACACCGGCACCAGGATCAGCGGTTCGATCCAGCGGCGGCCGGGCAGGTCGGTACGGATCATCAGGAAGGCCAGCATGCCGCCCAGCGGGATGGCGATGATGGCCAGCCCGAAGGCCAGGATGAAGCCGCTTTTCAGCGCCTTGTAGAAATCGGGGTCCGCGAAGATGAAGCGGAACGCGTCCAGGCTGAAGACCTTGGACGGGGCAAAGAAAGGCGCGGAGAGAAAGCTCTGGATGATGATGAACGACAGCGGCACGTAGATGGCCAGTGCCGTGATCAACACCACCACGCCGCGCGGCAGGGACTGCCATTTTCTGCGCAATGACTGCATGGGGAAATCCTGTTGTCGAAAATGACGCGACGGTCGCGCCGCCCGGGCAGGGAAGAGCCCGCCCGGGGGCGGTCAGGCGGGCGGCGCCGTGCCGCCCGCTACGCGTTGTGGCGGTTCAGGCCGGGTGCGCCGTCCTGAACCCGCGCGGCATTACTTGCCCGCCGCGGCGCGCCAGTCCTTGATGAACTGCAGGCGCTTGGTCTGTTCCAGGTAGTCCAGCAGCGTTTCGTTGACCGGGATCGGCTTGAGCGAGGCGCCCAGCTTCTTGGTCATGCCGTCCACGTCGTTGTCGCCTTCGATGTCGTCGCGCACCGAAGCCAGGTCGGCCTGGTTGGCCATGATTTCCTGGCCCTTCTGCGACAGCAGGTAGTCCATCCACAGCTTGGCCGCGTTGCGGTTTTTGGCCTTCTTGCTGATGAACGCCACGCGCGACAGCACCAGCGCGTAGTCGGTCGGGTAGGCCACGCCCAGCGACGGATCCGACTTGGCGCGGGTTTCGGCGTACGAACCCAGGATGTTGTAGCCGATCAGGTTTTCGCCCGACGACACGCGTTCCATCATGGTGCCGGTGGACGACTGCACGATCAGGCCGCCCTTGGCAATGTCCTTGAGCGTTTCGAAGTACTTGGGGTCATTGGCCTTGTCCTGCACGGCCAGCATGAAGCCCACGGCCGACTTCTCGATGTCGTAGGTGGTGACCTTGTTCTTGAACTTGTCCGGCTGGCTGGCGATCAGCTTGGCCAGGGCGCCGTGCGTGGTCGGCACTTCGTTGGCGGGGATCAGGCGCTTGTTGTAGATGAACACGGCCGGCTCGTACGTCGTGCCGTAGGCCGAATCCTTCCACACGGCCCAGGCCGGCAGCTTACCGATTTCGGGCGACTTGTACTGCAAGGCGTAGTCGGTGGCCAGCTTCAGCGCCGAGTCCATCGACGAGCTCCAGACGATGTCGCCGCTGCCGCCGCCCGCTGCTTGTTCGCTGATGTAGCGGTTGTAGAGCTCGGTGCTGTTCATGTCGTTGTATTCGACCTTGACGCCCGGGTACAGCGCTTCGAAGCCCTTGATGATGGGGCCGGCGGCCTTGGTGTCGGTGGTCGAATAGATGACGACCTTGCCTTCCTTCTTGGCGCCGTCCAGGATCTTCTGATAGTCGGCCGGGTAACCCGCGGGCACGGCCTGCGCAAAGGCGCTGCCGGTGGCAATGGCGAATGCAGCGGCGCAGGCGGCCGCCAGTTGGGACTTGGCAAGCATGGGTGTTGTCTCCGATTGGAATTGGTCTGAGCAGGATCTTGGTCCAGCCTGCGCCCATCTTAGGAGGCGGCGTCTGTCGTCGTCCTGTCATGGAGACAGGTTGCGGCTAGGGGTAATCCCTGGGCGCAGCTACGGTCGCTTGGGCGTGTCCGTCACCAGCCGCACCCAGTTCTGCACGAAGCGCGAGTGCCGTCGCTGATCCAGCCCCACCAGGAGCGCGGGGCTCAGCACCACGGGCTGCACGATGCCGCTGGAACGCGCCAGCACGGCCTCGGACGTCCAGCGCCCGGGCGTGTCTTCCATGATGGAACCCAGCGCCGCATGGCTGGAGGCCACCTGCTGGCCGGCGGGCGACAGGAGCCAGTCCACCAGCGCGCGCGCCAGGTCCGGGCTGGGGGCGCGGCGCGATATCAGCACGGAACGCGCCAGCACCAGCACATAATCCTGCGGGAACACCACGCCGATCTTGCTGCCGGAGGCCTGGCGCGACAGCGCGTACGACCCCAGGATGTTGTAGGCCAGGTCCATCTCGTCGTTCTCGATGGCGTCCAGCAACTGGGCGGTGGTGGGCGACAGGCGCACGCCGACCTGCCCCATGGCGTTGGCCAGCCCCCAGAAGTTCGACGACACCAGCTCATCCTGCTCGGCCAGCAGGTAGCCCACGCTGCTGGCGGCAATGTCGTAGGTGCCGACGCGGCCCTGCAGGCTGGACTGTTCGCGTTCCAGCAGCCGCAGCAGGTCCTGGCGCGACCGCGGCACGGTGGCCTCCGTATAGCGCTTGGGGTTGTAGACGATCACTGCCGGTTCGAACGTGAAGCCATAGACTTCGTTGCGCCAGACGGCCCACGAAGGCAGCTTGGGGGCGTAGGGCGACGCGTAGCTTTGCGCATAGCCGTCGTTGGCCAGCCTGATCTGCAGGTCCGACGCCGAGCTCATCAGCACATCCACCTGCGTCAACCGCCCGTCGATCGTGGCTTCGTACAGATCCCGGCTGCCGATTTCACGGTAGGTCACCGAGACGTCAGGCCGCAGCGACTGGAACCCCTGGATCAGCGGCGCGACGACCGGCGTGTCGGTGGGCCCCGCGATGACCAGCGTGCGCGACGAGGGCTGCGGCGCGGGGTAGTGCGTGACGATCTCTTCCAGGTCGGCCGCCTGCACGTCGTTGGGGGCCGACACCAGCAGCATCGCCGCCGTGCAGAGCGCGCCCAGCCAGGCGCCCAGATGGCGGCCCGAGGGCTGCGCCAGCGGCAGGATGACCCGTGCCGACAGCCCGCCGCCGGGCCGGTCGTGCAGCCACAGCGACCCGCCGTGGGCCAGGGCGACCGAGCGCACGATGGCCAGCCCCAGGCCGGAGCCAGATTGCGACTGCCCGGCACGGCCCCGCGTGAAGCGTTGTTGCACCGCTTCTTTCTCGTCGTCGGAAATGCCGGGGCCCCGGTCGGACACCGTCAGCGCCACGCGGAACCCCGCAACCGGCGTCGCCTGGATGTCCACGGTGCCGTCCGGCGCGTAGCGCAGCGCGTTGTCCACCAGGTTGCGCAGCATTTCGCGCAGCGCCACGCGGTCGCCGGCGATCCGGGCGCGGCGTACTTCGGGGGCGATCTCGATGCGCAGCCTTCCGGCTTCCACCGGGCCGATGCGGCGGCGGGTTTCGTTGATGGTTTCGGCAACCCCGACCGGTTCCGGGGGGCCTTTGCCCAGGCGGTGCGTGATGGTGGCATCCATCAGCAGCTGATTGATCAGCTGGCTGGCATGCGTGGCGTTCAGGTGGATGCGGCCGATGCGTTCGCGCAGGCGTGTCGGATCGGTTTCCTCCAGCGCCACCTCGGCTTGCGCGCGCAAGGACGCCAGGGGTGTGCGGACCTGATGCGTGGCGTCGGCCACCAGCGTGTTCAAGGTATCCATGATGATGGAAAGGCGTTGCATGAAGGCGTTAAGCGCTTCGACCAGACGGCGCACCTCGCGGGGCACCGGGGTGGCAAGCGGCGTCAGGTCTTCCGGCGCGCGGGTGCGCAAGTCGCGCTCCAGCACGGCCAGCGGCGCAAACGCGCGCTGCACCCCGAACCACAGCAAGCCCAGCGCCACCAGCGAGACGACCAGCAGCGGCAGGACCCCGCGGCCCAGGATTTCGCTGGCCAGTTCTTCGCGCGAGCCCAGCGTTTCGGCCACGCGCACCGTCACCCAGCCGGCATGCTGGCTGGCGGATACGAGCCTGCCCACGGTCGCCACCCGGACCGGCTCGTCGTGATAGGTCACATAGGCGAACACCGGCGTTGCCGCCTGCGCCAGCGGCAGCCTGGGCGCCAGGTCGGCGTAGCCGGTGATCAGCCGGCCGTTGGAGGTGCGCGCTTCGTAGAACACGCGTTCGCTGCCCGACAGCATCGCCAGGGACGACACGGGCGGTTCGACGGTCACGCCATCGTCCTCGATCTGTACCGACCCCGCGATGGTCAGCGCCGACGCGGCCAGCAGCCGGTCGAACGCCTGCTCGGCGGCCCGGTGCGCATAATCGCGCAGGAAGAACACCAGCCCGATCAGCGCGCACGCCAGCAGTGCCGCGCCCAGAGTGAAGACGCGGCGGCGGATGGAGGCGCTTTCAGGGATGCTCATGGCTGCGGGCCTGATAGCCGACGCCGCGCACGGTAACGATATCGATCGACGCGCCCGCCAGCTTCTTGCGCAGGCGGGAAATCAGGAGCTCCAGCGCGTTGAGCGACCCGTCATCCAGGTCAAACAACTGGTTCATCAGCCTTTCCTTGGCAACCGTCTGCCCGATCCGGCCCACCAGGATTTCCAGCAAGCGGAATTCACGCCGCCCCAATTCCAGCGGCGCGCCCGATAGCGTGACGCTACGCCCGGCCAGGTCCAGGCTGAGATTGCCGTACTGGGTGGTGCTGCTGGTCTGCCCGGCCGGCCGCCGCATCAGCGCTCGCAGCCGCGCTTCAAGTTCGCGCAGGTCAAAGGGCTTGACCAGATAGTCATCGGCGCCCAGATCCAGCATGTCGATCTTGTCTTCGATTTCCGCACGCGCGGTCATGACGAGGACGGGCGCCTCCAGCCCGGCCGCACGCAATTCGCGGATGACCGAAAACCCGTCCTTGCCCGGCAGGTTGATGTCCAGCACCAACGCATCCCAGGTCTCGTCCAGCCCCCAACGCAAAGCCGCCAGCCCATCATGCACCCATTGCACGCTATGGCCCGCCAGACGCAGTTTGCTTTCCACGGCATCGCCTAGATCAAGGTTGTCCTCGACCAGCAAAATGCGCATGTTGTTTCCTCCGGATGTTTTGATTTTTTTGGGGAGTTTACGGGGTTCAGGGGAATGGGGGGAGCAGTTTGGGTTCTTGAGGGGGGCGGGGTTAGGTTCTTGAGGCCATCGGGATTGAGTTCTTAAGACGCCCGGCGTGGGGGTGGCCTGGGGTGCGCGGGTCAACGATTGCGGTCCGGAGCCTTCGCTCCGGACTTCCCCTTCCTCATCTTCGTTGTTGCCTACGGCAACTGCCTTCAGATTCCCTCGGGCTTATCGACGCCCCGCGCACCCCAGGCCACCCCCACGCCGGGCTCTGGTGGCTGAATTCTGACGGTCGCCGGGGAGAGTCGAGTTTTTTAGGTTCTGCTCTCCGGAGGTGAGGGAGAGGAAGATCTTACGGTGCCCGCTCCCGGCCGGCCGCGCGGGCGGCCTTTGGGAGCTTACGCGTTGTCTTGCGTCGGGGTGTTGGTGTCGTAGGATGGGTGGAGTGCGTTCCGGCTGGCCCAAGCACACGGACGTGTGTCGCACGTAACCCATCATGGATGCATGCCACCGCGATGGGTTACGCGCGATGGACGTTCCCGTTCTTATGTTGGATGTGCCGCGCTCCACCCATCCTACGAAGGCGATTGATGTGGGTGGCGGCGTCGTTTATCTTCGTAGGATGGGTGGAGTGCGTTCCGGTCGGCCCAAGCACACGGACGTGTGTCGCACGTAACCCATCATGGATGCATGCCACCACGATGGGTTCCGCGCGATCAAGTTTCCCTTCCTAATGCCGGATTTGCCGCGCTCCACCGATCCTACGAAGGCGATTGATGTGGGTGGCGGCGTCGTTCATCTTCGTAGGATGGGTGGAGTGCGTTCCGGCTGGCCCAAGCACACGGACGTGTGTCGCACGTAACCCATCATGGACACATGCCACCACGATGGGTTGCGCGCGATGGATGTTCCCGTTCTTATGTCGGATGTGCCGCGCTTCACCCATCCTACGTACGGGAAGACGAATAACGCTCAACGATCAACTCGTCGGATGAGAGACAGTGCCGCACTCACACGACAGTCTCCCTATTAGACGGGTGGCGCGCGCACGGGTCTTGATCAGCACGCGGCTATCCGCCGCGCTCCACCCGTCGCTCCACCCCACCCACCTGACCGCGGGGTCCAACAGAAAACCATTCACCGCAAGCGCGCAAGCGACCACAACCCCGACGCCCCGCAACACGTATGCCGAATGCGGCCGCCCGCGCGGCCGCTTGAGGCGGGCCACGCAAATCTCGTCAGTCAGTCGCAATCTAGCGGCGCGGAAACCAAGACAGCGCCAGCCCGTCGGCGGGGCCGGGCGGGTGGCGCGCAACCTTGATGCGCCCGAGGGAATCTGAAGGCAGCGGCCGCAGGCCGCAACGAAGATGACGAAGGGGCCGTCCGGAGCGAAGGCTCCGGACCGCAATCGTGGGCGCGCGCCATCCGCCCGGCCCCGCCGACGGGCGACCAACGAAGAACTGAGAACCTCGAAAGAAGAACCAACCCCGACCACCGCCGCGAAGTCACCCCTCAAAGCCCCCGCAGCGACTAAGCCGCATCTCCCGCAGCAGGACTAACTTCCCCCAGATACCGGCAATCCAGCTCCAGGCTCAACTCATCCATCCCCAGGATATCGATCTCCACCGCCGTTCCGCGCTCCAACTCGGGCATTCCGCCCACCCGCGTCACCAGCGGCGCATTCGCGAACCGCACCAGATCGTCCCGCAACACGTGCGCCACCGTCCGGGTCACGCCGTGCTGCTTCAGCCAGCGCAGGCACCAGTAGCGCTCCATCGCGCTCTGGAACTCCGCCCACGCCGCGTACTGCGCGTCGAACGCGCCGATGATCGCGAAGAGGTCCGCGTCGCGCGGCTTGAACGGTGCCACCAGGCGGGCTGATACACCGTGCTCCACCGCGGCGATCAGCTGCCATTGGTTGACCAGGTCGACATAGCGGCGCAGCGGCGACGTGCTCCAGGCGTATTGCGGCACGCCGATAGCCTCGTGCGGCAGCGCCTGCGTGCTCATGCGCACCCGCCCGGCCTGTTGCGAACGGTAGATGCCCGGCACGCCGTGCTGGTGCAGCAAGCCGCCCCACTGGTTGTTCGCCAGGATCATGTATTCGGCCACCATGCGATCCAGCGGCGCGTTGCGCTGGCGGGGCACCAGGCGCACGGGCGTGTCCGGGTCGTCCGGGTTGCCGTCCAGATAGAAGCTGTATTCCACCCGCGAATTGTTCTCGGGCTTGCCGCGCACCTTCTCGCGTTGCGCCGACAGCGCCTGCGCCAGCTTCCACAGCGGGCGCAGCCAGTGGCCGTACGGCATGTCCGCCGACGGATCGGCCAGGCTGGCCTCCGTGACCTGGGCATCCAGCATGTTGTGGCGCAGGTTCTCGCGCACCACCACGCGCTCAAGCCGCGTTTCGGATTCGAAGATCTCGCCCGTCTCCGGGTCGGCCACCACATACAGCGACAGCACCGGCACTTCGCGGCCAGCGTCCAGCGAGAACGCCTTGATGACGTTGTCCGGCTGCATCGGGATCTTGTCGCCCGGCATGTAGACCGTGGACAGGCGGGCGCGGGCCAGCTTGTCGAATTCGCTGTCGCGGGTCACGGTCAGGCCGGGGGCGGCTACGTGCACGCCCACGCGCAGGCGCCCGTCGGGCAGCTCGGTGACGGATAGCGCGTCGTCGATTTCGGTGGTGGTGACATCGTCCACCGAATAGATCTCGGCGTCCGACAGCGGCAGTTCGCGGTCGACGGGCGGCAGTTCCAGGTCGGGGAAAGCCAGCCCGCGCGGGAAGTTCACCGCCAGGAAGCGGCGCTTGTGCAAGGCCAGCGCATGCGGCCAGGCGCCCAGCTCCAGCAGCAGGCGGTCCGGCGTCTTGCCCAGCTTGGCGCAGGCGGCGTCCAGGGCCTTCCATTGCTGCGTATTCTTGTCCGGGCGGATCAGCAGGGACTCGGCGGCCTGGGCGATGGGCTCGGGCAGACGGCCGGCGGCCATCTCGTCGACCCATTCCTGCTGCTGCTCGGCCTGGCGCTGCTTCTTGTCCAGCGCGGCCAGCGCGGCGGCCAGGATGTCGGGCGGAGCAGGGCGGTAGCGGCCCTTGCCGCGGCGATGGAAGTACGCCGGCGCGCCGTGCAGGCGCATCAGCAAGGCGGCTTGCTCCACGGGCGTGGGGGCGTGGCCGAAGTAGTCGGCGGCCAGGGCGGGCGTGTCGAATTCTTCCTGCGGCGCGCATTCCCACAGGAATTGCAGGTCCAGCGCCTCGGCGGCCGCGGCCGCCTGGCTCATCAGCGCCGCCGGCTCAGGCGACGCGAAATTGAACAGGGTGTTGGCGCGCTTGATCTTGCTGCGCTTGCCCGACTCCGACTCCACCTGCAGGCTGGCGTCGGTCTCGGACAGGATATTGCCGGCCTTGAAGCTGCCGTCGTCTTCGTAAAACACATACATGGTGGGGATCGTCCTGGGCGGCGCGCACGCGCCGCCTTGCGCAGCTATATAGAGTGTTGAGGTCTGATACTGATTATTGGGGGCGAACGTGCCTGGCGCCAAGGGCGAATTCAAGCACCTCGGGCATCCATTGCGCGAAATCGGATAAACCGTGGTCGCTTCCCTGCACGATACGCTGGCGGCAACCCGCATAGCGATCGCGCATTTCACGCCAATCCAGCACCTCGTCGCCGGTCGCCGCCACCAGGAAGTACCGGTCGGGCTGCGTGATGCGAGGGGCATGGATGGCCGCCAGTTCGTCCACGTATTCGGGCAAAAAGACGAACGGCGCGTCGGAATGATACATGTGGTGTTCGCCGACCTGGGTGGCCAGGTCGCGCGCGGCCTCTACGGCCGGGTTCAGCAGGACCGCCTTGCAGCCCAGCTGTTCGGCCAGCCACGTGGCGTAAAAGCCGCCCAGCGACGAGCCGATCACGGTCAGGGCGTGGGGCGTGTCGGCGCCTTCCAGCTGGCGCCGGGCTATGCCCATGGCCAGGTCGATCGCTTCCCGGGGGCTGGCGGGCAGCTGCGGGCACGCCCAGTCGGCGGCTAACCCAAGCTGGGTCATGGCGTCGGCCATCATCCGGGCCTTCATCGAGGTGGGCGAGGAGCGAAATCCGTGCAGGTAGAGAATCATTTCGTGCTCGTCCGGTATCGGTCCGCCGTTCAGCCGCGCGCCTGCAAGGCGTCCAGCAGCTTGCCGTGGATGCCGCCAAAGCCGCCGTTGCTCATGACCAGCACCTGGTCGCCCGGGCGGGCGGCGGCGGTCACGGCGGCAACGAGTGCGCCGATGTCATCGTAACTGGAAGCCCGGTCGCCCAGGGGCGCCAGGACGTCGGCCGGGTTCCAGCCCAGTGCATGCTTGCCGCTGTGCGCGCCGAAGCAGAACACCAGGTCGGCGTCGGCCAGCGCCTCGGGCAGGCGGGCGGCCATGGTGCCCAGCTTCATGGTGTTGGAACGCGGTTCCAGCACCGCCAGGATGCGCGCCGAGCCGACCTGGCGGCGCAGCCCTTCCAGGGTGGTGGCGATGGCGGTGGGGTGGTGGGCGAAATCGTCGTAGACCTTCACGCCGTTGACGGTGCCGCGCAGTTCCATGCGGCGCTTGACCCCGGCAAAGCGGGTCAGGGCCTCGATGCCCTGTTCCGCGGACACGCCCACGTGCTCGGCCGCCGCCAGCGCCGCCAGCGCATTCATGCGGTTGTGCTCGCCCGTCAGGTTCCAGCCCACGGTGCCGACCGCCACGCCATTGCGCAGCACACCGAACGCGCCCTCGGCATCGGGTGGCGTGGCCTGCCAGGCGCCATCGGCGCCGAACGTGACGGTTTCCGACCAGCATCCGCGGGCAATCACACGGTCCAGCGCGTCGGAGTGCGTCGGGCGCACGATGCGGCCAGAGCCGGGAATGGTGCGCACCAGGTGGTGGAATTGGGTCTCGATCGCGGCCAGATCCGGGAAGATGTCGGCGTGGTCGTATTCCAGGTTGTTCAGGATGGCGGTGCGCGGGCGGTAATGGACAAACTTGGAGCGCTTGTCGAAGAACGCCGTGTCGTACTCGTCCGCCTCGATCACGAAGGGACGGCGCGCCGGGTCGTAGCGGGCAGACACGTGCAGGTCCTGGGCCACGCCGCCGATCAGAAAGTTGGGCGCCAGGCCCGCGGCTTCCAGCACCCACGCCAGCATGGAGCTGGTGGTGGTCTTGCCATGGGTGCCGGCCACCGCCAGCACGTGCTGGCCGGGCAGGACGTTGTCGCCCAGCCATTGCGGACCGGACACGTAGCGCGCGCCCGATTCCAGGATGGCTTCCATCAGCGGGTTGCCGCGGCTGACCACGTTGCCGATCACGTAGAGGTCGGGCTTCAGCGCCATCTGCTCGACGCCGAAGCCTTCGATCAGTTCGATCCCCTGTTCGGACAGCTGCGTGCTCATGGGCGGGTACACGCCCGCATCGCAACCAGTGACCTTGTGTCCGGCGGCCCGCGCGATCAGCGCCAGGCCACCCATGAACGTACCGCAGATGCCAAGAATGTGCAGGTGCATTGAAAACTCTCCTGTCCTGCATTGTATATATAGCGGACCTGCGTTCCGCGCGGGCGGATTGCCCTCTTTGGAGGGGCCGTATTCGTCCTGGGGTGGCCGAACGACAAAAAACAGCGGCAGCGGTTATGATCGCGCCATGAATCGACGCCTACTTCTTTCCGCCGGCGTGGCGGTTGCCGCCACGGTTGCGGGCGGCTTGACCTTGCTGGGCCGCAAGTCCCAGAACCCCGCAGCGCCGGTCGACGCGGGCGATCCCGTCGCCGGACTGATGCAATTGCAGATGCCTGATCTGAACGGCGCGACCCAGTCGCTCTCCGGGTGGAAGGGGCAGCCGATCGTGGTCAATTTCTGGGCAACCTGGTGCGCGCCTTGCGTCAGGGAAATGCCGGAGCTCGACGCGCTGCAGAAAAAATACCCGCACGTCCGTTTTGTCGGCATCGGTGTTGATTCAGCGGCGAATATGCAAAAATTTGTCGAGAAAGTGCAAGTTTCCTACCCCCTGTGGGTGATCGGCGCCGGGGCAATCGATACCCTGCGCAAGCTCGGAAACCCCAGTGGTGGCTTGCCTTTTACCATCGTGTTCAACGCCGATGGCGGAATTAACCGGAAGATATTGGGTGAAATCCAGCCCGATGACCTGAATCAAACCCTGTCTGGTTTGAAGGCGTAAGTCTGTTGGACAAATAGTAGGAATTGGCGTAAAAAGCTGGTTTATCGGCTGTTTTGCCAACAATTGGCAATCCACTCATTGGCAAGCGCATGGCGCAAAACATACTGGTATTGCATGGCCCGAACCTGAACCTGCTTGGCACCCGGGAACCTCATATCTACGGCAGTCTGACCCTGCCCCAGATCAATGAGCGCCTGGAACTGCTTGCAGGCGAATTGGGCGCCAAGCTGACTGCTTGGCAAGGCAATCACGAAGGTGCGCTGGTTGACCGCATTCAGGCGGCCCGGCAAGACGGCACGGACTTCATCATCATCAACGCGGCGGCATATACGCACACCAGCGTCGCAATTCGCGATGCGCTGGCTGGGGTCGCGATCCCATTTATTGAAGTACATTTGTCCAATCTGTATAAGCGAGAGCCCTTCAGGCATCACTCTTATCTGTCCGACTTGGCGATAGGCCTTATCAGCGGCCTCGGCGCGGACGGCTACGAGGCGGCTCTGCGTTACGCAGTGCGGCACTGATCTCGCACCAACTCACAGCTTTTACATCTTATACGGCGCGGACCCCACGCTGGGACGTCGTCGACACTATCTCGGGAAGCAGCTTCTATGGACCTTCGAAAACTCAAAACCCTGATCGACCTGGTGGCTGAATCGGGTATCGCCGAGCTGGAAATCACCGAAGGCGAAGGCAAGGTACGCATCGTCAAGTTCTCGCAGACCTTGCAGCCGGTGGCTTACCACCAGCCCGAAGCCGGCGCGCACGCCGCACCGGTGGCCCCGGCCGCGGCACCCGCCGCCCCGGCCGCCGAAGCCGCCCCGGTCATCCAGGGCCATGTCGTGAAGGCGCCGATGGTCGGCACGTTCTACCGTTCGCCGAACCCGGGCGCTGCCCCGTTCATCGACGTGGGCGCCACCGTCAAGGAAGGCGATCCGCTGTGCATCATTGAAGCCATGAAGCTGCTCAATGAAATCGAAGCCGACAAGTCCGGCGTCATCAAAGAAATCCTGGTCGAAAACGGTGAGCCCGTCGAGTACGGTCAACCCCTGTTCGTCATTGGCTGATAGCTGAAAATGTTCGAAAAAATCCTGATCGCCAATCGGGGCGAAATCGCCCTGCGCATTCAGCGCGCTTGCCGTGAGCTGGGCATCAAAACCGTGGTCGTGCACTCGGAGGCTGACCGCGAAGCCAAGTACGTGCGCCTGGCCGATGAATCCGTGTGCATCGGGCCCGCGCCGTCGCGTGACAGCTACCTGAACATGCCTGCCATCATTTCGGCGGCCGAAGTTACGGATTCCGAGGCAATCCACCCGGGTTACGGGTTCTTGTCCGAAAATGCCGACTTCGCCGATCGCGTCGAAAAGAGTGGCTTCGTCTTCATCGGTCCGCGTCCCGACACCATTCGCCTGATGGGCGACAAGGTCAGCGCCAAGCGCGCCATGATCGAAGCGGGCGTGCCGGTGGTGCCGGGTTCCGAGGGCGCGTTGCCCGAAGATCCGCAGGAAATCATCCGCATTGCGCGCGAAGTCGGTTATCCGGTCATCATCAAGGCGGCAGGCGGCGGCGGTGGCCGCGGCATGCGCGTGGTGTACACCGAGGCCGCGCTGCTGAACGCCGTCACCATGACGCGTTCGGAAGCAGGCGCCGCGTTCAACAACCCGGAAGTCTATATGGAGAAGTTCCTCGAGAACCCTCGCCATGTGGAAATCCAGGTGCTGGCCGATGGCGGCCGCAACGCCGTCTGGCTGGGCGAACGCGACTGCTCCATGCAGCGCCGCCACCAGAAAGTCATCGAAGAAGCGCCGGCGCCGGGCATCCCCCGCCGCGCGATCGAGCGCATTGGCGACCGTTGCGCCGATGCTTGCCGCAAGATGGGCTACCGCGGCGCCGGCACGTTCGAATTCCTGTTCGAGAACGGCGAGTTCTATTTCATTGAAATGAACACCCGCATCCAGGTCGAACACCCGGTGACCGAACTGATCACCGGCATCGACCTCGTGCAGCAGCAGATCCTGGTGGCCGCAGGCGAGAAGTTCACGCTGCGCCAGCGCGACGTGCAGTTCAAGGGCCATGCGATCGAATGCCGCATCAACGCGGAAGATCCTTTCCGCTTCGTGCCCAGCCCCGGCCGCATCACCAACTGGCACACGCCGGGTGGTCCGGGCGTGCGTATCGATTCGCATGCCTACAACGGCTACTTCGTGCCGCCGAACTACGATTCGATGATCGCCAAGGTCATCACGTACGGCGATACGCGCGACCAGGCGCTGGCCCGCATGCGCATCGCGCTGTCGGAAATGGTGGTGGAAGGCATTTCGACCAACATCCCGCTGCATCGCGAACTGCTGCAGGACGCCCGTTTCATCGAAGGCGGCACCAGCATCCACTATCTGGAAAACAAGTTGGCTCAGCGTCCCTGACCGACCACTAGGGGCCTCACGGCCCCTTTTTGCCTTTGGGCGTACCGAAGGCAACCCCCTCAGGGGCCTTTTTAATTGTTTTACGGTCATCGGGCCGCGGCATCAGCCGCGGCCCGATGACCAGATGGAAGAATAATCATGCGTGAACTCGTGCTCCATTGCCTAGAGGCGCAGGCCGAAGCCTTGTCGGATGCGCTGCTGGAAGCGGGCGTGCTGTCCGTCTCCGTGGAAGACGCCGACTTCGGCACCGACGACGAACGTCCGCTGTTCGGCGAACCCGGCACCGAGCCCGACGTGCAGGCCTGGGACCGCAACCGCGTCGTCGCCTTGCTGCCCGACGGAGCCGATCCCGCGCAGATCATGGAAGAGGCCGCCGCGGCGGGCGAACTGGATCCGGCGCTGTTCGCCGGCTGGAGCCTGCGCGACGTCCCGGACGCCGACTGGGTGCGCCTGACGCAATCGCAATTCGGCCCCATCCACATCGCCGAACGCCTGTGGATCGTGCCCAGCTGGCACCGCGACAGCCCCGACGTGCCCGGTTTCGACCCGGCCGCCACGGGCGACGGCGCGATTCATATCGAACTGGATCCCGGCCTGGCCTTCGGCACGGGCAGCCACCCCACGACGCACCTGTGCCTGGCGTGGCTGGAAGCCGAGCTGCCGGCCGGCGCCACCTTGCTGGACTACGGTTGTGGTTCGGGCATCCTGGCGATCGCCGCCCGCAAGCTGGGAGCGGGCCCGACGCTGGCGGTGGACATCGACGCGCAGGCCGTGCAAAGCACGGCCTACAACGCCGAGGTCAACGGCGTTGAACTGCAGGCGATGCTGCCGGATGCGCTGGCGGACGGCACCTTCCAGGTCGTCGTCGCCAACATCCTGTCCAATCCGTTGAAGGTGCTGGCGCCGATGCTGGCCGGCCGCGTCGCCGCGGGCGGTCATCTGGTGCTGTCCGGCGTGCTGGAACGCCAGGCCGAAGAAGTCGCCGCCGCCTATGCGCCCTGGATCGCCATGTCGGTCTGGCGCGCGCGCGACGGCTGGGTGTGCCTGCACGGCCAGAAGGCCTGAGCGCCGTTCGGCAGGATCGCGACATGGCTCTGACCACCCGCTGCCCCCAGTGCGGCACCTCGTTCAAGGTGGTGCCTGACCAGCTCCGGGTCCGCAATGGCCTGGTGCGTTGCGGCGCCTGCTCGACCGTCTTCGACGGCAGGGCCTGCCTGCTGCCGGACGCCGGCGTGCCGGCGACACCGCCCGCCGCACCCGGCGCGCCGCCCGTGATGGCGCCCGCGGCAGCGGCCGCCGCGCCGGTGCTGGCGACGCCGGTGGTTCCGCCGCCGGTTGCCGACGTACCGCCGCCGCTATCGCGCCCGTCAGCCGAGCCACCGCGACAGATCGCCCCGTGGGAAGACGAGCCGGTTTACACGCCGTCTGTTCCCGCTCCTTCCGTTTCCGCTCCTTCCGTTTCCGCTCCTTTCGTTCCTGCTCCGCCAGCTCCCGCCCCGGCCGCGCCCGCCGTGCCGCCGGCCGTGCTGCGCGGGCGCGAAGCCATCCGTCGGCGCGTCGAGCCTGAGGCGGACCTGCCCGAAGACGATGCCGAGGACGAAGGCGAAGGCGAAGACGACAGCGATCTGCGCGACAGCGACCGCCACGCCGCCTTCTCTCGCCCGTCGGCGCCGGTTCGTGAGCCTGCGCCCCGCTGGGAGCCGCCGGCCCCGCCGCCTTTGCGCAGCGAACCCATCATCGCGTCGCGCGACAGCGAGCCCGTCATCGATTGGGACGCCCGCCGCCGCGCCGCCGCCCAAGCCGAGCCGTCATTCACCGCCGACGACGCCCGCGATGACGCCCGTGATGACGAACATGACCGCTACCTCGACGACGACGACGGCGCCGACGACCCCGTCGATCCGCGCACCCGCCATCACCGCATTCGCGACGACGGCGATTACGACGACGAGCCCGAAGACGACGACACGCGTGAGCCGGTGCTGGGTGAAACGCGTACCCGCTACTCCAGCGCCACCGATGTGGGCCGCGCCCCGCCCGAGTTCCTGGACCAGGACCGGCAGGAGCGCCGCGGCCTCATGCGCAAAGTGTGGGGCTACGCCTGCCTGCTGGGCCTGATCGCGCTGGGCCTGCAACTGGTGTATGCCTACCGCACCGACATCGCCAATTCCGTGCCCGTCCTGCGGCCGGTGCTGGACGTCGCCTGCAAGCCGCTGGGCTGCACGGTCGGTTACGCCCGGCGCCTGGAGCGCATTGCGATTTCCTCTTCGTCGCTGCAGCCGCCGCCCGGCGCCGCCGCGATCGACGACGGCCGCAGCCGCCTGGTGCTGAACCTGGTGCTGCGCAATCGCTACGACAAGCCGCAGCACTGGCCGGCCCTGGTGCTGGACCTGACCGACCTGTCGGATACGGTGGTCGTGCGCAAAGTGCTGATGCCCGAAAACTACCTGACGCCCGAACAGTTGAGCGGCCCGTTCGGCCCGGCTGGCGAGCTCAAGATTTCCGTACCCATTGAAGTGACCGGTGTCCAGGTCAATGGCTACCAACTCGATAAATTCTTCCCTTAAAGGATGACAAGCATGGCGACCCCTGTACTGGTTTGCGGCTCGATGGCATTCGACACGATTGCGGTGTTCGAAGGCCGCTTCAAAGAGCACATTCTTGCTGACCGCATCCAATCGCTCAGCGTGTCCTTCCTGGTGCCCAGCATGCGCAAGGAATACGGCGGCTGCTCCGGCAACATCGCCTACACCATGAACCTGCTGGGCGGCAAACCCGTGCCGGTGGCGACGGTGGGCGAAGACGCGGGTGAATACATGGAGCGCCTGTCGGGCCTGGGCATCGACACCAGCCGGGTCAAGGTCATCCCCGACACCTTCACGGCGCAGTGCTTCATCACGACCGACCTGGACGACAACCAGATCACCGCTTTCCACCCGGGCGCCATGGCGTTCGCCGCGGAAAACGACGTGAGCGACGCCGAGGCCGCCTGGGCCATCGTGGCCCCGGATGCCAAGGAAGGCATGTTCGCCCATGCCGAACGCCTGCACCGCCGCGGCATCCCCTTCATTTTCGATCTGGGCCAGGCCATGCCCTTGTTCGACGGCGCCGATCTGGAACGCATGCTCAAACTGTCGCAGGCGTTGACCGTCAACGATTACGAAGCGGGCATCGTTGAACAGCGCACCGGCCGCAGCGTGGCCGACATCGCCTCCACGCTTCAAGCCGTGGTGGTGACGCGCGGCGCTGAAGGCGCGACGTTGTACACGGACGGCAAGACCATCCAGATCGCCCCGGTGCGCGCCTCGCAGGTCGTCGACCCGACGGGTTGCGGCGACGCCCAGCGCGGTGGCCTGCTCTATGGCCTGACCAGCGGCTGGAGCTGGGAAGACAGCTGCCGCCTGGGCAACGTCATGGGCGCCATCAAGATCGCATCGCGCGGTCCGCAGAACCACGCGCCGTCGCGGGCGGATATCGACGCCGTGCTGCACGCGACCTACGGCATTCATCTGCCGGCCTGATTGCTGGCCCTCGTCGGGAACCGCGATGCGGGTTTGCGGTCGAACCCATCGCGTTTTCGAAGGACGGCGGCCGGGCGGTCGCCGCATTCAGATGCTGTTTTCCGCTTTTGGCTGTGAGTTTCAGTGTGTTGCAGCTGCGAGTGCCGCTACTTCCGGGCGGAGTATGATCAAGCATCGTCGGCAGTGCCCGATCGAGGAGTCCAAATGAACCAAAGCAAATCTCTTTCCCTGGTGACGCCGCGTACTGGCCGGTGGTTGGCCATCGCAGCCGTCGTGACGTCGATGGCTGTCCTGGGTGGCTGCGCCAATCGCAGCGCATCCAGCGGCGTGTATAGCTATGACCAAGCCCAGCGTGAGCAGATCGTCCGTACCGGCACGGTCACGGGCGTTCGCCCGATCGTGATCCAGAACGACAAATCCAGCGGTGTCGGCATGTTGGCCGGCGGCGCACTGGGCGGCGTGGCGGGTAACGCAATCGGTGGCGGCACGGGCCGCACCATCGCTACCGTTGGCGGCGCCATCCTGGGCGCACTGGCGGGCAACGCCGTGGAAAACCAGGTCGGCAAGAATTCCGGCTACGAAATCACCGTACGCCTGGATAACGGCGAAACCCGCGTGGTCGCCCAGGAAGCCGACGTGCCGGTCAGCGTGGGCCAACGCGTCCAGGTGATCAGCGGCTCGGGCCCGACCCGCGTCACGCCGATGTAATCGGCAAGGCCGCAGAAAAGCCCGCGCAAGCGGGCTTTTTTTTCGCCTGGAGCCGGCGGGGCAGGACCGTTTCCCGGGATAGGTTTTTGCCCGAAAATCCGCCGCCGAAAATTGGGGGCAGGGCGAATGGAGACCACGAAAACGGCGAAATCTGTCGTTCTGCCGCAACGCAGCACCCGGGATTTACCCGCAGGCGTTACGTTTGCCAGCCTTTTCTCGCGATTTACCCCAAAAGTTTCATGGCGATTCAACGGCCAAAGTGCAATGATTGCGCCTGCGATCGGCATCGCGATTCGATTTTGATGTAACCAAGTGCATCCTACTGCCGGTCTGGATCGCTGGAACCGTCAGTTGAGCTTCAGCATTTTTCTGTATTCTCGTCTACCTGAATCCCAGGGGATGGGGATGTTTTGCCGACGAGGCAACCTGCACTATCTATGCATACCGAGCAAGAACTCCACACCAAGATCGGCGAGATCGTCGAGTCGATCGTCATGAAGAAAGTCACCCCCGATACGCAGTTGATTGCCACTGGCCTGGTTGATTCCCTGGCTGCGGTGGACATCACGCTGGCCGTCGAGTCCGAGTACGGTTGCAGCATCCCGGCTCCCGAGATCGCCGAGCACCTCCAGTCGGTCCGCACGCTTGCCGGCTATGTCGCTGCCCATACTTCGTAATTCGCAGTTGTGGTCCCACGTCGCGGCCGCCGCGACCGCCGTGGCACTGGCGTTCGGGGCGTACTGCGGCGCGGATGACCTGCTCAGCCGCATCGTGACGCCGGTGTCGTCCCCGGCTGCGGCCGCTGCCGACAAGAGCAACTACCTGCCCAACCTGGGGCCGGACTGGGGCACGCAGCACGTCAACCTGAATCGCCTGGGCAACGCCCTGAGCGATGGCACGCTGGTCGTGCTGGGGTCGTCCGAACTGTCCAGCCATGACCTGCGCTTCGTGCCTTACCGCTTCTTCCCCGAAGAGCTGAAGGTGCCGACGCTGGCCTACGGCCACGCCATGTTCCAGTCCTACGGCATCGTCAGCGTGCTGGAGTCCGTCGCGGATTCGCTCACGCCGAACACGCGGCTGGTGATCATGGTGTCGCCCGCCTGGTTCGCTTCGGGCGGCCAGCTGCCGCGCAGCGCGTTCGCCGAACACGTGACGGGCCCGGTCTGGGATCGCCTGTGGGACCAGCCGAACACGCGCGAGCAGATGCAGAACTGGATCAGCGACAACGCCAACTGGGGACTGCTGTGGCTGATCGCCAATGGCCAGGTGGCCGAGCTCAAGGACAAGCTGTCGCTGTGGTGGCACGCCCGCAAAGAGCCCGCGCCTGACCGTCCGCGCAGCAAGCTGTCCGTGCCGGCGCACCGCTTCGTGTCCTGGCCATCGTCCGCCCGCCTGAACGAAGGGCAGTGGGGCCGACTGACGCACGAGGCGCGCGAAGTCGAACGCGGCCTGGGCAGCAACAATCCCTACGACGTCCGCGACGACTACTACAAGCAGTACCTGGCGTCGCTGTATTCGCCAGCGCGCAACGAATTCGCCGACGTGGACCCGATCACCCGCACCGAGCTGGGTGACCTGTCGCGCGTCATGGCCTTGCTGCAAAAGCGCAAGGTGAAGGCGTATTTCGTCATTCAGCCGTTCAATCCCAAGCTCATCCTGGACGTCGAGCGCTTCGACCCGGTGGTGGCTGCCATTACGGGCATGTGCCAGCGGTATCAGATGGGTTGCCTGGATCTCTACAGCATCCCGTTCGAACCCGGCATGGTGCGCGACGACATGCATCTGGCCGAACTCGGCTGGGCGATGGCGGACCAAGGCATTGCGGAGTACTTTTCCCGATGAAATTCTTTCGCAAAGAGGGCGCGGCGCGCCGCTTCTTTTGGCATCTTTGCCTGTACATCGGGGTGATCCTGGTGTTCGTGCTGCAGGCGCAGCCCACCACGGGCAGCGGCGGACCGATCAAGGTCGAATTCCAATACCAACAGTTCTGACCGCGCCATGGAATTGTTCGCAAGCTTGAGCTTTTTCGGCGGGGCCCTGTTCGGGGGCCTTGGCCTGTTGGCGTACCGTTCGTTCGGCATGCCGTTCCGCATCGGCTATCGCCACATCATCGGCGTGATCTGCCTGGGCGTGTGGATGGCGGTGTTCTGGGCGCGCCCCTATCAGCCCATTGCGCTGCTGGCCATTTCGGGCAGCGCGCTGTGGGCCGTGCGCCGCAACTACATTCCCACCTGGCTCGCCGTGATCATCACGATGACGCCGCTGCTGCTGGTGAAGACGGGCGTATCGCACCTGGGCGCCATGCTGGGCCTGTCGTTTGCGACCTTCCGCGCCATCGACGTGCTGCTCTTCGCGCAGCGCAACGAACGCGTGTCGCCGCTGGACTACTTCATCTATCTCTTCTTCCCGCTCACGCTGCTGGCTGGCCCGATGTACCGCTGGCGCAATTTCCAGGCGGACTTGAAGCGCGGCTACGAAGGCGTGAACCTGAGCACGTGGCTGACCGGCCTGGAACTGATCATGCTGGGCGTGATCCAGAAGTTCGGCCTGGCCGAACTGATCTGGCGCTACGGCCTGTCCACGCTGGACGCGCACGACTACTCGTTCACGGGCGTCGCGCTGAACGCGTCGCTCTACAGCGCCTACCTGTTCTTCGACTTCGCCGGCTATTCGACGATGGCGATCGGCATCGGCATGCTGTTCGGCTTCACGCTGCCGATCAACTTCCGCAATCCGCTGGCCACGCTCAATCCGCAGGACTTCTGGCGCCGCTGGCACATCAGCCTGTCGGAGTGGCTGCGCGACGTGGTGTTCATGCCGATCTACAAGGCGTTGAGCAAAACCAAGTTCTTCGGCCGCCATCGCATGGCGGCGCAGAACATCGGCATCTTCGCGACGCTGCTGGCCATGGGCGTGTGGAACGGCCTGTCGCTGCACTACATCGTCAGCGGCCTGATGTTCGGCGCGTATTCGGTGGGCCACAACCTGCTGATCAACGCCTCGCGCACCCGCCCCGCCTTGCAGGCCGCCCTGGCGCAGCCCGTCATGCGCTTCCTGGGCCGCGTGCTTACCTTGATTCTGGCCGCGCTGGCGCTGTACGTATTCAGCGGTCGCAGCCCCATCTGACGCCGGGAGTTTCGGCATGCGTTTCGACCTGAAGTCCTTCCAATTCGTCGACACGGACGTGGCGCCCGAGGCGCTGGCCGTTGCCGCCGCCGACCGCAGCCTGACCTGGGCCCAATTGCGCACCGAAGCGGCCGCCTGGGCCGACGAGGCCCGCAAGAACGGCGCGGCGCCGGATGTGCCGGTGGCCATCTACGGCCACAAGGAAGCCTCGTTCTTCGTCGCAATGGTGGGCGCCTTGCTGATCGGCGCGCCGTTCGTGCCGGTGGATACCATCTACCCGGCCGAGCGCCTGCGCCGCATCGTCGAGATCGTCCGCGCCGCCGCCGTCTACGACGCCGCCGCCGGCACGTTCACGCCGGGCGAGGGCGCCGAATTGGCCGAGCGCGGCCTGGCCTACGTCATGTTCACGTCCGGCAGCACGGGCGACCCGAAGGGCGTGCAGATCGGCCGCGAAAGCGTCGGCCTGCTGGGCGACTGGATGCTGGGCAGCTTCGGATTGGGCGATGCGCCGGTGTTCATGAACCAGGCGCCGTTCAGCTTCGACCTGTCCATGTATGAAGTGTTCGCCACCCTGGCCTCGGGCGGCGCTTGCGTACTGAACGCCCGTGAACAGATCGCGTCCGCCGGCACCTGGATGCCCCGCCTGGCCGAGCATAGCGTGACGGTGTGGGTGTCCACCCCGTCGTTCGCGCACCAGCAGCTGGCCAACCGCGACTTCTCGCCGGCGACCTTGCCGCTGTTGCGCACGTTTCTCTTCTGCGGCGAGCCGCTGCCTGCGGCGCTGGCCAAGAAGCTGCGTCAGCGTTTCCCCGGCGCTGTCATCCTGAATACCTACGGCCCCACGGAAGCCACCGTGGCGACCACCTGGATCGAAGTCACCGATGCCGTCCTGGCCGCGCATGACCCGCTGCCGGTGGGGCATGCCAAGCCCGACAGCGTGCTGATCGTGGACGAAGGCGAGATCTGCATCGTGGGCGACCACGTGATGCGCGGCTACCTGAACCGTCCCGACCTGAACGAAGCCAAGCTCTACACCTACGCCGACGGCCGCCGCGCATTCCGCACGGGCGACCTGGGGCAGATGGAAGAGGGCGGCCTGCTGTTCTGCCGCGGCCGCATGGACGACCAGATCAAGCTGAACGGCTACCGCATCGAACTGGCAGAGATCGACGAGGCCCTGCACGGCCTGCCCGGCGTGGAAGGCGGCGCGTGCGCGGTCCTGCGCCGGCCTGACGGCACGGCGGTGCGTTTGATTGGTTTCGTGGCGGGCGCGGCGCAAGCGGCAGAGGCGCGCTTTTTGGCGCCGGACGCCTTGGCCGGCTGGAAAGAGCGGCTGGCCCAGCGGCTGCCGCCCTACATGGTGCCGTCTGAATTGGTGGCGTGCCCGGCGCTGCCGATGTCGAACAACCACAAGATCGACCGCAAGAAGCTGGTCGAGATCTACGCCGGCATTCCGGCGTAGCGATCAAGGGCGGGGCGCAAGGCCCCGCCGTCTTACAGTCCCATCATGCGCTGGCTGAGGTTGTTCAGCACCATCAGCAGCACCTGCGCCACGATCAGCAGCACCAGCGGCGAAAAGTCGATGGCCGTGCGCGGCAGCAGGCGGCGGATGGGGTCCAGCATGGGCGCCGTCAGCGATTGCAGCAGCGGCATCATGGGAGCGGTCGGGTTGACCCACGACAGCACGGCCTGGATCAGCGTCAGCCACACCACCAGGTTCAGCGCCCATTTGATGGCCATCAGCAGGGCCGAGCCCATGGCGGCAGGCAACAGCGCGGCGGGAATCAGCGCGCCGATGGACACCAGCCAGATCAGCACGATATAGGCCAGCGCGGCCAGCCAGGTCGCGACCAGGCTCGTCCAATCGATCTTGTTGCCGGCGGGAATGATTTTGCGCAGCGGCATCACCAGCCAGTTCGTGGCCTGGTAGATAGCGCGCGAAAGCGGATTGAACGGGTGAAGGCGGATCGCGTGCATCCAGGCGCGGGCAATCAATGCCGCGCCAAACAGCGTGAACACGATTTCGAGGAGAAAGCGGAAGATATCACCGAGCATGGACGCGTTCGCCGAAAAAAGAAGGAGTCAATTGTCGCATGGGAGTTGCCCGTACGCTGTACACCCTCTGCACGATTGCGGCCCCTCTGGGGAAAACGCGTTGTCGTGGAGGCGCTGGGCGGCGACAAGCCACCGCGTCGTGACTGCCGACGGGCGTGAAAAAGCCGCCCGGCATGCCGGGCGGCTCTGGTGAAGCCAGGGCTTCAACCGTCCTGATTACGGACGGCCACCCGTCGGGAACGGCCACGACGCGGCGGGGTTCAGCGCGGTCTTCGCGCCCGGGGCAGCAGCCGTCGACGACGGAGGCGTTGCGGGCTTCTTCGGAGCGGCTTTCTTGGCAGCAGGCTTCTTGGCAGCGGCGGGCTTGGCAGCAGCAGCCGGCTTGGCGGCAGCAGGAGCCTTCTTGGCAGCGGGGGCCTTCTTGGCTACGGCCTTCTTGGCAGCGGGAGCCTTTTTGGCAGCAGGCGCCTTCTTGGCAGCGGCCTTTTTGGCGGGGGCCTTCTTGGCTACCGCTTTCTTGGCAACAGCCTTCTTGGCGACGGCCTTCTTGGCTACCGCTTTCTTGGCGACGGCTTTCTTGGCAACCGCCTTCTTGGCGACAACCTTCTTGGCTACCGCTTTCTTGGCGACGGCCTTCTTGGCAACCGCCTTCTTGGCGACGACCTTCTTGGCTACCGCTTTCTTGGCGACGGCCTTCTTGGCTACCGCTTTCTTGGCGACGACCTTCTTGGCTGCCGGCTTCTTGGCGGCAACCTTCTTCACTGCCGGCTTCTTGGCGGCGGCGACTTTCTTGACAGCTACCTTCTTGACAGCGGCTTTCTTGGCCGGTGCGGCCTTCTTCGCGACTGCCTTCTTGGCGGCGGCGGGCTTCTTCACCGCTGCTTTCTTTACGGCTTTCTTGGCTGTTGCCATGGTCATGCTCCTTAGGTTCAGGGGTCCCAGAACTTAAACCCGTGCCCCGACTCGCCAACAAGGCGAACCGTGCCCGGGCTATTCATCGGCGCATGCCGCTGTTCTGTGCGAGCAACAGCTACTACGGTTTGCGCTAATGAATTCGGCACAGCCATTTGATATGGCCCCCGCTCCTTTGGCGCGAGCCATTTCAAATGGCGCCGGTCGCAGCCTGATCACAGGCCGCCGACCGCTTGTTCTACGTGTTCGAAATTATCCCCACGCCGCACCTTCGGCTTACTGCCCCTCGAGGGGGTGTGTTTTGCCTTGAGGCGGCCCGGCGACAGAACACCCTGACCAGGGAGAGCGCCATCAAGCCTGTCGCGAACGCGACGCTCCGTGTTGCTGGAGCGTGCCCGCGTCGGGCTTGATGACGAACTGCTTTTACTCCCAGCTCAGCGTGCCACCAGTTTGGTATTCGATCACGCGAGTTTCAAAAAAGTTGCGTTCCTTTTTAAGATCGATCATTTCCGCCATCCACGGGAAGGGATTTTCTTCCTGCGGGTACAGCGGTTCGATACCGATTTGCTGGCAACGACGGTTGGCGATGAAGCGCAGGTAGGATTTGAACATAGGTGCGTTCAAGCCCAACACGCCGCGCGGCATCGTGTCTTCGGCGTAAGCGTATTCGAGTTCGACCGCTTTGCGGAAGAGTTCTCGAATTTCTTCGCGGAATTCCGGCGTCCACAGATGCGGATTTTCCAGTTTGACGGTGTTGATCAGGTCGATGCCGAAGTTGCAGTGCATGGATTCATCGCGAAGGATGTACATGTACTGTTCGGCGGCGCCGGTCATCTTGTTCTGGCGGCCAAGCGCCAGGATCTGCGTGAAGCCCACGTAGAAGAACAGGCCTTCCATCAAGCATGCGAAGACGATCAGCGACTTCAGCAGCGTCTGGTCAGCTTCGGGCGTGCCCGTCTTGAAGTGGGGGTCCGCGATCGCGTCGATGAACGGGATCAGGAACTCGTCTTTGGCGCGGATGGACGGAACTTCGTTGTAAGCGTTGAAGATCTCGGCTTCGTCCAGGTCCAGGCTTTCGACGATGTATTGATAGGCGTGCGTGTGGATCGCTTCTTCAAATGCCTGGCGCAGCAGGAACTGGCGGCATTCGGGCGCCGTGATGTGGCGATAGGTGCCCAGCACGATGTTGTTCGCGGCCAGCGAGTCGGCCGTGACGAAGAAACCCAGGTTGCGCTTGACGATGCGGCGCTCGTCCTCGGTGAGCCCGTTCGGGTTCTTCCAGAGGGCGATGTCGCGCGACATGTTGATCTCTTGCGGCATCCAGTGGTTGGCGCACGTGGCCAAATACTTTTCCCACGCCCACTTGTACTTGAAAGGCACAAGCTGGTTGACGTCGGTTTCGCCGTTGATGATGCGCTTGTCAGCAACCTTTACACGTTGCGAGGTGGCGGTGCCGCTCGCGGCGAGGCCGGCCGCGTGTTCAGGCGCGGCGGGCGTGGGCATGGCGGTGTCGCCGAATACACCGGTCGCCGCCCGGACTTCGGGCGCAGCCTGCCCGCCACCCGCGGGGGCGGGGGCTTTTGCAGGTTGCGTGGCGAGGGTGTCGTCTTCCCAATTAATCATGATTCAATTCTCCGGAGGCGGTTATTGGCAGGCTTCGCACTCTTCGAAGCCGGGGTCGCCCGGCCGCATGGTGCAAACCGCCCCGAGAACTTCGGGTTCCGGCAAAACAGGTGCGGCGCCCACAGCCGCAGCCGTGGATTGGCCACCGGCGGTGACGGCGTTCAGTTCGCCGCCGCGGCCCGTGGATTTTTCGGCGCTGGTGGCGCCCAGGGTACGCAGGTAGTACGTCGTCTTCAGACCACGCAGCCATGCCAGCTTGTAGGTGTCATCCAGCTTCTTGCCCGATGCGCCCGACATGTAGATGTTCAGCGACTGAGCCTGATCGATCCACTTCTGACGGCGCGACGCGCATTCAACCAGCCAGCTCGGTTCGACTTCGAACGCGGTGGCGTAGAGTTCGCGGAGTTCGGAAGGTACGCGATCGATGCGGGACAGGCTGCCGTCGAAGTACTTGAGGTCGGCGACCATGACTTCGTCCCAGAGACCGAGTTTCTTCAGGTCACGCACGAGGTAATCGTTAACGACCGTGAACTCGCCGGAGAGATTCGATTTGACGTACAAGTTCTGGAAAGTAGGTTCGATGCACGCAGATACACCAATGATATTGGAAATAGTCGCGGTTGGGGCAATTGCTACGCAATTGGAGTTGCGCATGCCGTGCTGTTTGATGCGCGCGCGCAACGTATCCCAATCGAGCGAGCTCGATTCATCGACTTCAACATGGCCACCGCGCTCATCGCGCAGCATCTTCAACGTGTCTTGCGGCAAGATGCCACGCGACCACAACGAACCTTCGTACGACTGATAGCGGCCGCGTTCTTCGGCAAGCAGGCTCGATGCGAAGTAGGCGTGATAGCACACCGCTTCCATCGAACGGTCCGCGAATTCAACTGCGGCTTGCGACGCATACGGCACGCGCATCATCTGCAGGCAATCCTGGAAGCCCATGATGCCCATGCCCACCGGACGATGGCGCGCGTTGGAATTGCGGGCCTTCTCGACGGCGTAGTAGTTGATGTCGATGACGTTGTCGAGCATGCGCATCGCGATGCTGACGGTGCGCTTGATCTTGTCGTGGTCCAGTTCGAAACCGCCGCCGGCAGCCGGCTTCATGTGCGCGACCAGGTTCACGGAACCCAGGTTGCACACCGCGATTTCGGATTCGTTGGTGTTCAGCGTGATCTCGGTGCACAGGTTCGAGCTGTGGACGACGCCCACGTGTTGCTGCGGCGAACGGATGTTGCACGGATCCTTGAACGTGATCCACGGGTGACCGGTTTCGAACAGCATCGACAGCATCTTGCGCCACAGCGTCAGCGCCGGCATCTTCTTGTAGAGCTTGAGCTCGCCGCTGGCAACGCGGTTTTCGTAGCCGATGTAGGCTTCTTCGAACGCGCGGCCGACCTTGTCGTGCAGGTCAGGGCAGTCCGACGGCGAGAACAGCGTCCATTCGCCGGCTTCCATGACGCGCTTCATGAACAGGTCGGGAATCCAGTTCGCCGTGTTCATGTCGTGCGTGCGGCGGCGTTCGTCGCCGGTGTTCTTGCGCAGTTCCAGGAATTCTTCGATGTCCAGGTGCCACGATTCCAGGTACGTGCAAACCGCGCCTTTGCGCTTGCCGCCCTGGTTCACCGCCACGGCGGTGTCGTTGACGACCTTCAGGAACGGGACGACGCCCTGGCTTTCGCCGTTGGTGCCCTTGATGTGGCTGCGCAGCGCGCGAACCGGGGTCCAGTCGTTGCCCAGGCCGCCGGCGTACTTGGCCAGCAGCGCGTTTTCCTTGATGGCGTCGTAGATGCCTTCCAGATCGTCGGAGACGGTGGTCAGGTAGCACGACGACAGCTGCGAGTGCAGCGTGCCCGAGTTGAACAGCGTCGGCGTCGAGCTCATGAAGTCGAACGAGGAGAGGATCTCGTAGAACTCGATGGCGCGCGTTTCGCGATCGGCTTCGCGCAGCGCCAGGCCCATGGCCACGCGCATGAAGAAGACCTGCGGCAGTTCGATGCGGGTGCCGCGGATGTGCAGGAAGTAGCGGTCGTACAGGGTCTGCAGGCCGAGGTAGCCGAATTGCAGGTCGCGCTTGGCGTTCAGTGCGTGGCCCAGCTTGGTCAGGTCATAGCTGGCCAGTTCGGGCGACAGCAGGCCGCCTTCGATGCCGCGAGCGATGAACGTGGGGAAGTATTCGGCGTAACGCGCGCCCATGCCGTCTTGCGACACTTCTTCGCCCAGCACTTCCTTGCGGATCGTATGCAGCAGCAGACGGGCGGTGACCTGGCTGTAGGCCGGGTCCTTTTCGACCAGCGCGCGCGCGGACAGGATGGCGGACTTGAACACTTCGTCGACGGGGATGCCGTCGTACAGGTTCTTGACCGTTTCCTTCAGGATGGCTTCGCTGTCGATGAATTCGTCCAGGCCTTCGCCGGCGGCGACGATGGTCGCGCGCAGTTCAGCCAGGTCCAGCGGGCGGCGCACGCCGGCATCGGTCACGTTCAGCACGTGTTCCTGCGGGGCAGCGGCGGCCTTGTCCTGGCCTTCGGCGGCAGCGGCGGCGGCGCGCTCTTGCGTGCGCTTCTCGCGGTACAGGACGTAGGCGCGGGCGACGTCGTGCTCGCCCGAGCGCATCAGAGCCAGTTCGACCTGGTCCTGGATGTCTTCAATATGGAACGTGCCGCCGTTCGGGCGGTTGCGCACCAGCGCATTGACGGCCTGGCCCGTCAGGTTCTCGACCAGCTCGCGCACCCGCGCGGATGCTGCGCCCTGGCCGCCGTTGACGGCCAGGAAGGCCTTGGTCATGGCGATGGCGATCTTGCTGGGTTCGAACCCGACCACCGAGCCATTGCGGCGAATGATGTTGTAGCTGGCCCATTGCCCGCCATTGGCGTCGGCAGGGGAATCGGTTTGCGAGGGCGGCACGGCCGAAGGCCGGGTCACAGAGGCGATCGTAGTCTGCATGGAAGCTCCTGTGCGAAAACGCGTAGATAGCGACATGACGGCGGTCATGTCCGGTACGAATGTGGATCTTTTGAGGGGGTCGGAACGCTTGGACGGGCTAGTCCAAAAGGCGTGGCCGACGAGAATCAGCGCTTAGGCGACCACAACATATAGTGTAGCACCCCTCGTTGGACACTAATTCTAGTGATCGAGAACTACAGGGACAAGAAGAAGATATGACGAAGCTCACAAAAGATTGTTACTAAATGCACTGGGCGCGCCCAGTAAGGCGCGCCCAGGACAGGACCGCTCAGAGCGAATGTTTATGCGGTTTTCCGCAGGGGCATGTCGCGCGGGGCCGGTGCCGTATAGCTCTGCATCAATCGACCCAATTCCGTCCGATACTTCTCGACGTTCGCAGCCTTCACGTGGCCGTAGCCGCGGATGGTTTCTGCAAGGCCGGCGATTGTAGCTGCTTGCGCGAGCTTGTCCCGGGTCAACCCTACAAGCAGCTGGTCTATGGTCTGGCGATACTCGCCGATCAGGGCGCGCTCCATCTTGCGCTCGGCGGTGCGGCCGAACGGGTCGAACCAGGTGCCGCGCAGGCCCTTCAGGCGGGTCAGCAGTTTCAGCGCGGTCATGGTGCGCGGGCCGAGCGTCATCTTGCGCGGCACGCCGGTGCGCGGGTCCTTCTGCGCGAAGATCGGCGGCGCCATGTGAAAGCGCAGGGTGTAGTCGCCTTCGAACTGGCCCTTCAGCTGCGCCTGGAACGCTTCGCCCGTGTAGAGGCGCGCTACTTCGTATTCGTCCTTGTAGGCCATGAGCTTGAACAGGCCGCGGGCCACCGCCATCGCCAGGCGCGGGGTCTTGGCCTCGGGGGCCAGTTCGCGTTCGCGGGCCGCGATGGCTTCGACCACGTCCTGGTATTCGCGGGCGTAGGCGGCGTCCTGGTAGGCGGTCAGGTCCGCGATGCGGCGCGCGACGGCGCGTTCGAAGGTCTCGGGCACGTGCAGCTGCACGACCTGGGCGCGCGGGCGCAGCGCGCTGTCCAGCGCGTCGGGTTGATGCGCGGCAAGGCGGCCGCTGTCGAACGCGGCGCGATTGGCTGCGACGGCCACGCCGTTCAGTTCGATGGCGCGGTTGATGGCGGCCTGCGATAGCGGCACGCCGCCGCGCTGCCACGCATAGCCCAGCATGAACATGTTCGACAGGATGCTGTCGCCGAACAGGGCCAGCGCGGCTTCGTGCGCGTCGATGGCGGCCGTGTTGGCTTCGCCCGCCGCGTGGCGGATCTTGGCCAGCAGCGCTTCGGGGCGCATGGCGGCATCGGGGTTGCGCGTGAAGTCGGAGACCGGGGCCACGTACGTGTTGACGGTGACCTGGGTGTGCCCGCGGCGCAGCGCGCCCAGCGAATCCGGCGCCACCGAGGCCACCGGGTCGCACAGGATGGCGGCGTCGGCCTGTTGCCAGTCCAGGCGCACGGGGCCGGCGGAGGCGCCAGCGGGCGCCAGGCGGATGTGGCTGACGACCGTGCCGCCCTTTTGCGCCAGGCCGGTCAGGTCCAGCACCGCGGCCGACAGGCCTTCCAGGTGCGCGGCCATCGACACGATGGCGCCGATGGTGATGACGCCGGTGCCGCCCATGCCCGCGACGAGCAGGCGGTAGGGACGGTCAAGCGCGGGCGTGGCCGGCAGCGGCAGTTGTTCGATCAGGCGTTGCAGGCGTTCCTGGTCGGTCTTGGGCGCCGCGCTCTTCCTGGGCTTGCCGCCCATGACGGACACGAAGCTGGGGCAGAAGCCTTCCGCGCACGAGTAGTCCTTGTTGCAGCTGGACTGGTCGATGGCGCGCTTGCGGCCATACGGCGTTTCCAGCGGCACGACCGACAGGCAGTTCGATTGCACGCCGCAATCGCCGCAGCCTTCGCACACCGCGCTGTTGATCAGCATGCGGCGTGCCGGGTCCGGGAACTGGTTCTTCTTGCGGCGGCGGCGCTTCTCGGCCGCGCAGGTCTGGTCGTGGATCAGCACGGTCACGCCGGGGATCTCGCGCAGTTCGCGTTGCAGCGCGTCCAGTTCGCGGCGGTGGTGCACCCGGATGTTCGGCCCCAGGTCCACGCCCTGGTATTTCTCGGGCTCGTCGCTGGTGACGACGATGCGCGCCACGTTTTCGCCACGCAACTGCTGGCAGATCTGCGGCACCGAGATCGGGCCGTCCACGGGCTGCCCGCCTGTCATCGCGACGGCGTCGTTGAAGAGGATCTTGTAGGTGATGTTGGCGCCGGCGGCGACGGCCTGGCGGATCGCCAGATAACCCGAGTGGTAGTAGGTGCCTTCCCCCATGTTCTGGAAGATGTGCGGCATCTTGGTGTAGCGCGACAAGCCGATCCAGTCCACGCCTTCGCCGCCCATCTGCGTCAGGCCGCCAGTGTCGCGGTCCATCCAGGCGGCCATGTAGTGGCAGCCCACGCCGGACAGCGCCTGGCTGCCTTCGGGCACTTTGGTGGACGTGCTGTGCGGACAGCCCGAACAGAAATAGGGGCGGCGGCGCATGCCGTCGGCGTCGTTGGACAGCGCGGCCTGGCACTCGAACGCCGCCAGGTCCGCGGCCAGCGGCAGGCCCGCCGTGCGGGTCAGCCAGCCGGCCAGCGGCTGCGCCAGCAGCGACGGGCGCAACTGGCCCGCCGACGGCACCATCGTTTCGCCGTCGAAGCCTTTCTTGCCGATGACGGACGGGCGGTCGGGCCGGTTGAACAGCAGGTCCTTGATCTGGCTTTCGACGACCGCGCCTTTTTCTTCGATCACGAGGATGTGCGACAGGCCGCGCGCGAAGTCCAGCAGCCGTTCGCCATCCAGCGGCCACGTCAGGCCTGGCTTGTAGATGCGCACGGGCGCATTGGCGGTGACGGTGTCCACGCCCAGGCGCGACAGCGCTTCCATCGTGTCCAGATGCGCCTTGCCGACCGTCACGATCCCCACGGTGGCGCGGGGCGCGGGACAGGTCAGGCGGTCGATGCTGTGGCGACGCGCGAACGCGGCCACGGCCTTCATGCGCAGGTTCATGCGCGTTTCGACGGCCAGCGACAGGAAGTCGCGCGCCGAATACTCCAGCGCTTCAGGCGGCATGTCCGGATCGGCGGGCATGTCGTAGGCGTGCACGGCGGCAGGCGTGAACGAGTGGCCACTTTCGATGGTCTCGGACACGGCCTTGAACGCGACCCAGGTGCCGGAATAGCGCGACAGCGCCCAGCCCCACAGCGCGAAGGTCTCGTATTCGTCGATGGACGTGGGATGCACGATGGGCATCTGCCAGCCGATCAGCGACGCTTCGCTGGCGTGCGGGATCGATGACGACACGGCGGTGTGGTCGTCGCCCACCACCACCAGCACGCCGCCGTTGCGCGAGGCGCCCGCCGCGTTGCCGTGATGCAGGGCGTCGCCAGCGCGGTCCACGCCCGGGCCCTTGCCGTACCACATGGCGAAGACGCCATCGACGTTGCGGTCGGCGCGCACGCCGGCCTGCTGCGTCCCCATGACGGCGGTGGCCGCCATGTCTTCGTTGATGCCGGGGAGGAAGGAGATCTTGCTGGCGTCCAGCGCCTTCTTCGACTTCCACATCGCCATGTCGACGCCGCCCAGGGGCGACCCGCGGTAGCCCGACACGAAACCGGCCGTGTTCAGGCCGCGTTCGCGGTCCACCCGGGCCTGCGTGAGCATGATGCGCACGAGCGCCTGCGTCCCGGTCAGGAAGATGCGGCCGGACTCCCGCGTGAGGTTGTCGGCAAGCTGGTACTCAAGGTCCAGCTGGGGTTCGGGGGCGGGAGTGCCGTCCATAGTGAATGCTCCTGGTATTTCGCACCATGATAGGTTCGCGGAGCATTCGATTTATTGCGTTTTCGGATCGTGCTATCCCTATAATACGCAATGAACATTTCGTGTTCGACAAAAACCAGGAGACAAAGCGATGGACAAGACCGATATCGGCATCCTCAAGGCCTTGCAGGAGGACGGCCGGGCTTCGGCGCAGCAGTTGTCGGAGAAGGTGGGCCTGTCGGCCGCACCGGTATGGCGGCGGGTGAAGGCAATGGAGGCCAGCGGGGTCATCCAGGGCTATAGCGCACAGGTGGACCGCAGCAAGGTGGGGCTGGGATGCATGTTCGCGCAGATCAGCCTGGAGCGGCATTCCTCCAGTACGGTCGAGAACTTCGAACGCTCGGTGCGCGATGCCCCCGAAATCCTGGAGTGCTATGCGGTCACGGGCGATTCGGACTTTCTCTTGAAGATCCTGGTGGAAAGCCCCGAGGCCTACGACCGGTTCCTGCACCGGTTCCTCTTCAACATGCCGGGCATCCGCCAGACGCGCACCATCGTGGCGCTCCGCGAGATCAAGCACGAACAGCGCCTGCCGCTGTGATGCGCATTGCGCCCTCTATATATAGAGGGCGCAATGTTTGTAGCGGGAAATCCGCCGTCGCAGTGGTTTATTGGGGTTGGATGCCGGAAATGCGGATCCATTCCTTCCAGCGCGCCGTGTCTTCCTTCACGAAGGCGTCAAAGCGCGCGACATCCATCGATTCCGGGGTCAGACCCAAGGCGCGCAGCTTTTTCGCCGTGGCCTCATCCTTGACTGCCGCCTGCATGTAGCCGTTCATCTTCGCCACGATGTCCGGCGGCGTGTGCGCGGGGGCCGACAGGCCCAGCCAACCGGCGACGACGAAATCCGGGTAGTAGGTCGCCATGGTCGGCACGCTGGGCCAGGCCGCGTGCGGCTGCGCACCCGTGACGGCGATGGGGATCAGTCCCTTGCCGTCGATCTGGCCCATCGCGGTCAAGTAGTCCACGAAGGCGAAGCTGATCTGTTTGCCCCGCAGGTCGGTGATGATCTGCGTGATGTTCTTGTAGGCCGCGCCGGTGATGTTGATGTCGGCGCGCTGCTTGAACAGTTCCGACGGCACTTGCGAGGACGAGCTGTAGTAGCCGAAGAAGACCTCGCCGGGATGCTTCTTGGCGTAGTCCACTAGCTCGGGCACCGTGCGGTAGGGGCTGCCGGGCGCCACGACGCCGACGGTGCCGAACGTGCCCAGCATGCCGACTTGCTGGAAGTCCTTTTGCGCGTCGTAGGGCAGGCTCTTGTACAGGAACTGGTTGGCGGCGTGCGTGGAGTTCGTGGACAAGAGGAAGGTGTAGCCATCCGCCGCCGCGTTCTTGGACGCATTGGTGCCGACGATACCGCCGGCGCCGGGGCGGTCTTCCACGATCACGGTCTGCCCGGTCTGTTCGCCCAGGTATTGGGCGAAGGTTCGCGCCGTCAGGTCGGCGGCGCCGCCGGGCGCGGACGGCACGATGATCGTCACGGGCTTTTCGGGCCAGCCTGCGGCGTGGGTCGATGCGGCCAGGATAAGGCCGGCGCCGAACAGCGCCGGGCGAAGAAAACGGGGAATGGACATGCTTGTCTCCTGATTGCGCTTGGCCGCGTGCTTGCGCGGTCATGTGTCGTTGTTTTGGCGTTGCTGCGTGGGAATGAAGATTCAGCCGAACTGCTCGCGGTGCCACGCCAGGATGGCGGCGGCGCTGATTTGCCATTGGTCCGCGTACATCATGCAGTGCGGCTGTTCGGCCAGCACGGCGTGGGAAAAGCCATAGCGTTGCGCGATCGCCTGGTCCTGCCCGGGCGGATGGCGGTCATGCGTATCCAGCCCGGCCGCAAGGCACAGGCCGGGCGCGTTGAAAGAAGCGTCGCCGAGCGCCACGCGCAGCAGGTAGCGGTCGTTGAGGACCTGCGGGCTCTCGGCGCACAGGCGTTGCGTGACGGCGCGGACATCGCGGTTGGGCGAGGTCGCCAGAAAGCGCGCGCGGATTTCGGCCGGGGCAGGGGCGGTGCGCGGCACGGCGTCTGGCACCGGGGGCAGGGCCAGCGCGCCGGGCAGGTCGCCGGGCGGTGACGGCGCCATCAGCACCACGCCCGCGACGGGCCGCTGGCGGGCGGCCAGCAAGGCGGGCAACGCGCCCATGCTGTGGCCCACCACGATCGTGGGGCCTTCCAGCGCATCCAGCGCGTGGGCCACGTCCTGGCCCAGGTCGGCGATGGTGGTGGCCGCAAACGCCGCGTCCTGGGGCAGCGCGCCATGGCCGCGCAGGTCCAGCGCCGCGCAGGCCAGGCCGGCGGCGGCGAAGTAGTCCAGATAGTGCGCAAAGCACCAGGCGCCGTGATAGGCGCCCGGCACGAAGAGCAGGCCGGGCCGGCCGTCTTGCGGCAGCGCGCCGACGATCAGGCGGCCCTGGCCTGCGGCGCGGGCGGGCAGGCGGTCGGCCAGGCTGAAATCCAGCGGGTCCGTGGCGATGGGGGCGGAAGTGGGGGCGGCAGCGTTCATCTTGCGGCCATCTTAAGTGCGCCCCTATGATGAGAAAACTTTATTTTTCCTATGATTCGATAAGTTTTCCAAATCGAGCTGCCCGATGCGATCCTTGCCTGACCTGTCCATCACGCATTACCGGCATTTCCTGCTGGTGGCAGAGCTACGCAGTTTCCGCGCGGCGGCCGCCCGGGCCTTCCGCTCGCAGCCGGCGTTGTCCTTGTCCATCCGTGAAATGGAGCAGCGCCTGGGGCAGCCGCTATTCGAACGCGGCAACCGCAACACGCTCACGCGCTTCGGGCAGGATTGCCTGCCGCTGGCGCGCGAACTGGTCGAGCATCACGACCGCGTGGCGGGCGCGCTGTCCGGGCTGGCCAACAACGGCGCCGGTACGCTGACGATGGCCTCTGTGGCCACCGTGGCGACGCACTGGCTGCCCGAACTCGTGGCCACCTACCGCGAGCGCTACCCGGCGGTCGCGTTGCGCCTGTTCGACGACAACTCCGAAGGCGTCGAGCGCATGGTGCTGGCAGGCGAGGTCGAGCTGGGCGTGTGCAGCCCGGTGTTGCAGGATCGCCGCCTGTCGTTCGAGCCGCTGCTGCGCGACGCCTTCGGCCTGGTCTGCCATCGCGGCCATCCGCTGGCCGGGCGCAAGTCGGTGACGTGGCGCGAAATCGCGGGCCTGCCGCTGGTGGGCACCGTGGCGCACCGGCAGCTTGCCGGCTATCCGCAGGCCGCCTTCATGCTGGACCGGCAGGTGTTCGTGTCGAACATGATGTCGCTGCTGGCCATGCTGGAACGCGGCGTGGGCGTGACGGTGCTGGCGCGGCTGGGCGTGCCGCCGGATTCGCCCGGGCTGGCGTTCGTGCCGCTGTCGCGGCCGCGCATCGAACGCGAATTGGGTATCACGCGGCTGGCGGGGCGCAGCCTCTCGCCGGCGGCCGCGCGCATGGAAGAAATGCTGCGCGCCAAAGCGGTGCGGGGCGGCCGCAGTGTCGCTTGAAACCAACGCATTCGTGCGTTTTCCAGGGCTAAACCCGGGGCTTTGAACGCCCGACTGTTGCGCAATTGCACTCCGCGCGGATCGTCGTTGATTCTTCCCAGGCGGCTCTTTAGAGTGCGTCATGTTTGCTGCGCGAAGGACGTGCCGGTGTGATCGGTGCGGCGCGTCGACAGACGTGTTGAGGAAGACATGAGCAGTGTGTATTTGCGTTCGGCCGGCATCGCCTGCGCCGTTCTGGTCCTGGCCGGTTGCGTCGCCAGGAAGCCCGCCGTCATCACCGAGGCCCAGCCCGCGGAACCGCCCAAGCCGGTGGCTTGCGTACCCGCCCAAAGCGGCGATCCGATGATCGGCACGTGGTTGTCGAACAGCAAGCCGCGCGACGTCAGCGGTGACCTGCAATCGCTGATCGTGTTGTCCGCCGATGGCACGATGGCCTATGAAACCCTGTTGAAGATCGGCCGCAAGGCGCGTCCCGCCCTGCGCGAGACCGGTTGCTGGACGGTGGCAGACGGCATCTACACGATGCGGACCACCAAATCCGCCGGCGAACTGGTGGACGCCAACGATCCGATCTACCTGAACCGCTACCGCGTCGAAAAGGTCGAGAAGACCAAGCTGACGCTGCGCGAACTGAAGACCGGCGGCCAGGTCGTGACCGCGCGCCGCATGCCTCCGGGCTACCGCCTGCCTTACTAAGCGTTGCGCCGGGCGGACACTCCGCCCGGCGGCTTCGCCAAGACGGCCGGGCTGCGGTAAGGTGCGGGCTTCGACTTTCGCCTCGCCGCCGGACCTCCATGCCCGCCATGTCCTCCGAAGCACGCGCCATCGCGCTGCTTGCCCTGGCCGCTTTCGTCAGCGCCAGCGCTTTCCGCATCTGTGATCCCATGCTGCCGCAACTGGCGGCGGAATTCGGCACCACCACCGGCCAGGCCGCCCGCGCCGTGACGGCGTTCGCCGTTGCCTACGGCGTGCTGCAGATGTTCTTCGGGCCCGTCGGCGACCGCTACGGCAAGTACCGTGTCGTCAGCGTGGCGACTGTGGCCTGCGCGCTGGGCAGCGCGGGCGCCGTCATGGCCGAGTCCCTGGATGTGCTGGTCTTGTGCCGCGCGCTGTCGGGCGCGGCGGGGGCGGGCATCGTGCCGCTGTCGATGGCCTGGATTGGCGACAACGTGCCCTACGAACGCCGGCAGGCGACGCTGGCGCGTTTCCTGACCGGGACCATCCTGGGCATGTCGGCCGGGCAATTGGCCGGCGGACTGTTCGCCGACACCATCGGCTGGCGCTGGGCCTTTGCCGCGCTGGTCGTGGGGTATCTGGCCGTGGGCGTGCTGTTGCACCTGGAAGTGCGGCGCCAGCAGGTCTCGGGCTTCGGCCGGGTCGAGGCGGGGGCGGGCACTAAAGGTTTCGTGGCGCAGGCGCGCCTGGTGCTGGGCACGCCGTGGGCGCGCATCGTGCTGGCGACGGTCTTCGCTGAAGGCCTGCTGGTGTTCGGCGCCCTGGCGTTCGCGCCGTCGTATCTGCATGAACGCTTCGATATTTCGCTGACCGCGGCCGGCGCGCTGGTGGCGGTGTACGCCGTGGGCGGCCTGATCTATACGGTGGTGGCCGGCCGCATCCTCAAGCGTCTGGGCGAACGCGGCCTGGCGATCGCGGGCGGCCTGGTGCTGAGCGTGGCGTTCCTGTCCTACCTGCTGGGGCCGGTCTGGATGTGGAGCCTGCTTGCCAGCGTGCTGGCCGGCTTCGGCTATTACCTGCTGCACGCCACGCTGCAGACCAACGCGACGCAGATGGTGCCGTCGGCGCGTGGCACCGCCGTGGCTTGGTTCGCGTCCTGCCTGTTCATGGGGCAGGCGGCCGGCGTGGCCCTGGCCGGCGCGGTGGTCGACGAGATCGGCGCCGCCGCGCTGTTCGGCGGATCTGCCGTGCTGCTGCCGCTACTGGGCGCGTTCTTCGCGCGGGCGCTGAAGGCGCGGGCGGCGATTCAGGCCGGCGGCTGACGGCGCCGGGGGGATGGGGGTGACGGAGGCTCCGGCTGAGAGGCAGTAGGATGGGTGGAGCGCGCGGAGGGTGATGGCAGGAACACCGATATCCAGCGCGCGCAACCCATCAAGCAGTGCCCCAATGCCTCTTCGATTTCGCTATGAAATGACGGTCGCGTGATGGGTTGCGCGCGTTCGAGAGCGTTCTTCTTGCGCAAAGACGCGCGCGCTCCACCCATCCTACGGGATAACGCCATGCCAGCCTCCGGCCAACCCTCCTCTCGGCCTCAGATTGCGGCCAGGCGGGCCAGCACGGTCTGCTTGCCCAGCAGGGCCAGCACGGCGTCCACGGCGGGCGTCTGCGTCTGGCCGGTGACGGCCACGCGCAGCGGGATTGCCAGTTGCGGCATCTTCAGGCCGCGGTCGGCCAGCACGGCCTTGATCAGCGCCGAGATGGCTTCACGGGTCCAGTCGGTGTCCTGGGCGCGCTGAGCGAAATCGGCCAGTGCTTCGCGAGCCGGGGCGGTCAGGTGCTGTTCGACGAGCTCGGCCGCGGCCGGCTTGAACTCGGCGCAGAACAGCATGGCGCCGTCAGCCAGTTGCTCCAGCGTTTCCGCGCGGTCCTTCAGCAGGCCCATGACGCCCGGCAGGTCGATCTTTTCCGGATGGCCACCACGGTTGGCCACGCGCGGAGCCACGCGTTCGGCCAGTTCCGCGTTGTCCATCTGCTTGATGTAGTGGGCGTTGACCCAGTTCAGCTTCTTCGGATCCCATTGCGAGGCCGACTTCGACAGGTGCTTGGTGTCGAACCACGACACCAGCTGCTCGCGCGAGAAGAGTTCGTCGTCGCCGTGGCTCCAGCCCAGGCGGGCCAGGTAGTTGATCATGGCCTCGGGCAGGTAGCCGTCGTTGTCGTACTCCATGACGTTGACCGCGCCGTGGCGCTTGGACAGCTTTTCGCCGTCCGGGCCCAGGATCATCGGCACGTGGCCATATTCGGGCAGGGTCGCGCCCAGCGCGCGCAGGATGTTGATCTGGCGCGGAGTGTTGTTGACGTGGTCATCGCCGCGCAGGACGTGCGTGATGCCCATGTCCCAGTCGTCGACCACCACGCAGAAGTTGTACGTGGGCGTGCCGTCCGGGCGCGCGATGATCAGGTCGTCCAGTTCGGTGTTGTCGAAGCTGATCGTGCCCTTGACCATGTCGTTCCAGGAGGTGGCGCCTTCCTGGGGGTTCTTGAAGCGCACGACGGGCTTGCGGCCGTCGGGGATGGCCGGCAGTGTCTTGCCCGGCTCCGGGCGCCAGGTGCCGTCGTAGCGCGGCTTGTCGCCGCGGGCGCGGGCGGCTTCGCGCATGGCTTCGACTTCTTCGGGCGAGCTGTAGCAGTGGTAGGCGGTGCCGGCGGCCAGCATCTGCGCGACCACTTCGCGGTAGCGGTCCATGCGCTGCATCTGGTAGAAGGGGCCTTCGTCGGGCTGCATGCCCAGCCATTCCATGCTGTCCAGGATGGCTTGCACCGCTTCCGGCGTGGAGCGTTCAACGTCCGTGTCTTCGATGCGCAGCACGAAGGTGCCTTGGTGATGGCGCGCGAAGGCCCAGGAGAACAGCGCGGTGCGCGCGCCGCCCAGGTGCAGGAAGCCCGTGGGCGAAGGCGCGAAACGGGTACGAATGGGGGAGGATGCGTTGGAGGTCATAGGTGGCAATGATAGCGGCTGCGGCGCCACAAAGCGGCGTCAGGCAGGGTCCACATCAAGCGGACGACGGGATTGTCTTGTTACGATGAACGGTATTTTAGATTAGGGCCCGATAAGCGCCTGCCCCCTATGCTGCGACACGCTCTTGCCCCGATGTTCGAACCCGGCTCGCTGGTGATCGTTGCCGACAGGCCCCTGCCGGCGACGGCCTCCCTGTCGCCCGCGCTCAAGGCGAAAACCACCGTGGTGGCCTGCGAAACGGGGGCCGCGCCTGAACTGCCCGCCACACTGCAAGGGCTGGCCCCGGGCGAACGGCCTGATCTGGCCCTGGTTTGCGTGTCACCGGCCGTGCTGCCGGAAACGCTGCGGCGCCTGTCGCCGCTGGCGCCGCGCTCGGTGATCCTCTTGCCCCACGAACTGCCCGACCCGTATCCGCGCGGCACGCTGGCCCTGTGTCGGGCCTGGGCCGAAGAAAACCGCTGCGAACTGCTGGGGCCGCGCTCCTTCGGCGCCCAGCGTCCCCATGCGGGCCTGAACTTCAGCCAGCACCCGGTGCTGGCGCGCGCCGGCCGCGTGGCGCTGCTGGCGCAGTCGCGCTCAATCATGGCGGCGGTCATGGACTGGGCCGAAGACGTGCATATCGGCTTTTCCACCGCCGTGTCGCTGGGCGACGAGGCAGTGGTGGGCCTGTCGAAGGTGCTGGACTATCTGGCCAGCGACCCGCGCACCGACAGCATCGTGCTGTATCTGGAAGACGTGGGCCCCGCCCGCGAATTCATGAGCACGCTGCGCGCCGCCGCCAGCGTCAAGCCGGTCATCGTGCTGAAGGCCGGCCGGTCCGACGCCGACAGCGCCGACGCCATTTTCGACGCCGCCTTGCGCCGCGCCGGCGCGGTGCGTGTGCGCTACTTCGTGCAGCTATTCTCGGCCGTGAAGGTGCTGGGCTACACGCGCCGCCCCAAGGGCCGGCGCGTGGCACTGATCTCCAACGGCAACGGCCCCCCGCAGTTGGCGATGGACCTGATCGGCCCCGACGCCGCCGTGCTGCGCGCCGAACTGGCACCCGCCACGCGGCGCGCACTTGAGGGCATGCTGGAGCCGGACGCGGCCAGCGCCAATCCGGTCATCACCTATACGCCGCTGACGCCGGAGCGCATCCGCGCCATCCTGGAAACCGTGCTGGACGACGCGGGCGTCGATGGCGTGCTGGTGCTCTTGGCGCCCGATGCGCTGGCCGACATGCCGGCGGTCGCGCGCGAACTGGCGCAGATCGCGCCCAAGGCGAAAAAGCCCGTCGTCAGTTGCTTCATGGGCGACGCCGGCATGCGGCCTTTGCGGCGCATGCTTGACGACGCGGGCACGTCCGCTTTCCGGACGCCGGAATCCGCCGCCGACGCGTTTGGCGTGCTGGCGTCCCACCATTACAACCAGCAGTTGCTGCTGCAGACGCAGCCGCAGGAACCCCCCAGCCACGTGCCGGACCTGGCCGCGGCGCGCGAAGTCATCGCGCGGGTGCGCGCCGACTGCCGGCGCGAACTGAACACGTCTGAAATCCGCACCCTGCTGGGCCTGTTCTACGTACCGCTACGCGACATGCCGGTGGAGGTTGCCGCGGTCGAGCCCGAATCCCGTCCGATGGCCATCCGCGTGCGGCGCGATCCGCAGTTCGGTCCGGTCATCCGCTTTGGCGCGGGCGGCCCGGACGCGATGCTGTCTGTGTCGGATCGCGGCATGGACCTGCCGCCGCTCAACGGGTTCCTGGCCCGGCAACTGATCGAACGCAGCCGGCTGTGGCGCCGCGTTCTGGCGCCGCGCATCGGCCATATCGCCGCCGAGTCTCTGCAGCAGGCGGTGGTGCTGGTGTCCGAAATGGTGTCGGAATTGCCCGACATCGAAACGCTGGACATCGATCCCCTCTACGCCGGCGAAACGCATCTGCGCGCCGGCGGCCTGCGCCTGCTGCTGACTGAAACCCCGGGCTGTGAAACGCCGCAGACCTCGGGCTATCCGCACATGGCGATCCACCCATACCCGGCGCGCCTGGTGCAGGTGCGTCGTTTCAGCGACGGCATCCCTTGGGTGCTGCGCCCGATCCGCCCGGAAGACGGCGACGCCTTGCAGGAGTTCATCCGCGGCCTGTCGGAGCGTTCGCGCTACATGCGCTTCGTGTCGATGATGCGCGAGCTGACCCCGCGCATGGTGTCGCGCTACACGCAGGTGGACTACCACCGCGAATTGGCGCTGGTGGCGGCCACGCAAGTGCCCAACCCGGCCAACCGCGGTCATCCGCGCGAAGTCATCGTGGGTTTCGCGCACTACCTGCGCAACCCCGACGGGCGCGGGGCAGAGTACGCGTTGGTGATCGGCGACGACTGGCAGCGCCGCGGCCTGGGCCGCCAGCTGATGACGGCGCTGATCGACGCGGCGCGCGAGCAGGGGCTGGAATACATCGACGGCCTGGTGCTGTCGACGAACCGGCCCATGCTGGCGCTGATGACAAGCCTGGGCTTCACCAACGACGCCGACCCGGAAGACCCGACGATGCGCCGGGTCTGGCTGGGTTTGGTCTGACCCCCATGGTCTGACCCGATGGCCTGACCCCATGCGGGGTCAGGTCCCTCAGGCGGTCTTTCTGGCTGCTTGCGCCGGCGTCAGCCGCGCCGCCACCTCGTCCACCGACAACACGTCGCCAAAGAACAGCATCCAGCCGTGCAGCGAATGCTCGTGCTCGGCGGGCGTCACCGCGGCCAGCGCGTCGTCGACCATGATGGTGCGGAAGTCCCGCATCATGGCGTCGCGCGCGGTGGATTCACAGCACACGTTGGTGACGGTGCCCGCGATCAGCAGCGTGTCCACGCCCAGTCCGCGCAGCAGGGGTTCCAGCTCGGACGATCCGGGCGCCATCGCGCTGTAGAAGCGCTTGACCACGCGCAGGTCCTTGTCGTGCGCATGCAGGTCCGGGTGCAGCTGGAAACCCGGCGAATCGCGGCGCAACGTTTCGAGACGGCGCGCGCTGCGTTCGGGCGTCAGCATCACGCCGTGATGGTGCGACCAGAAGGCGTCGGCGTTGTCGGATGCGGTCTGCACCCAGACGACGGTGCCCCCGGCCGCACGCACGGCGTCGCACAGGCGGTTCACCGGCGCGATGATCTCGCGCGCCGGCGCGCATTCGCCCTGATAGCCGGGCAGCGTGAAGTACTGCTGCATGTCCACCACGACCACCGCCGTGCGGGCGGCGGGCAGTTCGTCATACGGATGCAGGCAGCCTTGCCGGGCCACGACGCGATCCTGTACCCATTGCGGGAATTCCATGGCGGTTCCTTATCCGTAGCGCCGCGCCACGGCGGCTTCGACGCGGTAGATGATGAGATACATCACGCTGGAGATCAGCGCCAGCATGGCGATGGCGGTCATGACGATGTTCAGCTTGAATACCTGGCTGCCGTTCATGATCAAAAAGCCCAGGCCGGAATCCGCGGACTGGAATTCGCCCACGATGACGCCCACCAGCGCCAGGCCGATGTTCATCTTCACGGCCGCGATCAGGGTGGGCACGCTGCCGGGCAGCACCACCTTGGTCAGCACCTGCCAGCGGCTGGCGCCGAACGTGTGGGCCAGCTTGACCTTGTTCAGGTCGATACCCCGGAAGCCGGCATACACCACCATGATGGTGACGAACACCGCGATGGCCACGGCCATGCCGTACACCGCGTAGTCCGACCCCAGCCACAGGTAGAAGATCGGCACGAAGGCGATCTTGGGCATGGCGTTGGCGACCACCAGGAAGGGATCCAGCACCTTGTACAGGAAGTCCGACCACCACAGCGCGGCGGCCACCACGATGCCGATCGCCATGCTCAGCGTAAAGCCGACCAGCGTGGCCGACAGCGTCGTCATGATGTGCTTGCCCAGCTGGCCGTTGTTCCACAGTTCGATGAAGGTGGGCCACAGCGCGCTGGGGTAGCTGGTCAGCAGCGGGTTCAGGATGTGCATGCGCGGCAGGATTTCCCAGGCGCACAGAAAGACCACCAGCAGCAGCGCCTGCGACAGCCGGATGTTGCGTTTGCGGGCGCGGTCGCGGCGCAGGTAGTCCAGATACTTGGCGCTGGGCGCGGGAACGGCGCGCAGAGGGACGGTATTGGCGATGGGCGCATTCATGGGTCAACCCTCCACGTGGACGTCCAACTCGTCCCAGAGCTGTTTGAAATAGGTGTTGAATTCCGGCCGCGAGCGCGCCTGGAAGGGCGTCGGCCGGGCGCCGTCGCCATAGTGGATACGGTACTGGCTCTTCAGCCGGCCGGGCCGGCGCGACAGCACGATGACGCGGTCCGTCATGGCGATGGCCTCGCCGATGTCGTGCGTGACCAGCACCACCGTCTTGCCCTCACGGCGCAGAATGTCCACCACTTCGTCCGAGATCGCCAACCGCGTCTGCGAATCCAGCGCCGAAAAGGGCTCGTCCAGCAGGATCACGTCGGGCTCGGTCACCAGCGTGCGCGCCAGCGCCGCGCGCTGCCGCATGCCGCCGGACAATTGGCGCGGCGTGTGCGACAGGAACGCGCCCAGCCCGCACTTCTCCAGCAGATGCACGGCGCGCGCCTCGCTGCGCGCATCGCGCCGGCCCTGGATCTCGGCGCCCAGCATCACGTTGTCCAGGATGGTGCGCCATTCAAACAGGTAGTCCTGCTGCAGCATGTAGCCGATGCGCGGATTGGGCTTGGTCACGCCCTGGCCGTCGATCAGCACGGCGCCCGAGGTCGGCGGGATCAGCCCGGCAATCAGCGATAGCAAGGTGCTCTTGCCACAGCCGCTTTGCCCGATCAGGCTGACGAATTCGCCCGGCGCCAGCGTGAACGACACGTTCGACAGCGCCTCGGTTTCGCCTTCGGTCGTGAAGTACGACAGGCAAACCTCGCGCAGCTCGATCTTCGCCGTGGCGACGGCCGGCTTCAGGTTATGGACGGCGGCTCCCATCACGGCACCTTCTTGGCAAAGTCGGCCACCACCACGTCTTCATACTTGACGCGGGCGGTTTCCTTCATGACGGCGCTGGCGACCAGCATGTCCTGCAGCTTCGCCATGGCCTCGGCCGTCACCAGTGGCGACGTCTTCCAGATCTGGTACTGCTTGTAGCGTTCGATCGCTTCGGTCACGGCGCCCTGGTCCATGCCGGGGAAGAACGTCATGATCTGCGGGGTCAGCGTGGCGGCGGGCGTGTCCTTCACGTATTTTTCGGCTCGCGCGACCACATCGGTCCAGGCCTGGATGACCTTGGGGTTGTCGCGGATGTATTTGTCGGTGGCGGTGAAGACGGTGTAGTCCACCTGGCCCACTTCATGGCCGACGGAGGCCACGATATAACCCTTGCCGTTGCGCACCAGTTCGCCGGCCTCGGGTTCCAGGAAGATGCCGTATTCGCCTTGCCCCGCCATCCACGCGCCAGCGCGCGCCGGAATGCCGATGTTGTTCAGCAGTTTCACGTCCTTCTGGGGGTCAAGCCCGTGCTTGCGCAACGCGGTTTCCAGGAACACGATGGGATTGGATCCCGGGCGAAAGCCGATGACGTCCTTGCCCTTGAGCATCGACCAGTCGAACTTCTCGATGGGTTTGCGCGCCAAAAGGAAGAACCCGTCGGTGGCCGTCAGGCCGGCGAAGATCTTCGGCTTGACCGGCGATTCGCTGTTCTGCACGTAGATGGATGCCTCGGGACCGATCAGCACGATGTCGGCGCTGCCCGAGAGCAGGGCCGTCATGCCTTTGTCGGTGCCCTGGGATGTCTTCATCGACACGTCCAGCCCGGCATCCTTGAAGTACCCCTGCGACAGGGCCACGTACTTGGGCACGTAGAGGATGGAACGCACCACCTCTTCGTAGCGGACCTTGACGGGGGGATTCAGGGCTTCGGCGTGGGCGGCCAGCGGAATGAACAGCGCAAGCAGCGCTGCGCCCGCCAGGCGGGGCAATGGCAAGGATTTCACGGGACTTTCTCCTGCGTCTTGTATGGCACGCCGAAACCCGGCGCAACACGGCCAATGGGATGGAATCGACAACAACAACAGGGAAGCCCGAACGATCACTGCCCGGGCCCTAAGGCATGGATCGAATACTATATTCAATACAAACAGGCGACAAGTATTTTGCGATTGGCGTTTTTCTCTATGGACGAGCGCCAGCCAAGCCCGGAAAATTCAGGGCTTGAATACCACTTGGTATACAGGAATGGGATTTGGCCGTTTGGGCGTGGGCTATAGCGGCCGGCGCGAAACGATGGGTTTCGCGCGCCGGACAGGCGAAAGCTTGCCGTGCTTCGTAGGATGGGTGAAGCGCGAGATCAGGCGCGAGAGGGCGCTGACGCCCAACGCGCGCAACCCATCATCAACCCGAGATCAACCCCACACGCCATTCAAGAACGCCGAAATGTCTCGGACTTCTTCGGCGCACACCGAATGCGGCATGGGATACGTGTGCCAGCGCACGTCGTAGCCCAGGCGCTTCAGTTCGGCCAGCGAGGCCTCGGCGCGCGCCAGCGACACGACCGGGTCGTACTGGCCGTGGGCCATGAAGATCGGCGTGGCGTTGTTGGCGCTGTGGCGTTCGGCTTCGGCGGTATCCGCGAGCGGCAGGTAACCCGACAGCGCCATCATGCCCGCCAGTTTCTCCGGCAGGCGCAGGCCCGTGTGCAGCGTCATGGCGCTGCCTTGCGAAAACCCGGCCAGCACGATGTTCGACGTGGGGATGCCGCGGGCATTTTCGCGCGCAATCAGCTTGTGGATGGCGGCTTCGGATGCCCGGATGCCCTTGGCGTCTTCCACGCGGACCAGGTCCATCACCAGGATGTCGTACCAGGAACGCATCGACATGCCGTTGTTGATCGTCACGCGCTGCACCGGCGCGTTCGGAAACACGAAGCGCACGCCCAGGCCCGCGGGCAGGTCCAGTTCCGGCACGATGGGCGCGAAGTCATTGCCGTCGGCGCCCAGGCCGTGCAGCCAGATCACGGCATGCGTGGGATTGGGGGCGGTTTCGATCTCGATGCAATCGAGCAGGTCGGTGGAAGCGTTCATGGACGGCCGGCGGGAAATTCAGGGAAGGGAAATCAGAGCGTCAGGGTCTTCAAGGCCTGGAACAGCGCACGATAGTGCTTCTTCTGCGGTTCCTGGCCTTGCAGCAGCGAGGCATTGCCCAGCTTTTCCTTGCGCGCGGCGCGGATCAGCGTGCGCAGTTGCTGCGCATCGGCTTGCGGATTGTTCGCCAGCAGCTTGGTCAGCAGGTCGTCGTCGTCCAGCAGGCGGTCGCGCAACGTTTCCAGCCGGTGCATGGCGGCGGTTTCTTCGCGCGAGCCGTTTTCCCAGACATCGAGCTGGGCGCGGATCTCGTCGGCGGGGGCGTCGCGCATCAGCTTGCCCACGAAGTGGACCTGGCGGCGGCGGCCTTCGCGGCCGGTCGTGCGCTGCGCCATGCGGATCGCCTCATAGAGGCGTTCGGCCAGCGGCAGTTGCTTGAGGCGTTCGGGGGACAGTTCGATCAGCTGTTTGCCCAGGTCCAGCAGGGCGTGCATTTCACGCTTGACCTGGGACTTGCTGGGACGGTCGTAGCCGTTTTCATCGTAACCGTCGTCGACGGATTCTTCTTCAGTATGGGAATTCATGGAAAACTGCGCAATGACAGACTTGGCTATGATAACCGTCTCTGCAAATTGGACAGCAATGGTTAAATCCTCCTCATCCTTGCCGCTGGCGGCGAATCACGCGCGTTTTTCCGAACTCGTCGAACAAACCCTCGCCTACGCGCGCCAGATCGGCGCTTCCGACGCCGCGGCGGAAGTCTCGGAAAGCCTGGGCCTGTCGGTCTCGGTCCGAAAGAACGACATCGAAACCGTTGAGCAGACACGCGACCGCTCGCTGGACCTGACGGTCTACGCCGGCCAGAGCCGCGGGTCCGCCTCGACCTCCGACTTTTCGGAAGCGGCGCTGCGCCAGACCGTCGAAGCCGCCTGGCACATCGCCCGCCATACCGCTGCCGATCCGGCCGCCGGCCTGCCCGACGCCGACCAGCTGGCCACCGAATTCCCCGACCTGGACCTGCACCGCGCCTGGAGCGTGTCCACCGAAGAAGCCGCTGAACTCGCGTTGCGCGCCGAACGCGCTGCGCGCGACGTCGACGCCCGCATCACAAACACCGACGGCGCCACCGTGGGCACCTACGAAGGCCAGTTCGTCATGGGCAACACCCGGGGCTTCCTGGGCGGCTACCCGTATTCGCGCCACAGCCTGTCCGTGGCGCCCATCGCGGGCCGCGGCAACGGCATGCAGCGCGACTACTGGTACACGTCCGAGCGCGATCCGGCCAAGCTGGCCTCGCCCGAGGCCATCGGCCGTTACGCCGCCGAGCGCACGCTAAGCCGCCTGTCGGCCCGCCGCATCCGCACCGGCAAGTTCCCCGTCCTGTTCGAGGCGCCGCTGGCGCTGGGCCTGGTCGGCGCGCTGACCCAGGCCGTCAACGGCGGGGCGCTCTACCGCAAGGCGAGCTTCCTGGTGGACTCGCTGGGCAAGCCGATCTTCCCCAAGCACATCAACCTGACCGAAGACCCCCACATCCGTGGCGGCATGGGCAGCTCGCCCTTCGACGACGAGGGCGTACGCACGCGCCGCCGCAGCGTGGTGTCGGCCGGCGTGCTGGAAGGCTATTTCCTGTCGTCCTACACGGCCCGCAAGCTGGGCATGGCTACCACCGGCAACGCCGGCGGCTCGCATAACCTCGTGTTCAGCTCCACGCTGACCAAGCGCGGCGACGATTTCGAAGCCATGCTGAAGAAGCTGGGCACGGGCTTCCTCGTCACCGAGCTGATCGGCCAGGGCGTCAACTACGTCACGGGCGATTATTCGCGCGGCGCATTCGGCTACTGGGTGGAAAACGGCAAGATCCAGCATGCCGTGCAGGAAATCACCATCGCCGGCAATCTGGCGGACATGTTCCAGCAGATCGTCGCCGTGGGCGCGGACACCATTTCGCGCGGCACCAAGACCACCGGCTCGATCCTGATCGAGCAAATGGCCATCGCGGGAACGTGATCGCCGGGGGAAACGATGGGTTGCGCGCGGCGCATGCCGGTGTCCTGATCCGCGTTTCCTCGCGCTCCTCGCATCATCTCCCCCTCTCGGGAATTCCTCTAGCCACCAACACCGATATCCCCGTGTAATATCCGGCGGGTATTGCTCGAAGTCCCAGGTGTTGCAGTAAGGAGCAAAGAGATGCAACGACGTTCATTCTTGAAGCACGCCGGACTCGGCGCCGTCGCCACGGGGGCCGCCGTCAGCACGCCTGCGTTCGCGCAGGACATGCCGTCGTTGAGCTGGCGCCTGTCGTCTGCTTTTCCCGCTGTCCTGGACCTGCGCATCGGCGCTGGCGAGCATTTCTGCAAATTCGTCTCGGAAGCCACGGGCGGCAAGTTCAACATCCGCCACTTCCCCGACGGCGAGATCGTCCCCGCCTCAGACCTGTTGGAAGCCGTCTCCACCAGCAAGGTGGAATGCGGCCACGGATCGTCGCGCCTCTTTTTCGCCAAGAACCCCGCCTTCTGCTTCGACGCTGCCGTGCCCTTCGGGTTGAACGCGCGCCAGATGAACGCCTGGATGAGCGAAGGCGATGGCCTGCGCCTGACCCGCGAGCTCTTCAAGCCGGAAAAGATCATCAATTTCCCGCTGGGCAACACGGGGGCGCAGATGGGCGGCTGGTACACCCGTGAAATCAAACGCCTGGCCGACCTGAAAGACCTGAAGATGCGGGTGGGCGGGCTGGCCGCCGACGTGCTCGGGCGCATGGGCGTGTCGCCGCAACCGGCGGACCCGGCCAAGCCGCTGGCCGAGGCTTTCGAAAAAGACGGCCTGCAGGCCGTGGCCGGCGCGGGCGCCTATGACGATGACAAGCTGGGTCTGAATAAGGTAGCTAAGTATTACTACGCACCCGGCTGGTGGGCGGGCGGCGAACAGCTTTCCCTCTACATCAATGACGAGGTCTGGAACAAGCTGCCGAAGCACTACCAGGCGGTGGTGCAGGCCGCGTCGCTGGCCGCGCATGTGTCCCTGACCGCGCGCTACGACGCGCGCAACCCCGCGGCGCTGGCGCAACTGACGGCAAGCGGCGCGCAAATCCGCACGTTTCCGCGTGCCATCATGGACGTGGCGTTTGAAACGACGCAACAGGCTTACAAGGACTTGGCGGCTGAAGACCCGAAGTTCAAGGCCATACTCGACAGTTACATGGGCTTTCGCGACAGCGAGATGCCGTGGTTCCGTTTGACCGAAAGCGCCTATGGCCAGTACCTGGGCGTGGCGCTGTCGGGCAGGTAGCAGGGAGGTCCGCCGCAGGCTGAACGGCATTCGGCGGAGAGTAGGGTTTTTGCTAGTAATACCGCGTTTTTTACAAAAAAATGGGCGGTTTTCGGGCTTTTCTCGAACCACATTCGAGTTTCGGCCTGATACAAAGGAGTAATATCCCGGGTCTTGACGCGCAATCATGGCGCCTTTAGGCGGCATAAGACGTCAATCCGGCGGGATTACACCAGCCCGGATTACCAATATTCCGAGACAGACTTTAAGGTGGTATCAACCATGCAATCCAAGACCAAGAAGCTGCTGGCCGCGCTGATCGCCGCCGGTATCGTCCCGGCTGCGCACGCGGCTGACATCAAGCTGGGTGTGGCGGAAGCCCTGTCCGGCGGCGCCGCCCAGTACGGCGTCTCGATCCGCAATGGTTTCCAGCTTGCCGCTGACGAAATCAACGCTGCGGGTGGTATCAACGGCAACAAGCTCGTGCTGGTGGTCGAGGACGAACAAGGCAAGAAAGAAGAAGCCATCAACGTCTTCAAGAAACTGATCTTCAAGGACAACGTCCTGATGGTCTTCGGCCCGACGCTGTCGAACTCGGCCCAAGCCGCCGACCCGATCGCCCAGGCTGCCAAGACGGTCGCCTTCGGCACGTCCAACACCGCTGACGGCATCACCTCCATCGGCAACTACGTGTTCCGCAACTCGGTCACCGAAGCCGACGTGCTGCCGGCCACCATCTCCACCGTCAAGGCCAAGACCGGCCTGAAGAACGTGGCGGTGCTCTACGGCAACGACGACGTCTTCACCAAGAGCGGCTACGACAACTTCAAGAAGGCCCTGGAAGACCAGAAGATCCCGGTCACCACGACCGAAACGTTCGCCAAGGGCGACGTGGACTTCAAGGCCCAGCTGACCAAGATCAAGGGCACCAACCCCGACGCCATCGTGCTGTCCGCACTGCTGGCCGAAGGCGCCCCGATCATGGTGCAGGCCCGCCAACTGGGCCTGAACGTGCCCGTCATCGGCGGCAACGGCATGAACTCGGTCAAGATTTTCGACCTGGCCCCTGGCGGCGCATCGAACAATCTGTGGATCGGCAGCCCGTGGTCGAT
>Ga0160495_100155_pt1 | contig 94595 bp, 96 predicted proteins | sample DID4MG_4_FD_108251 | JGI IMG/M metagenome (GOLD analysis project Ga0160495, IMG submission 108251) | Enriched soil microbial communities from UW Madison campus, WI, USA - DID2933_E24_FP4 MG | ecosystem: Environmental > Terrestrial > Soil > Unclassified | place: USA: Madison, Wisconsin | collected... | reverse complement strand
CGAGTGGGACCAGTTCCGCGCCCTCGACCTCGTCCGCCTCAAGGGCCTGCTGGCCGCCCCGGTCGTCGTCGACCTGCGCAACATCTACAAGCCCGCCGAGATGGTGCGGGCCGGGTTCACCTACGCTTCGGTGGGGCGCGGGGCGAAGTAGGCCCCTACCCGCCCTCGCCGGCGATCAGCGCCGCCTTCATCGCCTGCGCCTGCTCGGGCGAGACGCCCATGGCGGCGAGGATCGGCGAGGGGGTGCGCGTATCCCAGCTGCTGCGCGGGCCGATGGTGATGCCGCCGTCGACCACCAGGTGCGTGCCGGTGACGAAGGCGGCGTCGTCGCTGGCCAGATAGAGGGCGGCGCGGGCGATGTCGTCGGGCAGGCCGGCCTTGGCGATCGGCTGGATCTTCGGGCCGATCTCGGCGACGCGGGCGGCCATCTGGTCGGCGACGTCGCGCGGCAGGCCGATCGAGGCCCCGAAGATCGAGGTGGCGATCAGGCCGGGGCACAGCGCGTTGACCCGGATGCCCAGCGGCGACAGCTCGGCCGCCGCGCAGCGGCTCATGTGGATCACCGCCGCCTTGGCCGAGGAATAGGCCAGCGGCCCGAAGCCCGCCTGCAGGCCGGCGATCGAGGCGGTGTTGATGATCGAGCCGCCGCCCCGCGCCAGCATGGCCGGCACGGCGTGCTTCATGCCCAGCGCCGGACCGCGCACCAGCACGGCGAAGGTGGCGTCCCAGGCCTCGCCGGTGATCTCGGCCGCGCCGTGCGGCGCGCCGCCGTGGCCGGCGTTGTTGAACAGGATGTCGAGCCCGCCGAAGGCTTGCGTCGCCAGATCGATCGCCGCGGCGATTTCGGTCTCGACCGTGACGTCGCAGCGGGCGAAGCGCACGGCGTCTGGAAAGCGCTTTTCGAGGATCTCGCCCTTTTCGACCTGCAGGTCGGCGGCGATGACGCGGGCGCCCTGCGCGACGAACAGTTCCACGGCCCCCAGGCCTATGCCCGAGCTGGCTCCGGTGATGACGGCGACCTTGCCGTCCAGACGTCCGCCCATGCGGCTTCCTCCCTTGGCTCGCGGCCTCTGGAGGCGGGCCGCTCAGCGCGGGAGGATCATGGAATGGCCGGCCGCGCGCGGCCAGTCTTACCCAGCGTCAGTTGGCGGGCGAACCGAAGACGCGGTTCGGAAACGGCCGCCCGACGGCCGGCCGTCGCGTCACCAGGCTGAAGACCAGCCACAGGGCGCACGGAACCAGCATCACCACCCAGGCCAGCACGAGCCCGGCCAGGCCGAAGGCGGCGCAGACGCGCTGCCAGGCGTTCGGCTGCTCGATCGCGCGGCGGCGCGGCTTGTCGATCTTCAAACCCATAGGTCCCCCACGGACTTCAGAATTCAAGGCTTGAGCGCCGGCGCCCGTCGATACGCCTCGGGCGACACTTGGTTTTTCTTCTTGCCCGGCTTGAGCTGCCGCGCAAGGGCGTTCTTGGCGTCGACCATCGCCGGACCGAACAGATGCCACGGTTCGACGCAGTAGCGGGTGAACAGGCGCTGCGGATCGGCCATCAGCCGGAACAGCCACTCCATGCCCACCTGGCCCATCCAGCGCGGCGCGGCCAGCTGCACGCCGGCCTCGTAGTCGAAGGCGCCGCCGACCGTGAAGCCGACGCAGGGGTCGAGCTTCTTGTGGTTCTCCAGCAGCCACTTCTCCTGGCGCGGCATGCCCATGCCGACCAGCAGGACGTCGGGCTTGTAGGCCCGGATCTTCTCGACCACCGCCTCGTTCTCGAGGCTGCCGTCGGTGACGTCGAAATAGCCCTGATGGCTCTCGACCTGGGCCGTCGGCCAGTCGCGGCGGATGTTGTCCAGCGCCGCCTCGGCCACGCCCGGGGCGCCGCCGACGAAGAACACCTTCCAGTTTTCCTTGGTGGCGCGCGCCCAGAAGTCGTTGCGCCAGTCGAGATAGGTGCAGCGGTGGAAGCGGCGGCTGGCCCGGCCCACGATGCGGGCCCAGAAGATCAGCGGCACGGAATCGACCTCGATCAGGTCGGCCGACTTGAAGAAGTCGACGATCTGCTGGTCCTTCTGGATCAGGTAGAGGCTGTGCAGGTTGTGGTTGGCGACGACCGCGCCCTTGCCGGCCGAGATCCGGCCCGCCACGAAGTGGAAGACCTCCTCGGGGCGCACGAGATCCATCTCGCCCCCGAGCACCTTCACGCGCTCTTCGGGACGCCGGTTCATGCGAAACGGGCGGCGCGCCTCCAGGGGATACGCGTCGCGAGCAGGAAGGAACATCTGAACCCCGCCTCCGACTATTCGAAGAGCAGCAATAGCTCAGGTGACCTAACCGCTTCGCTAAAGGACGTCCTTAGCGAGATTTAACCGTATGATTTTACTGCTGTTTCATTATGGGACGGCGCCCCTCTCCTCCCGTCATTCCCGCCCTCGTGGCGGGAACCCCTCTGTCAGCCGCAAAGGTGGATGAGGCGGACTGCTAAGCAGTCCGCTTGCGCTTCACCTGCGAACGGAACCAGGGGTTCCCGCCACAAGGGCGGGAATGACGGGCGTTTAGATTGTCACCACGACCTTGCCCATGGCCTTGCGGCTGGCGAGGTGGGCGATGGCGTCGCCGGCCTTTTCCAGGGGGAAGCGCTCGGAGACGTACGGCTTGATCTTGCCGGCGGCGTAGAGGCCCATCAGCTCGCGGACATTGGCGGCGTGGCCGGCCGGATCGCGGGCCACCGCCGCGCCCCAGAACACGCCGACGATGTCGCACGACTTCAGCAGGGTGAGGTTCAGCGGGATCTTCGGGATGCCCGACGGGAAGCCGATCACCAGCATGCGGCCGCCCCAGCCGGCGGCGCGGATGGTGGCCTCGGAATAGTCGCCGCCGACCGCGTCATAGGCCACGTCCCAGCCGTTCGGACCGCAGGCGGCCTTCAGCTGGTCGGCCAGGGCCTTCTGGCCGTCCTTGTCGAACGGCCCGCGGGCGTAGACGACGCCGGCGTCGGCGCCGCGCGAGATGGCCAGGTCGACCTTCTCCTGGCTGGAGGCGGCGGCGATGACCCGCGCGCCCATGGCCTTGCCCAGCTCCACGGCCGCAAGGCCCACGCCGCCGGCGGCGCCGAGCACCAGCAGGGTCTGGCCGGGCTTGAGGAAGCCTCGGTCCTTCAGCGCGTAATAGGAGGTGCCGTAGGTGAGGATGAAGGCCGAGGCCTCGTCGAAGGGCATGGCGTCGGGGATCGGCGTGCAGCGGGCGGCCTCGACCGCCAGCTTGTCGGCCATGCCGCCCCAGCCGGTGGAGGCCAGCACCCGCTGGCCGACCTCGAGCGTGGTGACGCCCTCGCCGAGCGCGGCGACCACGCCCGAGACCTCGCCGCCCGGCGCGAAGGGGCGGGTCGGCTTGAACTGGTAGAGGTCCTGGATGATCAGCAGGTCGGGATAGTTGACCCCGCAGGCCTTGACGTCGATCAGCACCTGGCCGGGCGCGGGGGTCGGATCGGGCAGCTCCTCCAGCACCAGGGTCTCGGGGCCGCCGACCGCCTTGCTGAGCACCGCCTTCATCTCGCTTCTCCCGTCTTTTCTGTTTAGAAGCCCGACGCTAGCGCAGGCCGACCGGTCGAGAAAGCCAAATGTCAAACAAACGTTTTACCCTCGCCCTGCACGGCGGCGCCGGCGCCAAGCGCGGCCATGACTATTCGGTGGAGATCGCCCACATGCGCGGCCTGATCGAGGCCGGGCGCGAACGGCTGGCCGCCGGCGCCTCGGCGCTGGACGTGGTGGTCGAGACGGTGGCGGCGCTGGAGGCCAGCGGCCTCTACATCGCCGGCAAGGGCGCCTCGCCCAACGCCGCGGGCGAGTACGAGCTGGACGCCAGCCTGATGGACGGCGCCACCACGCGCGCCGGCTCGGTGGCCGCGCTGCAGGGCTTCGCCAGCCCGATCCTGGCCGCACGGGCGGTGATGGAGAAGACCCCGCACGTGATGCTGGCCGGCGAAGGCGCCATGAGCTTCGCCCGCGCCCAGGGCCTGGAGACGATCGAGGATCCGGAAGCCTACTACACCCGCGCCGGCGCCTTCGAGGACAACGCCGCCCCGGACGTCTTGCCGACGGGCACGGTCGGCTGCGTGGCGCTGGACCAGGCGGGGCGCCTGGCCGCCGCCACCTCGACGGCGGGCGTGTTCGGCAAGCTGCCGGGCAGGGTGGGCGACAGCCCGGTGATCGGCGCGGGGGCCTGGGCCGACGGCTGGGCCGCGGTCTCGTGCACCGGCCAGGGCGAATATTTCATCCGCACCGCCGTCGCCGCCCAGATCGCCCACCGCATCCGCTTCGGCGGCCAGAGCCTGGACGAGGCCGCCAAGGGCGCCGTCAAAGGCGTCGCCGAACTGGGCGGCCATGGCGGGCTGGTGTCGGTCGATCGCGAGGGCAATGTCGCCATGCCGTTCGCGTCGAGCGGCCTCAAGCGCGCGGCCCTGCTGCCTGACGGGACCATCGTCGCCGAGGCGTTCTGAGGCGGGCCAGCGCTCGCGAGCTTGAGCCGCCTTTTACCGAGCATCCCCGCGAAGGCGGGGATCCAAGCCGCGTCTGCGGATGATCCACGGCCGTGCTTCCTCCTGAAAGTCAGCTTGGATCCCCGCCTTCGCGGGGAAAGTCGGATTGGGAAGAGGCTAGGGGGGGGGGGGGGGGACTTGCGGTCCCCCCTAAGGTGGGGAGGGGAAGGGGGGGGCAACCGGGGGGGGGGGGGGTTTACTTCCGCCCATTTTGGGGGCGGCCGCGTCCGCGCCTGGGGGGGGGGCGCGGGGGGGGGGAGGGGCGGGGGGGGGGGGCGGGGCGACTCTCGATCCGCCCTAGGGTGAGGCGCGAAAGGGCGTGCCAACCGGGAGGCGAGCGGGTTAGCTTCGCCTCATGTCGCGTCGCGTCGCCGCCCTTCCCTTCCTGCTGTGCCTGGCGGCCTTGGCCCACGCGCTTCCGGCGCGCGCCGACGTCGCGCTGGACGCCGACTGGATCCGCCGGGTCGAGACGGGCGAGGTGGCGCTGGGCGTGCGCGCCGATCCCCGCGCCCACGGCGGCGAGGTGCGCGCGGCCATCGACATCGCCGCCCCGCCGCAGGTGGTCTGGCGCACGATCCTGGACTGCGACCGCGCCGCCCGCATGACCCCCGGCGTGCGCCGCTGCACGGTGCTGTCGCGCTCGGCCGACGGCCGGGCCGAGACCCGCGAGCACCGGGTGAAGTGGAGCCTGCTGCTGCCGCCGCTACGCTCGGTGTCGGAGCTGACCTTGTCGCCCTATCGCAGCATCGTCTTCCGGTGCATCGACGGCGACATCCGCGACTGCCAGGGCCGCTGGCTGCTGACGCCGCTGGCCGGCGGGGCCGGCACGCGGGTGGTCTATGAGAACCGCGCCAGCGCGCCGTTCGGCCTGCCCTCGGGCGTGGTGTCCTCGGCCATGCGCCGCGACGTGCCCGCCGCCCTGCTGGCCCTGAGACGCGAATGCCTGGAGACCCGCCCGTGACCCCTGCCCCGCCGCCCGAACCCCTCTGGCTGTTCGACGGGGTCTGCAACTTCTGCTCGGGCTCGGTGCGGACGGTGCTGGCCATCGATCGCAAGGGGATCGTGCGGTTCACGCCGATCCAGTCGGACTATGGCCGGCAGCTGGCGCTGGCCCACGGGATCGACCCGGACGATCCGGCCAGCTTCCTGCTGCTCGACGGCGGAAAAGCGCTGGAGAAGAGCGCCGCGGTGCTGGCCCTGCTGAAAAGGCTGGGCGCGCCGTGGTCGTGGCTGGCGATCATCGGGGTGGTACCAGAGCGCTGGCGCGACGGCGCCTATGACTGGCTGGCGGCCAACCGCTACCGGCTGATGGGCAAGAAAAGCAGCTGCATGGTGCCGACGCCGCAGCAGAGAGCCCGCTTCGTGCTGGAGCCGCCGACCGCATGACCCTGCCCAGTAAACGCGTCGTCCTGGTGGGGGCCACCGGCGTCTTCGGCTCACGCCTGGCGCGGATGCTGGCCCGCCGGCCCGATGTCGAGCTGGTGCTTGCCGCCCGGCGGCTGGGACCGCTGGAGGCGTTCCAGGCCGAGTTGATGCAGGATCGCCCCAAGGCCCGCATCGAGGTCGCGGTCGTCGATCGCGAGCGGCCCGAGACCCTGGCCGCCCTGAAGCCGTTCGTCGTGGTCGACGCGGCCGGACCGTTCCAGGGCCAGGACGCGGCCTTTCCCGCCGCCGTGCTGGCGGCCGGGGCGCACTATGTCGACCTGGCCGACGCCCGCGACTTCGTCGCCGCCTTTCCCGAACGGCTGGCGGTTCCGGTCAAGGCGGCCGGGCGCTGGGCGATCACCGGCGCGAGCTCGACCCCGGCCCTGACCTGCGCGGCGGTCGATCGCCTCACCGAGGGCTGGACGCGGATCGACCGCATCGAGGCGGCGATCTCGCCCGGCGCGCGGGCGCCGCGCGGCCTGTCGGTGGTGCGGGCGATCCTGCGCTGGGCCGGGGCGCCGGTGGCGGTGTTCACCGACGGCGCTCAGACCACGCGGCCCGGCTGGAGCGCGCCGCGACGCCTGGTCTTTCCGGGCCTTGGTCGGCGATGGGTGAGCCTCGCCGAGACGCCCGACCTCGACCAGCTGAAGAGCCGCTACGCCCCGACGCGCGACGCCCTGTTCGGGGCCGGGCTGGAGCTGGCGCCGCTGCACCTCGGGCTCTGGGCTCTGAGCCTGCTGCGCCGCTGGAAGCTGCTGCCGGCGCTGGAGCCGCTGGCCGTGCTGCTGAACGCCGGGGCGGGCCTGCTGGCGCCGTTCGGCTCGGACCGGGGCGGCATGACCGTGCGGGCCGAGGGCCTGGACGCGACGGGCGCGCCGGCGCAGGCCCGCTGGAGCCTGTGGGCCGAGGAAGGCGCGGGTCCCAACGTGCCGGCCGCCCCGGCGGCGGCCATGGTCGCGGCGCTGCTGGACGCGCGCCTGGGCGAGGCTCGAGCCGCGCCCAGCGTCGGCCTGGCTCCACTCGAAGACCTGCTGGCGCCGCTGGACGGCCTGCCGATCGAGACGCGGATCGACCGCGCCGCTCCGGCCGCGCCCGGCCTCTTCCCCCGCGTGCTGGGACCGGCCTTCGACGCCTTGCCGCCGGTGGTGCGGGCCGCGCACGACGGCGCGGCGGCGGTGACGATGGAGGGCCGCGCCCGCGCCCGGGGCGGACGCGGACTGGCGAGCCTGGCCAGGCGGCTACAGGGCCTGCCCGCGCCGGGGACCCACGCCCTGGCGGTGAGCATCACGCCGGAGGCCGGCGCCGAGACCTGGAGCCGGCGCTTCGGCGCGCGGACCTTCCGCTCGCGGATCGCCGCGGCGGCCGACGATCCGTTCGCCTTCGAGGAGACGGTCGGTCCGCTGACCTTCCGCTTCCACGCGGCGGCGCGCGGCGAGGGCTTTTCGTGGATCTTCGAAAGCTGGCGGCTGGGCCCCCTGCCCCTGCCGGCCGCGTGGGGTCCGAGGGTGCGGGCCTACACCTTCGCCCGCGACGGGACCTATCGCTTCCGGGTGCTGGTGGCCCATCCGTGGCTGGGCGTGGTGTTCGGCTACGCCGGGCGGCTGGAAGCCAAGCGCTAGGCGTCCATCCGCCGGAAGACCGCCATGGCCTGGCCGACGCCGGAGACGTCGCTGGGGATGGTCTCGACCAGACGCCAGGCCGGAGCGGCGCGGCGGGCGAAGCCTTCGGCGGTCATGTAGCCGCACAGCAGGTTGGAGCCCTCGGCCCCGCGCTGGCGGATGAGGAAACCTTCGGCGCTCAGGCGGTCGGCGAATTCGGCGGCGGCCGGGATCTTTTCGTCGAAGAACGACAGCAGGGCCAGGCCGCCGGGCCGCACGACCCGGGCCAGTTCGGCCAGCCAGGCCTTCAGCGGCTCTTCGGTCATGTGGGTGAAGACCGAGGTGGCGTAGACGAGGTCGAAGGCGGCCGCCTCGTAGGGCAGGGGCGGCGTCTGGCGCGAGAGCACGAAGCGGCCCGGCAGGTTGGCGCAGGCCCAGTCGACCAACTTGCCGTTGATGTCGCAGCCCGACAGCCGGGCCCGGGCGCCGAGATAGCGCGACACCCGCCCGCAGCCGCAACCGAAGTCCAGCACGTCGGGGTGCTCGGAAAGCGGCCGGTCGTGGCGAGCGGCGACGGCCTCGACCAGGTCGGCGGCGGCGCGCCCCTGGCTCAGGAAGGCCGCGGCGTCGGCGTGACCGGCGGTCATCACCCGCAGATAGGCTGGCGGGACCGGCAGATCCTCGACGGCGACATCTTCGGCCGCCGGCTTGAGGGCCTGCAGGTGCTGGAAGATGGCGAAGGCCGCGTCGGCCAGGCCCAGGCGGTCGAGCACGCCGATCAGTCGGCGCCTCATGATTTACGCAGACGGGGATTGAGGGCCGGGCGGCAGATCGACAGCAGCAGGATCAGCGGCGCCAGCATGACGGCCGCGACATAGCGCTGCCAGGTGTCGGCCCGCTTGATGAAGTAGCGCGACAGGCCCACGCCCTTGTGGAACTCGACCTTGACCGGGTGCTCCAGGCTGGTGTGGCCCAGGTGGATGACGCGGGCCTCGGGGTGGAACAGCACCTGGCCGCCGGCCTGGCGGGCCCGCCAGCACAGGTCGATGTCCTCGACGTGCAGGAAATAGCCCTCGTCGAAGCCGGCCAGGGCCACGAAGTCGGGTCGGCGCAGGGCGAAGCAGGCGCCGGAGATGGTCGGCACGGGCGCGGGCTCGGCCGGCAGGGGCTCGTGCTCGCGGTGGATCTCGAAGCGGGCGAAGCGCTTCACCTTCTGGCTGAGCTGCGACAGGCTCATCAGGGTGGTGACCGGCGTCACCTCGCCCCGGCGGCCGCCGCGCTGCTCGGTGCCATCGACATTCATGACCCGCGCGCCGACCACGGTGGGGACCGGCTGGTCGCGGAAGGCCGCGACCATGGCCGGCACGCAGTCCGACTGCAGGTTGGCGTCCGGATTGACGAAGATCAGATATTCGCCCTGGGCGATCGAGGCGCCGAGATTGGCGCCCCGGGCGAAGCCGACATTGCCGTGGCCCTGGGCCAGCTGCACGCGCGGCTCGGTCAGGCCCAGGGCCCGCAGCATCTCGGCGTCCGACGGCGAGGAGCCGTTATCGACGATGACGAACTCGTCGACCATCGGCTCGGCCAGCACGTGGCGGATGCTGTCGACCAGCGCTTCTCCCGTCCAATAGACGACCATCACCACCGAAACCAAGGGTTTGGCGGGACGTGCGCCTGCGGCGAGGACCGTAAAGGACGGGAGAATGCTGTTCATCAGACCTGCGCAGGCTCTCGAACGTCTTGCGGCGCCTTGGCGCGCACGAGGTCGGGCGGGGTGGCTTCCTGGCCGAGCACGACGAGCGCGTCGTCGAGCGACAGGATCTGCTGCCCTTCGCCGCCGAGGCGACGCAGGGCGACCTGCCCCGTCTCCGCTTCCTTTCGCCCGACCACTGCGATCACCGGAACCTTGCCGAGGCTATGCTCACGAATCTTGTAGTTGATCTTCTCGTTACGAAGATCGACTTCAGCGCGCAATCCCATAGCGATCAACCGCTCGACCACCGTGCGCGCATAATCGTCCGCATCCGACGTGATCGTGGCGACGACGACCTGGGTCGGCGCCAGCCAGAGCGGCAGGTGGCCCGCGTAGTTTTCCAAAAGAATCCCGATGAACCGCTCGAACGACCCCAGGATCGCGCGATGCAGCATCACCGGCCGCTTCTTGGATCCATCCTCGGCAACGTATTCGGCGCCCAAACGTTCCGGCAAAACATAATCAAGCTGCAGCGTGCCGCAGGTCCACTCCCGCCCAATGGCGTCCTGGACAATGAAATCGAGCTTGGGAGCGTAGAAGGCGCCGTCGCCCTCGGCGATCACCGGCTCGACGCCGGCCAGGCGCGCGGCCTCGGCCAGCATGCCTTCGGCCTTGTCCCAGAACTCGTCCGAACCGGCGCGCAGCTCCGGACGGGTGGCCAGGGCGATGTACTTGGTCGTCATGCCGAGGTCGGCGTGGATCATCCGCGTCAGGCGGATGAAGCGCTCGGTCTCCTCGACGATCTGGTCCTCGCGGCAGAAGATGTGGGCGTCGTCCTGGGTGAAGGCGCGCACCCGCATCAGGCCGTGCAGGGCGCCCGACGGCTCGTAGCGGTGGCAGGCGCCGAACTCGGCCATGCGCATCGGCAGTTCACGGTACGACCGCTGGCCGACGTTCCAGATCTGCACGTGGCCGGGGCAGTTCATCGGCTTGAGGGACAGGATCTCGCCTTCGACCGTCTCGCAGACGAACATGTTGGCGCGGTACTTGTCCCAGTGGCCCGAGTTCTCCCAGAAGGTCTTGTCCAGGACCTGGGGCGTCTTGACCTCGATATAGCCGGCGCGGTCGAGGCTGCGGCGCATATAGGCCTCCAGCGTCTGCCAGAGCTTCCAGCCCTTGGGATGCCAGAAGACCATGCCCCGGCCCTCTTCCTGCATGTGGAAGAGACCCAGCGCCTTGCCCAGCTTGCGGTGATCGCGCTTCTCGGCTTCCTCGATGCGCTTCAGATAGGCCTCGAGGTCGGCTTCCGAGGCCCAGCTCGTGCCGTAGATGCGCTGAAGCTGGGCGTTGTTCTGGTCGCCGCGCCAGTAGGCGCCGGCCAGCTTGGTCAGCTTGAAGGCCTTGCCGACATGCTTGGTCGACGGCAGGTGCGGGCCGCGGCAGAGGTCCTTCCAGTTCCCCTGGCGGTAGACCGTGATCGTATCCGTGCCCGGCAGGTCGCGGATGATCTGGGCCTTGTACTGCTCGCCGATCTCGTCGAAGTGCTTGATCGCCTCGTCGCGGTCCCAGACCTCGCGCGTGATCTTCTCGTCGCGGTCGACGATCTCCTTCATGCGCTTTTCGATCGTCGCCAGGTCATCCAGGCTGAACGGCTCGTCGCGGGCGAAATCGTAATAGAAGCCGTCCTCGACGTTCGGACCGATCGTCACCTGGGTGCCGGGGAACAGTTCCTGCACGGCCTCGGCCAGCACGTGGGCGGTGTCGTGGCGGATGGTTTCGAGGGCCTCGGGGGCGTCGCGCGTCAGGATCTCGAACTTGCGCTCGCCGGTCAGCAGGTCGGGCGTCAGGGCGCGGTCGAGGTCGAGCACCTGACCGTCCAGCTTGATCAGCAGGGCCTTCTTCTCGAGCGACTTGGAGATGGCGGCCGCGACGTCGCGACCCGTCGCGCCATCGGGGTACTGACGGGAGGAGCCGTCGGGGAAAACCAGATCGATCATTCTTCACACATCCATTTACGCGGCTCGCGCGGCGGCGGCGGGTCGTATCCCCAGCCGCCGAACGGATTGCATCGGCAGATCCGTCGCAGCGCCAGCCAGGACCCCTTGGCGGGTCCGTGATCCTTGAGCGCCTGGGCCGCATATTCCGAACAGGTCGGCATAAAGCGGCACTGGCGCCCGATGAGAGGCGAGAGCGTCAACTTGTAGGCGCGCAGGCCCAGGTCGACAGTGCGGTCATAAAGGCTCATGCCGGCGCTTTCGCGAACGGAGTCGGGGACTTATCGCACCCGCGAAAAGCTCCGATCAAGCGGCGCCGGCGCTGCTAGTTCGCGTTTGGGCGGAAGCTGTGGCCTTCCGGACAGCCTCGACCGCGGCCTCGAACGCCAGAAGCGTCGAGGCGTGACGGGCGGGATAGTCCTTGACCGGCTCCAGCACGGCGAGCTCCGCAAAGCGGCCCGCGGGGGGCGGGCCGTTCGACTTGAGCATAGCGGCCAGGGCGTCGCGGGCCAACTCAAGTTCGGAAAGATCCGTACCGATGATCTGCGCGCCCAGCACCGCGGCGCTGGCCTGGCCCAGGGCGCAGGCCGAAACCTCCTGGGCGAAGTCGGCGACCTTGCCGTTCTCGACCACCACGTCGACGACGATGCGGCTGCCGCACAGCTTGGCCGTCTTCTCGGCGCTGGCGTCGGGCGCGGCCAGCCGCCCGGCCCGCGGCATGTTGGCCACGAGCGTCAGGATGCGGGCGCTGTAGAGATCGTCGATCATCCGACTTCAGATGGGACCGCGCCACGCTCGCGCCAGAGGGCTTCGGCCCGGTCGCGCACCGCCTCGCCCATGGCCGTGAAGGCCGTCTTCAGCGCCTTGCGCTCGTCCTTGCCGATCCACTTGACCAGCAGGCCCATGAACAGCTCGCCGTTCGAGAAGGTGGCGTTGTTCGGCCCCATGTTCTCGACCTCGATGTAGCGGATCGCCGTGACGAAGCCGCCCAGGCGCTGCGAACGCCAATGCAGCTGCTCGTAGGGCACCCAGTCCTGGACGATCGGCTGGATGACCTTGACCGGACGATCGCCGATCGCCTCTTCCAGCGTCAGGGCCGTGCCGATCTTCAGCTGACCGGCGGCCTTGACGTAGAGCGGGTTCCACTGGTGCCAGCTGTCGAAGTCGGACACGACTTCCCAGACGATCTCGGCGGGGGCCTGGACCCCGATGCGGTGCTCGACGGCGCGTTTCATGGCAGCGATCTAGCACATCCAGGGGGTGGAGCTACAGACGTGAACCGCTCCCTTTTTCTTCCCCTCAGACCCCCGCCTCGCGCTGATACACGGGCAGGTCCAGCGACGGCGGCGCGAGCCCGGCCTGGCTCAGCAGGTCGTGGGCCTGGCCGCGGTGATGGGTCTGGTGGTTGAAGAGGTGGGCCAGGGTCTTCCACAGCGGACCGACCACCTCGACCCCGTCGGCCTTGCGCACCCAGCGGAACTGCTCGGCGCAGGCCTCGTCGGTGAGGCCGGCGACATAGGCCACGAGGCCCGCGTCCTCGGCGTCGCGGGCGGCGCGCAAGGACGCCAGGTCGTCGAACAGCAGGGTGTCGAGGCCGTAGGACGGCAGCGGGGTTCCGGCCAGGCGCGCCGTCCAGATGCGGTCGGTGACCAGCAGGTGGTTCAGGGTCCCGGCGATCGAGCCGAAGAAACCGCCGCGCGGGGCGGTGAACCCGCCGGGCGGCAGGGCCTCGCAGGCGGCGTGCAGGCGGGCGTTGGCCCAGGCGTTGTAGCCGGCCATCAGGATGAAGTAGTCGCGCATGGGGTCGGCTCCGGACGCGGGCGGGTTGCGGACCGCCCGGTGCGGAGATGGCGCAGCTTGGCGGGCGGTGCAAGGTTCGGGCTGGCCAGACGCCTCCACGGAGCCCCTCTCTCTTTGAGAGAGGGAATTATAGCGCCACCTCAAACGCCGCCTCGGTCTTGGCCTGGACCTCATCGACGCTGACGCCCGGGGCCAGTTCGATCAGCTTCACCGGGGTCTTGCCGCGGTTGATCTCGAAGACGCCCAGTTCGGTGATCAGGAGGTCGACGACGCCGGCGCCGGTCAGCGGCAGGGAGCAGGCCTTGAGCAGCTTGGGGGCGCCGGACTTTTCGCAGTGGTCCATCACCACCACCACGCGCTTGACGCCGGCCACCAGGTCCATGGCCCCGCCCATGCCCTTGACCATCTTGCCGGGCACCATCCAGTTGGCGAGGTCCCCGGTTTCGGAAACCTGCATGCCGCCGAGGATCGACAGGGCGATGTGGCCGCCGCGGATCATGGCGAAGCTGTCGGCCGACGAGAAATAGGAGCTGCTGTCCAGCTCGGTGATCGTCTGCTTGCCGGCGTTGATCAGGTCGGCGTCTTCCTCGCCCTCATAGGGGAAGGGACCCATGCCCAGCATGCCGTTCTCGCTTTGCAGCGTCACGTGCATGCCCTCGGGGATGTAGTTGGCCACCAGGGTCGGAATGCCGATGCCCAGGTTCACGTAGAAGCCGTCGCGCAGCTCCTTGGCGGCGCGGGCCGCCATCTCGTCGCGGGTCCAGGCCATTACGCTTGTTCCTTTTGGCGCGTGGTGACGCGCTCGATGCGCTTTTCGAACTTCGCGCCCTTGATGATGCGGTCGACGAAGATGCCGGGGGTGTGGATGTTGTCCTTGTCGAGAGCGCCGGTCTCGACCAGTTCCTCGACCTCGACGACCGTGGCCTTGCCGGCCGTGGCCATCATCGGATTGAAGTTGCGGGCGGTCTTTCGGTAGACGAGGTTGCCCTCGGCGTCGGCCTTCCAGGCCTTGACGATCGACAGGTCGGCCACCAGGCCGCGCTCCATCACGTACATCTCGCCGTCGAACTCGCGGGTTTCCTTGCCCTCGGCGACCAGGGTGCCGTAGCCGGTGCGCGTGAAGAAGGCGGGGATGCCCGCGCCGCCGGCGCGGATGCGTTCGGCCAGCGTGCCCTGCGGGTTGAACTCCAATTGCAGTTCCCCACTCAGGTATAGCTGTTCGAACAGCTTGTTCTCGCCCACATAGGACGAGACCATCTTCTTGATCTGACGGTTCTCCAGCAGGATGCCCAGGCCGAATCCGTCGACCCCGCAGTTGTTGGAGATGACCGTGAGGTCCTTGACCCCCGTTTCGCGGATCGCCGCGATCAGGTTTTCGGGAATGCCGCAGAGACCAAAGCCCCCCGCCATGATGGTCATGCCGTCGAACAGCAGACCCGCCAACGCTTCAGCGGCGTCGGACTTCACCTTGTCGACCATGGTTCCTCCCGGAGCGACGTTCGCCGACTGCTCTGAAGCGCCGGCCGGAGAAATTCAAGCCTTGATGAATAAATTTTCCCGCCACGCGACTTCGATCGGTGAGCGCGCGTGACGGGCGAGCCTAACACCGCGCTCGTGACGCCCGCCACCGCCGGCGCCCTGCTGACCCTGGCGCACCCGGCGCTTGAACGCTCGCGCGCCAATCGCGCCCTGGCCAAGGCGGCCAAGGCCCTTTCCGGCGTCACTTTCCACGACCTGTACGAGACCTATCCGGACTTCGCGATCGACATCGAGACCGAGCAGCAGAAGCTGCTCCAGCACGACATCATCGCCCTGCAGTTCCCGCTGTTCTGGTACTCGCCGCCGGCCCTGATGAAGGAGTGGCTGGACCTGGTGTGGCTGCACGGCTTCGCCTACGGCCTGGGCGGCGACGCCTTGGCCGGCAAGCGCCTGTTCGTGGCCTGCACCACCGGCGGGGCGGCCCAGGCCTATCACGCCAAGGGCTACAACCGCTTCACCCTGGACGAATTCCTGCGCCCGCTGGAGCAGACGGCCTATCTGTGCGGCATGGTCTGGGAGACGCCGTTCGTGGTGCACGGGGCGGCGATGAAGGACGACGAGCAGCTGAAGGCCGAGGCCCTGCGCTACCAGGCGCGGCTGTCGGCCCTGCTGACCGCCGACCACGCGGCCGAGGGAGCGTAAGCCATGGAACCGTTCCTGAAGCAGACCCTCGTCTATCTGGGCGCCGCGGTGATCTCGGTGCCGATCGCCAAGCGGCTGGGCCTGGGCTCGGTGCTGGGCTACCTGATCGCCGGCGTGCTGATCGGCCCGGCCATGCTGTCGCTGGTCGGCGAGCAGGGCGACGTCATGCGCTTCGCCGAGTTCGGCGTGGTGATCCTGCTGTTCCTGATCGGGCTGGAGGTGCGCCCCTCCACCCTGTGGGAGATGCGCAAGACGATCTTCGGCCTGGGCGGCGCCCAGGTGGTGGGCACCTCACTGGCCGTGGCCGCCATCGGCTATCTGCTGGGCCTGCCCTGGCAGACCGCCCTGGCCGTGGGCCTGGTGCTGGCCATGTCGTCGACCGCCATCGTGCTGCAGACCCTCGACGAGAAGGGCCTGAGGCAAGGTCCGGTGGGCCGCGCGGCCTTCGGGGTGCTGCTGTTGCAGGACCTGGCGGTGATCCCGATGTTCGCCCTGCTGCCGCTCTTGGCCACCGTCGCGCCCGAGGCGCACGGCGCGGACGCCGGCGGCCACGGCGCCAGCCTGATCTCGCACCTGCCCGCCTGGGCCCAGGGCCTGGCCGTGCTGGGCGCGGTGGGCGCCGTCGTCGGCGGCGGACGCTACGTCGTGCGGCCGATCTTCCGCTTCATCGCCGAGGCGCGCCTGCGCGAGATCTTCACCGCCGCGGCCCTGCTGATCGTGGTCGGCGTGGCGGGCCTGATGCAGGCCGTCGGCCTGTCACCCGCCCTCGGGGCCTTCCTGGCCGGGGTGGTTCTGGCCGAGAGCGAGTTCCGCCGCGAGCTGGAGACCGACATCGAGCCGTTCCGCGGCCTGCTGCTGGGTCTCTTCTTCATCACCGTCGGCGCCGGCATCGACCTGATGCTGATCGCTCGCCAGCCCCTGACCCTGATCGCCCTGGTGCTGGGCCTGATGGTGCTGAAGTTCCTGGTCATGTTCGGCATCGCCCGCCTGGCCGGCGCGCCCGGACGCGGGGCGGCGGCCGTGGCCACGGCCCTGGCCCAGGGCGGCGAGTTCGCCTTCGTGCTGCTGAGCTTCACGGTCGGGGCCGGCGTCATCGGCGCGGACCTGGCGGCCCTGCTGACCGCCGCCGTCGCCGTCTCGATGGCCCTGACCCCCGTGGCCATGATCCTCTACGAGCGCATCGCCGAGCTGATCAACGCCTCGATCCCCGACGTCGAGCCCGAGGCCCCCAATTTCGACGAGGGCGAACCCGACATCATCATCGCCGGCTTCGGCCGGTTCGGTCAGATCACCGGCCGCCTGCTTCAGGCCAACGGCTTCAAGTCGACGGTTCTGGACAGCGACATCGAGCAGATCGAGCTGCTGCGGCGCTTCGGCCGGCGGGTGCACTATGGCGACGCCACGCGCCTCGATCTGCTGCGCGCCGCCGGGGCCGAGCACGCACGGATGCTGATCGTCGCGCTCGATGATCGCGAGAAGACCGCCGAACTGGTCGAGACGGCCCGCAACGCCTTCCCGCACCTGATCATCCTGGCCCGCGCCTGGGACCGCCGCCACGCCTACGACCTCCTGGCCAACGGCGCCGACGCGGTCGAGCGCGAGACCTTCGAGGCGGCTTTGGCGCTGGGTTCGACGGCCTTGCAGAAGCTGGGCTTCCGCGCTCACAAGGCCTTCCGGGCCACGTCCTTCTTCCGCCGCCACGACCGCAAGACCTTCGAGGACCTGAAGCCGATGTGGGGCCAGGAAGAGGCCTACATCCTGGCCTCGCGCGACGCGGCCCAGACCATGGACCGCCTGCTGGCCGCCGACTTGGCCAGGATGCGTCCGGGCGAGATGGGCGGGGCCTGGGACACGGCCGCCCGCGACGAGGAACTGCGCAAGCTGGCCCAGCGCCAGGGCCGGGACGGCGAGCCCGTGGAACCGGCCGACGCGGACGGCTGGACGGGAGCGCCGCCGAAGGGCTAAGGCAGGAGGAAGGTCGTCAATAACAACGGGAAACGAGCGGCATGTATCTGGAGTGCTATCCCACCGAGAGCCGGCCGCCGGAGATCGTGCCTGGGCGTCCGCAGCGGGCCTGGATGGACCACTTCGCCGACCGCCATCCCTATCGCTGCCTGCCGCTGACCATGGCCAACACCACCGGCTGGGAGATCCTGTGCCCGGTCGGGTTCGAGGCCACCTGGAACGGCGGCGTCCACCAGAACGACATCACCTTCAAGTCGGACCACCCGCACCCGGGCTTCGACGACTTCGTCAAATCGCACTTCTCGCGCGGGACGATCACCTTCCACACCGGCTATCTGTTCCGTACGCCGCCGGACTGGCTGATCTGGACCATGGGTCCGCCCAACCACATCAAGGACGGCATCCAGCCGCTGGCGGGCCTGGTCGAGACCGACTGGCTGCCCTTCCCCTTCACGATGAACTGGATCTTCACCCGCCCCGGCACGGTGAAGTTCGCCAAGGGCGAGCCGTTCTGCTTCATCACCATGATCCAGGACAAGCCGCTGGAGAACGTGCAGCCGGTGATCCGGCACATGAACGCCAACCCCGACATCCGCAAGCAGTACGACGTCTGGGCCGAGAAGCGCGGCGAGTTCAACGCCCGCATCGCCGCCCGCGACCCGGCCGCGACCAAGGAGGCCTGGCAGCGCTTCTACTTCAAGGGCGAACTGCCCGAGGAGATCGAGGCCCCCGCGCCGAAGGGCCACGTCAACAAGCGCCGCCTGAAGGCCCCGAAGATCGGGTTCTGAGGCCCTTCCTGCAGGACATCCAAAATCCTCGTCATCCCGGACGGCCGCAGGCCGATCCGGGACCCAGGGGACTGGGTGCGGCGCTCGGATCCACCGCCGCCAGCCATCGCCACCGCAATGCGCCGGCCCCTGGGTCCCGGCTCTCCGCTTCGCTGCGGCCGGGATGACGGCCTAAAAGTAAGCGCCCCCTAGCCGCGCGCCAGAACCCGCCCCGCCAGCCAGCGCCGCACCGGCTCGTCGATCAGCTTGAGGCTGGCCCAGGCGATCGCCACCGCCGCCACGAACACCCCGACACCGACCAGCGCGCCCTGGGCGGCGGGGATTTTCCGGTCGATGACCCAGCCGGTGTAGATGTAGATCAGCGGATAGTGGGTGATGTAGAGCGGGTAGGAGAGGTCGCCGAAGAAGCGGGCGATCCGCAACGACGGGCCGCTGGCGTCCTTCTCGCCGGCGCCGATGGCGACGATCAGCGGGAACAGCAGGATGATGCAGGCCGCCTCGTAGAGGCCGTTCAGCCACAGCCGTTCCGTCCCGCCGAAGCGCGGCAGGGAGAAGGCGGCGACCAGCAGCAGGCTGCACACCCAGAAGCCGTGGCTGACCTTGATCCGCTTGCCCAGGCGCATCAGCAGCACGCCGGCGAAGAACGGGAACATCACTCGCGTAAGCCCGATCTGGACGCCATTGGCGTCCAGCGCCCAGCCGCCGATGACGTCGCCGCGCGGGCCCCGCACCAGCAGCCAGATCAGCGCGATGGCCGACAGCGCCACCAGCCCGCCCAGCCAGCGGTTCGAAAGCTTCCGCAGGCCGACGGCGTAGAGGAAGTTGGCGATATATTCGTAGAACAGCGACCATTGCGGGCCGTTCAGCGGATAGATCTCGCCCCAGCCGCGGATCTCGGCCGACGGCCGCAGGGGGATCATCACGAAGCCCAGCAGCAGGACGCCGATCACCTGCCAGGTCGTGGCCGTCGCCAGCTTGGGGAAGAGCGACCAGTGCTGGAGGCCCAGCAACGCCGCGCCGACCAGGCCGCCGATGATGATCATCGGCTGCAGGCGCACCAGGCGGCGCTTCCAGAAGTCCCACTGGCTCATGCCGCCTTCCCAGCGGTCGTCATAGGCGTAGGCGATCACGAAGCCCGACAGCAGGAAGAAGAAGTCCACCGCCAGGTAGCCGTGGTTGATGATCTGCTTTTGGGGGACGCCGCCGGAATAGGCCTCGAACAGGTGGAAGACGACCACCATCAGCGAAGCCACGCCCCGCAGGCCGTCGAGGATGACGTAGTGACTCTTGGTCCGAACGGGGGCCGGGGCGGTCGCGGAGGATGACGTCATGAACCAAGCTTCGCTGGTGAAGAACGCGCCAGCGTTGTTGGGTTCGCCGTTGAACCTCAACCCTTTTTAGAAAACGCCATCGGTCTGTCGCCGGACGGGTCGCTCCGCCTCAGAGGTTCAGGAACAGCCGTCCCGCAAGCCAGGCCGTGGCCAGCCAGAAGGCGCTGCTGAGCACGCCGCCGAAGAACAGGGCGCGTCGGAAGTCGCGGCTGTGCAAAAGTCCGGGCGCGGCGACGGGCCGCGTATCCTGCGTGTGGAACACCTGGAACATCCTCCCGTGGCCCGGCGCTGTGGGGGCTCGCGCCGTTAACCACGGACTCGACGATGTCACGAAACTGACGAAACACAACCTTGACCATCGCCTTTCGGGCGAATTTCCGCCGCTTTTTCGCCAATTTTGGTGCATTCACACCAAAAATCATCCCCGACCGACAGCCCTGGGTTTACCGACGATCGATATGGGCGCATAGATAGCATTGGAACATAAATCAATCGGAGGTTGCTGTGGCGTTCTCTGATTTCCTTGCTTCCGCCCGCATCAATCGCGCATTCGTCGGCCCGCTGACCGAGGCGCTCAAGCCGGTCCTGGCGCTCAACACCATCGTCGACATCCTGGTGGTGGTCGACTTCAACATCGCCACCGTTCCCGGCGAGGGCTTCGGCGTCGGTTCGGTCATCGAGCTGATCCGCGCCTCCAAGGTCGGCTGCATGCGGTTCCGCATCGACATCGCCCTGCGGGGCGCGGGAACGCCGGCGGTCGTCGTCCCGGCCGACCCCTACGCCGCCAAGTACGTCAACTTCCGGTTCGACATGCAGGACGGCGCCGCCAAGGTCATCGACCGCTACGAGCAGATCTGGTGCTTCGGCTTCGCGCCGAACAACAGCGGCGGCAATTCGGACGCGCCGATCCAGGCCCACCCCACCGCCTCGACCGACACCGAGCTGGCCTATCTGGCCAAGTGGATGAAGACCAAGAAGGGCGGACTGTTCGCCACCGGCGACCATGACTATCTGGGCGCCTCGATGTGCTGGCGCATGCCGCGCATCCGCTCGATGCGGCGCTGGACCAACGCCGACGGCGTGCCGCCGATCGACACGCCCGACCGCATCGACACCCTGCGCCCGCCCTCGCCCGCCTACGAGCCGGGCTGGCCGGGCGGCCCCCTGGCGCTGGGCAACGGCCCCCACCAGGGCGACCTGACCCCGCAGCCGATCGACTGGGAACCCTGGCAGCGCCAGCGGATCAGCGTCTTCCTCGAGAAGGTGCGCCCCCATCCGGTGCTCTGCCACCCGACCCTCGGGCCGATCGACGTCATGCCCGATCACGCCCACGAGGGCCTGTGCCACGACACCGGCACGATCGATCTCGACGCCGCCTACGACTTCGGCGAGGGCAAGGAGGCGGAATATCCGGACGCCCTGAACGGCGGCCCCAAGCCAGAGCCGACGGTCATCGCCTACGGCGCGACCCTGGCCTCGCCGCCCTACGTCTTCTCCAAGGGTCCCCAGCCGGCCCGGTCGCGCTTCCCGATGATCAGCGTCTATGACGGACACCGGGCCGGGGTGGGCCGGGTGGCGACGGACTCGACCTGGCACCACTGGTTCGACGTCAACATCGGGGACATCAAGGCCGAGAACGGCGACAACTGGGCCAAGATCAGCCGCTACTACATCAACCTGGCCAGCTGGCTCAGCCCGCCGGGCTACACCACGCGCTGCCTCTATTTCACGACCTTCGTCAGCCACTTCCAGACGCCCGGGTTCCAGGAGTACGCGCCGCGCCTGACGGCCCTGGAGCTGGGCGGGGTGCTGCGGCGCTGGATCGTGCGGACCTACGGCCCGTGCTGGATCACCCAGTCGCTGTTCGACCTGCTCGACGAGCTGCGCTTTCCCTATGCCGAGATCGACAAGATCAAGCTGCCCGGCCCATGGCCGTGCCTGACCTGCCCGCCGTTCGAGCTGTTCGAGGACGCGATCCTGGGCGGGCTGGTCAAGGGCGGCCAGGAGGAGGCCGAGCGGATCAAGACCGCCATGCTGCACGGCCGCTCGCCCGACCCGATCAAGGCCGACAGTCTGAGGGACGTACTGACGGCCGGGGTAACCCCGGCCATCCAGGAGCTGACCAAGCTGCTGGGCGCCGAGCACGAGGCGGTGGGCGAGGCCCTGGGCCTGGTCGGTCGCTACGCCGTCACGCCCGAACGCCTCGCCAAGAATTGAAGGGCGTCAGACGGCCTTCACGGCCGAGGCGATGTCGCCGACCACCTTGCGCACCAGGGCCGGGTCGTCGCCCTCGGCCATGATGCGGATCAGCGGCTCGGTGCCCGAAGCCCGTACGACGATGCGGCCATTGCCGTTGAGGGCGGCCTCGCCGTCGGCGATGGCTTCCTTCACGGTCTTGGCCTCCAGCGGCTTGCCGCCGGCGAAGCGGACGTTTTCCAGCAGCTGCGGCACCGGCTCGAACTGACGGGCCAGGGCGCTCATCGGCTGGCCGGTCTCGATCATCACGGCCAGCACCTGCAGGGCGGCGATCAGGCCATCGCCCGTGGTCGAGAAGTCCGACAGGATCAGGTGGCCCGACTGCTCGCCGCCGACATTGAAGCCGCCCTCGCGCATGCGGGCCATGACGTAGCGGTCGCCCACGGCGGTGCGCTCCAGAGTCAGGCCCAGGTCCTTGAGCGAGCGCTCGAGGCCGAGGTTCGACATGACGGTGGCCACCACGCCGCCGGCCTTCAGCTTGCCGGCCCGGGCGAAGGCGCCGGCGATGATGGCCATGATCTGGTCGCCATCGACGATCAGGCCCTTCTCGTCGCAGATCACCAGGCGATCGGCGTCGCCGTCCAGGGCGATGCCGATGTCGGCGCGGTACTCACGGACCAGCTTGGCCATCGCGTCGGGATGGGTCGAGCCGCATTCCTCGTTGATGTTGGTGCCGTCCGGATCGACGCCCAGGCTGATGACCTCGGCGCCCAGCTCGTAGAGGGCGGTCGGGGCGACCTTGTAGGCCGCGCCGTTGGCGCAATCGACGACGATGCGCAGGCCCGACAGCGACAGGTGACGCGGGAAGGTCGCCTTGACGATCTCGACATAGCGGGCCTGGGCGTCGTCGATGCGCTTGACGCGGCCAAGATCGCGCGGGGCGGCGAGGCCTTCCTGCAGCCCCTCGCCCATCAGGGCCTCGATCTTCAGCTCCTGCTCGTCCGACAGCTTGTAGCCGTCGGGGCCGAACAGCTTGATGCCGTTGTCGGCGAAATTGTTGTGCGAGGCCGAGATCATCACGCCGAGGTCGGCGCGCATCGAGCGGGTCATCATCGCCACGGCCGGGGTGGGCAGCGGGCCGAACAGGCGCACGTCCATGCCGACGCTGGTGAAGCCGGCGACCAGGGCCGGCTCGATCATGTAGCCCGACAGGCGGGTGTCCTTGCCGATCACCACCAGGTGGCGGCGGTCGTCCTGCGAGCGGAACAGCTTGCCGGCCGCCAAACCGACGCGCAGGGCGACTTCGGCGGTCATCGGGTGCTTGTTGGCCTGGCCGCGGATGCCGTCGGTGCCGAAATAGGCGCGCTTGCTCATGGGGGTCTTCATGTCGCTTAAGTGAACTTGCGCGGCCCATATAGAGCCTCGCCGGGGCGGAGTCTGGACCGCGAAACGATCCGAAATGCAGATTTACGTCGCCGGTCCCTGCGCGAGTGCTAAAGGCCGCGCTCGAAATATCCCGTACGGGTAGCAATAATCCTCCCGGCGCGTTCTACAAAGGATCATGTCCCATGTGCGGCATCATCGGCATCGTCGGTAAGGCCTCCGTCGCCGAGCGTCTGGTCGAGAGCCTCAAGCGGCTCGAGTACCGGGGCTACGACTCGGCCGGCATAGCGGGCGTGGTCGGGACGGGCGTCGAACGCCGCCGGGCCAAGGGCAAGATCAAGGCCCTGGAAGAGGTGCTGGCCGCCGAGCCTCTCACCGCCACCACCGGCATCGGCCACACCCGCTGGGCCACCCACGGCGAGCCGAACCTGAAGAACGCCCACCCGCATTCGGCCGGCCGCGTCACCCTGGTGCACAACGGCATCATCGAGAACTTCGCCGAGCTGAAGGCCGAGCTGGCCGCCGCCGGCCGCACCTTCTCCAGCGACACCGACACCGAGGTGATCGCCCACCTGATCGACGCCGAGTTGGCCACCGGCCTGGCCCCGCTGGACGCCTTCAAGGCCACGCTCGACCGGCTGACCGGGGCTTATGCGCTCGCCGTGCTGATCGAGGGGGCCGAGAACCTGGTGCTGGGCGCCCGCCGCGGCAGCCCGCTGGTGGTCGGCGAGGGCCAGGGCGAGATGTTCCTGGGCTCGGACGCGCTCGCCGTCGGCCCCTTCACCAACCGGGTGATCTATCTCGACGAGGGCGACTACGTGGCCCTCGACCACGACAGCGCCCGCATCTTCGACGCCTCGGGCGCGGCGGTGACCCGCCCCGTGCGCGTGGTGCCGGCCAGCGCCGTGATGATGGAGAAGGGCGCCTACCGCCACTTCATGGAAAAGGAGATCCACGACCAGCCCGAGGGGTGCCAGCGCACCATCGCGGCCTATGTGGACGCCCTGACCAGCAAGACCGCCATCCCGGGCGAGATCGACTGGGCCAAGCTGGAGCGCATCCAGATCGTCGCCTGCGGCACCTCCTACATCGCCGGCGTCGTGGGCAAGTACCTGATCGAGCAGCTGGCCGACCTGCCGGTGGACGTCGAGATCGCCTCGGAGTTCCGCTACCGCCAGCCGGCCCTGCGGCCGGGCGCCCTGGTCGTGGCCATGTCGCAGTCGGGCGAAACCGCCGACACGCTTGCGGCCCTGCGCTACTGCAAGGCCAAGGGCATGAAGAGCGCCGTGGTCGTCAACGCCACGGAGTCGACCATGGCCCGCGAGGTCGACGTGGTCTGGCCGATCCACTGCGGGCCGGAGATCGGCGTGGCCTCGACCAAGGCCTTCACCGCCCAGGTCAGCGTGCTGACCGCCATCGCCGTGGCCGCCGCCAAGGCGCGTGGGACCATCGACGCGGCCGAGGAGCAGCGCCTGGTGAAGGTGCTGCTGGAGGCCCCGCGCCTGATCGCCGAGGCCATCCACCTGGAAGGCGCCATCAAGGAGATCGCCGCCGACGTCGCCAAGGCCCGCGACGTGCTCTATCTCGGCCGCGGCCCGATGTCGGCCCTGGCCCTGGAAGGCGCGCTGAAGCTGAAGGAGATCAGCTACATCCACGCCGAGGGCTACGCCGCCGGCGAGCTGAAGCACGGCCCGATCGCCCTGGTCGACGACAAGACCCCGATCGTCATCCTCGCGCCCCACGACAGCTGGTTCGAAAAGTCGGCCTCGAACATGAGCGAAGTCATGGCGCGCGGCGGCCAGGTGATCTTCATCACCGACACCGAGGGCGTGAAGCACGCCCCGGCCGGCGCCAAGGTCGTCGTCACCGCCCCGGCCAGCGATCCGCTGGTCTCGACCCTGGTGATGTCGGCCCCGATCCAGCTGCTGGCCTACCACGTCGCCGTCATCAAGGGCGCGGACGTCGACCAGCCGCGCAACCTGGCCAAGTCGGTGACGGTGGAGTGATTGGACCCTCTCCCAGAGGGAGAGGGAGGGGCCCGCGCGTAGCGTGGGAGGGTGAGGGGTTACGGGGTCGGCCGTCGTGCCGGCACGCCGTCTTCAGTCCCTAACCCCTCATCCGGCGCTACGCGCCACCTTCTCCCTATGGGAGAAGGACGTTACGCCGCCAGCCCCGCCAGGATCGACGACTTCACCTTCAGGTCGGTCTTGCTGAACACGAGGTCCTCGCGGCCGAAATATTCCTTCTGGCGGCCGGCGCACCAGTCGGTGGTGACGATGGTCAGATGGGTCTTGTCGGGGCGCGTGGGGCCGCTGGCGTAGGCGAAGTCGCCGGTCAGCCTGTCGAACGGGAAGCCGCGATCCTGGTCGGTGCGCGACAGGATGTCGGCCAGGGTCGCCGCATCGACTTCCGCCTTCATGATCACGCCGTCGAAGCGGACCACGGAGTCGTAGGCATAGCGGCTCAGCTCGCCGGCCGGCAGGCCCATGCCCATGGTCGTGTGGCCCATGAAGCCAACGTCGGCGCCGGCCGCCCTGGCCATCAGGCCGGCGACCTTGCGGCCGCTGTCGCCCAGCGACAGGGCCTTGGGCACGCGGGCGACCACCGCCCGCTCCTCGGGCTGCAGGCGGGCGGCGAGCACCTCTTTGACGTGACGCTTCAGGACCGGATCGGCGGGGCCGTTGGGATCGACGACGACGCGGGAGATGCGGATCGGGTCGGCCTTGCGGGCGCGGTCAATCGTGGCCACCGTCAAGGGCTGGCCCCAGGCGCCGGTGTGGACGTAGCGGCTGGACCCCTGCGCGTGCTCGACGGTCAGGTGGTTGTGGCCGCCCAGGAACAGGGTGCGGTCGGGCAGGCCGGCCAGCAGCGGCCGGTCGGCGGGCAGGCCGGCGTGGCTCATCACCACCAGCAGGCCGTCGCTGGGCGGGGCGGACGGCAGATTGGCCTGCGCCCAGGGCGTCGGGGCGGGGATCGACAGGTCGGGCCGGATCGCCTTGGGATAGGTGTCGATCGAGTTGGTGGCCCAGCCGACCAGATGCACCGGGAAGCCGAGGTCGAGCGTGGCGCGCGAGGAGGCGATCGGCCGGCCGGTGCGCTTGTCGACGATGTTGCTGACCACGGTTATGCCCAGAGCCCGCGCGCGGTCGGCGGCGGCGGCGATGTCCTCGACCAGGTCGGCGTCGTGGTTGCCGATGTTGATGACCGTGGGCGCCAGCCTGGCGACGGCTTCCAGGAAGGCCCAGTCGAGCTCGCCGTCGCTGCGCTTGGCCACGACGTTGCCGGCCTCGAAGAGGTCGCCGTTCAGCAGGATCAGGCTGGGCGTCGCGTCGCGGCGGACGATGCGGCGCATGGCCTCCAGCAGGGCCGGCATGATCCCGTAGGCCGAGTGCAGGTCCGACAGCATCAGCACTCTGGCCTTGCCGGCCGCGGCCAAGGCCGCGGGGGCGAGCGACAGCGCCAGGCTTGCGGTCGCCCCGCCCAACACCGTCCGCCGATTGAACCCGGTCATGCTCGCCTCGCCCTATGCTTGTCGGCGCCCTGCCTAGACCGCTCCAGGCAGGGCGCCAACCAGGCTTTGGCGGGTCAGCGTTCGCTGTCGAGGTGCGCCATCATCGCCGGGGCGTAGCGCTCGCCGGCCGCCGCGCCCTTGGGCACCGCCGCTTCGATGGCGGCCAGGTCGTCGGCGGTCAGCACGACGTCGAGCGCCCCCAGGGCTTCGGACAGCCGGTCGCGGCGGCGGGCGCCGACCAGGGGGACGATGTCGTCGCCGCGCGAGGCCACCCAGGCGATGGCGATCTGAGCGACGCTGACTCCCTTGGCCTGGGCGACGCCGCGCAGGGTCTCGACCAGCGCCAGGTTGCGGTCGAGGTTCTCGCCCTGGAAGCGCGGGGAATGGGCGCGGAAGTCGCGGGCGGCGGGCTGGGCGGTCTTGTCCCAGTGGCCGCTGATCAGGCCGCGCGACAGCACGCCGTAGGCGGTGATCGAGATGCCCAGCTCGCGGGTGGTCGGCAGGATGGCCTCCTCGATGCCGCGCGACAGCAGCGAATATTCGATCTGCAGGTCGCTGATCGGGGCGACGGCGGCGGCGCGGCGGATGGTGTCGGCGCCCACTTCCGACAGGCCGATATGGCGGATGTAGCCGGCGTCGCGCAGCTCGACGAGGGCGCCGATGGTGTCCTCGATCGGCACGTCGGGATCCAGGCGCGAAGGCCGGTAGACGTCGATGTGGTCGACCTGCAGGCGGCGCAGCGAATAGGTCAGGAAGTTCTTCACCGCCTTGGGCCGGCTGTCGTAGCCGAGGAAGGCGCCGTCGGGGCCGCGCAGGGCGCCGAACTTGACGCTGATCAGCGCCTTGTCGCGGTCCTGGCCCTTGAGCGCCTCGGCGATCAGCATCTCGTTGTGGCCCATGCCGTAGAAGTCGCCGGTGTCGAGCAGGGTGATCCCGGCCTCCAGGGCGGCGTGGATGGTGGCGATGCTCTCGGCCCGGTCGGCGGGGCCGTAGAGGTCGGACATGCCCATGCAGCCGAGGCCGAGGGCCGAGACGGCGGGACCGGTGTTTCCGAGCTTGAGGGTGCGCATGGCGGTTTCCTTCGTGCGGGGCGGGCTCGGTTGGGGAGACCCGAGCGCCGCGGTGTTTGACGAGGCGACTATGCCGTCGCGCGACCCGTGCGATAATCCGCTCACTCACGCACGAGCCGTTCGGAAATTCGCACAATGGCCAGCCCCGACCTCGCCGATCTCGACGCCTTCGCCGCCGTGGCCCGGGCCCGCAGCTTTCGCGGCGCCGCCGTCGGCCGCGGGGTGTCGGCCTCGTCGCTGAGCGAGGCGGTGCGGCGGCTGGAGGCGGCGCTGGGCGTGCGCCTGCTCAACCGCACCACCCGCAGCGTCACCGCCACCGAGGCCGGCGAACGCCTTCTGGAGCGCCTCGCGCCCGCCCTGGCCGAGGTGGCCGGCGCGCTGGACGCAGTGAACCAGTTCCGCGACAGCCCGACCGGCACCCTGAAGCTGAACGTGCCGGGCGCGGCGGCCAAGCTGTCGCTGGGCGAACTGATCGGCCCGTTCCTGCGCGCCAATCCGGGCGTCACACTGGAAATCATCGTCGAGGACAGCTTCGTCGACGTGCTGGCGGCCGGGGCCGACGCCGGGGTGCGCTACGGCGAGCGGCTGGAGAAGGACATGATCGCCGTGCCGCTGTCGGGTCCCGAGCGCTACCAGGCCGCGGCCTCGCCGGACTTCCTGGCCCGCCACGGCGTTCCCCTGCACCCGCGCGATCTCCTGGCCATGCCCTGCATCCGCCACCGCTTTCCCAGCGGGGCGATGATCGTTCCGGAGTTCGAGAAGGACGGCGAGATCATCCGCGTCTCGCCGGAGGGACCGCTGGTCACCTCGTCGTCGGAACTGGAGATCCGCGCCGCCGAGGAGGGGCTGGGCCTGGTGATGAGCTTCGAGGGCCTGCTGGCGCCGGCGGTGGCCGCCGGCCGGCTGGTCCCGGTGCTGGAGGACTGGAACCCGCCCTTCGACGGACCCTTCCTCTATTACCCCAGCCGGCGGCACATGCCCGCCCCGCTGCGGGCCTTCGTCGACTTCCTGCGGGCCCGCAGAACGGCGAGCCTGGCGGGAAACTGAATCTTCTCCGGCGTTTGCCGCCTGTTCACCGTCGGCTGTCATGCTGCCCGGCGATAGAACGAGGGGCACTCCGCCGATGACCGTCCACAGCCGCTTCGCCGCCCGCCTGGGCGGGGCGTTCGCCCGTGTCGCCACGCGCCTGCGCGGCCTCGGTTCGAACACGCGCGGCGGCATCGCCGTCTGGGTGGCCCTCAGCATCCTGCCGCTGTCGATCCTGGTGTTCGGCGTGGTCGACGTCAGCCGGATGAGCCTGGAGCGCCGCCGCCTGCAGGACGCCCTGGACGCAGCGACCCTGATCGCCGCGCGCACCACCGCCACCGACGAGAGCACCCTGACGGCGACCGGCAGCGCGGCCCTCAAGGCAGAGCTCGGCTCCACCACGGCCACGTCGAAGTTCTACGTCGACTCCAAGAAGGAGGTCATCGGCGAAGCCTCGATCTCGATCTCGCCGATCATCCTGGGCCTGATCAACAACAACAAGCCCCTGGTGACCAGCGCCAAGTCCTACGTGGTGCGCTCGTCGAAGAACCTGGAAGTGGCCCTGGTGCTCGACATCACCGGCTCGATGGACGGCACCAGCCGCATCGGCGCCCTGAAGACCGCCGCCGCCGACCTGATCGACACCGTCGTGCAGGACGTGCAGACGCCCTACTATTCCAAGGCCGCGATCGTGCCGTACTCGATCGGCGTCAATGTCAGCACCTATGCCGACAGCGTGCGCGGGGCCGTGCCGTCCAACACGCTGAGCAGCGCGGCCTGGTACAGCGCCACCAAGACCATCTCGGCCTACACCAAGGGCTCGCCGACGACGATCACCACCTCGGCCACGCACGGCCTGGCGGTGGGCGACTACGTCTACATCACCGGCACCGGCTCCAGCTATCTGAACTCCAAGATCCTGGCCGTGACCAGCGTGCCGTCGACGACCACCTTCAAGGTCACGCCCAGCAGCAGCATCACCAGCACCGGTTCGGCCGGCACGATCTACAAGTGCCTGACCTCGACCTGCTCGGTGGTGATCACCACGGCCTCGACGCACAACTTCCAGACCGGCGACCAGGTGCTGCTGAGCGGCATCAGCGGCATGACGGCCCTGAACAGCCAGAAGCCGACGATCACCTACAAGACCACGACGACCTTCGACACCAACATCGTCGGCACCTCGTACACCACCGCCGGAACCGGCGGCACGGGCTCGTGCTACAGCACCGCGCGCTCGGACATCAGCTGCGCCTTCTTCAACTTCACCAGCGCCAGCAGCACCAGCGAGAGCTTCCCGATCAGCACCTGCGCCACCGAGCGCACGGGGACCTACGCCTATACCGACGACGCGCCCAGCACCTCGTTGGTCGGCCGCAACTACCCGGCCTCGACCACCTATGGCGCCAGCTCGACCAACCCCTGCCCGACCAGCGTCATCACCCCGCTGAGCACCGACAAGACGGCCCTGAAGGCCCAGATCAACGGCCTGGCGGTGGGCGGCTCGACGGCCGGCCAGATCGGCCTGGCCTGGGGCTGGTACATGGTCTCGCCGAACTTCTCGTACCTGTGGCCCAACACCTCGCAGAAGCCGGCCGCCTACGGCGCCGAGGACCTGATGAAGGTGGTGGTGCTGATGACCGACGGCGCCTTCAACACCAACTACTGCAAGGGCGTGATCGCCAAGGACGCCGGCTCGGGCTCGGGCGGCACGGCCGACCACATCAACTGCGCGGCCACCAACGGCGACGCCTTCACCCAGGCCCAGGCGCTGTGCACCAAGATCAAGGCCAAGAACATCATCATCTATACGGTGGGCTTCGACGTCGGCAGCGACGCCACCGCCAAGTCGATGCTCAGCGCCTGCGCCACCAGCAGCGACTACGCCTACTTCCCGGCCAACGCCACCGAGCTGAAGACCGCCTTCAAGGCCATCTCCCAGCAGATATCGGCGCTGCGGATCGCCCAGTAGCGCGGCGGGCCGCCTCCCGCGAAGCACGCATGAAAAAGGCCCCGTCCGCGAGGACGGGGCCTTCGTCGTTTCGGAGACCTCGGCGGCCCGATCAGGCCAGCTTGATCTCGCGCAGGCGCTGCTGGAGGAACTCGTCGGCGGTGATCGATTCCGGATAGCGGTCCGGGTTCTCCGCAGTGACGGTGTTGGGCAGGGTCTTGATCTCGTAGTCCGACGCGAAGTGCAGGAAGAACGGCGTCGAGTAGCGCGGCACGCTCCGGCGCTCGGGCGGCGGGTTCTGCACGCGGTGGACGGTCGAGGGCAGGACGTGGTTGGTCAGGCGCTCGAGCATGTCACCGATGTTGACGACGATGCAGCCCGGCGGCGGGTTGATCGGCAGCCAGTCGCCGTTGCGGTCGAGCAGCTCCAGGCCGCCCTCTTCCGCGCCGAGCAGCAGGGTGATGGTGTTGATGTCGCCGTGGGCGCCGGCGCGCACGCCGGTGGCGTCCTGCGGGATCGGCGGATAGTGCAGCAGGCGCAGCACGCTGTTGCCGTTCTCGACGGTCGGCTTGAAGAAGTCGCGGTCGAGCTTCAGGTAGGTGGCGATCGCCTCCAGCACCTTGCCGCCCATGCTGTCGAGCGCGTTGTAGAGCCAGCTGACGTCATGCTTGAAGGCCGGAATCTCGGCCGGCCAGACATTGTCGGCCATGGTGGCGCGGAAGCGGTGGCCGGGCGGCAGGTCGCGGCCCATGTGCCAGAATTCCTTCAGGTCGTGGTGCGTCGCGCCCTTGGCGGTCTCGACCCCGAACGGGATGTAGCCGCGCGCGCCGCCCTTGACCCCGGCGTACTGCTTCTTGGTGTCGACCGGCAGGGCGAAGAAGGCCTTGGCGTCGTCCACCGCCGCGTCGATGCGGTCCTGCGGCAGGTCGTATTCCGAGAGCACCGCGAAGCCATAGCGCTCGAACGAGGCGCCCAGCTCCTTGGAGAAGCGGTCGAAGTCCTTGCTGTAAAGGGTGAACGAGACGGGCTCGATGGCGGATGCGGACACGGTTGGCCTTCGGATATTAGTAAGACGGGCCTTACTACACCCAAGAGGCGGCGGAACGAAGGCCGTTCATCCCCCGCTCATGTGGTTTGTCGGAACTTGACCATAACGGGTGCGTTTCATCCGCTAATCGAACACTTCACGGGATAGACGGCAGATGACCAACAAGACCGCCTTCCGCGCCGCCGCTTTGGGCGCCCTCCTGATCGGTGCCGGCGCCATGACGGCCTGCACCACCACCGACCCGTACACGGGCATGCCGGTGCGCAACAACACCGGCACGGGCGCCCTGGCCGGGGCCGCGGGCGGCGCGCTGCTGGGCTATCTGACCAACACCAACAAGGGCGAGCAGGGCCGCAAAAACGCGCTGATCGGCGCGGGCATCGGCGCCCTGGCCGGCGGCGCCGTCGGCAACTACATGGACCGCCAGCAGGCCGACTTCCGCCGCAGCCTGGAAGGCTCGGGCGTCGCCATCCGCCGCAACGGCGACCAGATCGTGCTGGTCATGCCCAGCGACGTGACCTTCGCCGTCGACAAGTCGGACGTGCAGCCGCAGTTCACCCGCGTGCTCGACGACGTGGCCCGCACCCTGAACGCCTATCCGCAGACCACGATCGACGTGGTCGGCCACGCCGACTCCACCGGTCCGGACGACTACAACCAGGGTCTGTCGGAGCGTCGCGCCGGCTCGGTGGCCGCCTATCTGACCGGTCCCGGTCGCGTGCTGCCCGACCGCCTGTTCGTGGCCGGCCAGGGCGAGCGCCAGCCGGTCGCCACCAACGACACCGCAGAGGGCCGCGCCCAGAACCGCCGGGTCGAGATCATCCTGCGCCCGCTCACCCAGTAAGCGACGCGCCAGGACGCCAGATCGAGGGCGGGGCGGCTTGACCAGCCGCCCCGCCCTTCGCTTTACAGGGACCATGAAGACCCGCGCCGACCTCATCGCCTTCTTCGACGCCCACGGCGTCGACCATTCCACCCTCGACCACCCGCCGGTGTTCCGCGTCGAGGAGGGGCTGGAGATCAAGAAGGCCCTGCCCGGCGGCCACACCAAGAACCTGTTCCTCAAGGACGCCAAGGGCCAGCTGTGGCTGATCTCGGCGCTGGGCGAGACGGTGATCGACCTCAAGAAGCTGCACCACGTGATCGGCTCGGGCCGGCTGTCGTTCGGCCCCGAGGCGATGATGGTCGAGACCCTGGGCGTGACGCCGGGCTCGGTCACCGCCTTCGGCCTGATCAACGACGGCGAGCGCCGCATCCGCTTCGTGCTCGACAAGGCGCTGGGCCAGGCCGACCCGGTGAACTTCCATCCGCTGAAGAACGACGCCACCACGGCCGTCAGCCAGGCTGGCTTCCGCCGGTTCCTGGCCGCGCTGGGGGTCGAGCCGATGATCGTCGACTTCGAGGCCATGGCCGTCGTCGGCTGAGGCCGGGTCAGGCCTGCTTTTTCCAGCCCAGCTTGCAACCGGACGGCCATTCTACATTTTAAGTTGCATAGAGGCGCACAAACTCCACCCCGAGGAGGCTCTCCATGCATTCGGCTTTCCGGCCCGGCCTGACCGCGGCCCTGGCCTGCGCGGCGCTGACGACCCAGGCCTGCGCCCAATCGGAGCCCGCCTCGGGACCCGACCTCGGGGCCTTCGACCAGGCCCGGTTCATTCCGTTCACGCCCTGGCCCGCCGGACAGGCGCCGTTCACGACGGCGCCGACCGTGGCCCTGCGCCTCGACAGGCCGCTGGGGGCCTTCAGGCCGCCGCCGGTGGTCATGGACACCGGCTCGACGGGCCTGGTGATCTCGGCGGCGGACCTGCCCGGCTACAGCGCGGCCAAGACGGCGGGATACACGCCCGGCTGGGAGTTCCTGAGCAGCAGCAAGCGGCTGTGGATCGGTCACTGGGTTCCGACCAGCGTCGCCTTCCTCGATGGGGCCGGCGTCGAGGTCGCCCGGTCGCAGGTTCCTGTGCTGGTGGTCGAGACCGAGCTCAACTGCCCCGGCTACGACGTGAAGGCCGCGCCGGGGACCTGCGCCGCGCCCAAGGCCCGGATCGATCTGCCCAAGGGCATCGCCTATATGGGCGTCGGCTTCGGGCGCGAGGGTAACGGCCAGTCGCAGGGCACGCCCGACAAGAACCCGCTGCTGAACATCGTCGCCATCGACGGCCGGCCGATCGCGCCGGCGACCTTTCGCCGTGGCTATGTGGTGACGCGCGACGGCGTGCACGCGGGCCTGACCCCGGCGCTGGCCGCCGGCTTCCGGTTCTCCAAGCTGGGGCCGCCGGGGCGGGGCGGGCCGCTGGACTGGCCGCAGGCGCCGATGCGGGTCGCGGCCGGACGCCTGCCCGCCCAGCCGGGCGCGCTGCTGATCGATACCGGCATCCCGACCATGTATCTGGGCGTGGCCGATCCAAGCGCCCTGCGGACGGTCACTCAGACCAACCACAACGACAAGACCCCTGCAAAGGTGCTGGCGGCCGGCGAGACGGTGACCGTGACCGTGCCGACCGCGCCGGCCACGACCTTCGCCTTCACGGTGGGCCGGCCCGACGACGCGGCCCCCAGCCAGGTGCTGGTCAACTCGCCGATGGCCACGGCCTTCGTGAACACCGGCCGCCACGTGCTGCGCCGCTACGCGGTGCTGTTCGACGCCGACGGCGGCTGGTTCGGACTGCGGCCGGCGGCCGAGGGCGGCCAGGACTAGGCTTGCGCGGCACAACCACAGGCCGCATCCTTCCCGCAAGACAAACCCGAGGGAGGGGCCATGACCTGGTTGCCGATCACTTCTGCTTTGTGCGTGGCGAGCGTCGCGGGGCTGGTGGCCCTCAGCGTGCCGGTGGCGACCTATCGGCTGAAGTCGCAGATCACGCTCGGCAAGGGCGACGACCCGGTGCTGACCGCCCGCATCCGCGCCCACGGCAACTACATCGAATATGTCCCGATCGGCCTGATCGCCATCGGCCTGGCCGAGCTGGAGGGCGCGCCGACGGCGCTGGTGCTGGCCAGCGCCGTCGCTCTCGTCCTCGGCCGGCTGATCCACGCGATCGGCATGCTGACCGGCGCCAAGATCCCGCCGCGGGCCATCGGCATCATCCTGACCTGGCTGGCCCTGGCAGGCGCCGGGGCCGGGGTCCTCACAGCAATGATCCGCTCGTGACGCGGCGAAGATTGCGAAGCGGCCCGGCAAGGACCATCTTGCGGCGCTGAGCGACCGCGCGTGAGAGAAGACCCATGTCCCTGATCGGTGAAAAGCCCGCCCCCATCCAGGCCGGCGGCGGCAAGAGCGAGCACATCAAGGACGGGACCGACGCCACCTTCATGGCCGACGTCATCGAGGCCTCGAAGACCCAGCCGGTGATCGTCGACTTCTGGGCGACCTGGTGCGGTCCGTGCCGCCAGCTGACCCCGGCCCTGGAAAAGGTGGTCAACGCCGCCAAGGGCGCGGTGAAGCTGGTGAAGATCGACGTCGACGCCAACCCGGGCTTCGCCGGCCAGCTGCGCGTGCAGTCGATCCCCACGGTCTACGCCTTCGTCGACGGCCAGCCGGTGGACGGCTTCCAGGGCGCCCTACCCGAAAGCCAGATCCAGCAGTTCGTCGAGCGCATCTCGGGCCCGCCGGCCGCCGGCGCGGTGGACGAGCTGCTGTCGATGGCCAAGGAGAGCCTGGACGTCGAGGACCTGGGCGGCGCGGCCCAGGCCTTCGCCCAGGTGCTGCAGATGGAGCCCGACAATATCAAGGCGCTGGGCGGTCTGGCCCGCGTCTACCTGGCCGGCGGCGACCTGGAGCGCGCGGCCGAGATCGCCGCCATGGCCCCCGAGACCGCCAAGGATCCGGACCTGGAAAGCGTGCGCGCCGCCCTGAAGCTGGCCGAGGCCGCCCCGTCCGAGACGGCCGCCTTCGAAAAGCGCCTGGCCGCCGACGCCGACGACCACGAGGCCCGCTTCGAACTGGCCAAGGCCCTGGCCGGCGCCGGCCGCCTGGACCAGGCCAGCGACCACCTGCTGACCATCATCCAGCGCGACCGCGCCTGGAACGACGAAGCCGCCCGCAAGCAGCTGCTGACGGTGTTCGAGGCGGCCGGGCCGACCTCGGAAATCGCCAAGCAGGGCCGCAAGCGTCTGTCGGCGATCCTGTTCAGCTAGGAAACCCTGGCGGGGCCGCGCGTTCACACTATCCAGTCAAGGAGGCCGCCATGCCGGGCGTATACCGGAAGACCCTCGACCTGCCGCTGGTGATACCCGTGTTCCCGCTGGACGGCGCCTTGCTGCTGCCAGGCGGCCAGCTGCCGCTCAACATCTTCGAGCCGCGCTATCTCAACATGCTGGACGACGCCATGTCGGGCGAGCGGATCATCGGCATGGTGCAGACCAGGGCCGGGAGCGACGTGCAGAGGCCGTCTCTGGCGCCGGTCGGCTGCGCAGGCCGCGTGACCAGCTTCGCCGAGACCAGCGACGGGCGCTACCTGATCACCCTGACCGGGGTGGCGCGGTTCCGGGTCGGCGAGGAGCTGCCGGTGCGCACGCCCTATCGCCAGGTGCGGGCCGACTTCGCGCCCTACGACCTGGACCTGCACGAGGACCAGCAGGAGCCCGCCGGCGACGGCGCGCCGCTGCTTAGCGCCCTGCGGCGCTATCTCGACCACCGCGGCCTGGCCATCGACTGGGGCGAAGCCCACGCCGCGCCGTCGGACGCCCTGATCAACAGCCTGGCCATGGCCCTGCCGTTCGATCCGCTGGAGAAGCAGGCCCTGCTGGAGGCCCGCACCCTGGCCGACCGCCGCAACACCCTGGTCACCCTGCTGGAAATCGACGCCGCCCAGGACGACGACGAACCGCCGTCCGTGCAGTAGGGGGCGTCAGGCCCGCAGCCGCTCCAACGCCTCGCGGGCGGCGTTTCTGACCGCCGGCCACGCCGCGTGACCGGCATAGTCGTCGTCGCCACCGTCCGGCAGCCGCTGCACGAGATGGTCCAGCGCGCAGAGCACCGGCTTCACGGCCGCGACTTCGCCCTTGTCGATCAGCACGTCGCCCAGCGCACGATGATCGAGATCGTGGTCGTCGAAGAAGAAGTGGATGATCTGGTCTATGCCGGAAACCAGTCCACGACGGGTCTCGTCGATCCAGATCGCGCGCGGATCGGGCGCCGCGAGCTCTTCCAGATAGGCGAGCAGTTCAGCGCGCGCCCAGGGCTGGCGGAGATCGGCGAGGCGTCGGGAGCGATCCTGCATGGTCGCTCCAGCCTAGCCGGCAAATCTGCACGGGCAAGGCTGGGGCGCTCCATCCAAGTCCCGTCCGACCGGAACCGACTGCTTACGGCTTCACCGCATCCCACGACGCGACCTGGTAGCCGTTTTCGGACAGGCATTGCCCCATGGCCGCCTTGTGCCGCTCGTCGAGGGCGGCGCGCTGACTCTTGCTGCCCTTGGCCTTGTCGTAGGGGACCTTGAGCACCAGGCCGGTCGGGCCGGGCGGCAGGTCGCGGGCGGTGGCGCTGGCCGGGTGCACCTTGAAGCCGGTGGTCTTGCCGCCCCGCACCTCGTCGCGGCACGAGGCGAAGGTGCTGGCGAAGGCCTTTTCGTCGGCGGCGTTGGTCGTCAGACGCGGGGAATAGCCGCCGCCTCCGCCCATGGAACCGCAGGCGGCGAGGGTCATGACGCTGGCGGCCACGGCGGTGCTCAGGAAGGTCCGTTCGGTGACGGTCATGTCTGCATCCAAGATCGTTGTTATCGCTTCTGCGACAACCGCGACCTTGCGCCGGAGGTTCCGGCCGGGGGTTTCCCATTTCGCCGGCCGGCTCTAGAACAGCGCCATGACCGCCGCTCCTCCGCTCCCGCCCGTCGATGTCGATCCGCGCCTGCTGGAGGTGCTGGTCTGCCCGGTGACCCGCGCCCCGCTGTTCTACGACCGCGCCCGCGGGGAACTCGTCAGCCATACGGCCAAGCTGGCCTACCCCATCCGCGACGGCGTGCCGATCATGCTGCCGGAAGAAGCCCGCAGCCTGGCGGACGGGGAGTAGGCGGCGCTAACCCCCTCCGGCCCTCTGGGCCACCTCCCCCAGAGGGGGAGGATTGATGCTCCCCCTCTGGGGGAGCTGTCGGCGAAGCCGACTGAGGGGGCTTCCTAGAGCGCCGTGCCTCGCAGCAGCTTCGGCAGGTCGCCCACGCCGCCGCCGGCCTCGTGCATGAAGAACCGGCGCGCCGGGGCGATGCGGTTGACCGCCGCCATGCCGATCCCGCGCGCCACGCGCAGCAGCGGATTGTCGTTCGAGAACAGCCGCACGAAGCCGTCGAAGGCCAGGGCGTTGGTGACGTTGTCGAACCGCCGCCAGCGGGCGTAGCGCTCCAGCGTCGCCTCGGCGCCGATGTCCTCGCCGTTGCGGATCGCCTCGACCACCACCTCGGCCAGGGCCGCGGCGTCCTTGAGACCAAGGTTCAAGCCCTGCCCCGCGATCGGGTGCACCCCATGGGCGGCGTCGCCGATCAAAGCCAGGCGCGGCGCGGTGATCCGCTCGGCCAGCGACAGCGACAGCGGATAGACGAACACCGGCCCGGCCATCTCGACCTCACCCAGGAAATCGCCGAACCGGCGCATCAGGTGGGCGTGGAAGGCCTCGGGCGAGGCGCCCCGCAGGGCTTCGCCGCGCGCGGTGCTCTCGGTCCAGACCAGGCTGGCGCGGTTGTCGGTCAGCGGCAGGATGGCGAACGGCCCGCTGGGCAGGAAGTATTCGTGCGCCACGCCCTCGTGCGGGTGCTGCATCTTCACGGTGGCGACGACGCCGCTCTGGCCGTAGCCCCAGCCGATGTCGCCGATGCCGGCGGCCTTGCGCAGGGCCGAGCCGCGGCCCTCGGCGCTGACCGCCAGCGGCGCGCTCAGCACCCGGCCGTCGGTGAGCGTCACGCGGGCCTCGGCGGCGTCGACCTCCAGGCCCGCCGCGCCTGCTGGGGCGATGACTTCCAGGCCCTTGTCGAGCGCGGTCTTCGACAGGGCCGCGCGGATCTGGCGGTTCTCGATCAGGTAGCCCAGGGGCTCGCCTTCCGAGCGGTCGGCGATCTCGCCGCTGTCGAAGCGCAGGAAGAAGGACGACGGCTTTCCGGAAGCCGCGCCGGGCGCCTTGCCGTCGGTGACCAGGATTTGTTCGATCCGCTGGGCGTGGGGCGCCAGGGCCTCGCCCGCGCCGATCGCCCGCCACTGGCGGAACGAGGAATAGGCGATCGCCGACGAGCGACCGTCGAAGGTCGGGGCCAGCTGGGCGTCGAAGGGCTGCGGATCGACCAGCAGCGGCTTGACCCCGGCCGAGGCGAGGGCGAGCGCCAGGGTGGTTCCGGCCATGCCGGCCCCGGCGATGATGACGTCGGCGTCGTGCTTGCGCATGGCGTGGGTATGCGCCCGGGTCGGGCGGGCTGTCCAGTTGGACGGAAGGTCCGAGGCGTCCTTACGCAGACGGGACCGACGCCCTCCGCAAAAATATTCCCTCAAGCGCGGCCATACGCCGCCCTGTTTGAAAAACCCTGCCCTTGCCTACCGGCGTTGCGGGGCGTAACGGGACGGCGCATTTCCCCTTGTCGGGGCTGAAAGATTGGAGACTGCGATGGGTTACCGGGTCGCCGTGGTCGGCGCCACGGGCAACGTGGGCCGCGAGATGTTCAACATCCTCGAGGAAGTGAAATTCCCCGTGGAGAAGATGCACGCCATCGCCTCGCGCAAATCCATCGGCACCGAGGTCTCGTTCGGCAATCAGATCCTCAAGTGCGAGGACCTGGAGCAGTTCGACTTCTCGAAGGTCGACATCGTGCTGATGAGCGCCGGCGGGTCGATCTCGGCCGCCTGGGGCGAGAAGATCGGCGCGGCCGGTCCGATCGTCATCGACAACTCCAGCCACTTCCGGATGGACCCGGACGTGCCGCTGGTGGTGCCGGAAGTGAACCCGGACGCCGTCAACTCCATCCCCAAGAACATCATCGCCAATCCCAACTGCTCGACCGCCCAGCTGGTGGTGGCCTTGAAGCCACTGCACGACGAGGTGCCGATCAAGCGCGTGGTGGTGTCGACCTACCAGTCGGTTTCCGGCGCGGGCAAGGAAGGCATGGACGAGCTGTGGGACCAGACCAAGGGCGTCTTCGTCCTGGGCGCGCCCGAGCCGAAGAAGTTCACCAAGCAGATCGCCTTCAACGTCATCCCCCACATCGACGTCTTCATGGACGACGGCTTCACCAAGGAAGAGTGGAAGATGACCGTCGAGACCCAGAAGATCCTGGATCCGGCGATCCAGCTGGTCGCCACCTGCGTGCGCGTGCCGGTGATGGTGGGCCACTCGGAGTCGATCAACATCGAGTTCACCGGCCCGCTGGACGAGGACGACGCCCGCGAGATCCTGCGCGACGCCGAAGGCATCGTGGTGGTCGATAAGCGCGAGAACGGCGGCTACATCACGCCGAAGGAAGCCCAGGGCGAGTTCCCGGTCTACGTGTCGCGCATCCGCAAGGACCCGACCGTCGAGCACGGCATCGCCCTGTGGTGCGTGGCCGACAACCTGCGAAAGGGCGCGGCCCTGAACGCGGTGCAGATCGCCCAGCTGCTGCACGACAAGGGCCTGATCAAGCAGAAGACGCCGGCCTAAAGAACGACCTCCCCGTCGTCCTTCCGCCAGCGGAGGGACGACGGGAAGCGCCTTCGGGCGAATTTCGCACCTCTCCGCAAAAAGCGGGCGGACGCCGGGACGACTCCCTGTCAGATCCCTCCGCGAAAGGTGCGGTCCATGCCCCCAAGTTCCACCAGCAGCGCTTCGAGCGACGCGCGTTCGGCCTATCTGGCCGGCGTCGGCTGCTACGTGATGTGGGGCTTCCTGCCCCTCTATTTCCACACCCTGGCGACGCTTGGCGTCACCTCGTTCGAGATGATCGCCCACCGCACGCTGTGGTCGGTGCTGTGGGCCGGCGGCCTGGTGTTGCTGGCCCGGCAGAGCGGCCAGGTGGCGGCGGTGATACGCCAGCCCAAGACCCTGGCCCTGCTGGCCCTGTCGACCCTGGCCATCTTCGGCAACTGGACGATCTACGTGGTGGCGGTGAACGCCGGCCACGTCATCGAGGCCAGCCTCGGCTACTACATCAACCCGCTGATGAACATGGCGGCCGGCGCGCTGCTGTTCCGCGAGCGGATGACCACCGAGGGCAAGGTCGCCATCGGCTTCGCCACCGTCGGCGTGGCGATCCAGACCATCGCCCTGGGCCACCTGCCGCTGGTGTCTCTGGGCCTCGCCCTGACCTTCTGCGTCTATGGGATCGTGCGAAAGCAGGTGAAGGCCGACGCCCAGACCGGCCTCTTCATCGAGTGCGCCTATCTGGCCATCCCGGGGCTGCTGTACGTCTGGCATCTGCAGGCCAGCGGCGCGGGGCACTTCACGCAAGGCGCCGGCACGGCGATCCTGCTGCTGGTCGCCGGCCCGGCCACGGTGATCCCGCTGGCCCTATTCGCCTGGTCGGCCCGCCGCCTGCCGCTGAGCGCGCTGGGCTTCCTGCAGTTCATCGCCCCGACCTTGCAGTTCCTGCTCGGCGTTTTCCTGGGCGAGGCCTTCACGCCGCTGCGGGCGCTGTCGTTCGTGTTCATCTGGCTGGGGGTGGCGGTGTTCGCCTACGGCGCCTGGAAAAGGCTCAGAGCCGCGCCCGCTGTGGCCTGAGAACTTCAGTCGTGACAAAACGTTGGTCAATTTGTCGCATGGCCGCCGGCGCTTAAGTCGGCGGCAACGGACGCGATTGCAGGTATGCCCGCAGTCTTTCGCAGGGGGAAACCATGACTACCGATGCTGGCGCCACGCCCAACCTCGCCGCCGTGCTCGAGGCCCTTTCCGTCGAGATGTCGCTGGCCGCCGAGGCCTGCGGCCATCTGGACAGCGCCCTGGGCAAGATCCTCGAGAACACGCCGGCGGAATCGCGCCTGGCCGTGATGCAGGAACTGCACACGGTCGACCACCTGGCCCAGCACATCACCGCCATCACCGACTTCACCGCCAAGCTGGTGCAGGCCGCCCCCGAGGGCGTGCCGCTGGAGGTGCAGGAAGCCCTGGCGACCATCACCCTGGGCGCCGTGGCCGATCGGCTGAAGGGGCGGTTGGGGCTGTAGGGCCCTCCCCACTACTCCCGTCATTCCCGCCCTTGTGGCGGGAAACCCTCTATCAGCCGCAAGGGCAGTAGAGGCGGACTGCTGAGCAGTCCGCTTGAACCTCACGTGCGAGCGGAACCAGGGGTTCCCGCCACAAGGGCGGGAATGACGGGCGGATAGGGTTGGGGCGCGCCCTACAGGCTCGCGTAAGCCGCCTTGATCAAACTCACCGCGCGCGGGTCGCCGATCAGCTCGTTGCCCTGGCGGTTCATCACGTACGATCCCGAGACCCCGGTCTTCGGATCGGCGAAGGCGCACGATCCGCCCCAGCCGGAGTGGCCGAAGGCGTCGGCCGTCGGTCCATAGAAGAAGTTGGGGGTGTTGCGCATGAAGCCCGCGCCCCAGCTGATCGCGTAGGGCAGAACGAGGTCCTGGCCGGCGATGCGCTCGGCCCTCGCCAACTCCATCGTCTGCGGCGACAGCACCTTCACGCCATCAAGAGTTCCGCCGCTGGCCAGGGCGCCCATCAGGCGGGCCAGGGAGCGGGCCGTGGCGTGGCCGTTGGCCGAGGGGATCTCGGCCCGTCGCCACTCGCCCGTGCCGCGGCCGCCGGGCGCGGCCCACTTGGTCATGAAGGCGGCGCGGATGGCGTCGTTGATCTCGCCGAACTTGGGGAAGGCGGTCGGCCGCATCAGGTCGGCGCAGCGTTCGTGCTCGCTGTCGGGCAGGCCGATCCAGATGTCGAGGCCCAGCGGAACGGCCAGGTCCTCGCGCAGCGCCGTGCCCATGGTCCGCCCGTCGACCCGGCGGAAGATCTCGCCGGCCGTGTAGCCGAAGGTCACCGGGTGATAGCCGCTGGCCGTGCCGACCGGCCACAGCGGGGCCATGGCGGCCAGTTTCGCCGTCGTCGCCTCCCAGTCGAACCAGATGGCCGGATCGACCTCGTCGAGGAAGCCCGACAGCCCGTCCTGGTGCGACATCACCTGGCCGACGGTGATCGCTTCCTTGCCGTTCTGCGCGAACTCCGGCCAGACCGAGGCGACAGTCTGGTCGTAGGTCAGCTTGCCCTGGTCCACCAGGCGCGCGACCAGCAGGGCGGCCACGGCCTTGGTGGTCGAGAACAGCGGCGTCAGGGTGTCGGGGCCGAAGGCCACCTGGCGCTTGCGATCGGCGAAGCCGGCCATCAGGTCGACGACGATCTCGCCGTCGATGGCCAGGGAAAAGCGCGCGCCCAGCTCGCCGCCACCCGGCGAGGCCGGATCGAAATTGGCCTCGAAGGCCTCATAGACCTGGGCGAACGGGGCGGGGCAGACGCCGGTGATGTCGAGGCTCATGGCTTTTGCTCTAGCCCGGCGGCGCGGGGTTTGTCATCCGAAGGACAGTCCCCCGCGTAACGGAGTCCGCCGATGAAGCCCGAGATCCTGCAGCTCAAGGCCCTGTCGCCGCAGCTCGAAGCCGGGCTGGAGGGCGCTTACGTCGTCCACCGCCCCTATCGCGCCGACGACCCGGACGCCTTGATCACGGAGGTCGGCTCCAGGGTGCGCGGGGTCGTAACCGGCGGCGACCTGGGCATGCCGGACGCCTTGTGGGACCGCCTGCCCACCCTGGAGATCGTCGCGGTGCACGGCGTCGGCCTCGACAAGGTGGATCTGGATCTCGCCGCCGCCCGGGGCGTGGCCGTGACCACGACGCCGGGGGTGCTCACCGAGGACGTCGCCGAACTGGCCATCGGTCTGTGGCTGTCGCTGTCGCGCCGGATGATCACGGCCGACCGCTATGTGCGCGAAGGCCGCTGGCCCAGGGCCGAGCGCCTGCCCCTGGCGCGGCGCGCCACCGGCCGCACGGTGGGGATCTTGGGCCTGGGCCAGATCGGCCGCGCGATCGCCGACATGGCGACGCCGTTCGCGGCGAGCATCGCCTATCACAGCCGTCGGCCGGTCGAGGGCGCGCCCTACGCCTACCACGCCAGTCCGCTGGCGCTGGCCAAGGCGGTCGACGTGCTGTTCCTGGTCACGCCCGGCGACGCCGGACCGCTGGTCGATGCGGCGGTGCTGGAGGCGCTGGGACCCGACGGCCTGCTGATCAATGTGGCGCGCGGCTCGGTGGTCGACGAAGCCGCCCTGGTCGCGGCGCTGGCGGACGGAACCATCGCCGGAGCGGGCCTGGACGTCTTCGAGGACGAGCCGAACGTGCCGGCGGCCCTGCTCGCGATGGACAATGTCGTGCTCCAGCCTCACCGGGGCAGCGCTACGGTCGAAGCCCGGGAGGCCATGGCGGCGCTGGTGCTGGAGAACCTTGCCGGACATTTCGACTAGCCCCCGGCTTTTCCCGATGGATCGAAGCCTCGCCTGACGCCAATATACTTCCGCGATACTGTTTCGCGGAGACAACCTGTGCTGACGACCATCTTCCTGGCCGCCACCCTGGCCAGCGCCCCCGCGCCCGTCCCTGCCGCCGCCCCGGCGCAGGCGGCGCCCTACAAGCCTTCGCCCATGGCCAGCCGCTGGCAGATTCCGCAGCGGCAGGACGACTGGGAAAACCACTACGCGGCGATGAAGATGGTCACCGGCCAGCTGGTCGCCGCCAACCGCTGCGACGAGGCCGAAGAGGGCGCGGCAGCCTTCGGCTACTTCCAGCTGGGCGCGGCCATCCGCTCGTACTGCTACGCCACCGGACGCACCGTGCGCGACGGCCCCGACCTGAAGCAGCCGATCAACCCGGCCGCCTGGGGTCCGGACAGGCTGACCCCGGAGCAGAAATCCGAGGCCGTAGCCCTGAAGAAGGACTAGGCCGGATCGGCATTCAGGGCGTGTCGATTTTTCACCGAGCCTCCCCGCGAAGGCGGGGATCCAAGCCGAGTCTGAGATCTATCAACGGCCGCGCCGCCTCCTGAACGTCAGCTTGGGTCCCCGCCTTCGCGGGGACAGACGGAAGTGGGGGTCTACGATCAGATGAACGTCGATCCGCCCTAGGCCAGCCGCTCGATCCGCACGGTGGGCGAGGTCTGCTTGATGCGGGCGGCCATGGCCACGATCGGCAGTTCCGGCGCGTTCCAGATGTTGGCGGCGGTCACCGTCTCGGCGACGCCGCCGACGGCGCGGGCCAGGCCGTAGGACAGAGTCTGGCCTTCGAGGATCGAGGCGGCGAACAGGGCGGTCAGCAGGTCGCCGGTGCCGCTGGGCGAGCGCTCGGCCTTGGCGTGGGCGGCGAGCCAGGCCTCCTTGCGGTCGGCGTAGACCACGCCGATCTCGTTCCCGCGCTGCACCGACGAGACGATCACCGGCTTGTTCAGCAGGCGGGCGGCGCGCACGGCCCCGGCCGGGTCGCGCACCTCGGCGCCGGTCAGGCGCTGCAGTTCCCAGGCGTTGGGGGCGACGATGTCGGCGCGGGGGATCAGGTCGGCGGCGATGGCGTCGGCCACCTCGGCGGGCACGTAGAGGCCCTTGCCAGCGTCGCCCATGGTCGGATCGACGATGATGGTCGGCTTGCGAGCGGCGGCCCCATCGCGCGGCGCGGCGCGCACGGCGTCGATGGCGCGGGCGGCGGCGCGCACCTGGGCGGCGCTGGCGAAATAGCCGGTGATGACGAGGTCGGTCAGGCCGAACAGGCCGTTGGCCTCCAGCCCGTCGAGCATGCCCTCGACCACCTCGATCGGCACCGGCGCCCCGCCGGGCACGCCCCAGCCGGGATGGCGGCCGTAGAGCACGGTGGGGACCACCATGGTGTCGATGCGGAACTGGGTCAGTGCGGCGGCCTGGGCGGTGGCGCCCACCTGGCTGCCAGCGACGTGGCTGGAAATGAGAAGCGCGAGCGGCATGGGCAAAGCAGTTAGCCGAGCCTGCGGAACTTGAACAGGGCGTCACGAAGGCAAAACCGCGGCGCGAGCGCGCGCGATGATCGACGCGCCGCGCGGCGCCCGCTATGGCTGAGCTTGTGACCCAACGTTGCAGCACCTGCGGCTTCCGATCCGCGCATGCCGAGAGCTTTCGTCTGGAGGCCAGGAAGGGTCGTCGCCGTCCCGTCCGCGTCTGCTTCGGGTGCGCCCCCCATGTGCTGGACGTGCGCGAAGAGCGGGCCATGGGCCGACGCTGGGCCCACCTGCTGATATGGGCGTTCATCGCCGGCTCCTACGGCCTCCAGAACGGTCGGATGGACGCCGGCGCGATCTTCTGGCTGACGCTGCTGGCCGCCGGCCCGATGATCACCATCGTCCACGAGGCCGCCCATGCGGCCGCCGCCGCGCTGGCCGGCTTCCGCGTGCTGTCGGTCCGGATCGGCCGGGGCCCCGAAATCGTCGGTTTCCGCCTCGGCCATGCGCGGTGGAGCCTACGCCGTTACTTGAGCCTCGGCGGAGAAACCAACTTCATCCCCGGGCCAGACGCCCCTCGCGGCCGACGGCTGGCGGTCTACGCGGCCGGCGCCGTCGCCAATCTGGTGTTGGGCGTAGCCGCCTTCGCCCTGGCCATGACGCTCGACGAGCGCCTGGGCGGCCCGCTCTGGCTTACAGCCCTGCTCATGGGGCTCAGCGTGTCGAACCTGGTGACGGCAGCCGAAAACCTCTGGCCGACCCGCGACCCCGGAGGACCGGATTCGGACGGCGCACAGATCCTCGACCTGTTCCGCGACCGCGCGCCGGGCGACGCCGTCGCGACGATGGACGACGAACTGGCCGCGCCGGCCGGCCCGCCGCCCCCGCCGACCCTGCGCGAGAGCGCCTGGGGCCTTCTGGACGCCAATCTCGCCTGGTCCACGATCAAGATCGGCGGCGACCTCGAGTTCGCAGAGGCCCGCTCGAACGCGGCCATGGCCGTCAACCCGGACACCCCGGAAGTGCAAGGCACGGCCGGCGGGCTGAAGGTGGTGCGCGGCGATGCGCTGGACGGCGAGCGGCTGCTGCTGGCGGCGCTACGAAAGATCGACTCCTCGGTCGATCGCGCCGACTTCTGCGCCTATGTCGCCAAGGCCAGGCGAGCCCTGGGCGACGAGACGGCAGCGGCCGACGCCGAGCGCCTGCGCGTCCACATCCTGGCCCGCGGCGGCGATCCCGTCCCGGCCTGAACAGACACGAAAAAGCCCGCCGCGCGAGGCGCGGCGGGCTCTTCGGTTCGAACGCCGAGGCGCTCCTAGTAGCGGTAGTGGTCCGGCTTGAACGGGCCGGCTTCCGGCACGCCGATGTAGTCGGCCTGTTCCTTGTTCAGCTTCGAGAGCTTGGCGCCCAGCTTTTCCAGGTGGAGGAAGGCGACCTTCTCGTCGAGGTGCTTGGGCAGGGTGTAGACCTCGTTCTTGTACGCGGTCTTGTTGGTCCACAGCTCGATCTGGGCCAGGGTCTGGTTGGTGAACGAGGCCGACATCACGAACGAGGGGTGACCGGTGGCGTTGCCCAGGTTCACCAGGCGGCCTTCCGACAGCACGATGATCTTCTTGCCGTCCGGGAATTCCACGTGGTGGACCTGCGGCTTGATCTCGTCCCACTTGAAGTTGCGCAGGCCGGCGATCTGAATCTCGCTGTCGAAGTGGCCGATGTTGCAGACGATGGCGTTGTTCTTCATCTGCCGCATGTGGTCGACGGTGATGACGTCCTTGTTGCCGGTCGCCGTCACGTAGATGTCGGCCTTGCCGGCGACGTCGTCGAGGGTCTGGACCTCGTAGCCTTCCATCGCCGCCTGCAGGGCGCAGATCGGGTCGATCTCGGTGACGATCACGCGGGCGCCGCCTTGGCGCAGCGAAGCGGCCGAGCCCTTGCCCACGTCGCCGTAGCCGCAGACCACCGCGACCTTGCCCGACAGCATGACGTCGGTGCCGCGACGGATGGCGTCGACCAGGCTTTCACGGCAGCCATAGAGGTTGTCGAACTTGGACTTGGTGACGCTGTCGTTGACGTTGATGGCCGGGAACGGCAGGTCGCCCTTGGCGGCCATCTGGTACAGGCGGTGCACGCCCGTGGTGGTCTCTTCCGACACGCCGCCGATAGCGTCGCGGATGGCCGAATAGAAGCCCGGCTTTTCGGCCAGGTAGCGCTTCATCACGGTGTAGAGCGCTTCTTCTTCCTCGTTGGTCGGGTTGTTGAGGATCGACGGATCCTTCTCGGCCTTCGGACCCAGCACGCACAGCAGGGTGGCGTCGCCGCCGTCGTCGAGGATCAGGTTCGGGTAGCCGCCGTCGTGCCATTCGAAGATCTTGTGGGCGTATTCCCAGTACTCGACCAGGTTCTCGCCCTTGAAGGCGAAGACCGGGATGCCGGCGGCGGCGATGGCGGCCGCGGCGTGGTCCTGGGTCGAGAAGATGTTGCACGAGGCCCAGCGGACCTCGGCGCCGAGGGCCGTCAGGGTCTCGATCAGCACGCCGGTCTGGATGGTCATGTGCAGGCTGCCGGCGATGCGGGCGCCCTTCAGCACCTGGGCCGGACCGTATTCGGCGCGGGTGGCCATCAGGCCCGGCATTTCGGTCTCGGCGATGGCGAGTTCCTTGCGGCCGAAATCGGCGAGCGAGATGTCCTTGACGATGTAGTCGGCCACGGTCGGCTCCTGGATCGGGGGGATTGTCTTGCCCGCCTTATAGCGCGCACGGGGGACAGTGGCAAATTCACATAAAGATTTCCTTATGTCCGCAGGGCGCGAAGGAAAACCCGTCCCGGGCGAACTGGCGTGACGCTTGCGGGCGAAGGCGGCTCAAGTGTCAAAGTGGGATCTGGGGGACTACCGAACATGCGCTCGCCGAGCCGGCCTTTCTTCAAGGCCTATGAAATCGTGGCCATCGTCGCCTTCGTGGCGGCCGCCGTCATCGTGGGCAGCCTGAAGCTCGTCTACTAAACGGGCCTTCCAAACAGGGGCGAACAGCTCGCCTTGGAACGAAACGGCGCCGCCCACGCGTTGTAGGCGGATGCCGGAAGGTTCCGTTACGCCACCGCCGCCGCCTCCGCCCGAGGCCACCGCCACGCCGCGACGCCGCTCGTGGCGCGCCTTGCCGCGCGCCGCGCGCTGGGGGATCGGCGCGGCCCTGCTGATCCTGGCGGCGATCATCGCCTTCGTCGTCTGGTTCGACTGGAACATGCTGCGCGGCCCGGTCGGCCGCTTCGCCTCGGCCCAACTGCACCGGCAGGTGCGGATCGACGGCGACCTGCGCGTCCACCCCTGGTCGTTCTCGCCCAAGGCCGAGGCCTACGGCCTCTATCTCGGCCAGCCGGACTGGGCGCCGAAGACAGGTCCGCAATCGGGACACATGGCCAGGGTCGACCGGGTGGCGGTGCAGATCAGGCTGCTGCCGCTTCTGAAGGGCGACGTCATCCTGCCGCTGGTGGCCGTGGACCGGCCCGACGTGCGCCTGCTGCGCGAGGCCTCGGGCCGCGCCAACTGGACCTTCGGCGACCCGAACAAGAAGAGCACCAAGCCGCTGAAGCTGCCGGCGATCCAGCACTTCGTGATCAACGAGGGCCAGCTGCGGGTCGAGGACCGCTCGCGCGACGTGCTGTTCATCGGCACGGTCAGCTCGAACGAACACGCCAGCGGCGACGGCAAGGGCCGCTTCGTGCTGGAGGGCAAGGGCCAGTACAACCGCTCGCCGTTCCTGGCGCGGGTGACCGGCGGCCCGCTGCTGAACATCTCGCCGAGCCGCCCCTACCCGTTCGACGCCAAGGTCAGCGCCGGCACGACCCAGGTCAGCGCCGAGGGCTCGATCACCAAGCCGTTCGACCTGGGCCGCTTCGAAAGCGACCTGACGGTGGCCGGCAGCGACCTGAACCGGCTCTACGGCCTGACCGGTCTGACCCTGCCCAACACCCCGCCCTACAGGATCAGCGGCCACCTGGTGCGCAAGGGCGGCCGGTTCGACTTCGAGAAGCTGAACGGCCGTATCGGCGACAGCGACGTCAGCGGCGACCTCTTCGTGCTGGTCGATCGCGAGCGGCCCTATCTGGAGGCCGATCTGCGCTCCAAGCGCCTGGACTTCGACGACCTGGGCAGCCTGGTCGGCGCCGCGCCGGCCACGGGCCGGGGCGAGACCGCCTCGGCCGGCCAGAAGGTCGAGGCCGGCCAGCGCGAGGCCACCGGCCGCCTGCTGCCCGACGCCACCCTGCAGACCGACCGCGTGCGGGCCATGGACGCCAAGGTCACCTATCGCGCCCTGGCGGTGAACGCGCCGAACCTGCCCCTGCAGAAGGTCCGGCTGGACCTGACGCTGGACAAGGGCGTGCTGACCATGGACCCGATCGCCTTCACCTTCTCGCGCGGCGACCTGGCCGGCAAGGTGCGGCTGGACGCGCGGCCCAACGTGCCGGTCACCGACCTCGACCTGCGCCTGACCAACGCCAAGCTGGAGGACTTCATCCCGCTGAAGAGCGGCGGCAAGCCGGCCATTGAGGGCGGCATCGTCGCCCGGGCCAAGCTGCGCGGCGTCGGCAATTCGGTGCACCGCGCCGCGGCCTCGTCGAACGGCACGGTGACCCTGGTCGCCCCCAAGGGCCAGGTGCGCCAGGCCTTCGCCGAGCTCCTGGGCGTCAACGCCTCCAAGGGCCTGCTGATGTTGCTGTCGAAGGACACCAAGGAGACCAGCCTGCGCTGCGCCGTGGCCAGTTTCGACGTCAGGAACGGGGTGATGCGCGCCGACAAGATCATCGCCGACACCGGCGTGGTCCTGGCCAAGGGCGAGGGCACGATCAACCTGGAGACCGAGCGCCTGGACCTGCAGATCGAGGGCGACAGCAAGAAGCCGCGCCTGGTGCGGCTGTTCATCCCGATCGAGATCAAGGGTCCTCTGGGCGCGCCCCGCATCAGCCTGCAGACCAGTGGGGCCTTCGCCCAGGGCGGCGTCGCCGCGGCGCTGGGCTCGCTGATCAACCCGCTGGCCGCCATCCTGCCGTTCGTGACGCCGGGCCTGGAAAAGGACGCCGACTGCGCCTCGCTGGTGGCGCAGGCCCGCGGCGACGGCGTGGCGGTGCGCACGACCCAGACCACACAGGCGGCGCCAAAGAAGGGGAAGTAGGGCCGCCGGCGCGACCCGCCCGTCACCAGAAAGGCTTGAGGTCGGCCAGTTCGTCCAGCGCGGCCTTGGCCTCGCGGGTCAGGCTCTCCGTCCCTTCCGGCGCGGCCGACAGCCGGCCGGCGGCGTAGGCGGCTTCGGGGTCGCCGTCGGCCAGGGCGGCGGCGCGGGCCAGGTCCGCGCCCAGGCTGGCGTCGTTTAGGCCGCCCAGCGCGTCCTGCATCTGGCGGGTCGCCGCCGACCACCGCTCCAGCCGCTTGGGATGGTCGGGGAACAGCGGGGCCAGGGCGTCGATGGCGTAGCGCAGGCCCTTGCCGCGAATGCGCAAGGCGTGGCGGGCCTCGATGTCGAGGGCGTCGAAATCCTCGCCGCGCTTCAGCACGTCCTTGGCCAGCCTGTTCAGCTGCCTGGTCGCGAAGGCCTTGGCCGGCGCGCGGCGGGCCTCCGCGCGCTCGGGATCCTCCAGCCAGTCGCCGGTCTCCAACCAGGCGGCGATGTCGAGCGCCAGCGGGCCGAAGCGCTCCGGCTGGGCCGCTTCCACGGCGCGGGCATAGGCGCCCTGCTGGGCCTCGACCAGAGCCTTGCCCAGCGCGCCCAGACCCTCGACCGGCTGCGGATCGGCCGAGACGGCGGGACGCCAGACACCGGCGATATAGACGTCGAGGTCGCGGGCCGGCCCCAGGGCGTCGGCCAGGGCCTTCAGCGCCTCGAGCGCCGGCGTGGCGGCCAGCTTGCCGGTCAGGGGGCGGAAGAGCTTGATCAGGGCGCGCAGCCGGCGGGCGGCGACGCGCAGTTCGTGCACCGCTTCGGGGCCAGGCAGGTCGGCCAGGGTCTCGGCGGCGACGCACAGGCGGCCCAGCGCGGTGTTGCCCAGGGCCTGGAAGGCCTCGGCGGCGGTCATGTCGGGCCGCAGCACGGCCGCCTCGCGCCTCGCTGAGGGCGCCTCACCGAGGGCCAGGGCGTAGCCGCGCTCGGCCTTGCTGACCAGGGAGAGGCGCAACGGCGCGTGGGCCATCAGGTCCCGGGCCAGGGCGAACAGGGCGGCGGGCGCGCCGGTCTTCAGTTCGAGCTCCAGCTCGCTGACGGCGGCGCGGTCGGTTCCGGCCTGCAGCTCGCCGCGATCCAGCGCCGCCTCGATGGTCGCCCCGCCGTGCTCGACCAGGCGCAGGGTGCGCTCGACCTTGGTGGCGAAGATCGGGGCGAGCACGTCGCCGTTGACGATGCGGCCGGCCGGGGTCTGGTCCAGCAGGTCGCGGTCGGGACCGGGTCCGGTGACCGGCGCCTCCCATTCGCCGCGGGCGAACACCCCGCCGGCCGAGGCCGATTTCAGGGTCTGCTTGCGGCCGCCGTCGCCGTCGCGCACCCGCAGGCCGAAACCCGCCCGGCGCAGGGCGTGGTCTGCGGTGTCGTAATAGGTGGCGTCGAGCCGGCGCACGTCCTCGCGGCCGTCCAGCCGGGCCAGGACCGCGTCGGAAGCCTCCGGGGCGATCAGGAACTTCAGTTCGATTTCGCGGTCCATCATACGACTATAACCAGCCTGGCGGGGTTTGGCTTCCGCAACGCAACATCGGTGCGCATGCGCGGGCCGTCTTGCCATTCGGATCGCCCAAGTTCAAACCTGCGCGCCATGACGCCGATCAACATCTCCGCACAGCCCCGCCACGACTGGACCCTTTCCGAGGTCGAGGCCCTGTTCGCCCTGCCGTTCATGGAGCTGGTGTTCGAGGCCGCGCGCGTTCACCGCGCCTGGTTCGACCCCTCCGAGATGCAGCTGTCGCAGCTGCTGTCGGTCAAGACCGGCGGCTGCGCCGAGAACTGCGGCTACTGCAGCCAGAGCGCCCACTTCAAGACCGGCCTCAAGGCCGAGAAGCTGATGGAGCCGGCCGTCGTCATCGCCAAGGCCAAGGCCGCCCGCGACGGCGGCGCCCAGCGCTTCTGCATGGGCGCGGCCTGGCGCGAGCTGAAGGACCGCGACCTGCCCAAGCTCGCCGCGATGATCGGCGGGGTGAAGGCGCTGGGCATGGAGACCTGCGCGACCCTGGGCATGCTGACCGCCGAACAGGCCAAGCAGCTGAAGGACGCGGGCCTCGACTACTACAACCACAACCTCGACACCGGCCCGGACTACTACAAGGACGTGGTGACGACCCGCACCTACCAGGAGCGACTCGACACCCTGGCCTATGTGCGCGACGCGGGCATGAGCACCTGCTGCGGCGGCATCGTCGGCATGGGCGAGACCCGCCGCGACCGCGCCGGCCTGCTGCACCAGCTGGCCACCCTGCCCTCGCATCCCGACAGCCTGCCGATCAACGGCCTCGTCCCCATCAGCGGCACCCCGCTGGGCGACCAGATCCTGGCCGAGGGCGAAAAGGCCATCGACTCCATCGAGTTCGTGCGCACCATCGCCGTCGCCCGCCTCGTCTGCCCAAAAGCCATGGTCCGCCTGTCGGCCGGCCGCGAAGGCATGAACCGCGAGCTGCAGGCCCTGTGCTTCATGGCCGGCGCCAACTCGATCTTCGTCGGCGGCAAGCTGCTGACCACGCCGCTGCCGGACATGGACGACGACAGCCGCCTGTTCCACGACCTCGATCTGAAGCCGATGGTCATGGTGAAGGCCGAGGTCGCGGCTCCGGAAGCAATTCCTGCGGAGTAACCTCCACCTTCTGTGAAATCCCCGCTTTCGCGGCGATTTCACGGGTGACGGTGAGCGACAAGCCACCCCCAAGCTCGAGCATTTCTGGACGAAATTTAATCCGGCGGCGCACGTCGCTCGCTTGTCCCGGAGGCCCCGCAACCTATGGTGCGGGGCATCTTCGCTTTTGCGCGAAACCTATTCGGGGCCTTTCATGAAGCTGTTCGCCTCCGCCGCCGTCGCGGCGTTGCTCCTCGCCAACCCGGCGCTCGCCCAGACCGCGAAACCCGCGCCGAAGCCGGCCGCCAAGGTCACCGGCCAGCTGGCCCAGCTGCCAGAAGTCGATATCGCCTACACCAAGTTCACCCTGGCCAACGGCCTGACGGTGATCGTGCACGAGGATCACAAGGCCCCGATCGTGGCGGTGAACGTCTGGTACCACGTCGGCTCCAAGAACGAGCCCAAGGGCCGCACCGGCTTCGCCCACCTGTTCGAACACCTGATGTTCAACGGCTCGGAGAACTTCAACGACGACTGGTTCAAGGCGCTGGAAAAGCTGGGCGCCACCGACATGAACGGCACCACCAACGAGGACCGCACCAACTACTTCCAGAATGTGCCGACCGCGGCCCTGGACCAGGTGCTGTGGCTCGAGAGCGACCGCATGGGCCACCTCGTCGGCGCCATCGACAAGGCCCGCCTCGACGAGCAGCGCGGCGTCGTCCAGAACGAGAAGCGCCAGGGGCAGAACCAGCCCTACGGCCAGGTCTGGGACGTGATCACCGCCAGCACCTACGACGCCGACCATCCCTACGGCCACACGGTCATCGGCGAGATGGAAGACCTCGACGCGGCCTCGCTGGACGACGTCAAGGACTGGTTCAAGAACTACTACGGCCCAGCCAACGCCGTGCTGGTGCTGGCCGGCGACATCACCCCGGCCGAGGCCAAGGCGAAGGTCGAGAAGTACTTCGGCGACATTCCCTCGGGTCCGCCCCTCACCCGCCAGAAGGCCTGGGTGGCCAAGCGCACCGGCAGCCAGCGCGCCGAAATGCAGGACCGCGTGCCCCAGGCCCGGATCTACAAGATCTGGAACATCCCGCAGTACGGCTCGGCCGAGTCCGACTACCTGGCGCTGCTGGGCGACGTGCTGGTTTCGGACAAGACCTCGCGGCTCTACAAGCGCCTCGTCTACACCGACCAGACCGCCGTCAATGTCGGCGCCGGCGTCAATGACAGCGAGATCGGCAGCCAGTTCATGGTCACCATCACCGTCAAGCCGGGCGGCGACCCGGCGGCGGTGGAAAAGGCCTTCGACGAGGAATTCCAGCGCCTGCTGCGCGACGGCCCCACGCCCGAGGAAGTGGCCAAGGTCCGCACGCTGAGCCTGTCGAACTTCGTGCGCGGGGTCGAGCGCATCGGCGGCTTCGGCGGCAAGTCCGACATCCTGGCCGAAAGCCAAGTCTATCTGGGCTCGCCCGACGCCTACAAGGAGAGCCTCGAGCGCGTTCGCGGCGCCACGGCGGGCCAGCTGCAGGCGGCCGGCAAGGCCTGGCTGACCGACGGCGACTTCACCCTGACGGTGACGCCGTTCCCGACCTACACGACCACCGCCGGCGTCGATCGCAAGACGATGCCCGAGGTCGGCGCGACCAAGGCCCCGGCCTTCGCCAAACTGGAGCGCGCCACCCTGTCGAACGGGATCAAGGTGATCCTGGCCGAACGCCACGAGACCCCGCAGATCCGCATGGGCCTGCTGTTCGACGCCGGCCTCGCCGCCAGCGCCGGCGACAAGGCCGGCCTGACCGGCGTGACCACCAGCATGCTGACCGAAGGCACGACGCATCGCGACGGCCTGACCATCAGCCGCGAACTGGCCCAGCTGGGCGCGGGCATCGGTTCGGGCAGCGGCCTGGACTTCACCCAGGTGTCGCTCAACACCCTGACCACCACGCTCGACCCGGCCCTGGCGATCTATGCCGACGTGCTGCAGAACCCGGCCTTCAAGCCCGAGGACCTGGACCGGTTCAAGAAGCAGAACATCGCCGCCATCCAGCAGGCCAAGCAGAACCCGCAGGCGCTGTCGGGCCGCATCCTGCCGGTCCTGGCCTATGGCGCCGGCTCGCCCTACGGCCAGCTGACGACCGAGGCCTCGATCGCCTCGATCACCCGCGACGACGTCGTGCGCTTCCAGAAGACCTGGCTGCAGCCGCAGGGCGCCACCCTGGTCGTGGTCGGCGACACCACCCTGGCCCAGTTGCTGCCGAAGCTGGAAGCCCAGCTCGGCGGCTGGAAGGGCGCCCAGACCAAGTCGAAGCCGCCGGTCCAGGCCGCGCCCAGCAAGGCGGCGGTCTATCTGATCGACAAGCCCGGCGCCCAGCAGTCGGTGATCACCGCCGGCAACCTGGTGCCGCCGCGCGATCCGAAGGACCAGGCCGCCCTGGACGCCTTCAATACCCTGTTCGGCGGCGACTTCGTCTCGCGCCTGAACATGAACCTGCGCGAGGACAAGCACTGGTCCTACGGCGCCGTCTCGGGCGTGCGCGACGCGCGCGGCTCGCGACTGTTCCTGATCCGCGCGCCGGTGCAGACCGACAAGACCGCCGAGTCCTTCGCCGAGGCCCGCAAGGAGCTGACCGACATCATCGGCCCGCGTCCGGCGACCCCGGCCGAGCTGGCCAAGGCCCAGAACAGCCTGACCCTGTCGATGCCCGGCAGCTGGGAAACCGGCCAGGCCGTCTCCGACTCGATCGGCGAACTGGTCAATTACGACCTGCCCGACAGCTATTTCGACGACTATCCGGCCGATGTGCGGGCGGTGACCGTCGACAGCGTCACGGCGGCGGCCAGGAAGGCGATCAAGCCGGACGAACTGGTCTGGGTGATCATCGGCGACCGCGCCGTCATCGAGCCCAAGCTCAAGGCCCTGAAGCTCGACATCCAGGTGATCGACGCCGACGGCAAGCCGGTGAAGTAAGGGTTCGCAAGAGCCGAACATGCGAAGGGCGGCCTCTCGGGGCCGCCCTTTTGCTTTTGCGCCTATTTTCTCCCGTCATTCCCGCCCTCGTGGCGGGAAACCCTGGTTCCGCTCGCATGTGAGGCGCAAGCGGATCGCCAGCGATCCGCCTCATCCGCACCTGCGGCTGACAGAGGGGTTCTCGCCACAAGGGCGAGAATGACGGGATTTTGGGAGGAGGCCGGAAGCCTCAGCGTTCCTCGTCGAACCGGTTTCCGACCAGCTCCACCAGCGCGTCCACGGCGGCTTCGGCTTCGGGGCCTTCGGCGGCGATGTCGATGGTCGAGCCGATGCCGGCGGCCAGCATCATCAGGCCCATGATCGAGCGGGCGTCGACGCTGGAACCCTCGCGGGCTACCTTGACCTCGGCGTCGAAGCCCGAGGCCAGCTTGACGAACTTGGCCGAAGCCCGGGCGTGCAGCCCGCGCTCGTTGACGATCTCGACCGTGGCTGTCGCCGTTCGACTCATTTTTCTCCTGCCAGCACGTAGGAGGCCACGGAGATGTATTTCCGTCCAGCCTCCTGGGCGTGGGCGACGCAGGCGTCCAGGTCGTCGCGGGTGCGCACGCTGGCCAGCTTGATCAGCATCGGCAGGTTCAGGCCGGCGATGACCTCGGCCTTGGTCTGCTCCATGACCGAGATGGCCAGGTTGCTGGGCGTGCCGCCGAACATGTCGGTCAGCAGAATGACCCCCGCGCCGTCGTCGACGGCGGCGCAAGCCTTCAGAATGTCCGACCGGCGACGCTCCATGTCGTCTTCCGGCCCGATGCAGATGGCCTTCACCGCGGTCTGCGGCCCCACCACATGCTCCATGGCGGAAACGAATTCCTCCGCCAATCGCCCGTGCGTGACGATCACGAGCCCGATCATGCCTGGTCTCTCAAACGGGATCCCCTTCGCCCGAAACGGCAGGGAGGCGCCGCGCGGGCCGCCTTGATACGCTTGTTAGGGAGCGACTCCAAGATGCTCCAGCATGCGTGCGATCTTCGTCGGAGCGGCGGGTTCGAGCGGCCACAGGTCGAAGACGGGTACGGAAACGCCCAAAACCACTTCAAACCGAGGCTCGGGCAGGCGTTCGACGCGTTCCGGGGTCTCGACGCAGCGCACCACCAGCGTGATCTCGGCGAGGCGCAAAGCCGGCTCGGAGACCACGCCGAAGCCCCGGATCTCGACCAGACCGGCCAGAGGATCGGGCGCGCGGCCGTAGAGCCGGCCGTCGGAAGCGAAGGTCACCACCCGATCGTCGGCCACCAGGCGAAAGCCCGCCTCCAGGGTCCGCAGGGCCAGATCACTCTTTCCCGCGCCCGAGGCCCCCTCGATCAGCGCCCCGCGCCAGCGACCGCCGACCAGGCGGGCCACCAGCCCGGCGTGGCGGATCACTCGCGGCCCCCATGGCCGTGGCCGTGATTGTGATGGCCGTCGCGATGCTCGGGCAGTTCGACCACGAACCGCGCGCCGATCACCTTGCCGGTCTCGTCCTGGCGGTTCTCGGCGTGGATCCTGCCGCCGTGCGCCTCGACGATCTGGCGGGCGATCGACAGGCCCAGGCCCGAATTGCCGCCGAACGCCCGGCCCTTGGGCCGCGAGGTGTAGAAGCGCTCGAAGATGGTCTCCAGATTGTCGGCCGGGATGCCCGGGCCGTCGTCCTCGACTGTCGTGGTCAGCCGGCCGTTCTGGCGGACCAGCCCGACCCGCACCTCGCCGTCGCCGGCGCTGAACGAGCGGGCGTTGTCGATCAGGTTGCGGAACACCTGGCCCACGGGGATCTCCCGCGCCAGCACCCGGACCGGACCGGTCGGCAGGCCCGCCAGCGCCACACGGACGCTGAACGGCGGCTCCTCGCCGCGCACCTGGCCCTGGTAGATGGCCGCCGTCTCGGTCAGCAGGCGGGCCAGATCGATCGGCCGCGGCGCCTCGCGCGACAGCTCCGCATCGAGCCTGGACGCATTGGAGATGTCGGTGACCAGGCGATCCAGCCGCCCGACGTCCTGCTGCAGGATGCCGAGCAGGCGCTGGCGGGCCTTGGGCTCGGTGACGAGGTCCAGGGTCTCGATGGCCGAACGGATCGAGGTCAGAGGGTTCTTGATCTCGTGGGCCACGTCGGCGGCGAACCGCTCGATGGCCCCCATCCGCTCGGAGAGGGCCTCGGTCATTTCTTCAAGGGATCGAGAAAGGTCGCCGATCTCGTCGTTGCGGCGCGAGATGTCGGGCAGGCTGATGGCCCGCGCGCCCTCCAGGCGCACGTGGTCGGCGGCCCGGGCCATGCGCAGCACCGGCTGGGCCACCAGGCGGTGCAGCAGCACGCTCGACACCAGCACCGCGCCCACGGCCACCAGCACGAAGGGCAGCAGGGCCTTGCGCTCGGCGGTGATGATCTCGTCGACGTCGCCGGCCTCGACGGTCAGCACGCCCAGGACCGCCCGGACGTGCTGGATCGGGATCGACACCGACACCACCCGCTCGCCGTTCTCGGCCACGCGCTGCTGCTTGACCGTCTCGCCCATGCGGGCGCGGGCGATCTCCTGCTCGAACTCGGCGCGGGCGCGCTCCAGGGCGCGCGGCTTGGCGTCCTTGTCCTGCAACGACAGCCGGAAGCCGTTGTCGCCGGCCTTGCGGGCGGGCGGCAGCACCTTCCACTCGACCCGGTCCTCGACGAGGTAGGAGTCGGCCAGCAGCCGGCCCTGGCCGTCATAGAGGCGGGCGCGCTGCGAGTGGCCGGCGAAGAACGATTGCAGGATGTCGTTGGCCGCCGCCACGTCGAGCGCCGGCTCGGGCTCGCCCACGGTGGCGGCCCGTTCGATGATGTTGGCGATCAGCTCGCCCTGGGTGCTGAGGCTGTCGATCCGCGCGTTGATCAGGCCGTTGCGCAGTTCGTTGAGCACGAGGGCGCCGACCACCAGGATGGCCAGGGCCAGCAGGTTCAGGCCGATGATCAGCCGCCCCAGCCGCGAAGCGCGCGGCCAGGCCAGCCGACGCCGCTCGCGCGGCGCAGGCTCAGGACCCGGCTCAGGCCTCGCGGTAGCGGTAGCCGACGCCATACAGGGTTTCGATGGAATCGAACTCGGGGTCCACTTGGCGGAACTTCTTGCGCATCCGCTTGATGTGGCTGTCGATGGTGCGGTCGTCGACATAGACCTGATCGTCGTAGGCGGCGTCCATCAGGTTGTCGCGGCTCTTCACGAAGCCGGGGCGCTGGGCCAGCGATTGCAGCAGCAGGAACTCGGTGACCGTCAGGCGCACCGGCTTGCCGTCCCACAGGCTGTCGTGGCGGGCCGGATCGAGCGTCAGCTTGCCGCGCTTCATCATCTTCGAGCCGGCGGCGCCGGCGGCCGGGGCCGCGGGATCCTCCTCCTCGGGACGGGCGCGACGCAGCACGGCCTTCACCCGCTCGAGCAGCAGGCGCTGGCTGAACGGCTTGTGCATGTAGTCGTCGGCGCCGAGGTTGAAGCCGAGAATCTCGTCGATCTCGTCGTCCTTCGAGGTCAGCATGATGACCGGCGTCTCGGTCGACTGGCGCAGGCGGCGCAGCACTTCCATGCCGTCCATGCGCGGCATCTTGACGTCCAGGATGACGAGGTCGGGCGGATTGCTTTCCACCGCCTCGAGCCCGGAGACGCCGTCGTAATAGGCCTTCACCGTGTGGCCATGGCTCTCCAGGGCCAGAGAGACCGAAGCAACGATGTTTTCGTCGTCGTCGATGAGCGTGATCTCGGCCAAGCCGTGTAATCCTCCGAAAATCCGTGGGCCGATCCTATCGACCCTGGCGCTCCGCTACAACGCACGGAGCGGCCAAGCTTTCCATCCGGCCTTTTCGAACCCTATTGCGGCCGGGGCGTGGCGGGCTTGGACACACATGAGGCGTCGATCCGCCGCCCCGATACGAAGCCCAGTACGAAGAAAGCGCAAAACACCGGTCTTGGCCCCTCAACCTCGCCTTAAGGTCTCGTACGCCATAGTCGAGTCTCAGGAGCCCCATCAGCCCATGAGCGACCAGGTCCATTACGAGCTATTCGTGCGCCGCAAGGTCGGCGCGCAATGGACTCTGGACATGGCCACCGAGGTCCGCAGCCACGCCCTGGCCCAGGCCGAGGAGGTTCTGAACTCGGGGCGCGCCGTCGCCGTGCGGGTCTCGAAAGAGACCCTGGACCCCGAAACCCGCGAATATCGCTCCATCTCGATCTTCACCAAGGGCATGGTCGACGGCGGCAAGCCGAAGAAGCCCGTGGAAGAGATGGAGCCGCTGTGCGTTCAGCCGGCCGACCTCTACACGGCCCACGCCCGCGACCGCATCGGCCGCCTGCTGGAGAGCTGGCTGCACCGCCACAAGGCCACGCCCTTCGAGCTGCTGCACCGGCCCGACCTGGTCGAGAAGCTGGAAGCCTCCGGCACCGACCTGCAGCACGCCCTGCAGAAGATCGCCATTCCCGAGGCCGAGGCCCGGGGCATGTCGGTCCACGAACTGATCCGCAATTTCCAGGGCCTGGTCGAGCGCTCGGTCGCCAACCTGATGAAGGCCTTCAAGAAGGGCCAGTTGCCGGACCTCGACAAGGAAGGCTTCGCCAAGGCCGCCGAGCGCCTGGCCGCCGACCCGGACCGCGCCTTCCTGCTGGGGGCCGGCGTCGCCGCCTCGATCGCCCCGGCCAAGGACTGGAGCGAGAAGATCGCCCGCCTGCTCGACCTGGCCGACGCCGCGCCGGCCGAGCCCAAGGCCCGCGCCGCCGCCCTGGCCGCCATCGAGACCCCCCTGGCCGAAATCATCGGCTCCAAGGCCGGCATGGCCGACCTGCTCAACACCGCCGACGACCTGGGCGCCACCCTGGCCGCCATGACCCGCCTCGCCGGCGGGGCGCAGGTCGAGGCGCTGATCCGGATCGAGGCCAGCGTCCGGGCCTGCATGCCCGAACTGTCCGGCACGGCCAAGCGCCTGGGCCAGTGGCTGACCGGCGACACCTTTCCCACCGTCCGCGCCTCGATCGCCCGCCGGGTGCTCAAGGAGCTGAACGGCGTGCGCCGCCTGAAGCCGACCGACGCCGAGAGCGAGATCGAGCACCTGCGGGCCCTGGCCATGGGCCTGACGGCCGCCGCCGGCCGCATCCTGCCGGCCGAAGACATCACCGCGGCCTTCACCACCCGCTCCAAGACCCTGCTCAACGGCGACTTCATCGAAAGCCTGCTGGGCCGCGACCGCTCGGCGCGCGAAGAGATCGTCATGCTGATCCGCCTGGCCGAGAACGTCATGGGCGCGGTCAACAAGCGCCACGCCGCCCGCTGGCTGTCGGCCAACATCCAGGCGATGCGCTTCGAGAAGGAGATGCGCCAGGGTCCCGACACCCCGTCGGTGAAGCTGGCCGCCCTGGCGGCGCTGCAGAAGTCGCTGATCCGCTCGGGCCTGGTGCCCGAGGACTACCAGCCGCTGTGCGCCAAGCTGGGCGAGGTGGGCGGCATGGTCGAGGCCGACGCCCGCCTGCTGTCGCTGCTGGTCCGCGCGCCCGCGCCCCTGCCCCAGCGCCTGGCCCTGCTGGCGCGCCTGGCCACCGGCGAGGCCGGCCCCACCGGCCCGGTCGCCGACCGCGCCCGCATCGAAGCCCTGAAACTGGCCCGCGCCCCCGAAGCGCGCGAGGCCCTGGCGGCGAGTCCGGAGACGCTGGACCTGCTCAAGGGCCTGGTGCAGCAGCAACAGGCGGCCTGAGGCGCTTCTCCAAGCTTGCCCACGCTCCGGCGAGACCCCAAGTCTCGGGCTCCCGAACCCGGAGCCCATCCATGGCCGTCTTCAGTGTCTTCTACCCCGCCCGCGACGGCGCGAAGTTCGATCATGACTACTACAAGACGGTGCATATCCCGCTGGCGGAGAAGGCCTTCGGGAAGACCGGCCTGGTGAGCTCGACGATCTATCGCGGCGTGCCCGGGCCGGACGGTTCGCCGCCGCCTTTCGTGGCCATGGTGCACCTGACCTTCCGCGACGCCGCCGCGCTGCAGGCCTCGCTCGGCGGCCCCGAGGCCCCGGCGGTCCAGGCCGACGTCGCAAACTTCACCGACATCACGCCGGTGGCCCAGATCAGCGTTGAAGGGTAAAGCGGTTCAAAGCTTCACCGGCGGGCGTGGGCGACCCGCCCCCGCTCGCCCCGCCCGGAACGCGTCATGGCCTTCATCAGCATCGTCTACCCGGCCCGCGACGGCGCGCGCTTCGACCATGACTATTACGCCCGCACCCACATCCGCATGGTGCGCGAGGCCTTGGCGGAGACCGGCCTGCTGGACGCCCGGGTCTATCGCGGGGTGTCGGCCCTGGACGGCGGTCCGGCGCCGTTCGTGGCGATGGCGCACCTGACCTTCCGCGACGAGGCCGCCATGCGCGCCTGCCTGGAAAGCCCGGCGGCGCCCGGCCTGCACGCCGACGTCGCCAATTTCACCGACATCGCGCCCGTCATCGAGATCTACGCGGCGGGCTGAGGGCCAACCTTTAGGAGCCTCTCCCATGGGGAGAGAGAGGGGCCCGCGCCGCAGGCGTGGGAGGGTGAGGGGGTACGCCCTCACCGGATAATCCCGAAAATCCTCGCGAAAACGACGGCGCGCGAACGGCCGCCGTCCCTAACCCCTCACCCTCCCAGGCTTCGCCTGGGCCCCTCCCTCTCCCTATGGGAGAGGTACTTAAAGCGACAGCGCCCGCGCCAGCGCCTCGACCACCCGATCGACGTCGCCGTCGTCCATGGTCGGATAGAGCGGCAGGGTCAGGCAGCGGTCATACCAGGCGTCGGCGCCGGGCAGATCGGCCAGGCCATACCGGTTCACATAGTAGGGCTGGCGGTGCACGGGGATGTAGTGGACCTGGCTGCCGATCCCTTGCGCCTTCAGGGATTCCACCACCGCGGCGCGGGTGGTCATGGCGGCTTCAAAGTCGATCAGCACGGTCAGCAGGTGCAGGGCCGGGTTCGACCCGGTCGGACTGGCCGCAAGCTGCACGAGCGGCGACAGCGGGGCCAGCAGCTGGGCGTAGCGGGCCGTCAGGGTCCGCCGACGCTCGACGAAACGGTCCAGCTTGGCCAGCTGCGAGAGGCCCAGGGCGCAGAGCACGTCGGGGATGCGGTAGTTGAAGCCCAGCTCCGGCATCTCGTAGACCCAGGGCTCGGCTCCTGCCGGGCGGACCATGCCGTGGCCCCGCAGGGAACGGGCGCGGGCCGCCAGGGCCGCGTCATTGGTGGTCAGCATGCCGCCCTCGCCGGTGGCGAGCGTCTTGACCGGATGGAACGAGAAGCTGGCGAAGGCCGAGTAGGCGCCGTCGCCGACCGGGTGCTCTTCGTTGCCGAAGGTCGCGGTCGAGCCCAGGGCGTGCGGTGCGTCCTCGACCAGCACCGCGCCGGCGGCGCTGGCCATGGCCTTCAGCGCCGGCAGGTCGCAAACGTCGCCGCGCAGATGCACCGGCAGCACGGCGCGCACACGGCGGTCGCCCACGCGCGAGAGGGCGTCGGCCAGGGTGTCGGGGGTCATCAGGCCGCTGGCCGGATCGACGTCGGCGAACACCACCTCGGCCCCGACGTAGCGGGCGCAGTTGGCGGTCGCCAGGAAGGTCACCGACGGGGCGATGCAGACGTCGCCCTCGCCGACGCCGAGCGCCAGCATGGCCAGGTGCAGGGTGGCGGTGCCGTTGGAGACGGCGATGGCGTGCTGCGCCCCGACCTTCTGCTTGAACGCCGTCTCGAAGGCCTCGACCGTCGGCCCCGTGGTCAGGAAGTCGGCCCGCAGGGCGGCGGCGACGGCGGCGACGTCGTCGTCCTCGATGGTCTGGCGACCATAGGGGAGGAACGGCTGGGCCATCAGCCCGCCTTTTCCTCCAGCATGGCCAGCAGGCCGTCGGCGCTCAGCCAGTCGTGGTTGTTGTCGCTGCTGTAGGAGAAGTCCTCCGCAACCGGCTTGGCGCCGTCGGCTTCCGAATAGGGGACGCGGCCGAACTCGGCGAAGTTGGGCTCGATGGCGAAGCGGTCGTCGAACTCGACGGTCGAGCGCGAGTCGTCGGCGCTGATCATGATCTCGTGCAGCTTCTCGCCGGGGCGGATGCCGATGACCTTTATCCCCGCCGTCGGCGACATGGCCTTCACCAGATCAGGCATGGCCATGGACGGGATCTTGGGCACGAAGATCTCGCCGCCGCGCATCAGGTTAAGCGACGACAGCACGAAGTCGACGCCCTCGGTCAGGGTGATCCAGAAGCGGGTCATGCGCGGATCGGTGATCGGCAGCTCGGTCGCGCCCTGGGCCAGCAGCCGGCGATAGAGCGGCACGACGCTGCCGCGCGAACCCACCACGTTGCCGTAGCGGACCACGGCGAAGCGGGTGCCGATGTCGCCCGACAGGTTGTTGGCCGCCACGAAGGTCTTGTCCGAGGCCAGCTTGGTGGCGCCATAGAGGTTGGTCGGGTTGCAGGCCTTGTCGGTCGACAGGGCGATCACCTGCTTCACGCCGTTGTTCAGGCTGGCCCAGACCACGTTCTCGGCGCCCAGCACGTTGGTGTGGATGCATTCGGACGGGTTGTACTCGGCGGCCGGCACCTGCTTCAGGGCCGCGGCGTGGATGACGATGTCGACCCCGCGCAGGGCCAGGGTCAGGCGTTCGCGGTCGCGGACGTCGCCCAGGAAGAAGCGCAGCTTGGCGAAGGCGGCCTCGTCGAACTGCTCGCGCAGCTCCAGCTGCATGTCGCTCTGCTTCAGCTCGTCGCGGGAATAGATGATGACCTTCCGCGGGTCCGACAGCCTGAGCACCGTCTCGATGAACCGGCGACCGAACGATCCCGTACCGCCGGTGACCAGGATCACCTTGCCGTCGAGGTCGAGGGTTTGCGGTGAAAAGCGTCCCAAGATCAGCCTCCTCGCGCCCGCCGCGCGCGCAAACGACGCACGGGCAATCCAGGTTAACGCCGTTTGTGACGCACCAGACGTAAAGAGGACGTCAACCACGACGGGTTATGGGAAGTCCATGCGCCGCATCCTTGCCCTCCTCGCCGCCGTCCTGACGCTCGCCGGTCTCTCGGCCTCGCCCGCCCTGGCCAGCGGCCACGAGGCCAAGAAGGAGGCGCCGCCGACCTATTTCGCCCTGCCGACCATCACCGCCACGGCCATCCGCCGCGACGGCCGCAAGGGCGTGATGACGCTGGAGACCGGCATCGAGGCCAAGGACCCCAAGGTCATGGAATACGCCGTGGCCTCGACCCCGCGCCTGCGCGCGGCCTTCGCCCAGGTGCTGATGACCTACACCGCGGGCCTGCGCCGCGGCACGCCGCCCGACCTCGACTATATCGGCGCCGAGATGCAGAAGGCCGCCGACCGGGTGCTGGGCAAGAAGGGCGCGAAAGTGCTGCTCGGCTCGGCGATGGTGAACTAGGCTTCCGGCGGAGCAGACTTGGCCTTCCGCCGCGCCCGGAAGAACCCGCGCAGCAGGTCGGCGCTTTCCTGCGCCATCACACCGCCCGTCGTCTCCGGCCGCCAGTGGCAGGTCGGCTGGGCGAAGAATTTCGGGCCGTGGACCACCGCCCCGCCCTTGGGATCGTCGGCGCCCCAGACCACCCGGCCGATGCGGGCGTGGCTGATCGCCCCGGCGCACATGGCGCAGGGCTCCAGGGTCACCACCAGGGTCAGGTCGGTCAGCCGGTAGTTTTCGAGCTTCGCCGCCGCCGCCCGCATGGCCGCGATCTCGGCGTGGGCCGTGGGATCATGGGCGGCGATCGGACCGTTGCCTGCCCGGGCGATCACCTCGCCGGTCCTCGGATCGAGGATCACCGCCCCCACCGGCGTCTCGCCCCGCTCGGCGGCCGCGCGGGCCTCCTCCAGGGCCAGGGCCATGGCGTCTTCGTCGGTGATGGGAGAGCCCTCCGGGTGCGAGGCTTGATCCTATGGCCGTTCGGTGCGCATTACCGCAAGCGCCCATCGTGAGATGCGCCCCCTCCCTTCGAAGGATCCAGACCATGACCGACAAGTACCAGCCCGCCCTGCACGACGCCGTCGAGCACGACACCGACGCCGAGGGCGGCGAGCGCGTCGCCAAGGCCCTGGCCCGCGCGGGCGTGGCCTCGCGGCGCGAGGTCGAGCGGCTGATCGAGGCCGGCAAGGTGGTGCTGAACGGCCAGGTGCTGACCACCCCGGCCGTGCGGGTGTTCCCCGGCGACCTGCTGGTCGTCGACGGCAAGCTGGTCGAGGATCGCCAGCAGACCCGCCTGTTCCGCTATCACAAGCCCACGGGCCTGGTGACCACCCACAACGATCCGGGCGGCCGCCCCACCGTGTTCGGCGCCCTGCCGCATGGCCTGCCGCGACTGATCTCGGTCGGCCGTCTCGACCTGAACTCCGAAGGCCTGCTGCTGCTGACCAATGACGGCGAGCTGTCGCGCGCCCTGGAGATGCCGCAGAACGCCTGGACCCGCCGCTATCGCGCCCGCGCCTTCGGCCACGCCACCCAGGAAACGCTGGACAAGCTGAAGGACGGCAAGACCATCGAGGGCGTCCGCTACGGCCCGATCGAGGCCAAGCTCGACAAGGCCCAGGACAAGGCCGGCGGCGGGCGCAACGTCTGGATCACGATCACGCTGAGCGAAGGCAAGAACCGCGAGGTCCGCAAGGTGCTGGAGTCGGTGGGCCTGAAGGTCAACCGCCTGATCCGCCTGTCTTACGGTCCGTTCGCCCTGGGCACGCTGCTGACCGGCCAGGTCGAGGAGGTCGGCCCCCGGGTGATCCGCGAGCTGCTCGAAGGCGTGATCTCCGAAGAGAACATGCCCACGGGCGACCGGCCGCAGTTCGTCGGCGTCGCCGATCCGCTCTACGCCCCGGGCGTGGCCAAGGACGGCGAGCGTCCGCGCGGCGGCGAGGTGCAGCGCCGCGCCCCCTCCGGCCGCGCCCCGCAGATCGCCACGCCGAAGGTCGAGGAGCCCAAGAAGGTCTACAAGGCCGGCTGGGCCAAGGCCAAGATCCGCACCGACGGCCACAAGGCCAAGACCCACAAGCCCAAGTCGCTGGAGACCAAGTTCGTCGACAAGGCCCCGCCGCGCGGCAAGCCGCCGGGTCCGCGCCCGGGCGCGGCCAAGGATGCGGCGAGCAAGGGTCCGGTGAGCAAGGGACCTTTGAACAGAGGACCGGCCAGCAAGGCCGGTGCGAGCAAGGCCGCCCCCCAGGGCGCCGTGCGCGGGAACGTGACGGCGGCTCGCCCGACCACCAAGCCCGCCGGCTTCAAGGGCGCGCGTCCGACCACCGGCGGCAAGCCGGCGCCGCGCGGTCCGAAGCGGTAACTTCCCTTCGCATCTGAAAATCTGCCTTCCCCGGCCTTGTGCCGGGGACCCATCGTTCAGCCTGCTCAGACCTTTCGCCCTCGGTCGCGACCTGAGCAGCGGCCGCCATGGGCCCTCGCCACAAGGGCGAGGGAGGCGATCTGTTTGCGATGAGAGGGTTGAGTTTTCCTACCCCTTCTCAGCCAGCCGCGTGGCGAGGTTCCCCGTCCGCCGCACCACGGTGACCAGGGTTCCGACGGCGATCACCGCCAGGCCCAGGGCCAGCACCTCGCCGCGCCCGCGCCACAGCGGCTCGAAGGCGGCGACGGCGCAAGCCGCCGTCAGCACCGCCATGCGCTGGGGCTTGGCCAGGGGGCCGGAGAAGTCGGTCGGAAAGCCGAGCCCTCGGCCCAGTTCGCGCACATAGGCCGTCAGCACCGCCAGCACGGCGGCGAGCCAGCCCAGGGCCGGGCCGCCCGAGAAGCCGGCCGTCATCGCCCCGTAGCCGGCCCCGGCCAGCAGCAGCACGTCGGCGATGCGGTCGGGCAGTTCGTTCCAGATCGGGCCGAACGGGCTGGAGCGCCCGTGCTCCACCGCCACCAGGCCGTCGAGCAGGTTGCAGACCAGCCGCAGCTGGATGCAGGCGGCCGCCACGATCAGGGCCGCGCCGCGCGGCCAGCCGTCCACCCCGCCGCTGGCCGCCAGCAGCGCCCCGCCCAGACCCGCGAAGGCCAGGCCCAGGCCCGAGATCGCGTCGGCCTTGATCCCCTTGCCGGCCACAGCCTTGGCCAGGCCCCGGGCCCAGGCGGTCTGGCGGCTCTTGAGCGGGCGGCGGTTGTCGAGGTCGGGCGCATCGGTCATCGGGCGGCTTTCCGGCGGGGCGTCGTTCCCGGAAGAGCGACGGCGGCGGGAAGTTCCACGCCTCTGCGCAACTAGGCTATACCGAAGGTCGAGCCAGCGGGAGCGTCGATGGATTTCGCCGATTGGATAGGACGGGCGCAGGCCTTCCTGGCCGCCAAGCCGCCCGCCCTGCTGGCGGGCCTGGGCGGCGTGGTGATCCTGCTGGGCGTCGCCAGCGCCATCACCGCCGTCCTGCCGCTGCTCAAGCCCGGCAAGTCGTTCGAGGAGCTGCGGCTGCGCATCGCCTCGTGGTGGGGGATGGTGGCCCTGCTGGCCGGGGCGCTGCTGCTGGGCTGGCAGGCGACCACCGCCGTGTTCGCCTTCATCTCGTTCCTGGCCCTGCGCGAGTTCCTGTCTCTCGCGGTCCGGCGGCGCGAGGACCGGCCGGCCATCCTGGCGGCCTATGGCTGCCTGATCGCGGCCTACGGCTTCATCGTCGCCGACCGCTACATGTTCTACATCGTGTTCATCCCGGTCTGGGTGTTCCTGGGGCTACCCGCCCTGATGGCCCTGATCGGCCAGACGCGCGGCTATCTGGCCAGCGCCGCCACCTTCCACTGGGGCCTGGTCACCTGCGTCTACAATCTGGGGGTCGTAGCCTTCCTGATGCGGGTGCCCGACAGCGAGCCGCTGCCGGCCGGGGCGGCGGGCCTCGTCTTCTTCCTGCTGCTGGCCACCGAGTTCAACGACGTCGCCCAGTACTGCTGGGGCAAGCTGGTCGGCCGCCACAAGATCCTGCCCAAGGTCAGCCCCAACAAGACCTGGGAGGGCTTTATCGGCGGCTGGATCACCACCGCCGCCCTGATCTGGTTTCTCGGCCCGGTGTTCACGCCGCTGTCGGGCCTGGGCCTGGCCATCGTCGCCTTCGTGCTGCCCGCGGCGGGCTTCGCTGGCGACGTGACCATGAGCGCCATCAAGCGCGACATCGGGGTCAAGGACACCTCGCACGCCATTCCCGGCCACGGCGGGGTGCTGGACCGCGCCGACAGCCTGACCTTCACCGCCCCGCTCTATTTCCACCTGCTGGCCCTGTTCGGCCTGCAGAAGTTCTAGGCTAGGGTTCGGGCGTGCGCCTGCTCCGCTTCCTCCTGCTCGTTCTCGTCGCCCGACCGCTGGCGGTGCTGATGACGGGGGCCGACGTCAGCGGCCGCGAGCGCCTGCCGCTGAAGGGTCCGGCGATCATCGCCGCCAACCACGCCAGCCATGTCGACACCCTGCTGATGCTGGCTGTCTTCCCGTCGCGGGCGGTGTCGAAGCTGCGGCCGGCGGCGGCGGCCGACTATTTCCTGCGCGATCCGGTGATCGGCTGGTTCTCGCGCCATGTGATCGGCATCGTGCCGGTGGCGCGCGGCAAGGCGGCCGACGGCGAGGACGTGCTGGCCCCGGCCCGCGCGGCCCTGGCGGCCGGCGAGATCGTGCTGATCTTTCCCGAGGGCACCCGCGGCGACGGCGAAAGCGACGAGATGGGCCAGCTGAAGAGCGGCGTCGCCCGCCTGGCCGAGGCCTTTCCGCAGGCGCCGGTGATCCCGGTGTGGATCCAGGGCGCCGGCCGGGTGCTGCCCAAGGGCGCCAGCGTGCCGGTGCCGCTGAACTGCGCGGTGCTGGTGGGCGAGCCGGTGGTCTGGACCGGCCGGCGCGGCGGCTTCATGGACGCCCTGCGCGCGGCCATGCTGGCCCTGAAGGCCCAGGCCCCGCCGCTGAGGTGGTCCGAGGAGCCTTAGGCCGTCACCACGCCCGCCCAGCGCGACAGCCGGGGCGTGCGGGCCACCAGTTCGGCCAGGCCGACATAGAGCGCCAGCATGCCGGCGGCGATCGGAACCACCTCCCAGCGGAAGGGGTGGGGCGCTTCGGGGGCCAGGGTCATCGGCTGCAGGAACAGCAGGATGACGATGTTGTTGGCCGCGTGGGCGCCGATCGAGAACTCGATCCCGCCCAGCCGCAGCGTCGCCCAGGCCAGGCCGACGCCCAGCACCATCCGCACCAGGAAGGCGTCGGGATTGGGATCGAAGTGAATGGCCGAGAACAGCAGGCCGTTGATCGCCAGCACCAGCCAGACGCGGTGGGTGAAGGCGCCCGAAAGCTTCAGCAGCCAGCCACGGAACACCAGCTCCTCGGCCGCCGCGGCGACCAGCAGCAGGCCGATCGCGCCCGCCGCATGCACGAAGCGGCTGTCGAGATCCGGCGTCAGGGTCAGGATCGGCGCGGCCGGCGGATGCGGGTCGAGCTGGGCCAGGCCCGCCAGCAACGGCCCCAGCGTCACGGCGAACAAGGCCAGCCCCAGCAGGGTCAGCCGCCAGCGGAAGCTCGGCGCGCTGGTCAGGTAGCTCTTCAGGCGACGCTCGTGCAGCATGGCGGCGACGGCGGCGAAGGCCGTGGCCATGCCGCCGTTGGTGGCGGCCAGCAGGCACAGAACGAACAGCAGGCTCTGCAGGGTTCCGGCGGCCGTGCTCGGATCGCGCAGCGACTCCATCAGGGCCATGGCCGTCTCGAAGCCGCCCGGCGCCAGGCTGGCGAACAGGGCCATGACGAAGACCGCCCCGATGATCGCCGCCAGGGCCGCTGCGATCACGCCCACGGGCAGGGTCAGCAGCACGCGGCTGATGCGGCGGTCGGCCGGCGTCAGGTCGCCCAGGAAGGCCGATCCTCTCACGTCCTCGAACACGCCGCCGTCCCCTCGTACAACCCCTGCTCCTGGCTAGAGCGGCGCGAGGCGAAGGAAAAGGGTTTTCGCTCAATCGAGGCCCGCGACTTGCCGCCGCGCGGCTATGAAGGCACACATCCCGCAGTATTTGGGGGTGGTTTTGTCCACGGGGGTTTCATGAGCAAGACGGCGAACGCGGGCGGACACGAAGGCAGCGCCCCCCACCTGCATCGGCTGGTGCTGTTTTCGGACGCGGTCTTCGCGATCGCCATCACCCTGCTGGCCATCGAGATCCATCCACCCGAACACTGGAGCGGCATCGCCGACCTGTTCGGCCAGATGGGCCACAAGCTGTGGGCCTATGCGGTCAGCTTCGCGGTGATCGGCGTCTACTGGATCAGCCACCGGCGGATCTTCGCCCGGCTGCGGACGGCCAACGGCGTGCTCGACGTGCTCAATCTGGTCGTGCTGGGCCTGATCGGCCTGCTGCCCCTGGTCACCGAACTGCTGTGGGAGCACGGCGGCGCGGCCGCCATCGTCTATCTGGGCCTGGTGACGGCGATCGGCTTCGCCCTGGCGGCCCTCTGGGGCTACGCGGCCTTCGTCGGCGAACTGACCGGCCCGGTGCATCGGGGCGAGGCCCTGTTCACGCTGGCGCGGGTGGCGATCGCGCCCGGCCTGATGTGCGGCCTGATCTTCTTCGCCCTCAACCACGCCTGGGGCCTGATCCTGCTGGCCCTGGCGCTGGCCGCCTTCATCGCCGGCGGCCGCTACATGCGCCAGCAGGCCGAGCAGACCGTCGAGATCGACCAACCCGAAGAGGCCTCGGCCTGATGCGCATCGTCTCCGGCCAATTCCGCGGCAAGGCCATCGCCACCCCGCCGGGCGACGCCACCCGTCCGACCTCGGACCGCGCCCGCCAGGCCGTGTTCAACATCCTCGAGCACGCGGCCTGGGCGCCGGAACTGCACGGGGCGCGGGTGATCGACGTCTTCGCCGGCTCGGGCGCCCTGGGTCTGGAAGCCCTCTCGCGCGGGGCCGTGAACTGCCTGTTCGTCGAGACCAACGAAGCCGCGCGCGGGGCCATCCGCCAGAACATCGACGCCTTCGGCCTGTTCGGCCAGACCCGCGTGCACCGCCGCGACGCCACCGACCTGGGCCTCCGCCCGGCCAGCGCCGGTCCGGCCTTCGACATCGCCTTCCTCGACCCGCCCTACGCCAAGGGCCTGGGCGAAAAGGCCCTGACCGAACTGGTCGCCGGCGGCTGGCTGGCCCCGGGCGCGATCGTGGTGTTCGAGCGCGGAGTCGGCGAGCCGGATCCGGCGCTGGAAGGGTTCGAGACCCTGGACGCCCGCGACTACGGCGCGGCGCGGGTGCTGTTCCTGCGGCTGCTGTAGCGCCTCAAAGGCCCAGAGCGCGCGGCGCCTGGTCGAGCGCTGCGTTCATTTCGCCATCGTCCCGGCAGCCGAGATCCACGAAGAGGGTCCGGCGCTCGTCGCCATGTGACCACGCGATGCTCACGCCGGCCGAGTCGGAGATGTGGTCCTTGCAGTTTTCTTCCCCGACCGATCGGTCGGCGGCTGGCCTGTAGACTTCCAGCGCCTGGCGGAAGGCCGTGAACTGCTCGGAGGTCACGCGGCGCGTAAAGCGCCGTCGGCGCCAGTCGCCGAAGCTGGCCTGATACTCGGTCTCGCCCCGCAACACGCCGTCCTCGCCGACCGTGAAGGTCGTGTGTTCGCACCGCCCGCCGCAGAACGGCGGCGGAGAAGGCCTGTAGGTGATGCGCTCGATCCCCGGCGGCGAGGGTGGAACGCTTGCGCAGGCGGACAGGGCCAGCCCGATCCCCGCGAGCGCCGCTCGCATGCGATTGAGGTCACGCTTCATGACGCCATTCATGCCGCGTGAGCGCGCGGCTGTCGAAGACTTAAGGCCGCTTGCCCGCCCAGACGAGGTAGCCGTACGCGTCGCGGCCGGCCGACTGGTATTCGCCCTGAGGGCCGTAGGCGGCCGCATAGCCGTAGCCGGAAGCGGGTCCGGCCTCGGCATAGCCGCTCGCGGCGCTGTCGTAGCGCTCGCGGCTGGACTCGTAGGACTCCTCGGTGCGCGAATAGGCCGAGCCGCCGCGATAGGTTTCCTGGCGGGCGACGTCGCCGCGATAGCCGTCATCCCGATACCCGCCCTCTTGATAGCCGGCGCCATAACCGGCGTCGTCGTGACGGCGGCTATAGCGGTCGGGCGCGTATTCCGGCGGAGGGGGCGGCGGCAGGGTGGCGTGGTCTTCCACCCGCAGCGGCGGGCGGCCATAGCTCCAGCGGTCGAAATCGCTCCAGCCGCGTTCGCCGTCGTCGCACTCCACCCGCTCCCAGCGATAGGCCCCGCCGGGACCGGTGACGCGGCGGGCGACGCATTCGCCAGGCCGGGTGTCGGGCGGCAGGATCTCCGGATCGACCGGCAGGCTGGCGCGGTCGGGCGGACCGCCGGCCAGGCCGCGATCATGGGCCTGGGCCGGGGCGGCCAAGGCCAGGCCGGCGACGATCAGCAGCGGGGCGAAGCGGAAAGCATGGCGCATGGGGAACACTCCAGGCCCGTTAATAAATCAGACCCGGGCGAAGCGCGCCCGCTCTTTCGCGCTCGGCGCGAGCTTGGCCGTTGAACGAAGGCGGCTTTTCCCATCGCCCGTCCTCGCCTAGGATCATATTCAAACAATCGTTCGAAGGCGGACGTCATGACGATCAACGCGGTGATCTGGGATTTCGGCGGGGTTTTCACCACCTCGCCCTTCGAAGCCTTCCGCCGCTATGAGGCGCGCAACGACCTGCCGACCGACTTCCTGCGCGGGGTCAACGCCGTCGATCCCGACACCAACGCCTGGGCGCGGTTCGAGCGGGCCGAGATCGACGCGGCCGCCTTCGACGCCCTGTTCCTGGAGGAGTCCACGCGGCTGGGCCACGCCGTGCCGGGGGCCGACGTGCTGCCGCTGCTGTCGGGCGAGGTGCGGCCAGGGATGGTGGCGGCGCTGAAGGCCTGCAAGGCCCGCTTCAAGGTCGGCTGCATCACCAACAACGTGCCCGGCGCCGGCTACGGGACGGGCATGGCCTCGTCGCCGGAAAAGGCCGCGGCGGTGAGCGAGATCCTGTCGCTGTTCGACGCCCTGATCGAAAGCTCCAAGGCCGGGGTGCGCAAGCCCGACCCGCGCATCTACCAGATGATGTGCGAGCTGCTCGATGTCGCGCCCGAGCGATGCGTCTACCTCGACGACCTGGGGGTCAACTGCAAGCCGGCGGCCGCCCTGGGCATGATCGCCATCAAGGTGAGCAGCGAAGAGCAGGCCCTTGCCGAGCTTGCGGCGGCGACCGGATTGGCGTTCTGAAGAAGGCTGACGTTTTCGGAGCCGCCCGCATGACCGCCCCCGCCAAGATCGGCGCCGCCGCCGCCCTCGCCCAGCTCGAAGGCTGGACCGCCGCCAGCGGCAAGGACGCCATCGAGAAGACCTACAGGTTCGCCGACTTCAACGCCGCCTTCGGCTTCATGACCCGCGTGGCCATCGAGGCCGACAAGCGCGACCATCACCCCGAGTGGTTCAACGTCTACAACCGCGTCGAGGTGACCCTGACCACTCACGACTGCGACGGCGTCAGCGAGCGCGATGTGCAGCTGGCGAAGTTCATGGACGCGATCGCGGGCTAAGGCCCCTTCCCCTCCCCCCGCATCCGGTTCAAACTATCGTTTGAATTTCAGGGAGGACGCCGAATGGCGCAGACCACGGGCCGGGTCGCCGGCAAGAAGGCCTTCATCACCGGCGCGGCCCAGGGGCTGGGCGCGGCGGCGGCGCGCAAGCTGGCCTCGGAGGGCGCCAAGGTCGCCCTGGCCGACATCAATGTCGACGGGGCCAGGGCCGTGGCGGCCGAGATCAACGCCGCCCACGGGGCCGGCACGGCCTTCGCCTACGCCCTGGACGTCACCCAGGAAGACCAGTGGATCGCGACCCTGGAGGCGGCGGCGGACGACCTCGGCGGGATCTCGGTTCTGGTCAACAACGCCGGGGTGGCCGGCGACAAGCCGCTGGAGCAGATGGAGTTCGACCTCTGGAAGAAGATCATGTCGATCAATGTCGACAGCGTCTTCCTGGGGGCCAAGCACGCCCTGACCCACATGCGCGCCCACCAGCCGGGCTCGATCGTCAACATCAGCTCGATCGCCGGCCTGATCGCCAACCACAACTCGCCGGCCTACAACGCCTCCAAGGCCGGGGTCTGGCTGCTCAGCAAGAACATCGCCCTCTACTGCGCCAAGCAGGGGCTCGACATCCGCTCGAACTCGATCCATCCGACCTTCATCGACACGCCGATCCTCGATCCGCTGAGCCAGCGCATCGGCAAGGAGGAGGCCCACGCCAAGCTCGGCCGGCAGATCCCGCTGGGCCACATCGGCGAGCCCGACGACATCGCCAACGCCGTGCTCTACCTGGCCAGCGACGAGAGCAAGTTCATGACCGGCGCCGAGCTGAAGCTCGACGGGGGGATCTCGGCGATGTGACCCGCGATCCTTCTCCCCTTGCGGGAGAAGGTGTCGGCGATAGCCGACGGATGAGGGGTCGCACCCACGAAAAACGCCGCGACGGCTGGTCAGCTGTCGCGGCGTCTTGCTTTTGAGAGACCCCTCACCCGACCTCCCTTCGGGAGGCCACCCTCTCCCGCAAGGGGAGAGGGGCTTAGCGCGGGGCTCGCTTCGCCAGGATCCGTTGCAGGGTGCGGCGGTGCATGTTGAGGCGGCGGGCCGTCTCGGAGACGTTGTGGCCGCACATCTCGTAGACCCGCTGGATGTGCTCCCAGCGCACGCGGTCGGCGCTCATCGGGTTTTCCGGCGGGGCCGGCGCGGCGTCCTTGGCGGCCAGCAGGGCGCGGGCCACATCGTCGGCGTCGGCCGGCTTGGAAAGATAGTCGACCACCCCGGCCTTCACCGCCGCCACCGCGGTGGCGATGTTGCCGTAGCCGGTCAGCATGATGACCTTGGCGTCGGCGCGGGCGTCGCGCACGGCCTCGACCACCTTCAGGCCCGAGCCGTCCTCGAGCCGCATGTCCAGCACCGCATGGGCCGGGGCGTTGCTCTTCAGCGTGCTCATCGCCTCGGCCACCGAGGCGCAAAGCGTCACCTCGAAGCCTCGTTGTTCCAAAGCTCGACCGAGCCGCGTTCTCAGCGGCGCATCGTCGTCGAGCAGAAGCAGGGACTTGTCCGGCAGCGCCGCGACCAGTTCACCGATATCCGCCATGAACTCAGCGCCTCCCCGCGCCAATACTCAACCGGGTGTCGTGCACCATCATGTGTACGACTTGCAAAACTTCGCAAGTCTTTCGTCATTAAACGCCGATGAAGCCAGGAGCCTCCATCGCCGGGCGCGGCCACCGCGCGGCCACCACCGCGCCGCCTCGTCGTCCATTTCTGAAATCCACCGCCGCCCCTGTTCGTTCCAACAGGGTCTTGGCGATGAAGAAGCCCAGGCCCATGCCGATGTGGCCGGTCCTGGAGCCTTCCGCCCCAGGACGTGACGTTACGTAAGGTTCGCCTAGTTTGGCCAGTACTTCCGGAGAAAAACCCGGACCGTCGTCGCGAACCTCGATCAGGATCGAGCGGGCGTCGAAGCGGGCCACGACGATCACCTCCGAACGGGCGAAGTCGACGGCGTTCTCGACGATCGAGGTCAGGGCGTGGATCACCTCGGCCCGCCGCCAGACGTCGGGCGCGGATTCACCGGAGGGACCGTTGACCACCGCCTCGACCCGCACGCCGTGGATCATGTGCGGCTCGATGATCTCGTGCACCAGCTGGGTCAGGCTCATGCGCTCGTGCACGGCGTCCTGGGCCTCGGGCATCTCGGTCAGGCGCTGCAGGATCTCGCGGCAGCGGGCGGCCTGGCCGATCAGCAGTTCGGCGTCCTCGCGGGTCTGCTCGTCGGGGGCGCCGCGCGCCATCTCGCGGGCGACGACCGAGATGGTGGCGAGCGGCGTGCCCAGTTCGTGCGCCGCCGCGGCCGCCAGGGCGCCAAGAGCCGACAGCCGCTGCTCGCGGGCCAGCACGGTCTCGGTGACGTTGAGGGCCAGTTCCATGCGGGCCGACTCCGTCGCCGCCTGCCAGGCGTAGAGGCCGGTGACGACGATCCCCAGCACCCGGGCCGCGACGATGGCGATGACCACCATGCCCTCGGGCCGGGGCGTGGCCGGCACGCCAGCGGCCGACGGCAGCGGCATGTAGAGGAAGGCCAGCACGATGCTGACGATGACCGCCAGCACGCCCAGACCCAGGGCGTAGCGCGCCGGCAGGGTGGCCGCCGCCAGGGTGACGGGCGCGATCAGCAGCAGGGAGAACGGATTGAACACCCCGCCGGTCAGATAGAGCATGCCGGCCAGCTGCAGGATGTCGAAGGCGATCTGGGCGGTGGCCTCGACGTCGCGGGCCATGCGCTGGCCGGTCGAGGCCAGGCCGATCAGCACGTTCAACCACGCCGAGAGCGCGATCAGCGAGAAGCACAGCGCGTAGGGCACCTGGACGTCGAGGACGAGGCCGCAGAACAGCACCGTCACCGATTGACCCGCCACGGTCAGCCAGCGCTGGGCCAACAATGTTCGCACTCGCAGGCGGCCGCGGCGGAGCCCAGGGCCCGCCCACGACCAGTCGTCGCTGTCTTGCGCCGCTCCGCCGTCGGGCCTATCGAGCCCGTCGTGGGATGTTTTCTTCGGCGCGTCCCTGAACGAAGCGTCGGCCATGTCGCCACATTAAGGCCAGAAATTTCGATCTGGCGAGCCCCAAAGGACGCGTACCCCATGAACCGCAACCGCCTGACCGTCCTGGCCGTGTGCGTGGTGGGGGTGATCCTGGCCGGCGCGCTGATCTTCCGCAGCGGGGTGTTTTCGCCTCCGCCGGCCCCCTCTGCGGTGGGCGGGCCGTTCCAGCTGGTCGACTATGACGGCAAGCCGGTCGACGAAACGGTGCTCAAGGGCAAGTGGAGCGCCCTGTTCTTCGGCTTCACCTACTGCCCCGACGTCTGCCCCGGCACGCTGCAGGCCCTGGCGACCGCCAGCGACCAGCTGGGCCCCAGGGCCAAGGACCTGCAGATCGTCATGGTCTCGGTCGATCCGCAGCGCGACACGCCGGCGGTGATGAAGACCTACCTGACCGCCGGCTACCTGCCCAAGAACATCGTCGGCCTGACCGGCTCGCCGGCCCAGGTGGACGCGGCGGTGAAGACCTATCGCGGCTACTACAAGAAGGTCGGCGACGGCCCCGACTACAGCGTCGACCACTCCACGGCGATCTACGTCATTGACCCCAAGGGCCGCTTCGACCGGGTCATCGCCTACAGCCTGCCGCCCGAAGAGATCGCCCGTCAGCTGAAGGCGGCGATGGACGGGCGGTAAGGAACCTCCCCCTCTGGGGGAGGCGATCGCGCAGCGATCGGTGGGGGGAGAAACCCGCTGGCGCTTCGGAAGCTGAGAACGTCCCCCCTCCGGCCTTCGGCCTCCTCCCCCACGGGGGGGAGGTTCGCCCATTTTTGCGGCGCAATGCCGCTAGGTCACTTCAGGGCTGTACCTTCTTAACCGCCAGCGTGTTATGCTGCATTGCACAATCGCTGGAGACGGCATGCTGTACGCCCTGCACGAAGCGAGCTTCTACGCCTCGACCCCGCTACGCCTGGCCGCCCGCGCGGCCCGGGACTTCTGGGGCTCGCCCCTGAACCCGGCCGCCAGCACCGAGCTGGGCCGGCGGCTCTATGCCGGCGCCGACCTGTTCTCCAACGTCACCCGCCGCTACGGCAAGCCCGACTGGCGGATCGACAGCGTCAAGATCAACGACGTCGATGTGCGCGTGCGCCCCACCGTCGTCTGGCAGAGCCCGTGGGCCCGCCTGATCCAGTTCGACCGCGACATGTCCGACATGCGCCGCGCCGGTCGCTTCGAGCTGGACCCCGCCGTGCTGATCGTCGCCCCGCTTTCGGGTCACTACGCCACGCTGCTGCGCGGCACGGTCGAGGCGTTCCTGCCCGACCACGCGGTGTTCATCGTCGACTGGCAGAACGCCCGCGAGGTCTCGGTCCTGCAAGGCCGCTTCGACTTCCACGACTATATCGACCACATCCGCGACATGCTGCGGGTGCTGGGGCCCCGCCCCAACGTGCTGGCCGTCTGCCAGCCCGGACCGCCGGTGCTGGCCGCCGCCGCCCTGATGGCCGAGGACAACGATCCCTCGCGTCCGGCCAGCATGACCTTCATGGGCTCGCCGATCGACGCGCGCCTGTCGCCGACCGTGACCAACAACCTGGCGGAGGAAAAGCCCTTCACCTGGTTCCAGTCGAACATGATCTACACCGTGCCCGCGCCCTATCCGGGCATGGGCAGGCGCGTCTATCCGGGCTTCGTGCAGCTGGCCAGCTTCATGAGCATGAACGCCGACAAGCACCAGGAAGCCCACCAGCGCTACTTCCACAGCCTGGTCGACGGCGACGGCGACAGCGCCGACAAGCACCTGGAATTCTACGACGAGTACCTGTCGGTGCTCGACCTGACCGAAGAGTTCTATCTCCAGACCATCGACATCGTCTTCCAGCGGCACCTGCTGCCGAAGGGCGAGCTGATGCATCGCGGCCGCCACGTGAACACCGCGGCGATCACCGACATCGGCCTGATGACGGTCGAGGGCGAGAAGGACGACATCTCCGGCATCGGCCAGACCCAGGCCGCCCACGACCTGTGCACGAACATCCCGGCCAAGCTGAAGGAAGACTACGTCCAGCCCGGCGTGGGCCACTACGGGGTGTTCAACGGCCGCCGGTTCCGCGAGGAGATCTATCCCAAGGTCCGCGACTTCATCCTGCGCAGCGATCCGAACTTCGGCGGCAAAAAGGCCTGAGGTCTGGTGGGGCCAAGCGGCCCACTGCACCCGCGCCCCCTAATCTGCCTCCCTCGCCACTGTGGCGAGGGCCCATGCCGGCGCCCGCTCAGACCTGAGCCATTCGCCAAAGATCTGAGCGGCTGACCGATGGGTCCTGGGCACAAGGCCCAGGAAGGCGTCTGGAGAGCGCTAGTTCGATCTCCAGACTGCGGACCGCGTGAAGCCGTCAGGCGAAGGCCGGCGGCAGGGTGCGGCCCAGGGCGGTGCGCTCGGGGGTCTCGCCGTCCCACAGGTGGAAGGCGCCCTTCATGTGCCGGACGATGTGGAATGGCCCGTTGCGGTCCCAGAAGTGGTGATAGAGGAACGAGTCATGGGCGATCGGCATGCCGATCAGCGAGAAGGTGTCGAACGACGTCTTGGGCGGCCCGTTGCTCTGCTTGACCACGGCGTAGAGATCCAGGTCGTCGCCGATCACCACCGCCAGGCGCGTGCCGGCGACATCGGTCAGGCGGATCGGGTCGTTGGACCGGATGTAGTGGCGGCTGGCGGCGATGGCCTGGGCGTCGACCGCCGCGCCGCGCGCGATCGCCACGGCCCGGATGGCGTCGGCGAAGGGCGCTGAAGCAAAACCGGTGGCGGTGACGGGGAAGCTCGCCGGCAGGTTCGCGGCCTGGCGAAACAGCGCCGCCTGGGCCTCGGCCATGGCCCCGCCCAGTGAATGGCCGGTGAAGGTCGCCCGCGCCACCGGCAGGCCTTGCGCGACCAGGGCCGCATGGGCCGCCAGGGCGTAGGCCAGGGCTGCGTTGACGGTGCGGGTGTCCTGCAGCACGGCCGACTTGAAGTTCAGCAGCCAGTCCAGCTCGCTGTCGGTGCCGCGGTTGACGATCACCAGCTCGGCCAGACCCGGCGCGTAGAAGCAGAAGGCGTCGTAGCCGCTGGGCTTGTCGTTGGCCGGCCCGATCGGCGCGACGAGACCCAGCTTGCCCAGCCAGGACGGCGCGGTGGCCTCGGTCGTGGGCTTGTGGAAGGCGCGGTAGACCCAGGCGCTGAGCGCCGCCAGCACCGCATGGCCCGAGCCGAAGGGCGCGCCCGACTTCACGTGGTCCCGGATAGCGGCCGCCAGGGCGGCGCTGCGATCCGCCCGGGCGGGAACCTTGAGCAACACCGTCACGCCACACCCCCGACTAGAGAAATAACGTTGTTATCGCCAAGGTAGATTTCCGCTCCCTCGCGGTCAACGGCGCCTCTTGCGTCCGGCGGCGGCGAGCGCGATCTAGAGGGCGATGAACCTTTTCCGCCCGCAGCCGAAAGCCGCCCCGAAACGCTTCGCCGACGGCGACCGGCTGGAGGTGGAAGGCTGCGCCCTGCGGCTGAAGGTGGACGGCCGCGCCCGGCGCGTTTCGCTGCGCGTCGATCGGGCCAAATCCGAGATCGTCGCCATCGCCCCTACCCCCCGCCGCCTGACCGAGGCCGTGGCCTTCGCCCACGAGAAGGCTGGCTGGATGAGCCTGCAGCTGGCCGCCCTGCCCGGCCGTCAGGTGATCGAGCCCGGCGGGGTGCTGAAGATCTGGGGCAAGCCCTACCGGCTCGAGGTCGCGCCCGGCCGCGCGCGGATCACGGACGATGCGTTGATCGCGCCCGACGACGCCAACTGGGGCCTGAAGATCCTGCGGCTGGTCAAGCGCGAGGCGCTGGAGAAGCTGACCGAGCGGACAGCCCATCACGCCGGGCGTCTGGGACGGCCCATGCCGTCCGTGGCGGTGGCCGATCCGAAGGCCCGCTGGGGCTCGTGCCGGCCGGCCCGTCCGGGCGCCCCGGCGGCGATCCGCTACAGTTGGCGGCTTGTCCTGGCCCCGGCGGCGGTGGCCGACTACGTCGTCGCCCACGAATGCGCCCACCTGATCGAGGCCAATCACGGCCCGCGCTTCTGGGCGCTGTGCGAGACCCTGATCGGCGATCCGGCGCCGCACCGCGCCTGGCTGCGGGCCCACGCGGCGCAGCTGCATGCGATCTCGGCCTAGACCTTGTCATCCCGGCGAAGCCGCCGGGATGACAAGAGTGGGAAAGCTTACAGCTGGCCCAGCAGGTAGTCGGCCGACGAGACCTTGAATTCACCGGCTTCCTCGACGTTCAGCGTCTCGACGACGCCGTCCTTGGCGACCAGCGAGTAGCGCTGCGAGCGCACGCCCATGCCGAACTTCGAGCCGTCGAAGTCCAGGCCCAGGGCGCGGGTGAAGTCGCCGTTGCCGTCGGCCAGCAGCACGACCTCGTCGGAGATGCCCTGGTCGGCGCCCCAGGCCTTCATCACGAAGACGTCGTTGACCGAGACGCAGGCGATCGTATCGACGCCCTTGGCCTTCAGTTCGGCGGCCTTCTCCTTGAAGCCCGGCAGGTGCTTGGCCGAGCAGGTCGGGGTGAACGCGCCGGGGACGGCGAACAGGGCGACGGTCTTGCCCTTGAAGAGGTCGTCGGAGGTGACCGGCTTGGGGCCTTCGGCCGAGCTGGTCATGAAAGTGGCCGCCGGAAGCGTGTCGCCAACCTTGATCGCCATGGTGTCATCCTGTGCTGAAAGGGCGTTCCGGAGATAAAGCGTCCGGATCGGTTCGCCAATAACGTGGTTTGACTTGAAACCGACGCGTTGTGTGCCGATCCTCAACAGATGGACGCTCCCGAGACCGATCCCCTCGACGGCGAGGGCCAATTCCTGACCGGACGGGTCCTGGTGGCCATGCCCGGCATCGAGGACCCGCGCTTCGAACGCGCCGTGGTCTATCTCTGCTCGCACGACGACGAACAGGCCATGGGCCTGGCGGTGAACCGCCCGGTCGAGGGCCTGACGGTCTTCGAACTGCTGGGCAAGCTGGGCATCGACCCGGAAGTGCGCGCGCCCAGCGACCTCGTCATGCTGGGCGGACCGGTGGAGCGCGAGCGCGGCTTCGTGCTGCACACCGACGACTACGCCTCGCCGGAATCGACCTCGCCGATCGCCGACGGCCTGGCCCTGACCGTCACCCGCGACGCGCTGGACGCCCTGGGCAGCCGCATTCACCGCCCGCGCCGGGCGATCCTGGCCCTGGGCTATTCGGGCTGGGGCGCCGGCCAGCTGGAGCAGGAACTGCGCGACAACGTCTGGCTCATCTGCGACGCCGACGAAGGCCTGCTGTTCGACGACGACCACGACAGCAAGTGGACGCGAGCCCTGGCCAAGATCGGCGTCACCGCCGACCACCTGTCGGCCCAGGCCGGCCGGGCCTAGGCGCGTACTAGCGGGATCTCGAAGCGGAAGGTCGATCCGACGCCGGGCGTGCTGTCGACCGCGATGGTCCCGCCCATCAGCTCGACTAGCTCGCGGCAGATCGACAGACCCAGGCCCGACCCGCCATGCGAGCGGGTGGACGAGCCGTCGACCTGGGAGAAGGTCTCGAACAGGCGCGGCAGGTGCTCGGCCGCCACGCCGACGCCGGTGTCGGCGACCGCGAAGACCAGCCCCGAAGACCCTTCGGAAACCACGACCCGCACCGCGCCGACCTCGGTGAACTTCACGGCGTTGGCGACCAGGTTGCCCAGCACCTGGCGCAACCGCATCGGATCGCCGGTCCAGGCGCCGCGGCAGTCTTCGTCGACGCTCCAGGAGAGCTCGATCCGGCGGCTCGCCGCCGCGCCCGAGAAGACCGCGCAACTGGCGTCCACCAGGGCTTCGATATCGAAGACCGCCTCGCGCAGCCCGACGGCGCCGGCTTCCAGGCGGGTCATTTCGAGCACGTTGGTCAAGAGCGCCAGCAAGGCCTGGGCAGATTCCTCGGCGATCGCCAGGCGCTCGCGCTGGACCGGCGGCAACTCGCCGGCGGCCATGATCTGGGTCATGCCCAGCACGCCATTCAGCGGCGTGCGGATCTCGTGGCTCATATTGGCCAGGAACTGGCTCTTGGCCAGGTTGGCGGCCTCGGCCTGCTCCTTGGCCTCGACCAGCGCCTGCCGCTTGCGGGCGAGATTGGCCAGCACCCGCGACAGCCAGGCGAAGAGCACCACGCTGGCGCCGACCAGCAGCAGGAAGACCACGCCCACCCACGGCGCGGCGCGCAGCAGCAGCGACATCCCCGGATCCCGGGCCGGCCAGGCCAGGGCGCCGATCCGCCGTCCCCGGCGATCATGCAGCGCCACATAGGGCTCCACCGCCTCGTCGCTCGTCACCAGGCTCAGCCCCTCGACGCCGAGGTCGCCGCGCATGCCCGCGATGAAGCCGGAGCCGATCCGCCGGGCCGAGACCACCACGACCGGCGCGCCGGGCCGCCTGGCCATCAGCGCGGGATGCTCCGCGATCACGTCGCTGGCCACCACCAGATAAAGCGCGTCTCCTGACCGCACGAGGCCGGAAGCGGTCGAGACGCCCTCCAGATCGGCGCGCCCGGCCCGGCGGGCCGAGAGGGCGCTGGCGGTCACCGTCTCGACGATGTCGTCGGCGTCGATCCGCAGCGCCTCGACACGGTCGGGCAAGACGCGTTTGCCGGCTATGGAGGCGTAGACCACCCTGCCTTCGCGGACGGCGAAACTCAGGTCGTGGCTGAAATAGCGATGGTAGTAGTCGCCGTAATTGACGTCGGCCCAGGCGGCGTCGACCTCTCCGGTCATGGACCTGTAGGCCTCGTCCCAGACGGTGGCCGAGGTTACCTCCCGCGTCATGCGGTCGAGGGTGCGGCGGACGGTGCGTTCGATCAGCGCCCGCTCGTCCAGGGTCTCAATATGATCGAGCGATCGCGCGGCGAGCAGCATCAGGGCCAGACCGCCGAGGATCGAGGCCGCCACCAGCACGACGGCCGAGCCGACGATCCAATGGATCGCCTGCAATCGGCGGGCTTCGGGAGAGGTGGGAGTGCGCAACACGCCTCTTGGCCTAAAGGCCGCGTCGCTAGCGCTTCGTTAACTGCGACCGATGGCCGCAAGACATTGTTTTTCCAAAACCGTAAGGACCCTGGTCACGAATGGCGGTCCACTGGATCGGCAAGATCCGGAGTTCTTGATGCGCACCTTCCTCGCCGGGGCCGCCCTGGCCGTCGCCCTCGCCTCGCCTGTCCTCGCCCAGACCGCGGCCGAGCCCGCGGTCACGATCACCGGCAAGATCGGCGTGGTGTCGGACTACCGGTTCCGGGGCGCGACCTTCTCCGACGAGCAGCCGGCCCTGCAGGGCGGTCTGACCGCCACGGCCGCCAACGGCCTCTACGGCTGGGTCTGGGGCTCGACCATCGACGACTACGGCGGCGCGACCACCGAGCTGGACGTCGCCCTGGGCTACACCTTCACCGCCGGCGGCACGACTTTCGACGTCTCGGCCGCCCGCTACGGCTATCCCGGCGGTCAGGACGTCGACTACTGGGAGCTGCCGATCTCGGCCAGCCGCGCCTTCGGCGACTGGACCTACGGCCTGGGCTTCGCCTGGTCGCCCGAGCAGGACGCCCTGGGCGGGATGGATAACCGCTATGGCTATGTCCGCGCCGCCTGGACCTCGCCCAAGGTTCCCGTGACCATCGCCGCCCAGCTCGGCTACGAGGACGGCGCCTTCGCCCCCGACGGCAAGTGGGACTGGTCGCTGGGCGTGAACCACAAGATCAAGGCCGTGGACCTGGGCCTGGCCTATATCGGCAGCGACCGTACGCCCGACACGGTGGTGGCCTCGGTGACGGCGGGGTTCTGATCCCGACCGCCCGTCATTCCCGCCCTTGTGGCGGGAACCCCTCTATCGGCCGCAAGGGCGAATGAGGCGACGTGCCGAGCACGTCGCTTCCCTCACGTGTCAGCGGAACCAGGGGTTCCCACAGCAAGGGCGAGTGTTGACCGAAACAGACACTCGCTCGCGACGCTGATTTGACCGCCCGAAACAGGCGGCGGGACCAACTTCGGTTCACGACCCGTCGCGGACTTTCCCCGTCGATCATTCGCCGCGCAGCGTAGCGCTCATCGATCATTCAGCACTTCTGTCTCAGCTCGTTTCAGGCGTGTCGATATCGTATCGATCGCATGGGCTAGGCGAGCGCCGACGAAGGCGACTACGAACCCGAGCGTGAGCTTCAAGAGGCCTTCATATGTCTCGACCGGCGGGATGATGTCGTCAAGCCCGCTAGCCAGACCGTAGCTCACGACCAAGAGGGCTAGCAGTTGGATCGCTGCGCCTTTATGCGTCGAGAGGTCTAATTGGGGCGCCAAGGCGGCGAAGCGGCTGTCGAGCGCGCCGAGTAGAATCATCAACCCCAAGCCGCCGGCCACACCAGCGGCGAGCAGCCAACCAGTCTGGCTACCTGTCTTCGCCGCTGCGCGCCAAGTGTCGATAGCGTTGTCGGCGCCGGTGCTAATCCCATCGATCGTTCGCGCAAAGCTGTCCGGGGCGTCGCCTGCCCAAACCTGTAGGTAGATGTCGTCGGGAAGCGTGCGACCACCGTCTGTCGTCAAAGCATGGGCGATCGCGTCGAAGGCGATTAGGTTGAAGTCTCCCTTATCCAGAGGGCCGGTACCTGTTCCGATGGCCGGTAACAGGATCGCGTCATAGCGGCGGCCGTCGTTAGGGTCTCGAGCTTCGAAAACGGCCTCGAGCGCGTCTTTCACCATGCCTTTGACGCAGGTTACGTAGGCGTTTTCGTCGGGCGCCCTATAGTCCTCCAGGCAGAACTTTTTGGCCCGAAGTTTGTCGCGGTTCCAGGTGACAATGCCCGCGTTGGCGACTTCCTTCACGTACGACTGGTAGGGTCCTTTACAGGGAACCAAAGAGATGGAACCCGGCGGTAAGGCATGTCCCTCGTACGCGACAAGGCCGCACCCACGCCCGATCAGGCCGCTAAGTCCCCCATCGACACGCTGCATTTCGTCAACCGAGCTGACAAGGAGAGTCCGCGCAACGGGCCGAGGCAATGGGCGCGAGAGGGCGACATCCCCGAAGTTCACCTCATGCACCCAAATCCGGACTAGGCCGTCATGCGGGCGGCGAAACCAGGCAACCTGCACCGTCGTGGCGGGCTTCACAGTCCGTCCGTCGGTCATCCTCGGGTCAAGCAGATGCTCGATAGCTACCTTCGTCGAGAGATGTCTTGCGCCCGAGACGCCTGCCCAGGGCTTGCTGTCCACATAGGCGAGGAAGGCGCCATAGCCGAAGAAAGCCAAGAGAGCCGCGGCTACAACAAGCCAGCCCAAGCGCGCAGACCCTAGAATTGTGGCCATCGTCGTTTCCCCTCTGCGCCTATGTGCAGAACGTCACCGAACGATATCAACCTAAACGATTTTGAACCGCAACGCCCCCACAATAAGTAGAGCTTTGCGGTGTGTAAGCCCGAGCGCTGTAGTCGGGAAGGGACAATCGAGCGCTTGTTCTCGGTGCAGCCCTTGTGGCGTGGATGTCTCCGTCCAGGCTGCACGAACCGAAGTCCGGGGGCGGGAATGATGGGAAGAGATCAGACTTTCCCCCAAACGCAAAACGGGCGGCCCCTTTCGGAGCCGCCCGCTGCTTTTTCAGGTCGAACCTGAAAGCCGGCGTCAGGTGTTGACGGCGTCTTCCGGCGAGACTTCGGCCTTCTTCGACAGGTCTTCACCCGTCGTCTGGTCGACGACCTTCATCGACAGCTTGGTCTTGCCGCGATCGTCGAAGCCCAGGAGCTTCACCTTCACGATCTGGCCTTCCTTCAGCACGTCCGACGGCTTGGCGACGCGTTCGTTGCTGATCTGGCTGACGTGGACGAGGCCGTCCTTGGCGCCGAAGAAGTTCACGAAGGCGCCGAAATCGACGACCTTGACGACCTTGCCGTCATAGATCGCGCCGACTTCAGCTTCTTGCGTGATCGACTTGATCCAGTCGATGGCGGCCTTGATCTTGGCGCCGTCCGAGGCCGAGACCTTCACGGTGCCTTCGTCGTTGATGTCGACCTTGGCGCCGGTGGTGGCGACGATCTCGCGGATCACCTTGCCGCCGGTGCCGATCACTTCGCGGATCTTGTCGGTCGGGATGGTGATGGTCTCGATCTTCGGAGCGAAGTCGCCGACTTCCTCGCGCGGCGCGTCCATGGCCTTGTTCATTTCGCCAAGGATGTGCTCGCGGCCGCCCTTAGCTTGCGCCAGGGCCTGCTCCATGATCGCGGGCGTGATGCCGGCGATCTTGATGTCCATCTGCAGCGAGGTCAGGCCCTCGCTGGTGCCGGCCACCTTGAAGTCCATGTCGCCCAGGTGATCTTCGTCGCCGAGGATGTCGGACAGAACGGCGAAGCCGTCCTTTTCGAGGATCAGGCCCATGGCGATGCCCGAGACCGGACGGACCAGCGGAACGCCGGCGTCCATCATGGCCAGCGACGAACCGCAGACCGTGGCCATCGAGGACGAGCCGTTCGACTCGGTGATCTCGGAGACCAGGCGGATGGTGTAGGGGAAGTCTTCCTTGCTCGGCAGCATCGGGCGCAGGGCGCGCCAGGCCAGCTTGCCGTGGCCGATTTCGCGGCGGCCCGGGCTGCCCATACGGCCGGTTTCACCGACGCTGTAGGGAGGGAAGTTGTAGTGCAGCAGGAAGGACTCCTTGTAGGTGCCTTCCAGGGCGTCGATGAACTGCTCGTCGTCGCCGGTGCCCAGGGTGGCGACCACGATCGCCTGGGTCTCGCCGCGGGTGAACAGGGCCGAACCGTGGGTGCGCGGCAGGATGCCGACTTCGCCCAGGATCGGACGGACCTTGTCGACGGTGCGGCCGTCGATGCGGATGCCGGTGTCGAGGATCGAGCGACGGACGATGTCCGCTTCCAGTTCCTTGAACACCGAGACCAGCTTCAGCGGGTCGATGCCGGCCGGGTTCGCATCGCTCTTGGCGAAGGTCTCGATGGCCTTGGCCTTGGCGGCGCCCAGGGCCGAAACGCGTTCGCCCTTGGCCTGGATCTTGTAGGCGTCGGCCAGGTCCTGACCCACGGCCTTCTTCACTTCGGCCTTCAGGGCGTCGGTGTCTTCCGGTTGGAAGTCGAACGGCTCCTTGGCGGCGTGTTCGGCCAGCTCGATGATCGCGTCGATCACCGTCTGCATTTCCTTGTGGGCGAAGTTGACGCCGCCCAGGACGATCTCTTCCGAGAGTTCCTGGATTTCCGACTCGACCATCATCACGGCTTCGGCGGTGCCGGCCACGACGAGGTCCATCTTGCTTTCCTTCAGCTCGTCGAGCGTCGGGTTCAGCACGTAGCCGCCATCAACGTAACCGACGCGCGCGGCGCCGATCGGGCCCATGAACGGGGCGCCCGACAGGACCAGGGCGGCCGAGGCGGCCACCATGCCCAGGATGTCGGGATCGTTCTCGAGGTCGTGCTGCAGCACGGTGACGACGACCTGGACTTCGTTCTTGAAGCCCTTGACGAACAGCGGACGGATCGGACGGTCGATCAGGCGGGAAACCAGGGTTTCCTTTTCCGACGGACGGCCTTCGCGCTTGAAGAAGCCGCCGGGGATCTTGCCGGCCGCGAAGGTCTTCTCTTGGTAGTTGACCGTCAGCGGGAAGAAATCTTGGCCGGGCTTCGCCTTCTTGGCGAACACGGCGGTGGCCAGGACGACGGTTTCGCCCATGGTGGCCAGAACTGCGCCGTCGGCTTGACGGGCGATGCGACCGGTTTCGAGGACCAGCGTCTTGCCGCCCCACTCGATCGTCTTGCGTTTGATATCGAACATTTTTCTTCTTTCGGTTCCCGCGGGCGGATTCCCGTCGGGGGTGGACAGGGGCGGACGGCCTGCTCGAAGAGCTTTGGGGGCCGACCCGATGATCCTCATCCTAATGCGACAGGCGGGGTTTGAGGACGTGAACCCCCGCACGTACGGGGCGCCGCTCCACCTGGAGCGAAACCCTCGGGCCCTCCGTCTCGGCCTGTCTCGAGACGGCTGACCCTAAAAAGCGTTCCGCCGCCCTACCGGAGTAAGGCGGCGGAAATGCGCCTTAGCGGCGCAGACCCAGCTTCTCGATGAGAGCCGCGTAACGGCCTTCGTCGGACTTCTTCAGGTGGTCGAGGAGACGGCGACGCTGGGAAACCAGCTTCAGCAGGCCACGACGGCTGTGGTTGTCCTTCTTGTGGGTCTTGAAGTGCTCGGTCAGGTTCGAGATGCGCTCCGAGAGGATCGCGACCTGGACTTCAGCGCTGCCGGTGTCACCCTCGGTGCGAGCGTGTTCGGCGATAAGAGCGCTCTTGCGCTCGGCAGTGATCGACATCGGGTTGTCTCCGCTCAGGTGAGTTGGAAGACCCGCACCGGATTGAGCTTTCCGGCGCGCATCTCGCACAAGGCCACCAGGCGCTCTCCGGACATGGCGGAAACAGTGCGATCGCCGGGCGTGAGCTCGGCTTTCAGCTGTTCCACCTGCCTGGGTAGCAGAACGATGGCGCGTCCTTGCGCAAGCCGGAAGGCGTCTTCGTCGGTCACGGCCAACGCCGGGATGTCGTCCAGCGCGGTCTCGACCGGAAGCAATGCCTCCGACAGGCGCGCCTCATAGCTCAAATTCTCGAGACTTTCCAGGCTTATCGCCGAATCCTCGGCGAACTGGCCCACCCGCGTTCGGCGAAGCTGGCTGACATGTCCACAGGCTCCGAGCGCGGCCGCCAGATCCCGGACCACGGCGCGCACATAGGTGCCCTTGCCGCATTCCATCTCCAGCTCGACATGGTCGGCGTCGGGAACCGACAGCAGGCGCAGGGCGTGGATGGTCACCTTGCGGGTCTGGAGCTCGAACTCCACCCCGTCGCGGGCCAGGTCATAGGCCCGTTCGCCGTCGACCTTGATGGCCGAATAGTTCGGCGGGATCTGGTCGACCTCGCCGACGAAGGCCGGAAGCGCGGCCTCGACGGCCTCCGCCGAGGGCCGCACGTCGGACGAGGCCGTGGTCTCGCCCTCGCGGTCGAGGGTGGTGGTGTTGCGGCCCCACTCGATGGTGAAGCGATAGGCCTTGTCGGCGTCCATCAGGAACGGGACGGTCTTGGTCGCCTCGCCCAGGGCCAGCGGCAGGATGCCCGTCGCCAGCGGATCCAGCGTGCCGGCGTGGCCCGCCTTCTGGGCGTTGAACGCCCGGCGCACGCGGGACACCGCGCTGGTCGAGGTCAGGTCGTAGGGCTTGTCCAGGCACACCCAGCCGGAGACGGCGTCGCCCTTCTTGCGGCGCGCCATGGGCTAGCCCCCCAAGCCCTGATCGTCGTCTTCGTCGAGGACGTCGCTCAGGCGACGATCGGTGTCCTGCAGAACCTTGGGATCGAGGAACAGTTTGTCCATATAGGCGGCCGTGCTGAAGCTCTCGTCGTGAAGGAACTTCAGGTCGGGCGTGAACTTCATGTCGATCGACCGGCCCAGGCGCCCGCGCAGGAACTTGGCGACGCGGTTCAGGCCCTTGATGATCTCGTCGACGTTCTGGGCCGCGCCCTGGTCGGCGAGACCCGCCCCCAACGGCTCGACGAAGCAGACGGCGTGCCTGAGGTCGGGGCTCATCCGCACTTCGGAAACGGTGACGGAGACGCCGGTCAGGGCCTCGTCCTGCAGCTCCTCCTCGCGGAGGATGTCGACCAGGGCGTGGCGGATCAGTTCGCCGGCGCGGAGCTGGCGTTGCGAGGGACCCACGGGCCCGCTCTTGGATTTTTCGGAATGGCGCTTCATGGCGCGGATAGCCTTTGCAGCCCGGCCGGCGGATCGAACGCCGGGAACGCGGGGGAAAATCGAAGGCGCGGTGTCTAGGCGCGTAAGGCCAGAAAGTCCAGCCTTATGCCCTTCTCCCCTTGCGGGAGAAGGTGTCAGCGAAGCTGACGGATAAGGGGTCCCTCAAACATCGGCCCCCGTCCGCTCCCGGAAGAACTCCACCACCCGCCGCGCCGCCTGCATGCCCGCCCCGTCCGGCCGGTCGCGATCCAGGTGCAGGGTCAGCACCGAATGCGGCGGGATCACCCGGTAGGCGTTGGCGTCGGCGTCCTCCAGCTCGATCAGCTCGGCCCGCTCGCCGAACTCGGCCTTCAGCCGCTCGAAGCGGGCGTCGCGCACATGGCGGTCGCTGCGATAGCGCAAGGCGATCAGCGACAGGTCCTCGGCCTCGAACCGCGCCTTCGCACAGGCGATCTCGGCCGGCGAGGCGTCGAGCCCGCCCTTGTCGAGCACCGGCAGCGACGGCTCGGCCAGCACCGGCGCGACCACGACCGGCTCGGTCATCATCGCCAGGGCGAAGCCGCCGGTGAAACACATGCCCACCGCGCCGACGCCCTTGCCGCCGCACTCGGCGTGAACCTGGCGCGCCAGGGCCTTCAGCCAGTCGACCACCGGACTGGACCGCCCGCCGCGCCAGATGGCGAACTCGCGCCGCACGCAGGCTAGGCGGAAGGTGGTGGCGTCGATATAGCGCTTGGTCACCCCCTTGCCCGGCTCGCCGAACAGGCTGGGGCAGAAGACGGTCATGCCGCCGGCGGCGACGTCGCGGGCGAAGTCCAGCACGCCGGGATGCAGGCCGGGGATCTCGTGGATGACGACGACCGCCGGCCCCGTCCCCATGCGCCAGACCGGGCGGATGCGGCCCTCATGGGTGAAATCGAACCGGGAAAAGCCTTCGAGCGCCGCCTCGTCCAACGCGTCCGCCATCGCTTCCCCCTTCGTGCTCAGCCCGCCTTGGGCCCGATCAGGAACTGCTCGACCTTGCCGTCGGGCGTCAGCCGCATCGACACCGACAGGGTCCGCGCCCCGAACGCCGCATCGAAACCGTACCAGGTCATGCCGCCGCGCACTTGGACGCCCTGGCCCTCGAGCATGCGCAGCGGGCCCAGCGGCGCGAGACTTTTGCCGAAATCGGCCAGCCGCGCGGGCGTGAACCAGGCGCGGCCGTTGTCGGTGAGCAGGGCGGGGTCGATCCGGCCGGCCTGCAGCTGGGCGACCAGGCTGCGCGCCGTCGCGGTCGCGCCCGTCGACGGCCGCAGCAGGAAGGCGACGCGCTGGGAGATGGCCGTCTGCGGGTCGCCGAAATCGGCGTTGGCGATCACGCTCACCGCCCGCTTCTCGGCCGGCCAGACGGTGTTGCTGGTCAGCACGCCCGACAGCATGCCGCCATGACTGATCGAGGTGGCCCCGTCGCGCACCTTGATCGAGACCCCCAGGCCATAGCCGGCCGGCACGCCGCTGGAGAGATCCACCGAGGTGGTCATCGCCTCCCACGAGGCGGGTTTCAGCAGCTCGCGGCGGATCATCGCCCGGTTCCAGCGCGCCAGGTCCGACGGCGACATGGCCAGCTCGGCCGCGCCGAACAGCCAGCCGGGCGCCTCCTTGTCGGCCAGGACCACGGGACCCAGCCCATAGCGCGTGTAGTGCCCGGCGTCCGGCGGCGACAGGGCCTTCGTATCGTCCTCGGTGACCCCGGTCATGCCCAGGGGATCGAAGATCCGGCGCTTCAGGAACGCGACCAGCGGCTCGCCCGAGACCTTTTCGACGATCAGGCCGGCGATAACAAAGCCGGTGTTGGAATAGCGCCACTGCTCCCCGGGCGGATAGTCCAGCGGGATGCGCGCCCAGCCGTCGAGGATCTTCTGCGATGTCGTGGGCGCGCGCATGGCCTCGAACACGAAGTCCTGGGGCCAGTAGTCGCGATAGCCGGCGGTGTGCGACAGCACCTGGCGCAGGGTGACCTTGTCGCCTTCGGTCAGGCCCGAAATGTACTTGCCCACCGGATCGTCGAGCGAGACCTTGCCGTCCTCCACCAGCAGCAGCACGGCCGCGGCGGTGAACTGCTTGCTGACCGAGGCGATCCCGTAGCGGGTGGTCGTGGTGGCGGGGACGGCCGGCGACAGCCGGGCCTGGCCGTAGGCCTTGGCGTAGGCCAGTTCGCCGTCCTCGACGATGGCGACCGAGGCCGAGGGCGCGCCGGTGGCGGCCAGCACCTCGCGGGCGATGGCGTCGATCTGGCGAGTCTTGTCGGGGGAGAGGGGCGCGGCCAGGACCGGCGCGGCCAGCATCAGGGCCAGGGCAAAACCGCCCGCCAGAACCGTCCGTCGCCGCATCGAAAACCCCCTCGCACTGGAGACGGCACAGTGGGGCCGCGTCGGCGCGCGAGGCAAGAGCGACTAGAGGGTCACGCCCGCATGGGCCGGCATCTGGATCAGGTTGAAGAAGGTCAGCACCGTCTCGCCGTGCTGGTTGGTCACCGTGGTGAAGGTGCGGATCGTGCCGCGATCGGGCTTGGAGCGCGAGCGGGTCACCTCGGCGATCTCGCGGCGCACGGTCAGCGTGTCGCCGGGACGGACGGGCTTTTGCCAGGTGAGTTCGTCGATGCGGATGCCCAGCATCGGCGTCGCGCCGAACGGGGCGGTGTCGACATATTCGCGCATCACCCGCGAGGCCACGTGCCAGCCGCTGGCGATGATCCCGCCGAACCGGCCGGCGGCGGCCGCTTCTGGGTCGACATGCATCGGCTGGGGGTCATAGCCGCGGGCGAAGTCGAGGATCTCGGCTTCCGTGAGCGTAAACGGCTCGCCGGTCCAGGTCTCGCCGACGGTCAGGTCGTCCAGATAGCGGTCGGTCATGCGTGGAATCCTGAAGGGACGCCTGAAACGGGGCCGAAAACGACGAAAGCCCCCGGCGGGTGCTGGGGGCTTCGTAGAATAGTGGGTGCGGGGACAGGATTTGAACCTGTGACCTTCAGGTTATGAGCCTGACGAGCTACCGGGCTGCTCCACCCCGCGGCAGAGGGAAATCGTGATTTGGCAGGGTTGTTGGACTTGTTAGT